>Ga0335080_10004157_pt1 | contig 14738 bp, 14 predicted proteins | sample Lox_Sample_34_FD_206720 | JGI IMG/M metagenome (GOLD analysis project Ga0335080, IMG submission 206720) | Soil microbial communities from Loxahatchee National Wildlife Refuge, Florida, United States - Lox_Sample_3.4 | ecosystem: Environmental > Terrestrial > Soil > Wetlands | place: USA... | reverse complement strand
CCGATCAGCACCCCGGTCTCGAGCAGGAAAACCGTGAGCCCGACCCAGGTGTTGATCAGGGAGCCGATCGCGATCAGCCCGAAGTAGACGATCGTCAGCCAGAGAAAGCGGAAGGCTGCCTCTTCGGTCCGAAAGGGGTTCTGCATTCCTGCCAAGAGTCTCGCAGAACTCGGCCGGCAGGCACAAGCCGCCGCCAGGCCGTCTCCTATTTCCCGCTGCCCGTGGCGGCCGACGCGCTCGCCTTGGCCTGCAGCTCCAGCTGCTTCAGGGTCTTGCGCGCTGCGGGTGCCTGGGAGTCGCCCGGCGCCAGCTTCAGGAAGGCCTTGTACGCTGCGATCGCCGTCGCCGTGTCCTGGGCGTTGGTCGCGGCCTGGGCGAGCGAGAGCTGTGTCGATGCGTCCTGGGGGCTCAGCTTGGCGATCTTCTTCCAGACGCCGAGCGTCTCCGACAGGTAGTTGGCGACCTGCGAGTAGTCGTTGTTCGTCTCCTGGCTCGCCTGTGACGAGACGGCCGTGTTGAGCGGGTTCGAAAGCGACGAGATCGCGTGCCCGAGCCGAGAGCTCGACTTCGGCGTCAGCGGCTGGGTCGGCATGATCGCCTGGGTGCGCGCGAGCGCCTGCTGGTACAGCGTGTCCCAGTCGGCGGCGCGCGAGTAGTAGAGCGCGGCGAGCTGGCGCAGCACGTCCTCGTCCTTCGGCCTCAGCGTCGTGTAGGTCTGGAGGGCCTGGGCTGCGTCGTCGGGCTTGTTCTTCTGCTGCAGCTTGTTCGCATAGGCGAGCCACGCCGCCGCGTCCTTCGGGTTCTGGACGGTCTTCTTCTGCAGCGAGGAGAGCGACGAGCCGCTGGCCGACGTGCCGCTGAAGAAGTTCTGGAGGATCGTGCTGATCCCCGTCGATCCCGACCCGATCCCGAGGAAGACGAAGCCGAGCACGAACACCGCCGCGAGCAGGTACCAGAGGAACCTGCCGTGGGTCCGCAGCCGGCCGAAGAAGAGCTGGTTCTCCCAGGCCTGGTGCCGAACGCGCTTCGTCTTCGCCGGGGCCTGCTGGTGGGCTACCCGAGCATTCGCCGACGGGCGGCGCTTGCGGTGCTGCGTACCTCGGGCCACTCGGTCACTCCTTGGCGGTAGCGGGTCTCTCCGTCGACGACCGTCTCGATCACACCGGCTGGGCTGCCGGCGAAGACGGCGGCGACGGTTGGATCTTCGATCGGATGGTACGGGGTTCCTGCGATTGAGATGATGGTCAGGTCTGCGCGTTTGCCGGCGGTGAGGCTGCCTAGCTCGCCGTTCAGGCCGAGTGCTGAGGCTGATCCCAGCGTAGCGAGGTGCAGGACCTCGGCGGCGCCGAGCGCGTCGGGCCGCCGGTCGCGCGCGCGGGCGCCCGCGACTGCCGCGCGCATCTCGTCCCACGGGTCGAACGACGGGGTCGAGGCCGGGGAGTCCGTGCCGAGGCCGACGCGAATTCCGGCCGTCCGGAGCGCCGTGAGCGGCGCCGTCCCGCAGCCGAGCAGCGCATTCGAGCGGGGGCAGTGGGCCACCGGGACGTCTGCGCGGGCGAGCGCCGCGATCTCGGCGTCCTCGACGGCGACGCAATGCGCGCACAGGAGCCCGGGACCGAGCACCTCGGAGAGGGTCGAAACGGCCCGCTTTCCCGTCGGCTCGACCAGGACGTCGCGTGCCGCGGCTAGCGGCCCGCTGCCGTGCTCGAGCCATTCGTTCTCCCCGTCGCTCTCGGCGAGGTGGGTGCCGACCGGGATGCCGAGCGAGAGGCAGTAGCGGTAGGTCTCGAGCGAGCAGGTGTAGGGCGCATGCGGCGAGATTCCGATCCGGACGAGCTCGGTCTCCTCGACACCTCGGCGTAGCTCCTCGAAATGCCGGCCCGCTTCGACGGGATCGGCGCCGAACACCTCGAGGTAGACGATCGCCCGAAGCCCGAGGTCCTTCGCCGCCGTGGCCGCGGCACCCGAGAAGCTGTAGTCGGCGGTGGTCGTGATCCCCGCTGCCAACGACTCGGCGGCGCCCAGCCGGGCGATCGCGGTCATCGCCTCGCGGTTGATCAGCCGCTTGCGCGTGATGTGGGTGGCGAGCCAGTCGCCGAACGGCCGGCCGTCGCCGAAGCCCGCAAAGACCGCGTACTCGAGGTGGGAGTGCGCGTTCACGAGACCGGGCAGGATCACCGCGCCGTCGTGGTGGCGGTCGACGCGCCCGCCGGCGACCTCGACGATGCAACCGTCTTCCCAGGCGACGTGCGCGTTCTCGAGCGGCGGGCCGTCGACCGGGACCACCCAGTCGGCGGAGACCGCCTCCGTCACGTCTCGAGCGCCGGCGCCAAGCGATGTGCTCTGCGATCGAGGATCGCGCAGAGGATGATCGACACCTCGAAGAGGAGAAAGAGCGGAACGGCCTGGAGTGTGGTCGTGACCGGATCGACGCTCGGGGCCACGGCCATTCCGACCACACCGCAGAGGAAGTAGCCCATGCGCCGGTTCTTGCGCAAGGTGTCGGTGCTCATGATCCCGAGCCGCGTCAGCGCCACCAGGAAGACAGGTAGCTCGAAGACGATGAGCATGGCGAGAAGGACGTGGACGCAGAAGCCGAGATACGGTTTCGCCTGGAGGATGTTGTTGAACTGGGCCGAGTCGAAGTCGGTCAGGAACCTGAGCGCGTGGGGCAGGACGATGAAGTACCCGAAGGCGACGCCGCCGACTGCGAGGACGGTGGCGAGCAACGCGAGCCACTTCAGCAGCTTGGTCTTGTCCCTGTTGATCGCGGGGATGAAGTACGCCCAGATCTGCCACAGGACGATCGGGAGGGCGAGCGCGACCCCGAAGTAGATCGAGATCCACAGCACGGTGGTGAAGTTCTCGAGCGGGCTGAGCGTGGTCAGCTTCCCCTGCCTGTCGTGCGGCAGGAGAATGATCAGCCAGTGGATGAGCCGTGAGTGGATGACGAATCCCACCACGGTCCCGATCGTGACCGCGCCGATGATGATGAAGAGGCGCGACCGTAGCTCATCGAGATGCTCGACAAGCGATGCCTCCTCGCCATGATCGAGGCGACGCGGGAGCCTGATCCGCGGCACCTAACCCTCCGAATGCCGTCTAGGAGACGGGCTCGGTCTCTTGCTCGGGAGCGGCGGCCGGAGCCGGACCTGTCGGAGCAGGAACGGCTGGAGCCGGAGCTGCGACTTCCTGAGCTGCGACATCTTGAACCGCGACCTCTTGAACCGCGACCTCCTGAACCGCGACCTCCTGAAGCGGGGCCGGAGTGGCGGCCACCGGTGTGGGCGCTACAGGGACGGCCGTCTGCGGGGGCGGGAGCTCCGAATGGGTGTCGACCTTCGTCGCGTCCTGGATGCCGGTGACGGAGTCCTTGAACTCCCTCATGCCGACGCCCAGCGAACGGCCGATCTCGGGCAGACGCTTCGCTCCGAAGAGGAGCAGGGCGAGAATCAACAGGAAGATCAGGTGAGTCGGTTGCAGAAGTCCTGTTCCCATGCGATCGATCGTACCACACCTCTTCTCGGCCGCAGCCCGCCGCACGCCCGCTCCGGGCGGTTCTTGTCAGGTCCCCCTGAGACCCCGATGCCCGTGACAGGGGCTACCATGGGGTCGAAGCTGGCACGCGTGCGGAGGGGCAGCGTGCCGGCCGAGACCTTCAGAAGGAGGGCGTTGGCACTACTGGAGCTGAAGAACCTGCATGTCGCGCTCGAGGACGGCACCGAGATCGTCAAGGGCGTCGACCTCGCAGTGGACACCGGCGAGGTGCACGCGATCATGGGCCCGAACGGCTCCGGGAAGTCGACCCTCTCGTACGCGATCGCGGGTCATCCCGCTTACCAGGTGACCAGGGGCCAGGTGCTCCTCGACGGCGAGGACATCACCGCGGCGGGCGCCGACGAGCGGGCGCAGCAGGGGCTCTTCCTCGCGTTCCAGTACCCGCAGGCGATTCCGGGAGTCCGGGTCACCGACTTCCTTCGGACTGCGATCAACGCTCTTCGCAAAGCTCGATCCGGCGGCGCCGAGGACCCGATTCCGGTGCGCGAGTTCCGGGACGAGCTGTTCAAGCAGATGGACCGGCTCAAGGTCTCCCGCGAGCTCGCTTCGCGTTACCTGAACGACGGCTTCTCGGGCGGGGAGAAGAAGCGGGTCGAGATCCTGCAGATGGCGATGCTGAAGCCGCGGATCGCGGTGCTCGACGAGACCGACTCGGGGCTCGACATCGACGCGCTCAAGATCGTCGCCGGCGGGGTGAAGGAGCTCGTGAGCCCGGCCATGGGTGCACTCGTGATCACCCATTACCAGCGAATTCTCAACTACATCCAACCCGACCACGTTCACGTGTTCGTGGACGGGAAGATCGTCGAGTCCGGAGGTCCCGACCTCGCAGATAAACTGGAGGAGTTCGGCTACGAGCAGTGGGGATTGAACGGCACCGGTGCCGGCCGGAACGGAAGGGAAGGGGACGAGCATGGCACAGACTGAACACGAGATCGTCAGCGAGATCGGGTCGGACTACGCCGCCAAGTACGGCTTCCACACCTCCGACGCGGCAGAGGACTACTTCTTCAAGTCGGGGCGCGGCCTCTCGCACGAGCTCGTCGACGCCATCTCCGAGCACAAGAGCGAGCCGGAGTGGATGCGGAAGTTCCGTCACACCTCGCTGGACTACTTCCTCGCCCGGCCGCTCCCGCGCTGGGGCGGCGACCTCACCGGCATCGACTTCGACAACATCTACTACTACATCAAGCCGACCGAGAAGCAGGCGGAGTCGTGGGAGGACCTGCCGGCCGACATCAGGGACACCTGGGACAAGCTCGGCATCCCCGAGGCGGAGAAGAAGTACCTCGCCGGGGTCGGCGCCCAGTACGAGTCCGAGGTCGTCTACCACAAGGTGCAGGAGGATCTCGCGGCCCGTGGCGTGATCTTCCTCGACATGGACTCGGGACTCCGCGAGCACGAGGAGCTCGTGAAGCAGTACTTCGGGACGATCATCCCGCAGAACGACAACAAATTCGCGGCGCTGAACAGTTCCGTCTGGTCGGGCGGGTCGTTCATCTACGTGCCCAAGGGTGTCAAGATCGAGCTGCCGCTCCAGGCCTACTTCCGGATCAACGCCGAGAACATGGGCCAGTTCGAGCGCACACTGATCATCGTGGACGAGGGCGCCTACGTGCACTACGTCGAGGGCTGCACCGCGCCGATCTATTCCTCCGACTCGCTGCACTCCGCGGTGGTCGAGATCATCGTCCACAAGGGCGGCCGTTGCCGCTACACGACGATCCAGAACTGGTCGAACAACGTCTACAACCTCGTCACCAAGCGGGCCGTTGCCCACGAGGACGCGACGATGGAGTGGGTCGACGGGAACCTCGGCTCGAAGCTGACGATGAAGTACCCGGCGATCTGGCTGATGGGCCCGCGCGCCCACGGCGAGGTGCTCTCGATTGCGTTCGCCGGCGCGGGGCAGCACCAGGATGCCGGAGGCAAGTGCGTCCACGTCGCACCCGACACGACCTCCGTGATCACCTCGAAGTCGATCTCGAAGAACGGCGGCCGTGCCGGCTACCGCGGTCTGCTCCAGGTTGCGAAGGGAGCAACGAACGCGAGGTCGAAGGTCGTCTGCGACGCGCTGATCCTCGACGCGGACTCGCGATCCGACACCTACCCGTACATCCAGATCGACGAGGACCAGGTCGACATCGGCCATGAGGCGACCGTGTCCAAGATCGGCGAGGAGCAGCTCTTCTACCTGATGTCGCGCGGACTCAGCGAGGCCGAGGCCAGCGCGATGGTCGTCTCGGGCTTCGTCGAGCCGATCACCAAGGAGCTGCCGCTCGAGTACGCGATCGAGATGAACCGGCTGATCGAGCTCCAGATGGAAGGTTCCGTCGGCTAGCGCCGGCGGAACCCGGGAAAAGGGCACGGGTTCGTGGGCAACGCCGCGGCGCTCGAGCGTTACCTGGAGCTGCCGGTTCCGGCCACAAACGAGGAAGCGTGGCGCTTCACCGACCTGCGGGGGTTCGACCCGGACTCGTTCGAGCAAGACGTCGAGGCGGCTCCCGGCGGCGCCGAGCGGCTCGTCGAGCTCGACGCGGCAGGTATGGCGGTCGTCACCGAGGGAGGCATCGAGATCGAGCACGCCCCGGAGGGGATCCGCTTCGAGGCGCTCTCGGAGGACGATCCGCGTCTCTACTCTCTGGTCGGCTGGAACGAGAAGTTCGCCGCGCACAACGCGGCGGTCTGGAAGCACGGCTTGCTCGTCCAGGTGCCGAAGGGCGTCGAGCTCGACCGGCCGCTCTACGTGCGGATAGCGAGCTCGGTGGAGGGGAGCGCCCTGCACTGGCGCTTGCTCGTGGTCGCCGAGGAGCAGTCGCGCTTCTCGCTGATCGAGGAGTACTCCTCGGCGCGGGCCGACGTGAGCGCCTACTCGAACGCCGTCGCCGAGCTCTTCGTCGGTCCGGCGGCGAAGCTCGAGTACGTCTCGATTCAGAACCTGTCGCGGGAGACGTGGCACTTCGCCACTCACCATGCGAGGGTCGAGCGCGATGCGGAGCTCGACTGGGTCGCCGGCGGCTTCGGCTCGAAGAAGGGGAAGATCCGCATCCAGAACGACCTCAACGGCCCCGGCGCCACCTCGCGCGTCACGGGCGCCTATTTCGCCGACGGCTCGCAGCACCTCGACTACGACACCTTCCAGGAGCACATCGCGCCCTCGACAGAGTCCGACTTCGCCTTCAAGGGTGCCTTGCGCGAGCACGCGCACGCGGTCTGGCGCGGCATGATCCGGGTCGAGGAGGACGCGCAGAAGACGAACGCCTACCAGGAGAACCGCAACCTGCTCCTGTCGGACTCGGCGCACGCGGACTCGATTCCCGGCCTCGAGATCCTGGCCAACGACGTCCGCTGCACGCACGGGGCCACGATCGGCCGTGTCAACCGCGAAGAGCTCTTCTACCTGATGACCCGCGGGCTCTCACGTCCCGAGGCCGAGCGGCTGATCGTGCGCGGGTTCTTCCAGGACATCCTCGATCGGATCGATCTCGAGCCGGTGCGGGACGCGCTCGGCGCGGCCCTCGAGGCGCGGATCCCGCAGATCTAAGCTCTCCGCCTCGAGCCGGGCCGCCGCCGAGCCTCGCCGCCTCAGCCCCCGTGTGCCGGAGTGGGGTGGATCCCCTTCTGCAGCGACGGATAGCCGCAGGCCGGCGCGATCAGGACCCCGCCGGTTTCCTGTACCTCCCCGAAACGATGCATCTGGGTTCCCTTCGGATGGGGGTAGATGTCGACCGAGATGATGCGGTCGACCTTCTCGCGGCGGGCGAAGGCGACGATCTGGGCAGGGGTGGGGTTGCCGACGGTGTAGGTCAGCATCCTGATCACCGGGTCGCCGGCGAGATCTTTCGCGGGAGGGGTCGGAGCGAGGTAGCCCTCGGGCATGCGAAACCAGAAGCCCGACTCCGCCTGCCACAGCGTCGAGTCGTCCCAGAAGCCGAACGGGAAGATGGCGACGTTCTGGTTCTTCGGGAAGCAGACACGGTAGGTCTTCGCCGTGAAGAACGCCCAGCGCTCGGGATGCACATGCCAGTAGCCGTGGCCGAGTTGCGGCACGATTGCGAGCACGGCGAGAACAGGCAGGAGCTTGCCCGCCCAATCCCTGCGAGACACCGTCCAGAGCGCGACGATGACTGCCGCGATCAGCGACAGGTACAGGCTGAACCGCGTCGGCAGCACGTTGTCGAGTAGCGGGAGGCGCGCGACGAGCCGCCACGGGAGCCACGCCTCGATCTGCCCCTCGACGGCGATGCCGGTCCCAAGGGTGAGCATGGCGGTGAGAAGGAGCGCGGCGACGAGGTAGCGAGCGACGGCCGAGCGTCGCCGTCTCACGGCGTACCAGGCGATGATCACGAGAGTCGGGATCCCGAGGTACGACCCGGCCTCGGCGGCGCCGCCCGGGAAGTGCTGGGAGACCCGGTACAGGCTCGCACTACCCGCCCAGACGAACCGGGTGGGTACGACGAAGTTGAGCAGGTCGCCGTCGAAGAGCGACGGCTCGTTGATCGAGCCGGACTGGAACCCGGTGGCCGTGTACCACAGGAGAGGCACCGAGACCGCTGCTGCAACCGCGATCGCGCCGAGAAGCGGCGCGAGCATGGACCGGAGGCGAGGGCGCGTGGTCGGGACGACCCAGTATGCGAGGGGGAGCGTGACAGCCAGCGCGAGCGCCGCCGTCAACAGCACCTCGGTCGAGAGCCAGAACTGCAGGCCGTAGAGCAGGCCGAGGCGCCACGCGAGGCTCCGGCCGGAGATCTCCTCCTGCAGGTAGCGGAGGGCGGCGAGCGCCATCAGCGGCAACAGGAACACCGCTGTCATGTGCAGATGGCCCTGCTCCTGGCCGAGCATGTAGGTGGAAAACCCGAAGAGGTAGCCGCCGACGAGCCCCGCCCAGAGCGACCGGCTGACGTGACGGCAGAGCAGGAAGGCCGTGAACGCAGAGGCCGCCGGCGCGAGCATCTCGGCGAGGTTGAACGAGGCAGCAGGTCCGACGAGGTAGGTGAACGGTGCGAAGAGCAGCGCGAGCCCTGGAACCGTCGTCGTCCAGACGAGGTTGATCCCGCCGGGTGCGTAGATGGCGTGGCTGTAGAACGGGTTCTGCCAGGTTTCCAGCGCGTGGAGCCACCAGGCGAACGACCAGACGAAGATCTGCGGGTCGCGGCCGTTGCCGAGGAGGTCCCGGCCGGGATGGGCCGCCAGCGGCGCTCCGAAGTAGGCGAACGAGATTGCCGCGTAGCCCAGGAGGACGAGTGCGTTCGCCCCGAGGCGCCGTGTCACGACCGGACGAGCGGCTTGTACTTGATGCGGTGAGGCTCGAGGGCCTCGGGCCCTTTCGTCTCGGTGACCCAGTCAACGTACTCACCCCAGGTGCCCTCGAACCAGGTCGCCTGGGAGTCGCCCTCGAAGGAGAGGATGTGCGTCGCAACCCGGTCGAGGAACCAGCGGTCGTGCGTGATCACTACGGCGCAGCCGGCGAAATCGAGCAGCGCCTCCTCGAGCGCCCGCAGGGTGTCGACGTCGAGGTCGTTCGTCGGCTCGTCGAGGAGAAGCACGTTGCCGCCGCTCCGCAGCAGCTTCGCAAGGTGGACGCGGTTGCGCTCGCCTCCCGAGAGCCGGCCGACCCGTTTCTGCTGGTCGCCGCCACGGAAGTTGAACCAGCTCACATACTGGCGGGAGTTGACCTCACGGCGGCCGAGCTCGATCGTGTCGTGCCCGCCGCTGATCTCCTTCCACACCGTGTTCTTCGGGTCGAGCTCTCCCCGCGACTGGTCGACGTAGGCGAGCTGAACCGTCTCCCCCAGGCGGAGGGTTCCCGCGTCGGGCTGCTCCTCGCCGGCGATCAGGCGGAAGAGAGTCGTCTTCCCGGCCCCGTTGGGACCGATCACGCCGACGATCCCGGCCGGCGGCAGCGAGAAGGTCAGGTTCTCGAACAGCAGCCGATCGCCGAAGCCCTTCGTGAGGCTGTCGGCCTCGATCACGACGTCGCCCAGGCGCGGTCCGGGCGGGATGTGGATCTCGACGCGGTCGAGTCTGACGCGCTCTTCCTCTGCCCACAGCTTTTCATAGGAGCTCAGCCGGGCCTTCGACTTCGCGTGTCGTGCCCTGGGGCTCATCCTGACCCACTCGAGCTCGCGGGCCAGGGTGCGGCGGCGTGCGGACTCCTGCTTCTCCTCGGCGGCGAGCCGCGCCTCCTTCTGCTCGAGCCACGACGAGTAGTTGCCCTGGAACGGGATCCCACGGCCGCGGTCGAGCTCGAGGATCCAGCCCGCGACGTTGTCGAGGAAGTAGCGGTCGTGGGTGACCGCGATCACCGCGCCCTTGTAGTCGGCGAGGAAGCGCTCGAGCCAGTACACCGACTCGGCGTCGAGGTGGTTGGTCGGCTCGTCGAGGAGCAGCAGATCGGGAGCGGAGAGCAGCAGGCGGCACAGGGCCACCCGGCGCCGCTCGCCGCCCGAGAGGGTAGTGACGTCGCGGTCGCCGTCGGGAAGGCGGAGCGCGTCCATCGCTCGGTCGAGCGTCGCCTCGAGCGACCAGGCGTCGCGCCGCTCGATCTCGTCCTGCACCGTCGCCTGCTCGGCCAGCAGCGAGTCGAAGTCGGCGTCCGGCTCCGCGAAGGCGGCCGAGATCGCGTTGAAGCGATCGAGCAGATCGCGCAGATCGCGCACGCCGTCCTCGACGTTGCCGCGCACGTCCCTGGCGGGGTCGAGCTCGGGCTCCTGCTCGAGCAGGCCGACGGTTGCCCCGGGCGCCAGCCGCGCCTCGCCGCTCGAGGTCTCCTCGTATCCGGCCATGATCCTGAGCAGCGTCGACTTCCCGGCGCCGTTCGGCCCGAGCACGCCGATCTTCGCCCCGTGGAAGAACGAGAGCGAGATGTTCGCGAGCACCTGGCGATCCGGTCCGTAGAACTTGTCGGCGCGGTACATCGAGTAGACGAATTCGGACACGGCGCCAGGTTACGTAACGCGCCCGTGCGAGCGGCCGTGGCCGGGCGCCAAGGTCTGCTCGGTACAGTGGCTCCATGGTGGTGAGGGAGGAGGCGGTGCTCGACGCGGCCAGGCTTCGTGCGGATTTCCCGATCTTCGAGCAGAAGATCAACGGCCGACCGCTCGCATACCTGAACTCGGCCGCGACCTCGCAGAAGCCGCGGCAGGTGCTCGCTGCGATGACAGAGTTCTACGAGACGTCGTACTCGAACGTCCACCGCGGCGTCTACACGCTCGGCGAGCGGGCAACCGCCGGCCTCGAGGGTGCGCGCGAGAAGGTTCGGGCGTTCGTCAACGCCCCGAGCGAGCGCGAGATCATCTTCGTCCGCAACGCGACCGAGGGTCTGAATCTCGTCGCCTACGCCTACGGCCTCGCCCGGCTCGGCCCGGGCGACGTCGTGCTCGCGACCCAGCTCGAGCACCACTCCAACTTCGTTCCCTGGCAGTACGTAGCTGGTCGCACGGGGGCCGAGTTCAGGATCATCCCGATCGACGACAACGGCGACCTCCTCCTCGACCAGGTCTCGGAGCTCGAGAACGTGAAGGTCGTAGCGGCGAACGTGGTCTCGAACTCGCTTGGCACCATCGCCGATACACCCAGGCTCGCCGCCTGGGCGCACGAGCGCGGCGCGATCCTGACCTGTGACGCCGCGCAGGCTGCGCCGCACGTCCGCCTCGACGTGCAGGCGCTCGGGGCCGACTTCGTCGCCGCGTCCGGCCACAAGATGTGCGGCCCGAGCGGTATCGGGTTCCTCTGGGGTCGGACCGAGCTCCTGCTCGAGATGGAGCCGTTCCTGCTGGGAGGCCACATGATCCGCAACGTGGGCGACGAGCGCACGAGCTGGGGCGAGCTGCCCGCGAAGTTCGAGGCCGGGACCTCGCCGGTCGCCGAGGCGGTCGGACTCGGCGCCGCGATCGACTATCTGGACGCGGTCGGGCTCGAGGCGGTCGAGGCGCACGAGCACCGGCTCGCGGCCTACGCGCTCGGGGTGCTGGCCGAGATCCCGGGGATCACCTTCTACGGCCCGCCTCCCGAGCGCCGCGCCGGGATCGTGATGTTCAACGTCGAGGGCGTGCATCCTCATGACATGGCGCAGATCCTCGATCTCGACGGGATCGCGATCCGCGCCGGGCACCACTGCTGCCAGCCGCTGATGCGCAAGCTCGGGGTGCCGGCCACGAACCGGGCCAGCTTCTACCTCTACACCGTGCCCGAGGAGATCGACCGGCTTGCCGCCGGGGTGCGGCGAGCGCAGGAGCTCATGACATGACCGATGCCTCCTTCGAAGACTTCTATCGCGAGAACATCCTCGACCACTACAAGAACCCGCACAACCATGGGCTGCTCGAGCCCAACGACGCTCACGCCGAGGGCCAGAACCCGCTCTGCGGCGACGAGGTCTCGGTCTCGATCAGGTTCGCGGCCGACGGCGAGACGATCGAGGAGATCGGGTTCGAGGGCCGCGGCTGCGCCGTCTCGCAGGCCGCCACCTCGATGCTCACCGACATCGTCAAGGGCAGGAAGGCCTCCGAGGTGGCCTCGATGCCCAAGGAGGAGATCCTGGGCGAGGTCGGGATCCCGCTGACGCCGGTCAGGATGAAATGCGCGATCCTCGGACTCGGGGTGGTCAAGGTGGCGCTCAATCGCTCGAAGGGCACTCCGCTTCCGGAGGAATGGCAGGGCCTCGACATTGACTGAAACGTCGCGCCTGGAGCTGACCGTGGCTCCGCTGGTGGAGCTGCCGCCCGGAACGATGAAGCTGGTCGAGCACGAGCCCTACCGGATCGGCGTCTACAACTGCGACGGTGAGCTGCACGCGATCGAGGACCGCTGCTCCCACGACGACGGCCCGCTCTGCCTCGGCAACTGGGACGCCGAGACGTGCACCATCGTCTGCCCGCGTCACGGAGCGAGCTTCGACCTCGAGTCGGGCCGGGCGCTCTCCCTGCCCGCCTACCTGCCGGTGAGGACCTTCCCGGTCAGGGCCGAGGACGGCGTGATCATCGTCGAGATCGACGGCTGAGCTCCAGCCGTGGTTCCCGTCCGCTGCTGGGAGACGGCCGACGCCGACTACGTCCGCTACCACGACGAGGAGTGGGGCCGGCCGGTGCGGGACGAGCGGGGCGTCTACGAGCGCCTCTGCCTCGAGGGCTTCCAGTCGGGCCTCTCCTGGCTGACCATCCTCCGCAAGCGGCCGGCGTTCCGGGCCGCGTTCGCGGGCTTCGACCCCGACCGTGTTGTCCGGTTCGGCGATGACGACGTGGAGAAACTGCTCGGCGACGCGGGCATCGTGCGGCACCGCGGGAAGATCGAGGCGGCGATCGCAAACGCGAAGGCGACGGTGGTGCTGCGGGAGGGCGGCGAGCCGCTGCACGAGCTCTTCTGGGCGCACGCTCCCGCGCAGGGACGCCCGGCGCCGGCCTCGGCCGCCGACTGGCTTCCCTCCACCGCCGAGTCCGCCGCGCTTGCCGGGCGCCTCCGGGCGGCCGGATTCAGGTTCGTCGGGCCGACGACGGTCTACGCCGCCATGCAAGCATGCGGCGTCGTGAACGACCATCTCGCCGGCTGCTGGGTGCGCGCCGACGTCGAGCGCGAGCGGGGCCTCTGATGCTCGACGAGCGCGTGCGTGCCGTGCTGCGGCGGCTGGAGGCCGAGGACGAGCGCGACCAGCGGCACGACCTCCCGTACGAGGAGCGCTCGCTGCAGATCCCGCCGTCGAGCGGAGCCCTCCTCTTCGCGCTGGCCTCCGGGCGTCCGGGTTGCGAGGTGCTCGAGATCGGCGGCTCGCGCGGGTACTCGACGATCTGGCTCGGGGCGGCCGTGCGGACACACGGCGGCCACGTGACGTCGCTCGAGGCTCATCCCGCGAAGCTCGACGCCTCGGCGCGGAACATCGCGGACGCTGGGCTCGAGGAGTGGATCGACGTGATCGCAGGTGATGCGTTCGAGAGCCTCGAGTCGCTCGACGGGCCCTACGACCTCGTCTTTCTCGACGCGTGGAAGGGAGGCTACGAGGATTTCTTCCGGCTCGCCCGCGAGCGCCTCGAGACCGGGGGGATCGTCGTCGCCGACAACGTCGTCTCACACGACGACCTCGCGGCGTACTCGGCGGCCCGCCAGTCCGACCCGACGCTCGTGAGCGTCACCGTTCCGCTCGATAACGGTCTGGAGGTGACCACCGTCTTGACCGGCGGGCTACTATCGGATTAACCGCGGAAAGGAGGTGGTCCGGTAGATGGAGATTTCCAGTACGGGCAGTGGAGGTACTAGCTCGTAGGGACGTGTCCCCGAGACCTGACGGGGAATCGCCTAGCCAGCGTGGGGGATAACGCGCCGAGCGCGCCGCCGGTTTCTGACCGGCCGGAAGCGCCCCTACGAAATCCAAGCTAGTAACCGGGCCGAGGCCGCCCCTTTGGGGGCGGCCTCGGCCGTTCTAGGAGGCGCTTTCTAGGCCGGCGGCCCCTCGGTGAGGGACACCGAGGCGGTGTGGGACTGGCCGGAGCCGTCCGTCCAGCCGAGCTTGACGACGTCGCCGGGATGGTGTGCGAGCATCAGCCCGCTGAGCGCCGAGTCGGAGCCCACGCTCTTGCCGTCGATGGACGTGATCACGTCGCCGGCGACGAGCCCCGCCTTCTGGGCCGGCTTGCCGCTCACGACGCCGCCGACCGCGACGCCGGAGACGTTCGGGCTCGCGATCCCCGAGCCGAAGCCGAACCCCGGCCCACCGGCAGATTGCGACGGGGCGACCATCACGCCGAGGAAGGCGGTGGCACCGATGTGGGTGGTCGACGAGCCCTGGCCGAGCTCGATCTGATTGGCGGTCTTCGCGGCCTGCTCGATCGGAATCGCAAAGGCCTGGGTCGTGGTCTCTCCGGCGCCGAATCCGAAGCCTGCGGAGCCGGCGGTATCCATCCCGATCACCTGGCCGTGGGAATCGACGAGCGGGCCGCCCGAGTCGCCGGGCTGGATCGGCGCGTTCACCTGGATCATCCCGGTGAGCCGCTCCGTCTTCCCGCCGAAGTCGTCGCCGGCGGTGATCGACTGGCCGAGCCCCGTGATCGATCCGGCGGCGATCGTCGGGCTGCCGCCGCCTCCGCCAGCGTTGCCGAGACCGACGACCGGGTCGCCGACCGACAGCTTCGAGGAGTCTCCGATCCTCGCCGTCGCGAGATCGGATGCCCCCTGGAGGCGGAGCACCGCGA
>Ga0335080_10004156_pt1 | contig 14739 bp, 23 predicted proteins | sample Lox_Sample_34_FD_206720 | JGI IMG/M metagenome (GOLD analysis project Ga0335080, IMG submission 206720) | Soil microbial communities from Loxahatchee National Wildlife Refuge, Florida, United States - Lox_Sample_3.4 | ecosystem: Environmental > Terrestrial > Soil > Wetlands | place: USA... | reverse complement strand
AGCCGGGTCACCGCTGGCCGCCGAGCTCGGCGCGCAGCGCCCGGTAGGTGCCGCTGGCGGCCAGGTCGGACAAGTGGTCGAAGCACTTCCCGGACGCGCTGACGGCGCAGTCGCGGCAGCAGCTGTCCGAGCCGCGCGCCTCCCTGGCCTCGGCGGCGTCGTCCAGCGCGGCCAGCACCGTGCCCAGCTGCGCGCCGGCCAGGGCCAGGACCGAGGCGCCGGGTGCCGCAGACACCTCGGCGCCGGACTGCCAGCCGGCCAGCGGGCCGTGCGCGGGGCTCAGGTACTGCTGCCCGGTTCCGTAGAGCGTCATGTCATCCTCCGGTGTCTCTCGCTGCCCTGTTACGGCAACGCTAGCACGGGAGGTTGACGTATGTCAACGCATAGGGCGGCTACCGCTCCAGCGCGGCCACCCAGGCAGTGACCGAGCCGGCCGCGCCCGCCGCCGTCAGGTTCGCGCGGACGTAGCGGGCCATGACCGGGCCCGCATAGACCACCGGCACCGCCGTGGAAGTCACGGACAGCCCGCCGGTATCGACCCAGTTCCCGGACGGCACGCCGGCGGCCACGGTCACCGGGGCGTCGGCAGGATCGGCGGGGAACCAGGTGGCGCCGTCCCAGGAGACCTCGAGCACGGCCGTCCACGGCCCGGCGTCCAGGTCCGCGCTGCCGACGGCCACCATGCCGTACCCGGTGGCCACGCCGCCGTAGTCCAGCGCCGCGCCGGGCCCGGTGGCCGCAGCCGCGACCAGGGACGGGAACGGCACCGACGCATCGCCGATCATCGTGCTGCCCGGCAGCGGCAGGATGGCCACGGAGATGATGGCCATGCCGCCGTCCGAGTACAGGTAGACCTCGTCGCCGAAGGTCTGCAGGGTGACCGGCTCGTCCATCATGGACAGCACCGGCCCGATGTAGGGCGGGGTGTCCGTGACGAGCATGACCTCCGAGCCGTAGACCTGGTGCAGCATCACGGTGTACCCGCAGATTCCCTGGGCCAGGCAGCCCAGGGAGCCCTTCACCCCGGTCGGCACCGGGCCGCTGACCGTGATGCTGCCGGTGTAGATCGTCACGGGAGCGGAGCCCTAGTCCGTCGGCGTCGGGTAGTAGGCGCTGAGGTCGCCGCTGTTGCCGTCCGTGATCAGGTTTCTTGCTACCAGCATCTGCTCGGGCCGGGCGACGATGGGCAGCAGGCTCCACTCCAAAAGGTACTGGCGAGCCGACGGGTCCTTCTCCTTCCAGGTCTTCGCGTACTTGCCGGTGAAGCCGTCCGGGGCCTCGTCGTCGGCGGTCGGGCCGATCAGCAGCTCTATCGGGCGCTGGTCGGTGTAGTTGCCCAGGTAGAGGTAGCCGTCCAGGACGAAGAACGTCAGCTGCCCGCTCGAGTTCTCGTAGACCTGCTCCACGGTCTGCCAGGTGAGCCCCATGAATCCGGTCAGCATCCCGCTCGAGTAGAACTCGTCCTTCATCCGGTCCGACAGCATCTGGGCGGGCAGGTTGACGGTCGTGCCCTGCCCGGCGGAGGCCCACGCCTCCATCAGCGCGGCCATCGTCACCGAGGTGCAGAACACCTCGGTGGCAGGCACCCGGCCGTGGATCTGCACGATCCGCTTCCAGGAGCGCAGGTCCTCGATGATCTGGAAGGGCGTGGCGTAGGTGATCGTGCCGCCGCCGGTCTGCAGGTTGGTGCCGACCAGGCTCAGGTTCCCCGTCAGGCCTCCCGTGCTGGCCCACTCGGTGTTCTGCAGCCACGGCGCGGCCGGGGTGACGAAGTGCGAGGACGGGAACTTGTAGTCCACGACCGCCTGGACATCCGCGTAACTGTACGTGATCGAGCCGCCCATGGACTGCCAGATGGACCACTCGGCGAAGTTGTCGAAGCGGATGTTCAGGTCGTTGATCTCGCGCAGCACCGCCTGCTCGGCGTTGAGCTGGGCCAGGGTGCCGGGGATGCGCAGCCAGTGCAGCGTGGTCGGCTCGAAGACCTTCTTCTCGCGCAGGTAGATGAAGGCCGCCGACTCCTGCGAGCGGCCGAGGCGGGAGACGATGTGCGCCTCGGAGTTCGGCACGTTCGGGGCGGCGACAGCGCGCGAGCCCTTGACCACGTCCCAGGTCGCCGAGGGGTACGGCCAGGGCGTCTGGTCGAGCCGGTTCAGCATCATCAGGGACTCAGGGACGATGAATTTCTCCACCAATCCCCTCAAAACCACCGGCTCCAGGAGGCTTATGTCTGGGATTGTACTCACCTGTCCCGGTCTGTCCGAATTGCTTCGGATCGTCCTGCACTGGGATCAGCGGCTCCTGAGAGCCCGGCCTGCGGGGGCAGTAGAGCCTCACATCCCTGGCCTAGGCCTGACGACCTGCCCTGCTCTATCGGCCAGCCAGGCAGATGCGAAAGTTCTCAACGGATCTGTAACAGAGGTATGAGAGGAAAACTTAACGACCAGCAGCCAGTGCCATGCCGACTGTGCGGCAGCGAGTTCACGCCAGGACGCAAGACTCAGGAGTTCTGCACAAAGTGCCGCTATACGCCGAAAGCCATGGAGATGAAGGGAGACATGGGCCCGCGCACCTGCACTGGCTGCGGCGGCGTCTACACGCCGCACCGCATGAACCAGAAGAAATGCAGCCAGGACTGCCCAGGCAGGCCAGACGAGGAGCGCATCTGCGCCAATGAGAAATGCCGGGCCTCTTTCGCCATCGCGGCCTACCCGGGGCACGGCCGAGGAGCGCAGCGCTACTGCACGCCGAACTGTGCCGCGCAGGCATCAAGATGGCGGCTCGCCGGGCGCTTCCGGCGCTACGGAGGGATGACCCCGGAACAGTTCCAGAAGATCGCCGAGGAACAGGACGGCAGGTGCATGATCTGCCGTAAAGAGCCCGTGCCGGACGCGCGCTCCTGGCGCGAGGGTATCTGGGCGCTCGAAGTAGATCACGATCACCTGAGCGGAGTTACACGGGACCTGCTATGCGGGCACTGCAACAAGGGAATCGGGCACTTCATGGATGACCCGGAACTGATCCGCACCGCTGCTGCCTATATTGAGCATCACCGGAAGCAGGACGGTCCCTTCCGGCCGTAGCCTGTGCCGCTACATCATCCGGGCCGCCTGGCAGTCCTCCCCGGCCCTAGCCGCCTGCCGCATCGCCTCCAGCTGCGCGCGCCGGGCGTCGTCCATCGGGCAGCCCCAGCGGCCGTGACGGTTCAGCACCATGCCCAGGCCCGCGGGGTCCAGGCACAGCACGGGCGGGCGGCGGCGGTAGTCCACGTCCTGGTGCCGGTCGAACGGGGCGAGCCCGGAGAACATCCGGCCGCAGCGGGCGCACTTGCACATGGGCACGGGTACCTCCCCGGACGACAAAACGGGAGCGCATACCCGGAGGGAGCCTCCCGCTCTGCCATTATCCGCCCCGCCCAGTGTCGGCATCGACGGCCCGGGGCTTATCTACTCGCTTGATACCGCGCGGGAATACTACGCCACGCAGGCACGGCGAGCAAACGGTACATATGCCTCAGAAGATGAACAGGGCATTCGCTGTGTCGGTGCGGGCCTTGAGCTGGGTGATGGCGCCGGCCGCCGCGCTGCCGATGCCGCCGCCCACCTGGCTGGCCACGCTGATCAGGCTCGTGGTGTCGGTGCCCGACAGCAGGGTCAGGTCGAGGATGCCGCGGACCACCATGTTGCCCAGGCAGGGCGTCGCGACCTTGCCCGAGGGCGAGGTGCGGGTGCCGCCCTGGCCCGAGCCCGAGATGCCGTTGGTGCCCGAGCCGGTGTCGCGGGAGTCCCGCAGCACGCCCAGCACTGTCTGGGTGCCGTCGGAGGCGGCCGCGTTGTAGACGAAGTAGAGCTGGGTCGAGGTCTGCTGGGCGATGCAGCACCCCGTGGGGAGCACGCCCTGGCCGCCGGCCAGCGTCACGCCGCGCTGGGTGAAGGCCTGGTAGCTCTTGAGGAGCTCGTAGACCCGCGGGGCGAGGAACTCGTCCTTGTAACCGGTGGTGCCCCACTCCTGGCCGTACTCGTGAGTGGGCTTGGTTACGGTCGGGACATAATCAAACTCAAGGGAGTCGCCCGTAGGACCCGGCATCTCAGTCCCGCTCCTGTTCGGTCAGTCCCGGCATTACCTGCGCCCGCGCCGCGCGGGCGGCTGCTGCGCCTCGAAGAAGTGCTTCGTCTGCCCCTGCGTGGTCAGCCGCAGGAGCTCCGCGTCGATGTCGGCGGCGTGGCTGGCCTCGCCCTGCGGCATGCCGCCCACGCCCTCCTGGGCGTTGAGCGCCACCACGGGCTCCTCGGGCAGCAGGGTGTCGAGCATGTCGCGGTTGGTCAGCGCCAGGTCCACGAAGGCGGAGCGCTGCTTGGGCAGCACCCGGCCCTGGCCGATGTAGGCGTCGATCTCGGACTCGGCGCGCTGGCGCTCCAGGGCCACGACGCGGCTGCCGTAGGCCTGGTTCTGCCCGGCGAGCTCGGCGACCGCGCCGACCACGTCGGAGAGCGAGAGCTCGGAGGCGTCGCCGGCCGGGGCGGACAGCTGGACGCCGGGGGCCTGCCGCAGCGCGGCCGTGAGCGCGGCGGTGAGCTGGGCGGTGTCCGGTGCCGCAGCGGCGGAGGCCTGCAGGGCGGCGACGTCGATGCCGTGCTCGGCCTTGAGCTGGGCAATCAGCTCGTCCTTCGTGGGCACGGGCGGCTCCTCCTCGGTCAGCGGCACCTCGGGACTCTCTATCGGCTGCTGAGGATCACCGGGATCATCGCCGTACTGGTGCGAGGGCTCGTCCGCGCCGGGCGCCGGGACGGTCTCCGAGAGCAGGATCTCGGTCTCCCCGCTGCCGTCGGCGCTGGCCGCCACGACCTCCTCGTAGTCGTCCAGGCCGGTGACGTAGGGCCGGTTGGTCACGCAGGCATGCAGCAGGGCCGGCCCCACCCGGCGCCCGGAGCTGGTGTCCTTGTAGTCCAGGTTCAGGAAGGCCGAGGCGCCCAGGAGCGTCTTGCCCATCTTGCCGGCGGCGTCCGGGTCGCGGATGTCCATCACCGCGTAGACCTTGGAGCCGTCCCGCTCGAGGCCCACCACCTCGCCCAGGTTCCGGGCCGGATCCTCGGAGTGCCGGTTCTGCGCGTCGGCCAGGGGGATCTGGACCACGGGGCAGACGCCCGAGTCGAAGTTGGCCTTGAGCTTGTCGTAGAAGGCCTCGTCAAGCTGCAGCTTCTCGCCGGTCTTCGGGTGGATCAGCGTCCCGAGGTCCAGGATGTGCTTGCGGAACACCCGGCCCTGGACATTCCGGCTGTGCGCGAGCTCTACGTACCCGTCAGCGCCCGAGGACGCCGGGATGATGACCTGACCGCTCATGCCCGGTTTCATCGGACGCGGCCGGGATATACGTCCGCTCGCCCCGCAGGACCCGGACGGCGGTGATGGCGTCCATGATCCTCAGCACCGGCTCGCCCCACCGCCCGGCGAGCTCGGCCATGGACAGGTCCCGGTCCGCCTCGGAGAGGCCGCTGACCTCCATCATGAGGCGCTCGAACGGCATCCGCACCAGGGCAGCCTAGCCGGGGCGGCGGCAGGCGGGACCACGCGCTCCGCCGCCGCTCCCGCGCGCGGCGTCTCTGCTTCTGCCAAACCCGTTTCCGCCGGGTTAGGACCGGCTCCTGCCCTTACCGGCGCGTCGGCCGCCGGGCTAGGTATCGGACGGGGACCGGAGACTGCGGGACGGCAGGACCGGGTTCATGCTCCACTTCACGTCGCAGTCCAGGCAGTGGTAGGCGTACTTGTATCCGGTCACCGCGCGGCCGCAGCTCCAGCACCGATGCGTATATGTCTTCGGAGGCATATACGCGGCACCGCTCATGATGAGGTCGCCACCGGCGGGCTCAGGGAGATGAAGTCCGGCCCCGGGCTGGTCGCGGGCGGGCTCGGCAGCTGCGTGCTCGGCGGGGCCGTCGTCGGAGGGGCTGTCGTCGGCGGCGGGGGCGGCCAGGTGCCGGGGCTGGGCTCCGGGGACGGCGGCAGGGGCGTCCAGGTGCTCGGCCGCGGGCTCGGCGGCGGAGGCGGAGGGGCCGTCGTCGGAGGCGGAGGCGGGAGCGTCAGCACCGGGCTCGGCTGCGGCGGCCTGGGCGGCCAGGTGCGGGGCACGGGCGGCGTCGGCGGGCGGCTGCCCGGCACCGGGGAGGGAGGCCGGGTGCCGGGCGCCGGAGCAGGAAGAGACGTCCGCCCGGGCACACGGCGGTCAATCGGCACCGGCTGCAGGGCGGCGGGCGGCACGACGGGCGGGACAGCAGGCCGCGCGGCTCCCGGCGCCGCGGGCAGCACCACGGCAGCGGGCGGCGGGTACCGGAGCAGCGGGGACGGGCTGCCGGCGGCGGGCTTCCGGCGCGCTGCGGGCGCCGCCAGCGGCGGCCAGCTAGGCATGTTCACGTAGATCGCCACCACGCCCAGGATCACGATGAGGACGACCAGGACGGGGATGGTCCTCGGGGAGTCACGATAGCCGCGCCAGGCACGCGCGAGGGCCCGCCCGGGGGATTCCAGGCGGGCCCTCATCCCTCCATTAGACCTGCGCCAGGTGCCTGCACTCCCCGCGGTAGAAGAAGCCCTTGCACGGGCAGGCCAGCGTGCCGTCGGCGCGGCGGATCACCTCGTAGGCGACGCCCCGGCGGGTGGAGCTCGGCACCTGGCCGACGACCACGGGGGACTCCGGCGCGGGAGCCCTGCGGGCCCTGCTCTTCTCCAGCGCGGATGCCGTAGAAGAGCGTCCTGGTCTCCTGCCGGGACCTGACGTCAACCCACACCAGCTCGTCCGCGAGCCTGCCCGCCTGGGCAGCCGGCATGGTGATGACGGCAATGCCGTCCTGGACGGTGCAGCTCATTCCCTGGATGGTGATGCTCATTCCGGCCTCCGGTGTGCTCGTCTGCTTATGCCCCTATTCTCGCACATCTGGTTGACGTATGTCAACTACTGGCGGGTCCTCCGCAAGCCACCTGCGATGGCCGGCAGCCCGCATGTGCTCCTATCAGGTGCGTGCCGAGCCGTTGGCCGGGGCGCGGTCGCGGGTGCGCACGTCGCGCACGTACTGCGGCGAGGTCTGCACCCCGCGCTCAGCCAGCCACTGCACCACGGCGGCGGGCGCGGTGCCGGGGCCGAGCGCGCGCAGCGCCGAGCGCACTGCATCGGCCTTGGACGCCGGCAATGCAGCGGCGGGCTCCGGCTCCGGGGCCAGCTCAGGCAATGCAGAGGGGGGCTCGGGCTCGGGCTCGGGCTCGGGCTCGGGCAATGCAGCAGCAGGTGCAGGCTCGGGCAATGCAGCGGCGGGCTCCGGCTCCGCTGCATGGCCGGAGCGCATCAGGTGCGCCAGCGCCACGCCGAAGCCGAGGGTCACCACCGGCATGCAGGAGACCAGCGAGACCACCGCCCCGGGCGCGTGCGAGACGTGCAGCGCGGTCAGGATGTGGAAGATGATCTGGCCGGCCATCCCGAGCGCCAGCGCGCCGAGGGCCGACCAGCGGGCGAACCTGCGCGCCCGCTCCGGCGTGCCCGGCTCCAGCCACGCGCCGAGGGCGTAGGCGCCGTAGGCCTCCACCCCGACCGGCAGCGTGATGGCGGTGTTGACGACCAGGCCGCTGGCGATGCCCGGCAGGATGCGCACCGGGCCGAAGCCGCACATCCCGCCGAGCCCGACCCAGCCGGACCAGATGGCCACCGCAGCGGGGGCGCCGATCAGGTACAGCGGCCAGTGCGGCAGGCCGGGCCGCTGCGGCAGGCGCAGCCTCACGGGATCACCAGCCCGGGCAGGTGCATTACCAGCAGGATGGCCAGCACCAGGGTGACGACCAGGAACAGCCGCTCGGCGTCGCCGGCAATGCGCGCGATGACCGCGACGGCCAGGCCCAGGCCGAGCAGCAATGCGACGGGCACCAGCGCGGGCGTCAGGCCCTGCTGCAGCTCGTGAAACCACATGAGACGTAATCCCCTCGTCAGGCAGTGCGTGCAGTACTGCTACCGGCGGGAGCAGCCAGAGCTGCCGGTCTCCCCGTATCCGTGTGCCAGGCAGCTGCCCCGGAAGCCGCCGCGCTCTGCCAGGGCGGGCGGGCAGGTGCACGGGACCTCGCGGTCATCCCAGCCGTAAGGCCCCGGCCAGTAATCCAGGTCCTCTGCGGGCAGCTCGCCGTATGCGATCTGAAGCGCAACTTGCGCTGCAGACACGGCCGGTATCGCGTCGGCATTGTCCTGGATCTCATCGAGGGCCTGCTCCAGCATCCGCGCAGCACGAGCCGCCCAGTCCGGGGAGGCAGGCGGCGGTGCTGCCTCCGGGCGGGCAGAGCACCCGGCCTCGTGGCCGGCTGAGCTGTGCCTCACGGCTTCCTCCCCCGGTGCCAGGCGGCGGCGTGCAGTATCAGGCTGGTGACCGAGGCGGCCAGGCCGAAGGCGGCCAGCCCGGAGGCGATGCCGCTGACCCCGGCGGCCAGGATCGCCGCGCAGGCGCCCGCGTTCACGAGCTGGAACTGCGGGCTGCCGAGGACCCTCACGGCTTCCTCCCGTGCAGCGCGTCCAGGCGGGCGAAGTACTCATCCGAGCCGAACGGCGTGCTGGCACAGTCGCAGTCCCGGCCGGGGCCGCACAGCACGCAGTCCCGCGCGGTGATCTCCAGCGGGCCGGGCCGGCCGATCGCCGGCGACCACTGCGCGCCCAGCCTGTCCGCCTTCCGGACTGCGGCGGGCTTCCTCTTCCGGATGCTCAACTCGCTCTCCCCTCGTCGTGCCGATGGCTCAATTCTCGCACACCTGGTTGACAGATGTCAACCCATCAGGGCGCGGATCCAGCGGCCGGGGCGGCGCCGGGCCCGGCGCTGGGCGGCGAGTATCGCGGCGGCCCGGGGCCGGTCGGGGCGGACGCCGTCCATCACCCGGTAGACGCTGCGCCCGGACGGGAACTCCCAGTAGTTCCCCTTCGCCTCGTTGCACTCCGGGCAGAGCAGCATGCAGTTGAGGAACACCGTGCGGCCGCCGAGCGAGAACGGGAAGAAGTGATCGACGTGCGGGTGCCGCAGCGCCGGGGCGCCGCAGCCGGTGCAGGCATTGCGGTCGGCCAGCCGGACCCGGCGGCGCAGCCTGCCGGAGATATAGCCGGCCCGGCCCCGGTCCAGGCCGGCCTCCCGGCGGCGCCTGCGGTAGCGCCTGCGCCAGCCCGCAGGCACCAGCGCCGGCCAGGAGAAGCACAGCGACGCCCAGGCGCCGGCGGCCAGGGCCAGCACCAGCCCGGCGGCCGCCAGCAGGGCCAGGCCCCCGAGGCGGCCGGGATCGCCGGCCTCCAGCCAGAGCGCGAGCGCCCCGGCCGGGCCGAGGACGGCCGGGGCCAGGAGCCTCACGGCCGGGGGCGCAGCGCGAGGGCCAGGGTCGCGTGCACCTGAGCCTGCGCCCAGATGCCCATGGCCTTCTTGCCGAGGTCGTCGCGCCGGTCCCGGTCCGGCTCCGCGCCGATCCTGACGTCCCGGCCCGCGCGCTGCAGGCGCTCGGCCTCCGCAGCATGCTGCAGCCAGGTCCAGTCCGTGCCGGTCTTCTCATTCATGCTCTTCTCCTCGTGAAGACGCTGCCGGTGCTGCTACGGCCGGCCCTGCCGGGGCCAGCGCCGGTCCTCCGGCAGCTGCCGGTACCGGACCGCGTCGAGCGCGTCCTGGCCGTGCAGGTGCAGGTGCTGCTCCGCCGGCGGCCGGGCCTGCAGCTCGCGCACCGCGCGGGCCAGCGCCTCGATCTGGCGGTCCCGGCGGGACGGGGCCCGGACGGCGGCGCGCTGCGCCATCGCCGACCGCAGCACCGCGCGGCTGTTCTCGGTCTCGCGGTTCTCCCTCTTCCACAGCCGCCAGACCGTGAAGGCGAGCGAGATCACCACGGCCACGGCGGTGACGAGCAGCACCTCGCCGACATCCCGCGCCGTGACGAGGAGCCCGTCCCGGTCGCTCCAGGCGGCCAGCCCGACGGCGGCGGCGATGAGGATCCCGCCGCCGCCGACGGCCCCGGTGCAGCCGTCACAATGCAAACCCGGACATCCTGCCATGATCACGGCCCCAGTTCTCTCAGTGCCCGCCTGCTGGCGGACAGTCCCTGCTGGTACCGCGCGGGCGCGCGGCGCCTTTATCTCTCCCGGATCTCACGAAGCGTGACCAGATTCTGGTACCGGGCCGGGGAATCCGGTAAGAAGGATCTTGTTCCGGCCGGTTTTCGTCACTGCCAGTAGCGGAACCAGGCTCAGCGGAGATCATCCGGGTGGCATCTGACGGTACATCGCCGCCGCCGGGCCCGCCAGGGCGGCCGGGCGCGGCTGAAGATCGCTCCGGGCGGATGCCGGCGGGGGCATCAGATCCGGGCAAGCCGGGCACGTTCTCACTCGCAGTAACCGGAACTGGGATCCCCCCGGCCGGGGAGGCGATACTTTGATCTTCAGCGATATACGCAGCGTGACGGAGACGCTCGATTCTCAGCGCCGCCCGGGCCCGCCGTGACTCCTGGTTCAGCCGCATCCGGGGCTCCCTCCTCCAGGTGGTTGACATCTGTCAACCGGGTGTGCGAGAATAAAGACATAAGCAGAGGCCAGGAACACAGAGGAGGCAGGCAGATGACAGAGCTGACCGGGATATGCGATGAGACCGCAGCCGCGACGGGCGCGCCGCAGGCCTGGCTGGTCACCACGGGCGAGTACGACGACTATCAGGTGGTCATGGCGTGCGCGGACGAGCGCCGGGCGCGCCACCGCAGGCTGTACGCGCAGGTCGAGGCGGTGCCCTTCGTCCGCTAGCCGGGAGGGGAGCGGGAGGGGCCCTGCGGGGCCTCTTCTGCTATCTGGCCTGCGGAAACTCTGCCAAGGTGGTTGACACGTGACAACCGGGTGTGCGAGAATGGAGTCATCAGGGAGAGAGCGGCGGAGGCGGACATGACAGCGAAGATGATCACCGAGCTGGTAATGATCGTCCTGATGTGGGCCGGGGCCAGGGCGGCATGGCGGGGCCTGCGGGCACGGGCCCGCCGGGCGCGGCAGGCATGGCTGGCGGTGTTCATGGCGGAGGAGCTCCCTGCCGCGCGCAGGCGCCGGGCAGGGCGGGGGCTGAACGGGGCGCAGGGGCCGCCTGAGAGCCGCGCAGGGGGCATCTGGCGCGGCGGGCAGGTGCCGGGGGTAGAAAGGCCGGTACCCGGAAACCAGAAGTACCCCTGCCCTGGCGCGTATGCCTGGCGGAGCATATGAATCGGGCCCCGGACGGGTAATCGGGAGGCTGCCTGCCGCCGGGTCCGCCTGGCCAGCGCACATGCCCCGGCAGGCATGTACCTGTGTCACCCGGACCGCGCTATGACGCCTGCCAGCAGCACCAGCGACGCGGTCAGCGACGCCTCCCGGTAGCCGCCGTAGCGGGCCGCCTGCTGGACCAGGCCCTCGGGGCTGCGGTAGCCCAGGCGGCGGGCTGCCTCGGACGGCGTGAGCCCGGAGCGCAGCAGGGCCGCCGCCTCGATCCCGAACAGCCGGATGCACTCGGCGCAGCGGGTGGCCGACCTCCCCTTGCAGGGCTGGCCGTGCGGCTCGCAGAGGCGGATGACCTTGGGCGGCTTCGGGTTGTTGCGGCGGCGGTCCGCGCGGTTGCTGGGGTCGTCCCCGTACACCAGGTTCCCGTAGCCGTTCAGGCAGCCCAGCTCGCCGCCGGGAGCCCAGCGGTTATCAGTGGGGACGTCATTCCAGTGCCGGCGGATCAGGCCGGGCGGGCAGGGGCCCTCGTAGGTCAGCAGCACCACGTCCTGGACGGTCATGGTGCGGCGGTCGCCGTTATCGAAGGTGATGCCCACGATGAGGTACCGGTCGTCGGAGCCGCCCTTCTGCCGGGCGCTCAGCAGGCGGCCCCGGATGCGGGCGCCAGCGCGGTTGCGGCGGGTCAGCGAGCGCACCTTCCCCCGGTAGCTGGCCTCGTAGCCGGAGGCGCCGGGGACGGTCTTCCAGAGCGGTATCCCCTCCATCCAGGCGTCGTAGCCGGCGGGGGCCTCCCGGGTGGCGGTCATGACACTCCTTAGTGACACTGGCGGCTGCACTTGGCAGGACGGGGCTGTTACCTGGGACGATGCGGGGCCGGGCGGGCGAGTGTCACAGCTCCGCCTCGACCGGGGCGCTATCAGACTCGAGGTCGCGGGCCCAGGACAGCAGCCAGTCGCGCTGCCAGGCGGGGCTGCGGCCGGTGGCGATGAACTCGCCCGGTATCGGACACTGCCTGCGGCGCAGGCGGAAGGTGGAGACCGGCATCCCGACCGCGTCCGCGCCCTGGCGCAGGCCGACGATGACCGGCGGCAGGCCTCCGGCCGGGACCGAGGGCAGCGCGGTGCGGGGAGGCCGGCCCGGCGGCAGGGAGCGGCGCAGCAGCCAGTCGCGCTCGGGGCGGTAGGCGCGCTCGCGGGAGACGTCGGCGGCGGTGCGGCCGTTGAGGGCGAACTCCCGCCAGGCGGCGGTGTTGGCGCGCTTGCCGGCCGGGGAGTTGCGCTTGTCGAATATCGGGGCCTGGACCCAGCGCAGGTCCTGGCCGGCGTCGCGCACCACCAGGAAGCGGCCCTTGGCCTTGCCGGGCGCCTGCCACTTCGCGTCGCCGCAGAACATCCTCCAGTGGCGCGGGCGGTAGCCGCCCATCAGCGCGGTGCCGTACAGCGGGCGGGAGCCGAACAGCGTCTCGTGGTCCAGGTCCTGGCCGTCGGTCAGCACCCGGAAGCCGTACTCCGCGCCGATCATCATGATCTTGCGGATGACCGGGAAGATATCCGGCTTGCCCGGGCGGCCCGTCTCCTTCCACGCCGTCTCGGACAGCAGCCGGAACATCCCGGCCTCCTCGATGATCAGGAGGCGCTCGATGATGGGGGTGCCGGGATGGGTCATGTGGAAGTCGCTGACCTTGTCAACCTCGGCCCAGACGTCCCTGATGACCTGCCACATCTCCGTGACGTTCTTGGGATCGTGCGCCAGCGTCATGCCGGGCACGCCCTTCAGCGCCAGCAGGGACGTGCGCTTCGGGTCCACCGCGCTGACCAGGCCGCCCCGGCGCAGGCAGGTGCCGGCGATGTTGAGCAGCTCGTTGGTCTTGCCGCGCTGCGTGCCCGCCTGCAGGACGGCATGCGGGTCCTCGCCCGTGGTGTCCCAGTCCTCGGGGGCATACGAGCCGTCGGGAGCCACGCGGACGCCGAGGAAGTAGACGAACGGCGGCAGGCCATCGACATAGGAGACCCAGTCCCCCATGAGGACCTCGTCCGGCGGGGTGACCGAGCGGACGATCTCCAGCCGCATCGGCCGCTCGGCGGTCAGCCAGCGGAAGGACACCTCGGCGGGGATCCGGGACTCCAGCAGGCCCTCGACCTTGCCGATCCACCGGTCGTCGCCGGTCTGCGCGCCATCGGGGAGAGGCAGCCTGCCGACGATCTGGCCGCCCTTCTTCTCCTCCGGCGCCGGGTCGAGCGCCAGCCGGGCAGCCGCCGACTCCACGGTCAGGTGCAGCAGCGGGGCCAGGGCGGCGGCCGCCGGGCGGGTCACCTCCCGGCGGTAGGGGCGGGTGCGGATCTTCTGCCGGGCCCAGCGGCCCGCCACGGCCAGGCCTGCGGCGGCCAGCACCGCCAGGACGAGCTCGGTGATGAGCGGGCTGACCGCCAGGCCGGCCAGCGAGCCCAGGACGAAGACCGTGCCGCCGCCCCGGATGGCGCAGCGGTGCGGGAAGAACGGCAGGTGATACCACCAGGAGGCCTGGCCGGTCGGGTGGGTCACCTTGGTCGCGTGATGGAACCAGCCCGCATCGGTACGGAACTTGCGGTGCGCGTGCGGGCCGTGCAGCGGGTAGCCGCTGAACCACCGCCACAGGAAGCACACCGCATGGGCGGCAGACCTCACGGCGGCCTTCAGCTCGCGCATCGGAAGCTCCTGGTTATCGGGTACGGCGCGGTGCGGACAGCTCGGGCGGGGCAGGACGCCGGGAGGCGGTCACGGCCCTCGGCTGCCGGGGCGGGGCGATGCTGCGGGGCTCGGAGGCACGCGCCAGCGCCGCGCGCGGCTGGACGGCGCCGGGGCGCCTCCGGAAGCGGGCGGCCATGCGCTGGTCATAGCCGCCCACCTGGAATCTCCAGATCTTCACAAGATCACATCTCTCTTAGCGGGCACGGCGCCTGGCTGGCACCGCGCGGTCTACTGCGGGCGCCAGGCGCACGGCCTGCGCGGGCGCCTGCTGCCGGACGGCAGCGGGACGGGGGGCCGTCCGGGCGCGCACCGCCGGCTGCGGCGGGCGGCGGGCAGCCTGCCGCGCTGCAGGCGCAGCGCGCACTGCAGCGGCCGGGCGCCGCAGGTCCCGGGCAGCCTGGCGGTACTGCGGCGCAGCCGGGGAGGTGCCGCGCCGCACCGCAGGGCCAGCCGCCGACGGGGTAGTCACCCGCCGCAGGGAGGGCGCGCGGACGCGGCTGCTGCGGGAAGGCGCTGCAGTACGGGGGGCGGGCTGCGACGGGTGCCGCGCCGCCGGGGCGACCGTCTGCTTCCGCAGCGCCGTCGCCTGCACCCGCCGGACGGCGGCAGGGCGCTGCGTCCACTCCCTCGCCACGGACGCCCTGGGCGTCATGGACGGCCCGGACAGAGTGACCTCCTGGTCCCGGACCGTACGCGGGCCGCGCTGGTCATGCGTGCGGACGATCTGCCGGGCCTGGCTGTTCAGCGGGTAGCGGGTGGCTCCTATCGGGCCGTGGCTGACCGTCACCGCGCCG
>Ga0335080_10004155_pt1 | contig 14740 bp, 14 predicted proteins | sample Lox_Sample_34_FD_206720 | JGI IMG/M metagenome (GOLD analysis project Ga0335080, IMG submission 206720) | Soil microbial communities from Loxahatchee National Wildlife Refuge, Florida, United States - Lox_Sample_3.4 | ecosystem: Environmental > Terrestrial > Soil > Wetlands | place: USA... | reverse complement strand
AAGTACTCCGACGGAAAGGTGTTCGCGGCCGCGCTCCACGAAACGATCGCCGCCGGTCAATGGGGCGTTCCCGTCCAGATACCCGGGCCGGTGTTGGAGGAACTGGAGCGGCAGCCGGGAACCTACACGGTGCAGGCCTGGCTGACGACGATCGGCTCCGCTCCCGAGTATGCGGCCACGGTTCCGCTCACTATTCCCGGCGACTTTGTGCCATAGGGAAATGCGGCAGTGAGTCCGGATTGGAGCGGGCCGGGAGCAGGCCGTACCCGGCCCGCGCGCCCGTCAACAGGAAAGCCTAACGGCGGCTTCACTGGGGCTCTCGGCGGCATGCCCGCGACGAGACTCGCCGGTCCCATCCAGGCACAGACCCGCATCACGATGAGACCGGTCCTGACCGAGGGTTGGCGGTTCTCCGGCCGCCGGCGGAGGCGAATGGGCCAAACGCCTCCATTTTCCCGGCGGCCCGCATCCCTTCTATGTGCGCGACACGCTGCTGGTGGAGCGCCTTTCGCTGAGGGCTGTCGGCCGGCCCGGTCCCGAACCGGGGCCCCTTGGACAGGGCTGTGGGTGTTCTTTCCGTGCGTTTTCCGGAGCGGCGGCCGGGAGGAGCATGCCAGGCAGGAGGGCGGTCGCAACCGCCGCGCGGCGCCGATTCACAGTATCCGCCAATCACGGCGAGTCCAACATCAGGGGGGCGGCGCAACATGCGGCCGCCGTCGCCGGCCCGCTTATTTCGCGCCGTGCGCGCGCAGCAGACGCGCGGCGTCCTCGAAGCCGTTGGTCACCGCCGCCTGCAGGGGGCTTGCGCCCGACTTGTTCGTGGCGTTGATGTCCGCACCCTTCGCGATCAGCAGTTCGAGCACGCCGGCGCGGCCCCACGATGCCGCCTCGTAGAGCGGCGTGACGCCCGATTCCGAGTCGCGCGCCTCCAGGTCGGCTCCGGCCGCGATCAGCAGTTCGGCCATTTCGCGGTGGCCGCTCACGGCGGCGTCGTGCAGCGGCGTCCGGCCGTCCCGGTTGCGCGCGTTCACCTCGGCGCCTCGTTCGAGCAGCAGGCGCGCGATCGGCACGTAGCCTTTCAGCGCCGCCTCGTGCAGCGGCGTGGATCCCGACTGGTTCCGGGCATTGGCGTCGGCGCCCTTGGCGAGCAGCAGGTCCACGATGTCGGCCTGCCCCTTGAGCACCGCCTCGTGCAGCAGGGTGGGACCCGTTGCGGAGGAGCCGCCTAGCCGGGCGCCGTGCGCCATCAGCACCTGGATCACGTCGCCATGACGGAAGCGCGTGGCGTTCTCCAGCGGCGTGGCGCCGTTGCCGTCGCGGACGTTCAAGTCGGCTCCCTTGGACAACAGCAATTCCACCACTTCGCGATGACCCCTGGTGGCGGCCTCGTTGAGCGGTGTGGCGCCCGTATCCGCATTCACCTGGTCCACCTTGGCGCCGTGCGCGATCAGGGTTTCCGCCACCGCCAGGTATCCCTTCCAGGCGGCCTCGTCCAGCGGCGCCGAGCCGGACTTGTCGCGCGTGTTTACGTCTGCGCCCTTGGCGATCAACAATTCGACGACTCTGGTGTAGCCGCGGCCGGCCGCCAGTTGCAGCGGCGTGGCGCCGGCGGCATCCGGCAGCGTCGGTTCGGCGCCGCGCACCAGCAGCAGCTCCACTACCGCGATGTTGTTCTTGATCACAGCGTAGGCGAGCGGCGACGAACCGCCCTCGCTGTGGCGGGCATTGATCTCCGCGCCGTGGTCGAGCAGGTACGCGACCATCGCCGCATCCCCGTTCCAGGCGGCGTCATGCAGCGGCGTCGCCCCGAGCGCGTCCCGCTGGTTGATGTCCACGCCCTTCTCCACCAGCGCCTTGACCTTTTCCAGGTCGCCCGATTTGACGGCCTCGTGGAGGTCGGCTTCGGCGGCGCGCGCCGCCAGGGCGCAGACCAGCAGGCACGCGCAAGCGGAAGCTCTAGCGCGGATCATAGACGGCAAGCAGTTCGGGGGCGAATCCCACGTACTGCACCTCTTCCTCGAGTTCGATGCCGAAATGCGACCGCACCCGCCGCTTGAGCTCCCCGATCAGGTCGCACAGGTCGCGGGCGGTGCCGGCGCCGGCGTTGTAGATCAGGTTGGCGTGGTGCCGGGCCACGTGGATCTCGCCGCGCTCCATGCCCTTGGCGCCCACCTGCTCCAGGAAGTACGCCGCCGGGACCTTGCCCTCGCGCACCACCGCGGCGGGAACCGCGCCCGCCACCCGCTCCGGCAGGTCGCGCAGCAGGAGGTTCTTGAAGACACTCCCGGCGCACTTCATGGTGACGGGGAACTTCTCGTTGCGCACGGCGAGGATGTCGTCGGCGGTGCGGCGCAGCAGGGCCGCGTCCGCCCCTTCCAGCGTCAGGCCTGCGGAAAAGATGATCCAGTCCTTGTGACGCTTGAAGACGCTCTCGCGATAGTGGAATTCGCAGGCGGCATGGTCGAAAACCCGCACCCGCGCTCCGTCGAAGAAGCGGACCGTGTCCACCCGCTCGGCGATGGCGTGCCCATAAGCGCCGGCGTTGCCGTACACGGCGGCGCCGACGGACCCGGGAATGCCGGCCAGTGTTTCCAGGCCCTTCAGCCCGCGTCCGATGGCGAAGTCCACCAGTTGCTGCAGGTCCGCGCCCGCGTCGGCGTGAACGCGGCGGCCCTCCGCCTCCAGGGATTGAGCGGTGTAGCGCAGCACCACCCCGCGGAAGCCGTCGTCGGAGACGATCAGGTTGGTGCCGCCGCCGATCACCATGACCGCCAGGCCGCTCGCCCGCGCTGCCTCGAGAGCCGCCACGAAGGCTTCCACGCTTTCCGTCTCGGCGTAGATGTCCGCCGGGCCACCGATGCCGAACCGGGTGTATGAGGAGAGCGGAACGTGGCCGGAAACGGTTAAATTGGGAATCTCGGCGAGACGCGCCCGCGTCTCTTCCGTGGTGGCCATTTAACTTTCATTATAGGAGGCGATATGCGCTCCGGTTTTCCCGGCTTTCCCGTCGAAGGCATGCAGTTCCTGCGCTCGCTGGCCCGCAACAACCAGCGCGACTGGTTCCAGCCGCGCAAACCCGTCTTCGAGTCGCAGGTGAAGGCCCCGATGGTGGAACTGGTGACGGCGCTCAACCGGGCCCTGGCGGAGTTTGCGCCGGAGTACGTCACCGACCCCGCCCGTGCCGTTTTCCGCATCTATCGCGACACCCGCTTCAGCAAGGACAAAACACCTTACAAGGACCACATCGCCGCGTCGTTCTCGCGCCGCGGCCTGGACAAGACCGGGGCGGGCGGGTATTACTTCTCGGTGTCGGACAAGGAGATCGAGGTCGGGGGCGGGGTCTATCTGCCGCAGCCGGAAATCCTGCTCGCCATCCGCCGGCACGTCGCTGCCAACTACGAGGAACTGCGGCGCCTGCTCGCCGTCCGCGCCGTCAAGCGCCTGTTGGGCGACCTGCAGGGCGAACAGTTGACGCGCGTACCCAAAGGGTTCGACGCCTGCCACCCGGCGGCGGACCTGCTGCGCTACAAGAGCTACATCCTGTACACTACGCTCTCCCCGGAAATCGCCACCACGCCCCGGCTCTACAGCGAAGTCGCGAAGCGCTTCCAGGCAATGACCCCGTTCCTGGATTTCATCACCGGCCCGCTGGTGCGGCCGAAAGCGCAACCGAAGCGTCCCAAAAGCGGACATTTCGACGACCGCCGCCTGCCCGTAGCCTTCTGATCCGGCACGGGTTGGGACTGGCACGCCGCTTGCGCCTGGGAAGCCAAATGCGGGTACTGGTAAGCGACGATCAGGCGGACGTACTGGAAGCCCTGCGCCTGCTGCTGAAGGGTGCGGGTCACCAGGCGGAAACGGTCGACTCGCCGCACGCACTACTGGAAGCGGTGGACGCCCGCAGCTTCGACCTCATCCTGATGGACCTGAACTACACGCGCGACACCACTTCGGGACGGGAAGGAATGGACCTGCTGGCGGCGCTCGATGCCCGGGGGAACCCGGCGCCGGTGGTGGTGATGACCGCCTGGGGCGATATCGAACTGGCGGTGGAGGCCATGCGCCGCGGCGCCGCCGACTTCGTGCAGAAGCCGTGGGACAACGCCCGGTTGATCGAGACCCTCGACCGGCAGGCGCGCGAATTCGCCGAGCGCGCCGCTGCCCGCCGCCGGGACCGCTGGGAGCGCGAGGTGGCGCAGAATGTACAGCGCCGCCTTTTCCCCGCCGCGGCGCCCTCGGGCGACTCGCTGGAGTGCGCCGCGCGCTGCTGCCCGGCCAGCGAGGTGGGCGGCGACTACTACGACTTCCTGGATCTCGGTGGCGGGCGCACAGGCATGGTGCTGGCCGACGTCAGCGGCAAAGGGATCGCCGCCGCCATCCTGATGGCGCACCTGCGCGCCAGTTTCCACAGCCTGCCTGCATCGGCTTTCGACCACCCCGCCGCGGCCGTCGCCGGGGTGCACCGCCTTTTCTGGGAGTCCACACCGGCCGAGCAGTACGCCACCCTGTTCTATGCCGAGTACAACCGGGACGCGCGGCAACTGCGGTACGTGAACTGCGGCCATCTTCCTCCGGTGCTGCTGCGCGCCGCGGGCGGCGTCGAGCGCCTGCCCGCCACCTCGGCCGTATTTGGGCTGCTGAAAGAGTGGAGCGGGGAGGTGGCCGTCGTGAAGCTGGAGCCCGGCGACACTCTGTGGCTGTTTTCGGACGGAATCACCGAAGCCGCCACGGCGGAGGGCGTGGAATTCGGCGACGGGCGCCTGCTGGACATCCTGAACGAAACGCGAGGCCGCAGCCTGGAGGCTGCCATCGACGCGGTGCTCGATGCCGCCGCCGCGTTCGGCGATCCGCATTTCGCCGACGACCGCACCCTGCTGGCCGCACGGGTCCGCGCCTGACCGTACCCGGCTCGCCCGCTACCGGAGCGCATCAGGACCGGTGACGCGCCTGCTTGCCCAGCCCTGCGAGCCGGGCGCGATCGAGGCAGTGTTGTGATGCCGCCGCCCTCGGCGACCCGCGTTACACCGACGACCGCACCCTGCCGGCGGTACGCGTGCGGGGCAGACTGCGCCTGCATCGAGCGGTGACGCGACTACTCGGCCTGTCCTGCGAGTCCGGTGCCGTCCACGCGGTGCTCGCCGCCGCTGCTTTTGGCGCCCCGTGTTTGGCCGGGAACCGCACGCTGCCGGCCGCGCGCGTGCGGGGCGACTGCGCCGGCATCGAGCAGCGACGCGACTGCTCGGCCTGTCCTGCGAGTCCGGTGCCGTCCACGCGGTGCTCGCCGCCGCTGCTTTTGGCGCCCCGTGTTTGGCCGGGAACCGCACCCTGCCGGCGGTAGGCGTGCGGGGCTGACTGCGCCTGCATCGAGCAGCGACGCGACTGCTCGGCCTGTCCTGCGAGTCCGGTGCCGTCCACGCAGTGCTCGCCGCCGCCGCTGCTTTCGGCGCCCCGTGTTTGGCCGGGGACCGCACCCTGCCGGCGGTACGCGTGCGGGGCTGACTGCGCCCCGCATCGCCTGTTCCCGGAGCGGGCGTAAAGACTGGTGATGCGCCGGCGCGAGGTGCCCCGCCAGTGAGGCGGTGCTCGACGATGCCGCTTGCCACGGCCGCGCCAGTCCTCTGCCTGCCGCGCGCCTCCCGGTTACCTACCCCTGCTCTTCGTACAGCGCGATCAGCACGCCGTCGGGGTCGCGCAACTGGACCCGGCGCTGGCCCCAGGGCAGGTCCGTGGGCCCCTCGAACGGCCAGCGGCCGCGCAGACGCCCGGCCCACTCCTCCACCGAATGGGTGCGGAACTGCAGATCGATCTTGTCGTTCTCCAGCGGGCGCGCGAACGCCTCCTGGAAGCGTCCGTCCAGGCGTGTCATCGCGTAGATCTCCAGGCGGGCGCCCGCGATTTCGAAGATGCAGCCCCGCCCCTCCGGTTCGGTCCATTCCTGCACTGCGGAGAGCCCCAGAATACCGGCGTAGAAATCCCGCGAGCGGTCGAAATCCGCGCACCGGATGACCGTCTTCAACGAAGTCAGGCTCACTTGCCGGCGCTGGTCTTCGCGGGGACGATCCAGAGGTAAACGGTGCGGCCGTCGATCTGTACCTCCTTGTCCGGCTTCCAGTCGCCCATGTTGAAGCTGTGCGAGACGACGCGCGTGCCCGGTTTGAGATCCCTCAGCAGTTTGGGCCGCAGCCGCATGTTCACGTCCGGCAGCAGGTACAGCGTGACCACGGTGGCGTCGTGAATGTCGGCATCGAACAGGTCGCCTTCCTGGAAGGTGACCAGTTTGTCCACGCCGGCCTTTTTGGCGTTCGCCTGCGCTTCTTCGATGCGCTCGGGATTGATGTCCACACCGGTAGCCCGGACACCGAACATCCGCGCCGCCGTGATGACGATGCGGCCGTCGCCGCAGCCCAGGTCGATCACCTTGTCCCCCTTGTGGACGTTGGCCAGCTTCAGCATGCCTTCGACCACCTCGTTGGGACTGGGCACGAAGGGGACATCCGGCGGGTGCGCCGGCTGGCGGGTCTGGGCGAGTGTGACCGCGCTGCAGAGCAGCGCGCCGAGCACACAGGATTCAGCTTTCCGAAGTCGCACAAATACCTCCGCCAGACAAAGTATCGTACCGGCGCGCCGGGCGAAAGGGCCTGTCGCGTGGCGATGGCTTCGAACGTACAAGGTTCGGCGATGTGTGTAGTGCGGACTCGCGCACCAGAGTTACACCGTCCCGTTTTAGTACCCCTGCCGGTACCGTCAGGACTTCTTTGCCGCCCTCCCCGGTCGCATAATCCAACTCAGGCAACGGCTTGCGTGAGCAAGCCAAACGGACGGACAGGGTTTTCCGGGGTTCGGATGTCGATCTCCTCCAGCCGGGCCCGGGCCTTTTTGTTAAGTGAGGGCAGTATGAAAGCATCGGGGTCTTGTCTGGGGAACGATCCGGCGGTCTGGTTCGCGGGGGTTGGCTGGCAGCATCCCATGGCAGCCTTGGGAGCGGTGTACTGCCGCCTCTTTCATCGGGCAGTTTCCAGGCCCGTGAAGGGCCGGTATCACTGCTGGAAGTGCTTGCGGGAATTCCCGGTTGGATGGTGAGCGATGAAGAGGAAACTTACACCGGCTGCGATGCGCAACAAGGATTTCGCCCCCGGCACGCCACTGCCGCCGCTGGAACCGTACCGGCGCTGCCGCTGCGGCGCCTGCAAGACGTGCAAGGATAACGAAAAATGGGACCGGATTTTCGCCAAATTTGAACTCGGGCCGGACGAGTGGGAGACCAGAGGGTTCTTTCAGTCGACGCTGCGCGGGTACTGACCCGGCGGGTTCCACCCTTACTTCAGCAGCAGCACGGCTATCTGGCCGTCGGTTTCGAGAGCATCCCCGGTCGCATTGGCGCTCTTCTTCGGCACATCCGGCCGGTCCGCCAGGGCCAGTCCCTCGACCAGTCCGGTGGCCACCAGGTCGTTCACCACTTTGGCGCGCTCGCGGTCGATCTGCGGGTCGATCTTGTGGATGAAGGTGCGGTTCTGCTCGGAGAAGTCGATACCGATGTCGTGGGTGGCGGCGACGGCCCACAACGGACGGCCGCGGTAGGAATCGGGGCGGCGCCAGACGCGCAGGTGATGGCGCTTGGCGAAGGTGTTGTTCTGCTTTTCGAAGACCAGGTCCGGCGGACGGCCTTCCAGCAGCAGAATGGAGACGGGCGCCTCCTTGTAACCGCGATCCTCGGCGACGGCCCGAAAAGTTTCCAGCTTCGACTTCGAACTCAGGGCGGCCGCGCTCGACCACCCCGCTGCCTGAAACGCCGCCGTGATCTGCTCCTGGGTCCCGATCAGCGCCAGGTTCGTCATGTCCGACGGTTTGGGCGGACTCTGCGCCACTGTCTGGAACGGCTGCCGCAGCACCAGGTCGATCAGCGCGGGATCGGTGAGCGACTGCAGTTTCGCCTCCGGTCCTGGTCCGGGCACCTTCGCCAGGGTGAGCGGCGCCGTCAGGGCCAGGTCCATTTCCACGCCCGGTTCGTAGTCGATATCCCCTTCCGTGGTTTTCAGAAGCGCGCCTTTAGCCGCGCCCAGGATATCCGCCAGGCCGCCGTACCGTTCCGCTACTTTGCCGATCCCCGCGTCCAGCCGCCCCGAGATGGACTCGCTGGCGGCGATCCCCTGAATCTGCCCCTGCTCGTCTACGCTCTCGCGGGCATTGTCTACCGCGGTCACTTTCGCCGCGATCTTGACCTTCTGCCCGTCCAGGTCGAGGTCCGTGAATTTCAAAACCAGCTCGGCGCGTTCGTCGGGCTTTGTGGAAGGTTTCACCGTGTCCACGACGCCGTGGACCGGGGTGCCGCCAGGAATCACGAACTGCCCGCCGATCACCACCGGCGCGATCGTCACCGCTTCCACCGCGTCCTTGGCCTTGGATGTGTTGGTCGCCACCTTCGCCTTGAGCCGGATGTGCAGTTCGGTGCCGGCGGGGACCTCCACCGCCGCCGCCGGAAGCGCCAGTGCCAGGAGTGCGGCGAGCCCGCTACTTCTTCGTCTCGGCGAGGTCGGATATGGGGCCATCGACGTCCTCAACGCGAACCAGCAGGCCCTTGCGCGCCTGCAGCTGCGATTCCGGGATTTCGAACCGGGCCGCGATCATGCGGTCCTGCGACTCGTGCGGCGGAATCTTGTCCTTCATGACCAGCGAGTCGTTGTACTTCTTCCCCAGCACCGGGTAGTAGTCGAACAGGCGCCGGGCGTCCAGCTCGGTGACCGAGGTGCCCTCGGTCTGGTTGCCCTTTGGGTCTTCCACGATCACCGTGCACGAGCGGACGACGAAGGGATAATTCGCGGGATTGGCGAAGCGGAAGTCCACCACGGCGAGCGACGAGTTCTCGTCCAGCGCCATGGTCCGCACCTTCAGGATCGAACCCTGCAGCTGAATGTGCGCACCCCGCTGCATGTAGAGCACGCCGGCGATGGCGACGAGGATGATCCCCAGTCCGATGGCGAAGGGCACCGCCAGTTCTTTCCGCATGGTTTATAGCTCACCTACGATGCGCATCATTTCCGTCATGGAGACATTGGCCGCCTGAATCAGCGTGCCGTCGAAAATGTGGGTTTCCAGGCCCACCTTTCCCTTGTACCCGTCTTTGCCGAGGGCCAGCAGGATGCTCTTCCAATCCAGTTTTTCCGGGCTGGCGGGCATGATGCCCTTGCCCTTGAATTGCACGTTCAGCATCCGCTTCCTGGGCAGGAGCCGGTAGCCATCGGGGAACGGCACTTCCTTCAAGGCGAGTCCGTTCTGCGGGTCCCAGTTGAAGCCGATCCACCTGGAAGGCAGCAGCTTCAGGATCTCCGCGAGTTCCGCCGAGGTGCCGACGTTCTGCGAGCCCTCGTTTTCGATCAGCAGGCAGACCTTCTGCCGCTCGGCCACAATCGACATCTCGCCGATTTCGTCGGCGATGCGCCGATACACCGCGGGCGGGTCGGCCACGCGCGTCCCCGTGAAGACGCGGACTTTGTCCACACCCATGATGTGCGCGCAGCGGATGGTCTTCTGCAGGTACTCCATGCGCTGCTCCCACCGCGCCTTCTCGGAGGCCAGGCGGCGCGCCCGCGCATCCTCGGTTTCCGCGCGCCGGCGTGCCGGTTCCATCCCCGGCCACGCGAACTTGAGCATGCCCGTGTTCAGGAACGAAACCTTCAGGCCCTCGGACGCAAAACGCGCCGCATGGGCCTTGATCATTTCCTCCGGCAGCGCAACGTACTCTTTGTGCTCCTCGGGGGCATTGCGCAGTTCGACGAATCCCAGGCCGTAGCGGTGGGCGAAAGCGATGGCCTCGTCGGTGGTTTTGCCGATCTCGTCGGTGATGGCGCTGATGCTCAGTTTGCTCAGGCGGGCCCGTGCCCACACGGGGGCCGCGCAAGCAGGCGCCGCGGCCAGGAGTTCCCGCCTCGTCATATCTATAACTGATGATAGCAACCGGGGCAAAGGTTACCTTTGCCCCGATTCATCGGCGCCGCCCGGAGAGGCGGCAGACGAGGCTTCCGCCCGGCTGCCGTTCGATTCGTCCGGACCGGAGTGTTCAGAAAGTAATGCCGAGCAGGAAGTCCCCCTGGTTACGGTTGGTTGTGAGAAGCGCGTTCACCGGGTCGCGAAAAGTTTCCGATCCCCAACGCGTGTAGCGCAGCTCCGGACTGATGCGCAAATACCGGCCCACCCGGAACTCCACCCCGGCGCCTACGGTCAATCCCACGTCCGTGGACGCGTTGAACTCCGCCGGACGCGACGAACTGAGGCCCACCGCCCGCAACGCACTGCTCACCTGTTCGATGCCGCTGACGTGCTGTACCGACGCGCCTCCATCGAGGAAAGGACGGACCGGTCCGGGAAGGACGGCCCACTTGATGAGCAGCGGGAACTGCCACGAGTTGGCCACCGTGCCGGAAGTGACCGTTCCGCCCGACTGATAGTAGTCGTATCCCAGGCGCCGGTACAGGGCGTCGAATTCGATCGAAAAGCGTAGTGGCAGGTGAAACTCGAACGTCGGTCCGACCAGATACCGTTTGGTATTGGTGGCGTAACTCGCTTCGTTCCCTTTCAGTGTGTTGAACGCATCGGTGAGGGGAACCCCGCCTTTCACCCCGATCGACACGGGGGCCCCCTCCTGCGCCCACGCAAAGGCCGCGAAAAATGTTCCCATTAGGAGCAAAGGTGTGACTCGCATGGGATGGACGGAGCAAGCCGGAGCCCAGTGGATTTTTCCTGACTGCGCAAGAATACTCTGGCGCCGGGCCGGGCGCGCGGAGCGGGCAGAATCATCGTTGGTGTTAGCGGCCGCACTATCTCCGGATATCATTGACAAGCCCGCAGGCGGCGATAGGATCGAGTTATGGCTCAGATAGGCCTCCTGCTGCGCCTGTACGTCCGTCCCCTGAGCACGTTCAGCAGGATCATCGATGAAGCGCGGCTGCTCTTTGCCGTAATCGCAGCACTGGCCGCGACGCTGGCGCTGCAGATTCCCCGTACCGCCGAGTCCTATCGCGAGACGGCCGAAGCGTATGCACGGGCGGCCAAAGCGAAGCAAGCCTCCCCCGCCGCGCAAGCCCAGCCCGCGTCCCGGAAAACGGACGGCGACCCGGATGCCGAAGACTTCCGGATGCCGATGCCTCCCGGCCCTCCGCCCATTTGGGTGGCCGTGGACGAGGTCATCGCGCGCCCGCCGACGCAATACATCCGCCCGCTGTTGGCGCTGGCCATGGCCTTTGTGCCCGCCGCCATTCTGATCATGACCTGGTGGGGCTCCCTGGGCGCTTTCAGCACCATTCTGTTCCGCGATTACCTGACTCTGCTGGTGTGCGGCCTGATGGCGTGGACCGCGGCGTACTTTCCGCTGGCCGTGGTGAACGGAGCCCTGCTCTATCTGAACCTGCCGGGCCACGATCACCCCGCCCTGTGGTGGGTGGCGCACCTCTATTTCCTCGCACTCGCGACGTGCGCGATTCGCACTCTGCTCGGCACCGGCTTCGGCCGCTCGGCCGTGGCCGCCTCGGGAGCCTGGGCAGGGACCGTCGGCGCATTGTGGCTGCAATGGATCTTCGGAGGCATGCTGTCCTGGCTGGCATCGCCGTTCGTGCTCTACTACCTGTGGGCCGGACTGAAGCCGGATTTCCGGTCGCTGGGAACCGGCTTGCGGTCGCGGCAGCGGCTGAAGGAGCAGTTGGAGGTTGCCACCCTCAATCCCCGGGACGCGGATGCGCACTACCAGCTCGGGCTCATTTACCAGCAGCGGCGCCAGAACGCGCTGGCCGCCGAGAGATTTCACAAGGCGATCGAGATCGACTCCGATGAGCCGGACGCCTATTACCAGCTCGGCATCCTGGCGCGCCAGCAGGAAAAGTACGGCACCGCGCTCGAGTACTACCACTCCGCGGCACGCCTCGACGACAAGCATTCGTCGAGCGAGGTGTGGCGCGAAATCGGTGTCGTGAACCTGCTGTGCGGGCGCCACGAAGAGGCGCGGCGGGCCCTCGAGCGCTACCTCGACCGCCGGCCGTTCGACCCCGAAGGCCAGACCTGGTACGGCCGGGTACTGGTCAAGCTGGGCCGCCACGACGACGCCCGGCAGGCCTTCGAACAGGCCATCGAAGCGGTACGCACCATGCCGCCCGCACGCAAACGGCAGGTGAAAGCCTGGCTGGGGCAGGCCGAAAAAGAATTGCGCGCTCTGCGAAAGACCGCGGCCCGCCCGTCCGCCGAGTTGGCCGGCGCGCGCTGAGCGCAACTCGCAGATTCCCGTCCGCACGCCGGTTCCGCTTTCCGCGGGTCTCCCGGCATCCGTTACGATCAGGGTAGCGGAGGCGCGAGAAACCGTGGAATGGATCAGCAAAAGCGGCCGCAAGCTGCGGCTGGAAGTCGGCGACATCACCCGCGTGGCCGCGGACGCCATCGTCAACGCGGCGAACTCCGCGCTCGCCGGGGGCGGGGGAGTGGATGGAGCGATCCACCGCGGCGGCGGTCCGGAGATCATGCGGGAACTCGACCGCATGCGGCCGCAGATCGGCGGGCGCTGCCCTACCGGCAGCGCGGTCCCGACCGGCGCCGGGCGCCTGCCCGCGCGCTACGTCTTCCACGCCGTCGGGCCGGTTTACCGCGGAGGCAGGCAGGGCGAAGCGGAACAACTGGCGGCGTGCCACCGCACCTGCCTCCAACTCGCCGAAGAGCGCGGCGTGGCCCGCATCACCTTCCCCGCCATCAGCACCGGTGTCTACGGCTACCCGATGGACGAGGCGGCGCGCATCGCGCTGCGCGAGGTGAAGGCGCACCTCGACCGCGACGGCGTCTCGGTGCGCGAAGCGGTCTTCGTCCTGTTCGACCGCGGCGCGTACGACGTGTTTGCGGCGGAACTGGCGGCGATGGAAGGCCAGTGAGGGAAGGTCCCGGCACCGATTCCCCTGAACATCAAAAACACGGAAGTGGAACGTCTGGCAGCCGATGTCGCCAGCCTGGCGGGGGAGACGAAAACCGGGGCGATCCGGCGCGCACTCGCCGACCGGAAACAGCGCTTGCTGGAGAACCCGGTCCGGGCGGGAAAACGGGAGCGGCTCCGGTCGCTTTTGGAAGAACGGATCTGGCCGGAAATTCCACGCAGGCTGCTCGGGAAATCCATTTCCAGGAAGGAACGGGAACGAATTCCCGGCTACGGCCCGGCCGGTGTCTGACGGCGCACGATCCCGGACTCTTCGGAGATCCTTGCAGTCATTCCGCGGGAGCCCGTTTGGGACTCATCGTCGAGTTGTTGGACAGTTCGGAATCCTGGCCTGGGCCGACTCGACTCGGGTTGAGACCGGCATTGTTTTGTAATCCCGGTTGGGCGCGACGCACGGCCTCTGGTGGGACTCCTCCGCGAGGCCACCCGGCCGCGCTCAACTTCGGCGCCTGCCTGAGCCATGCCGTGGCCCGTATCGCGGGCCTGCCGCTGATTTTCACCGGCGCGGATTTCCGGCGCGCCGATCTGCCTGCCGCCCTTCCGGAGCGAGCCCCTCGGCGGGGTTCCTGAGAGCAGATTCCTACCAGACCCGGCAGGCGTTTTCGCTGACCATCGGCTGCCCGGGCTGGCACGAGAATGCCTTCTGGAATTCCGGCATGTTGCGCAGCGTGCCGTTGACGCGATACTGTCCCGGCGAGTGCGGGTCCGTCATCGCGCGCAGGCGGGCCTGCTCCGGCCGCACGTTCTGGCACCACACCTGCGCGAAACCGAGAAAGAATCGCTGCTCGGGCGTATAACCGTCCACTTTGGCTGCGCCGGCGTCGAGCGTGTCCAGCAGGGCCATCAGCGCCACCCGCAGGCCGCCGTTGTCGGCCGTGTTTTCGCCCAGTGTCAGTTTCCCGTTCAGCTTTACATCGCCAGCCACCGTGTAGGCGGAATACTGGTCCGCGATGCAGGCGGCGCGCTTCTCGAACTCCCTGGCGTCGGCGGGAGTCCACCAGTCGCGCAGGTTGCCGCCGCCGTCGAATTTACGGCCGGAATCGTCGAAGCCGTGCGTCAGCTCATGCCCGATCACCGCTCCGATGCCGCCGTAGTTCAGCGCCCGGTCGCGCCCGGCGTCGAAAAAGGGAAACTGCAGGATGCCGGCGGGGAAGTTGATGCTGTTGTTGGTCGGACTGTAGAACGCGTTCACGGTGGGTGCGGTCATGCCCCATTCGGATTTGTCGGTGGGCTTGCCGATTTTTTCCATGTTGCGCGTGTGCGCCGCCTGCATGGTGCGTCCGGTGTTGCCGAAGTAGTCGTCCCGGACGATGCGGACGGCGGAGTAGTCGCGCCACTTCTTCGGGGTGCCCACGTTGTTGGTGATGGACTTCAGCTTGGCCGCGGCCGCTTTTTTGGTTGCGTCCGTCATCCACGGCAGGCCGCCGATGTCCCGGTCCAGCGCCTTTTCCAGGGCGTCCACCAGTTGCGCGATCTGCTCTTTGCTCCTGCCGCCGAAGGCACGCTCGGCGTATTTCTGGCCCAGCAGGTCGCCCAACTGGCGGTCCACCATGGCCACGCAGCGTTTCGATCGCGGGCGCTGCTCCTGCAGCCCCGCCAGGGTGCGCTCGTAGAAATCGAAATGCTCCCGGTCGAAGGCCGCCGGCAACTCCTCCGCGCGCCCGCTGATCAGGTGGTAGGCAAAATACGATTTCCACGCCGCCACCGGCTGGCCGAAGATCTCGTGCGCCAGCGTCCGGATGTAGTCGGGCGAGGAAACATTCAGCGAATCGAAGGCCGGGG
>Ga0335080_10004151_pt1 | contig 14743 bp, 12 predicted proteins | sample Lox_Sample_34_FD_206720 | JGI IMG/M metagenome (GOLD analysis project Ga0335080, IMG submission 206720) | Soil microbial communities from Loxahatchee National Wildlife Refuge, Florida, United States - Lox_Sample_3.4 | ecosystem: Environmental > Terrestrial > Soil > Wetlands | place: USA... | reverse complement strand
CCTGGTCTTTGATCCGGCGCACCAGGCCGTCGTTGATCAGCGTGCAGTGCTCGATGCGGAAGCGCGCGTCGCGCCGCGGCGTCTCGCGCTGCAGCCGTTCATATACGCGCAGAATCGTGTCGATGGCGCGGTCGCCATTGGCGTGCGTGCCGATCTGCCATCCCGCGGCGAACGCCGCGCGCGCGTCTTCGAAGAGCTGATCCTCGGTCCGCACCTGAATCCCGTAATCGTCCGGCCGCCCGACGTAAGGCTGCGACATCCACGCGGTGCGTTCCGAAATCGACCCGTCCGCCACCATCTTCACCGCGCCCACCCGCACCCACTCGTTGCCCAACCCGCTGCGCACGCCCGCGCTCAGCATCCGCGCCACTGCCGGCTGGCGGATGAAGCAGTAGACCCGCACGCTCAGCTCGCCCGCGGCATGCGCGTCCTGGTAGGCGGCCAGGTCCTCGGGCGAGCCGCCTGGGTCGTTCACGCTGGTGATGCCGCTTCTCGCGATCAGCTTCGTGATCAGCTTGACGCCTTCGCGCCGCTCCGCCGGCGTGGCCGTGTTCGGAATCCGCCGCGAGAACGGAGCGCGCGCGTTCTCCTCGATGCGCCCGGTCAGCGTACCCCCGGCGCGTTCGAACTTGCCGCCTTCGGGGTCGGGCGTGGCCTCGTTCACGTCCGCCATCGCGTATGCGCGCGAGTTCACGTAGGACGTGTGCCCGCCGCGGTGGGTGATCATCACAGGATGATTGGGTGCCGCCGCGTCCAGGTCGGCCTTGTTCAGCGGACGTCCCTCCACGGTCTTGGTGTCGTCGTACATGAAGCCCAGCACCCACTGGCCGGGCGGCGTTTTCGCGGCGCGCTCGCGGATGGCCGCCTGGATGGCCGCGATCGACCGCAGATCGCAGTTCACCTCCTTCAAATGGAGCAGCCCCGACGACGCCGTGTGCAGGTGCGCGTCGATGAAGCCCGGCACCACCGTGCGCCCGCCCAGGTCCACGCGCGGCACGCCCGCCAGCGGCAGGCCCAGGATCTCCTGGTTCGTGCCCACAGCCAGGAAACGTCCGCCTGCGATTGCCACCGCCTCGGCCCGCGGACTCGCCGGGTCCATGGTGTAGATGCTCCCGTTGGTGAGCACCAGCTCGGGGCGTGTGACCCCGGCGCGCAGCCCCGCCGCGCTCAGCAGGCCGAGAAATCCGCGGCGGGACGCTTGCATGGTCGTGCTCCTATACCGCCGCCGCCGCTGCTTCCACCGTCGGGCAGACCTTCACAACCGCGCTGATCTGCGTCAGGTTCAGCAGTTGCAGCACGCGCCCCTCGGGGGCCACGATCGCCAGCGTGCCGCCCGCTTCCTTGAATTTCCCCGCGGCCAGCGCCAACACGCCGATGCCGGCGGAATCGATATAGTCCACGCCCGTCAGGTCCAGCACCAGCCGCCGCACGCCTTTCTGCCCCATCTCCTCGGCCAGAGTCTCGATGCGCTGGCTCTCGCGTCCCAACGCTAATCTCCCGGACACCTCCACCACGGTGAGGTCCGGTTCCACCTTCCGCTCCACGATATTCAGCAGCATAGGTCCCTCATAGTCTACGACGGAACCCGCGTGGAACGGATGATGCACTCACTCCACTAGCGACAGGATCGTCGCCGGTGCATTCCCCTCCAGCCGGTTGTTGACGAAGAGAAACAGAAACTCCTTGTTCTCCCGCGCCCGCCCGATCAGCACCTTCATCGATTCCCGCGCTTCCGGATTCGGATCCTGCACGTGCGTGTAAGGCGCAAAAGCGTCCACCGCCTCTTCGTATACCCTGCCCCGCCGCAGCAGCGCACGGCACACCTGAAAGTCCGCGGTCGCCGAATCCGGAATCGCGATCTGCTGTTTCAGCTCCGGCATCTTCGCCCAGGCGTTGAACACGTGCGCCACATTGTGCGCGCGCAGGCACGCAAAGTACTCCCTGTCCAGAAACTCGGGATTGCGCACCTCGACCGCGTAGCGGAACTCGGGACCCAGCGTCGCCAGGAACGGATCCAACCGCTCCACGAAGGCGCCCACGTCCGCGAAGCTCCTCCGCGAAAAGTTTCCGAATTCGAAGATCAACAGCGCCGTCTTCCGCTGATGCGGAAGCAAAGGCCGCACGAACATCTCCTGAAACACGTGCGGGTCGAGAAATGTCTCGTTTTCCCTGCCTGCTGTGGCGCCATACCGCGCGTGCACCGGAAACACCTTGCAGGTGATTTGTTCCGGCACCTTGAAAGCGAACCGGAACCCCGCCGGCACCTGCGCGAACATCCGCGCCCAGAACTCCGCGGTCGGAAACTGGTAGAACGCGAAATCGCCGCAGACCGTGGGGAATGTCTGCGCGTATTCCGCCAGGCACTCCTGCTCGAATACCTTGTTCGAGAACTTGCCCCGCGAAAGGTACCGCTCGCGCGAGTAAATCTGGCCGAGCCAGCCTTCGTACTTCCATGAGCTGCCGCCGATGAAGATGTTCTCTCGCGCCAGCGCCCGCAGCTTCCCGGCCAGGCCCTCCCGATCGAAATCGCCAGGTTCGTCGAAGAGCGGACCCGGTCCTACCATGCCTGCGCCGCGCGGAAATAGAACGGATCGGCGCCCGCCTCGATCAGGCCCGCCGGCCACAGGCGGATGATCACCGGCGCTGCCCCGCTGCCGTACCGCGTCCGCAGCTCGATATCATGCTTGCGCTTCTGCAGCTCCGCGATCACCGCCGGATCCAGCCGCTCGTCCAGCAGCAGTTTGCCAGGGCTCATGGCGTGATTGTCGAAGCTGGAGACCAGGTGCTCCGTCTGGAATCGCGGTGCTTCCACCGAGCGCTCCGCGTTCATTCCGAAAAACGCCGCGTACATGAAGACCTGCAACAGGGATTGATCCTGGTTATCTCCGCCCGGCGTCGAAAGCGCGAACAGCGTCCGATCCGGATTCACCACGATGGTCGGGCTCAGCGTCACCCGCGGACGCTTGCCGCCCGCCAGCTCGTTCGGATGCCCGGGCACCAGCAGAAAGCTCTCCGCGCGCTGCGTAAGCGGAATGCCCGTATCGCCCGCGATATAGCTCGGCATCCAGGCGCCGCTCGGGGTCGCCGAGAATACGATACCGTCCTTGTCGATCGCGTTCACACACGTGGTGTCCTTGTTCATCAGCGCGTCCGGAATCTTGTAGCGTGGGATGTCGCTATAGTAAGGATGCTTCCCCGCGTGCTCGCCGATCTTCCCCGGCCGGAACTCCAGCGACGCGTCCTGCGTGATCAGTTTCCGCCGCTCGTCGCCGTACGCCTTGCTCAGCAGCGTCTCTGCGGGAATCCTGTTGAACTTCGGATCGCCATAATACGTGTCGCGGTCCGCATACGCCAGCTTTAGCGCTTCCACCATGGTGTGGATGTACTCCGCGCTGTTCATCTTCATCCCCACCAGGTCGAAGCCATCCAGAATGTTGAGCGCTTCGATCATGGCCGGCCCCTGCGTATAGAAGCCGGGCTTGTAGAATGTGTACCCCTTGAAGGTGGTCGAGACCGGCTCTTCGGGCTCCAGGCGGAACGCCGCCATATCCTCGTAGCGCAGGAATCCGCCGTGAGCCTTGGAGAACGCGTCGATGCGGTGCGCGATCTCGCCGCGATAGAAGAAATCGCGGACTGCGTCGATCGCCTTCGCCCGGTCGGCTCCCGCGGCGACCGCCTTTCGCTCCGCATCCGCCATCGACCGCAGCGTGCGCGCCAGGTCCGGCTGATGGAAAATCTCGCCCACGATCGGTACCCGCCCGTTGGGCAGGAAGATGCGCCGCGAATCCGGCCACTTCTCCAGGTACTTCATGCTGGCCCGTATCGACTGCACGCGGAACTCGTCGACCGGGAAGCCGTCCGCCAGGTCGATCGCCGGCTGGATCACTTCGCTGAACGATTTGGTGCCGTACTCGCGCAGCGTCACCAGCCCCGCTTCCACCATGCTCGGCACCAGCGCCGGCAGGATGCCGCAGACCGGCACCCAGTTCTTCATCCCGCTGGTTTCGGGTGGCGTGACGATCTCGTCGTCGGTCACTTTGTGGTCGCGGAAGAATTGCGCGCTGGCCAGCTTCGGCATGGTGCCCACGCCCGCAATGGCGTGGACCTTGCCATCCTTGGTGCGCACCAGGATCGGCGCCTCGCCGCCCATTCCGAAGTGCGAGAACTCCACCACGCTGGCGGCCAGCATCGTGGCCACACCCGCGTCCACGGCGTTGCCGCCCTGGAAATAGAGGCGCATCCCCGCCTCGGTGGCGTACTCCGTACCGCCTCCTACCGCGCCGCGCGTGCCTCGCGCCGGCAGACGCATCGCCGGCTCCTGCCGCCGCGGCGCCTGTCCCCAAGCTACCGCCATGCAGCAGCAGGCCAGCAGCATCGCCGATCTAGGTTTCATGCTTGCATTGTATAATCACTTCACTCGTGGCCGAGCCAGAGCCCCAATCCGACCCCGCACGAAAAGGCGAGGACGAGCCGATGCTGTACTGCCCGCGCTGTTCGGCGCGTCTCTCCCAGCACAAATGCAAGCTGGTGTGTCCGCAGTGCGGCTACTACATGAGCTGCGCCGATTATTATTAGAGAAGATCATGCCCGACATCCCTGCCCTGCTGGAACGTTTCCGCCGCGGTCCCGAGCTCCTGGCCGTCGTTCTGACCGGTGTCTTCGGCGAAGAAGAGGATTTCGCCCCCGAGCCCGGCAAATGGACCCCGCGCCAAATCGTCGCCCACGTGGCCGACGCCGAATTAGTGGCCGCCCACCGCTTCCGCCAGATGCTCGCCGAAGACAACCCCTCTCTCATCGCTTTCGACCAGGACAAGTGGACGCAGAACCTGGACTACGCAAAGCGCAAACCCAAGCAGTCGCTGGAGACCTTTCGACGCATCCGCGCCGAAAACTACGAGTTGCTCAAGGATCTCTCGCCCGCCGCGTACGATCGCACCGGCAACCACAGCGAGCGCGGAGTAATCTCCATTCTGAATCTCCTCGAAGGCATGGCCGAGCACGCCGAGCAGCACGCCCGCCAGCTCCAGCAAATGCGCGAACAATACAAGTCCAGAAAGAAGTAAGTGGGGCAGGTTTCCCACCTGCCCGTCAGTTCAACCCGCTAAACTATTCCTTTATGTCCCAATCCTTCTATCCCCCCCTCGCCGCCCCTCCGCGCCTGCTCTTCGGACCCGGCCCCAGCATGGTCGCTCCTCGCGTCTACGAGGCCATGCGCCAGCCCGTCGTCGGCCACCTCGACCCGTTCTTTTTCCAGGTGGCCGACGAAATCCGCATGCTCCTCGGATACGTCTTCTCCACCGCCAACCAGTACAACATCGCGATCTCCGGCACAGGCAGTTCCGGCATGGAAGCCGCCGTTGCCAACCTCACCGAGCCCGGCGACAAGTTCGCTCTCCTCACCAACGGCTACTTCGGCGACCGCATCGGCGAGATCGCCGCGCGCCACGGCGCCCAGGTACTCAAACTGGCCAAGCCCTGGGGCGAGCCCTTCGATCCGCAAGAGTCCCGCGAGTTCATCCGCCGCGAGCGCCCGCGCGTGGTGGCGTTCGTGCAAGCCGAAACCTCCACCGGCATGTTCAACCAGGCCAAGCCCATCTCCGAGGCCGCCCATGAGGTCGATGCCCTCGTGATCGCCGATTGCGTCACCTCGCTTGGCGGCATGCCGGTCCTGGTGGACGACAACGGCATCGACATCGCCTACAGTTGTTCGCAGAAGGGACTCGGCTGCCCGCCGGGACTCGCGCCCATCACGGTATCCCCGCGCGCGCTGGAGCGCGTCAAAGCCCGCAAAACGCCGGTGCGCTCCTTCTATCTTGATTTCCAGCTTCTCGACAGCTTCTACGCGGGCCATAAGTATCATCACACCGCCTCGGCCACCGCCTTCTACGCGCTCCGCGAAGGGCTCGCGATGGTCGCCGAAGAAACTCTCGAAGCCCGCTGCGAGCGCCACCGCCTCAACCACGAGACCCTCGTTACCGGCATCGAGTCCATGGGTTTGAGCATGCACGTCGCCGAGGGCCATCGTCTCTGGACACTCAATACCCCACGCATTCCCGAGGGCGTGGACGATGCCAAGGTCCGCGCCTGGCTGCTTGAGCACCGCAACATGGAAATCGCCGGAGGCTTCGGCCCGCTGGCCGGCAAGGTGTTCCGCATCGGCACCATGGGCTACGGCTCCACGCCGGAGAACGTCCACCTCATCCTGGAATCGCTGTCCGCGGCGCTCAAACACGCCGGTTACGCTCCCGCTATCGCCTGACAAAATCGGCAGGCACCCATGAGCGTGTTGTTGATCTTCTTCGCGGCCATCTCAGCCGCCGCCGCCACCTACCCGTCGACCGAAGAGGACTTCGCCAACCCCGAGCGCGGCTTCTACGTCCAGACCTCGTACAATCCGGAGCGCGGCCAGACTCGCCCGCTCGACCCCGCCTTCCTTCGCCGCGCCCGCGAAAACGGCATGAGCCTGCTGCGCATGTATTGGGTGCTCTCCGAATTCCGCGACCAGCCGCTCTCGCCCGCCATGCTCGACCGCGTCCGCGCCGATTTCGCCGCCGCCCGTGCCGCCGGCGTCAAGATCATCGGCCGCTTTGCCTACAACTTCGGTCCCATCGGAGCCCCCGATGCGCCGCTCGATCGCGTCCTCGCCCACCTCGATCAGCTCCGCCCGGTGCTGCGCGAAAACTCGGACGTTCTCGCGTTCCTCGAAGCCGGCTTCATCGGCACCTGGGGCGAGTGGCACCATTCCACCAACGGCCTGCTCGACCACAAACGCGAGATCGTCGCCAAAATTCTCGAAACGCTTCCGCCCGATCGCATGCTCGCCCTCCGCTATCCCCGCCTGAAGACCGATCTCTACGGTCCTGAGCCCCTTAACGCCGCCGAAGCCTTCAGCGCCATTCCCAAGGCCCGCATTGGCGCCCACAACGATTGCTTCCTGGCGTCGGACACTGATTGGGGCACGTGGTCGAAAAACGTGGCCGCCGAAAAGGCCTTCTACCACCAGGACAATCTCTTCGTCCCCCAGGGCGGCGAGACCTGCAACATCCAGGAAGATGCCCGACCCTTCGTGGGCTGCAAAAATGCCCTGCGCGAGCTGGCCTACCAGCGCTTCAGCACGCTCAACAGCGGTTATCTGAAAGACGTCCTCGACGGCTGGATCTCCGGCGGTTGCATGCCCGAAATCCGCCGGCGCCTCGGCTACCGCTTCCGGCTCGTGCAGTCTTCCGCGCACACGCAAGGCACGCAGCTCCACGTCGAAGTCTCGGTCCACAACGACGGTTTCGCCAACCTCTACAACCCCCGCCCCCTCTTCCTCGTTTGCCGCAATCGCGCCACGGGAAAGACCGAGCGCTTCCCCATCGGCGACGACCCCCGCTACTGGGTACCCGGCGAGGACTCCGGCTTCCGCATCAGCGTGAAGCTCCCGCCGGGCGAGTACGACCTGCTGCTCCACCTGCCCGACGCCGCGCCCTCGCTCCGCGACCGCCCCGACTTCGCCGTGCGTTTCGCCAACCCCGACGTCTGGGAGCCGGCAACAGGCATGAATCGCCTGTCGGAAAACGTGGCAGTCCGAAAATAGCTTTAGCTGCTTAAGATTTCAACACCTGATACTATGAAATTATGTCGGATAATGGACTCTTCTCTCTGACCGGCCAGGTGGCGGTCGTCATCGGCGGAGGCGGCGTTCTGGCCGGCGCCATGGCCGTCGGGTTGGCCAAGGCGGGCGCCGATATCGCCATCCTCGACGTCAGCGGGGAAGCCGCCCAGAAGCAGGCCAAATCCATCCTCACCCTCGGCCGCCAGGCCGTCGGCATTCCATGCGACGCTACCAGCAAAGTGGCCCTCCAGCACGCCCTGGAAAGCATTCTCGAATCGCTCGGCCATGTCGATATCCTCATCAATGCCGCTGGTGTAAATTCCGGCACTCCGTTCTTCGAGATCACCGAAGAAGAGTACGACCGCATCATGGCCATCGACCTCAAGAGCGTCTTTTTCGCCTGCCAGGTCTTCGGCCAGCAGATGGTGGATGCCGGCCGCGGCGGCTCCATCATCAATATCTCGTCCGCCTCGTCCGGCCCACCCCTCTCCAAAGTCTTCACTTACGGCGTCGCCAAGGGCGGCGTCAACCAGATCACCCAGTTCCTGGCGCGCGAATTAGCTCCGCACAATATCCGCGTGAACGCCATTCTCCCCGGCTTCTTCCCTGCTGAGCAGAACCGCAAGCTCCTCACCGACGAGCGCGTGGCCAGCATCATGGACCACACCCCCATGCAACGTTTCGGCGAAAGCTGTGAGCTGGTCGGCGCGGCCGTCTACCTGGCGTCTCCCCGCGCCGCAAGCTTCGTCACCGGCTCCATTCTGCGAGTTGACGGCGGCTTCCTCGCCATGACCATCTGACCCGTCCGGCTACAATAAAGGTGTGGCCGCCCGCAATCAATACCAGCTTCTCAACCCCGGCGATCGTGCCCCCGGCTTTCGCCTGGCGCGTCTTGAGGGCGGCGAGGTCGGTCTGGCCGATCTGATCGCCGGCGGACCCGTCCTGCTCGCCTTCTACAAAGTCACCTGCCCCGTATGCCAGCTCACACTTCCCTTCCTCGAGCGAATCCACGCGGCGCGCGCCCTGCCGATCTATGCCATTTCGCAGAACGACGCCGCCGACACGCGCGAATTCAACGCCGAATTCGGCATCACCCTCCCCACCCTCCTCGATAGCGAGGAGAGCGGCTTCCCGGCGAGCAACGAATACGGCATCTCGCACGTGCCCACCCTGTACCTGATCGGCACGGACGGCAAAATCTCCCGCGTCATCGAGGGCTGGAGCAAGCAGGAGATCGAATCACTCGGCGCCTTGGCAGGCGTCGGAGTCATCCGCCCCACCGATGACGTCCCCGCCTGGAAGTCCGGCTGAAGCTCCCGCAACTAGATTCCCCGGTCGGGGATTTTACCTCTGAGTTCTTTTCTCCGAGTCTCTGCGCCTCTGCGGTGAATTTGTGCCTGCTAAACTAAGTAAAGCAATGGCCAACCCCATTCAGGACATTTTCGGCACCGCGGCATCCATCGCCAAGGGCATGGGCATCACCTTCAAAGAGATGCTCGGCCCCACCGTCACCGACTACTATCCTGACGAGCCGCCCAAATTCGAACAGCGATTCCGCGGAGTCCACGTGCTCCAGCGCGACGTCAACGGCATGGAAAAATGCGTGGCCTGCTTCCTCTGTGCCGCCGCCTGCCCCTCGAATTGCATCTACATCGAAGCCGCGGAAAATACCGACAAGGTTCGCATCTCCGGCGGCGAGCGCTACGCCAAGGTCTACAACATCGATTACAACCGCTGCATCTTCTGCGGCTACTGCGTCGAAGCCTGCCCCACCGACGCCATCACTCACGGACACGGCTTCGAAATCGCCAACTACAACACTTCCGCGCTCGTCATGCGCAAGGAAGACATGCTGGCGCCGCTCCCTCCCGGATACCAGCCCCCGGCCCTCGGGGCTGATGCGCCCGCCGCGCCTTCCGGCGCACATTAAGAGCATCCCGTGTTTCGCGCCATCCGCGAGCAGATCGATACCATTTTCCGGGAAGACCCTGCCGCCAAAAGCGTGCTCGAAATCTTCCTCTGCTATCCCGGTTTTCACGCCATCCTCGCCCATCGCGTCGCCCACAAGCTGTATCTCTGGCGCACGCCGCTTTTCCCGCGCCTGATCTCCCAGATCAGCCGTTTCTTCACCGGCATCGAAATCCACCCCGGCGCCACCATCGGCCGCCGCTTCTTCATCGACCACGGCACCGGCGTGGTCATCGGTGAGACCACCGAGATCGGCGACGACGTGCTCCTCTACCAGGGCGTGACCCTCGGCGGTACCGGCAACGAGCGGGGCAAGCGCCACCCCACCCTCGGCAACAAGGTGGTCGTCGGCGCGGGCGCGCGCATCCTCGGCAATATCCGCATCGGCGACAACGTCAAGGTCGGCGCGGGCAGCGTCGTGGTTCACCCGGTGCCCGACAACTCCACCGTGGTCGGCATCCCCGGCCGCGTCGTGCGCGTGCGCCCCGAAGGCGGACCGCTCGAGCATGGCCGCCTCCCCGACCCCGAAGGCCAGGCCATCGACGACCTCGCCCGCCGTGTCGCCGACCTCGAGAATCAGATCCGCATGCTCATCGCCGAACACGAGCTGCAGCACCACGGCAAAAACTGAGCCCGTTCAAAGCCATTCCGGCTTGAGCGCCGCGTCCACCACCAGCAGTTCCACCTCCCGCCGCCCCTCGATCAAAACCAGCCCGAGTTCCTCCCAGAGCGCGGTCGCCAGCGCGCGCACGTCTCCCGGTCTCCACTTCAACGCACAGCGGTACGGACCCTGCGGCAATCCTTCGCCGAACACCGGCCGCTTCACCACGTTCTGCAGCCAGGTGAGCAGGATGAAATCGTTGGCGTTCGTCGAATCGAACGCTCCTTCGCGCGCCCAAACGCGCAATCCGGTTGTCGCATCGTCGGCCTGTCCCAGCGTCGGCGGCCGCCCGTTGCTGGTCTTCAGGATGTAAACCGGCACTTCGCGTTTCTCGCGGTGCATCCGGATTTGCAGCCGCTCCTCCAACTCCCGCCCGATCAGCCCGCGCAGTTCCTCGCGCGTATTCGCCGCCGCTTCCTCGCGCCGCCGGAGTTGCAGCCGGTATTCGTCGCACACCACCGCAATCAGGTCGAACCGCTGGCGCGTCATCCACTCCGGCGCCACAATCCGCACTTGCGGAACACCCTCCATCCGCGCCAGCAGGCTCTTGAGCGAGACTCCGCTGGCCTGCAGCGACCACGGGTCGTTTGCTATCCGTCCGAATCGGCCCTCCACGTCCAGCCACGGGCAGCACACCGGATACACCACTCTCGCTCCGGCAGGCTCGAACATCCACTCCGAGGTCCTCTCGAGTGGCTTGTCCAGCTTGCCCGCGGGCGCCAGCAAGAACTCCTTCCAGACCGGCGTCTGACCCGCGGCCGCTGCCGCCAAAACCAGGCTCAGCACCACCCCCCGCATCGCCCGCCATCATACACCGCATGGAGTTATCATCGCTACTGGTGGCGCGGACGATCGGTTTCGGTCGTCGGCGCGTCCGCCCTGGAACAACCCGGCGGCGCTTCAAAAGGCCTCTGCACAGGCCGATAAGCTCTTCATGACTCGGGTTGCTCGTCTCACTCTCGCCTTCGCGCTCAGTTACCCGCTATACGCGGCCGATCTTCCCCTTCCCTCATGGCTGCAGGTCGGCGGCCAGGTTCGCGGACGTTTTGAAAACCCCTCGGGCACCTCGTTCACCAGCAACAACCCCGATGCCTACTACGCCAGCCGCATCCGCCTGGATCTCGGTATCAAGCCTACCTCCTGGCTCCGCTTCTTCGCCGAAGCCCAGGATGCCCGCGTCGGCGCGTACAACACCGCGCCCGCGCCCACTACCCTCTACAACCCGATGGATCTGCGCCAGGGCTACGTGGAGCTCACCTACGAAGGCCCGGTCAGTCTCAAGATGCGCGCCGGCCGCCAGGAAATGCTCTTCGGCGGCGAGCGTCTCATCGGTCCCGCCGATTGGGGTGTGTCGCGCACTTTCGACGCGCTCGATCTCGCTATCTCGCGCGGCCGCTTCAAGGTCGACCTGTTCGCCGGCTCCGCGGTCGCGATCGACAACACCCGCTTCGATCGCCACAAGCCCGGCGAGCACTTCTATGGAGCCTACGGCAGCATCAAGAACGTGATCCCCGGCATGACCGTCGAGCCTTACGTGCTCTTCAAGCAGAACCTGTTGATCAAGAGCGAAACCGCCGTCCTCGGCGACGCCCTCGTCGCCAGTCCCGGCGTGCGCGTCACCGGCAAGCTTCGCGGCCGTTTCGACTACACCATCGAAGGGATTGTCCAGCATGGCACATACTCCTCCGACAACGTCACCGCACACGCCTACACCGCATGCCTCGGCTGGACCATGTCCAAATCCGCGTGGAAGCCGCGCTTCAGCGTCGAGTACAACTACGCCTCCGGCGACCCCACCCAGAAAGACGGCAGCCGCAACACCTTCGATCAGTTCTATCCCAGCAACCACGTCTACTACGGCATGATTGATCAGTTCGGCTGGAAAAACCTCAAAAACTTCCGCGCCGGTTTCGATTTCATGGCGCTGAAGAAGCTCAAGATCCGCACTGACTACAACGACTTCAACCTCGCCACAGTCCAGGATTCGCTCTACAACTCCGCCGGAAGCGCGGCCGTGCTCAACCGCAAGGCCACCAGTCCGCACATCGGATGGGAGCTCAACACCGTTGCGCTCTACCAGTTCAACAAGTACTGGAAATTCGGCGCCGGCCTCGGCCACCTCTTCGCCGGCGAGTACCTCAAGCAATCCAGCTACGGCTTCGGCTATACCTACCCCTACCTGATGTTCGCCGGCACTTTGTAGGACAGGCTTCAGCCTGCCCACCGGCAACCCGTCCCGGCCGCCCCGCTTCGCCGAAGCGCTCCGCCGGCGCCATTGTCAGCGAAGCCAGAATCTCCTGGCCCGCGCTCGCATACCTGCGTTCGAAGAGATGTACGTGGCTGTTCTAGAACCCCGCTGTGACCGTCAGACCCCGGCAATCCAGCGCCGGCGCCCCCTCCCGCCGCGCGACGCCACCCCGCTCGCCCCGCCCGCGCATCTCCCAAATCCGCTGGTGGCTCACGTGTGCGCTGTGCAGTATTCTGGGGTGTTCTGGCATGGAAGGAAGCTCCATCTCCCACTATCGTCTGCTCGGTGCCGCCGGCCGTGGCGGCATGGGAGTTGTGTACAAGGCCGAAGACACTCAACTCGGCCGTTTCGTCGCCCTCAAGTTCCTGCCCGATGAGTTCGCCCGGGACCCGCAGACCCGCGCGCGCTTCCATCGCGAAGCTCGCGCCGCCTCAGCCCTCAATCATCCCAATATTTGCACCATCTACGAGATCGGGGAACAAAATGGCGTGCCCTTCATCGCCATGGAATATCTCGAAGGCGCTTCGCTGAAACAACTCATGGAGCAGGGGCGGCTGGAATCCGATCGCCTGCTCTACATCGCCATCGACGTCGCCAGAGGCTTGGAAGCCGCGCACGAAAAAGGCATCGTTCACCGCGATATCAAACCGGCCAACGTCTTTGTCACCACTGGCGGCCTCTCCAAGATTCTGGACTTCGGCCTCGCCAAGGTGTTGCCGGGCGCCGACCCCGGACGGGACGCCACTGAGGATGTGGCTTCCACCACCGGCACCATCCTGGGCACGATCCAATACATGTCGCCCGAACAGGTGCTCGCCAAGGCCCTCGATGCCCGCTCCGACCTCTTCTCCTTCGGCGTCCTCCTCTATGAAATGGCCACCGGGTCCTTCCCATTTCGCGGCGACTCCACCCCGGCCCTGATCGTGTCCATCGTCCACGACCCGCCGGTCCCGCCTCTCCGCGTCAGGCCGGATCTTCCCGACGACCTCTCGCGCATCATCGCCAAGTGCCTCGAAAAGTCCCCCGACCTCCGTTACCAGCATGCCGCCGACATCGTCGCCGATCTGAAGCGCCTCAAGCGTGACTCGGGTTCGCAGAAGCTCGCCCGCGAATCGCTCAGTGGCGCCCGCCTGGCCCCGCCCGAATTGCCCCCTCCCGCGAACCGCCGTCGCCTGGCGGTATGGGCCGGCGCGGGCGCGCTCATCCTGGCCGCCCTCGCCATCGGTATCTTCTACCGCACCGGACATCCTCTCTCCACCTCAACTGCCGGAGCATCCGTCGAAGCCCCGCTTACCGTTCGCCCGCTCGCCACTTTGCCCGGCCGCAAACAACGCCCCATCTTCTCTGCCGATGGCAACGCCATCGCCTTTGCGTGGGACGGCGGCGAAGACGACCGCAACTCCGACGTCTATCTCATGCAGGTGGACGCCGGCCGCCCCCTACGGCTCACCAGCCACCCGGCCAGCGAGTGGCCCCAAGCCTTCAGCCCCGACGGCCGCCGCCTCTACTTCACCCGCCAATCCGAAAGCGACTTCGCATCCTTCTGGATACCCACCCTGGGCGGCGACGAGACCCGCGTCACCGATGGCATCGTGACCGACATTTCCCCGGATGGCCGCCTCGCCGCCGTGGTTCGCCCAGGCCCTTCTCCAACCGGGTCCGGAGTGTTCGTCCTCGACCTCAACACCGGCGCCGCCCGGAGGCTGGCCACGGACTTCGGTTCCATGAATCCCAAGTTCGGTCCCGACGGACAGTGGCTGTACGTTCAGGACGGACCCGACCGCGACCACCTGAGCCTCCACCGGGTTCCGGTTCAAGGGGGCAAGCCAGAACCGGTTTCGTTCGCCGGTCTGCCCGCTGACGTGGATCGCGTCGAAACCGTCGAAATGCCCCTCCGCCGTTCGCGCATGCTGATTTCGGCAAGGACCCGCAGCAGCAATGCTCTGGTTTCCTTCATCGCCAATTCGGATGGCTCGGAGCTGCGAAGACTGCCCTCCAGCGTACCCCCCGGCGCTCTCTCGCCCGATGGCAGGCAAATGGTGAGCGTCCGCAGCTCTTTCGGCGTGAAACTCTATCGCGTCGAGGCCTTCCCGCGCCCTGGCGAAAAAGCGGTTCCGGAAAAGGTGCTGGACACGCCCAACGAGGAATACTCGCCCCGAATTTCGCCCGACCGGAGCCGCGTCCTCCTCAGTTCCTATCGCCCTGGCCGGTGGGAGATCTGGCTCTGGAACATCGAATTCACCGACGGCCGCCCGCTGTTCAGCCGCGA
>Ga0335080_10004149_pt1 | contig 14746 bp, 10 predicted proteins | sample Lox_Sample_34_FD_206720 | JGI IMG/M metagenome (GOLD analysis project Ga0335080, IMG submission 206720) | Soil microbial communities from Loxahatchee National Wildlife Refuge, Florida, United States - Lox_Sample_3.4 | ecosystem: Environmental > Terrestrial > Soil > Wetlands | place: USA... | reverse complement strand
CGCCGTCTCTGCCCTCTTCGGACGCCTCGGGGCGCGGGTCGCCGTGGCCTACGCGCGCGACGAGGCGGCGGCCACGCGAGCCGTCGAAGAGATCCGCGCCGCGGGCTCCGAGGCGGTCGCCCTCAAGGCCGATCTCGCGGTCGCCGGAGAGCCCGAGCGCCTCGTGGCCCGGGCCGAGGAGGCCCTCGGGCCGATCGGCGTCCTGGTCGCGAACCACGGCATCTGGAAGCGTTCGCCGATCGACACGATGACCGCGGACGCGCTCGACGAGATGCTCCGCGTCAACCTCATCTCCGTCCGCGCCCTCTGCGGCGAGGCGGCGCGACGGATGGTCCCCCGCGGCTGCGGCACCATCATCCTCGTCGCCTCCACCGCCGGCCAGCGCGGAGAGCCCTTCCATTCCCACTACGCGGCGAGCAAGGGAGCGATCATCGCCCTCACCAGGTCGCTCGCTTCGGAGCTGGGCTCGCGGGGCGTGCGCGTCAACTGCGTCGCGCCGGGCTGGGTCCTGACCGACATGAGCCGGGCGGCCATCGAGTCGACGGCCGGCGAGACGATCCGACGGACCATCCCCCGCGGCCGGCCCGGGACGCCCGAGGAGATCGCGGGCCCGGTCGCCTTCCTCGTGTCAGACCTCGCGAGCTACATGCACGGCCAGGTCCTGTCCGTCAACGGCGGCGCGGTGATGGTGGAATAGCCGTTGCGCGTCCTGGTGACCGGCGCCGGCGGCCTCCTCGGCGGCCGGCTCGCCCTTCTCCTCCACGCGCGGGGCCTGGACGTGATCGCCGCGCACCGCGGCACCCTCCCCCCTGCCGGCCCGCGGCCCGTTCCCGCGGAGCTGAAGGACGACTCCGCACTCGCCCGCCTCCTCGACCGGCTGCGGCCCGACGCGGTCGTGCACGCGGCGGCCCTGGGCCGGGCCGACGCGTGCGAGGCTCAGCCCGAGGAGGCGGAGCAGGTGAACGCCCGCGTTCCGGGGACGATCGCGCGCCTCTGCCGGGAGCGGAGCGTCCGCCTCGTCGCGCTGTCGACCGACCTCGTCTTCGCCGGCGACCGCGCCTTCGTCGGCGAGAGGGACGCGCCCGCCCCGGTGAGCGTCTACGGGAGGACGAAGCTCGCCGGCGAGCACGCGGTCCTCCGGGAGTGGAGGGCGGCGGCCGTCGCGCGCGTCGCCCTCGTCCTCGGCCGCGGCCACGGCCCCCGGCGCACCTCGACGGAGTCGGTTCTGCTCGCGATCGACGATGGCCGTCCCCCGCGGCTCTTCACGGACGAGTACCGCACCCCGATCGACCCCGAGTCGGTGGCCGACGCCGTCGAGCGCCTCCTCGTCCGGGGCGGCTCGGGCCTCTACCACCTCGGCGGCCCCGAGCGGTTGAGCCGCTTCGACCTCGGCCTGCGTGTGGCGCGCGCGTTCGGCCTCGCCGAGTCCGCGGTCACCGCCGCCCGCCAGGCCGACCACGCCGGACCCGACCGTCGGGCGGCCGACGTTTCCCTCGACTCGACGAGGGCGCGGCGCGAGCTGGGCTGGGAGCCGCGGCCCATCGACGCGGCGATCCTGGAGAGTCGGACGGCCGGCTGACGAGCGGGACGCGGGCGAGGCTCGCTACTTGGCGGTCGGTCCGGGAAGGCGGAAGGTGAGGGTCAGGCGGCAGAGGGTCAGCTCGTCGCCGTCCTTGATGGGCGTCAGGACTCCGGTCGCCAGCCGCTCGCCGTTCAGGTACGTCCCGTTCATCGTGCCGATCTCTTCCGCCACGAAGGGTCGGCTCTCCTTCACGAGGAGCCGGGCATGGCGGCGGGAGATGTTGCGTGCCGAGTCCTCGTGGGTGAGGTCCACCTCCGGCGACTGGCCGGTGACCGAGTCGTAGCGTCCGATGAGCGAGTCGGGCTTGAAGACCGGGAACACGTTCCCGCTCGCCTTCGAGATGAAGTAGGCGAGGGCCTCGGCCTGCTGGGGGCCGGCGGGCTTCGCCGGCTCCGGCGCCGGCCTCTCGATCGTGGACCCGGACGGACCCGCGGCCGCCGCCTGGGCCCGGGCGGACAGCTCCTCGATCTGCTTCGTCGTCTCCCGCAGGCGCTGCGAGTACTTCCGCAGCATGCGGATGGCGATCTCGGGGTGCTCCTTCAGCATGTCGGCCAGGACGTCGCTGCCCATCACGATGAGGTCGCCGTCCTCCACCATCTCCGCCCCGGCGGTGCGCGGGATGCGCTCGAAGACCGCCATCTCACCGAGGAAGTCGCCCTTCTCGAGGACCGCCACCACGACGTCGCCGTGGGGGACCCTCTTCTTGATGGCCACCTTCCCCGAGCGCACGAAGTACATCTCCTCGCCCTCGTCCCCCTCGGCGAAGAGGACCGTCCCCTTGGTGTAGTGCTTCAGGAACCGGGCGAAGGAGTCCTTCTCCGCGCTCATCGTGCCGGCCGAGAGTCTAGCAGAAATGCGCCCGCCCGCCTTCCGGGACGAGGTGGGCGGCCAGGCCGGCGAGCGAGCTCACCCGCGGGCAGTCGGCGTCGGGGTAGAGGCCCGCTTCGTCCACCAGCACCGGCCGGATCCCGGCCGCGCGCGCGCCGATCACGTCCACGTGGTAGAGGTCCCCCACGTGGACGGCCGCCTCGGCGTCCGCCCCCAGCCCGTCGAGGGCCCGCCGGAAGAGGCGAGGGTCGGGCTTCTCCACGCCCTCGACCGCGGAGTCGAGGACCACCTCGAACGCCGCGGTGAGCCCGAGCCGGTCGAGGAGGAGACGGAGGGTGCCGTTGCTGTTCGAGACGACCGCGAGCCGCAGGCCGGCCCGCCGGAACCTCTCGAGCGCCGCTCGGACGCCGCCGGCCACGTCCTCCCAGAGGCAGACGCGGTCGTGGTACGCCTTCAGCTCGGCGAGGGCCTCGTCGGTGGCCGCCGAGCGCGCGATCCCGGCCCGGGCGAGGACGAGGTCGAAGTAGCGGAAGGCCCGCTCGGCGTCCGTCCGGAAGCCGGGCGCGGGCGGCCGGTCGATCTCCTTCTTCACGCCCGGCTCGACCGCCGCGAGCGCCGCCGCGTCGGCGGCCACGCCCCGAACCCGCAGCGCCCCCGCCACCCGGGCGAAGTTGGGCCGCACCAGGACCCCGCCGGCGTCGAGGAGGAGGGCGCGGACCGAGGCCGGGTCGGGCAGCTTCACGGACCGACGAGGTCCTGAATGTCGTCCCGGGCCGGCGCCCCCTGGAGGAGCGAGCGCTTCTGCACCTCGCGCAGGAGCGTGAGGAGGAAGGTCTCGAAGCGGTGGGTGATCTGCTGGAGGCCGGTGAGGCTCGAGCACTTCAGGATCTCGATGTAGAAGAGCTCGAAGCCCGACCAGTCCCGGTACATCAGGTACTTGATGTGGTGGTCGTAGAACTCGGAGATCCCGTCCTTCATCCGGGCCGCCGCCGCCTCGTCGCGACCCTGCTGGAAGTCGCGCAGCGACCGGACCGCCGCCACCAGGCCGTCGCGCAGCTTCACCGACTGCTCCCTCCGGGCCATGAAGTCGGGGAAGATCCGCCCCCCGTCGATCCCGGAGTCGAGGGCCTGGGCGAGCTGGACGACCGACTGCTGGAAGCAGTCCTTCAGGATCCCGTGGCTGTTCTCGACCCGCGTCCTCACGCTCTCGGCCTGGCGGGTCACCGACACGTCGGTGAGCTCCGTGTTGACGACCTTCTTGAGCTCGAGCGGGATGCAGTAGACGAAGGAGTCGTAGACCTGGTAGAGCGGCTGCGCGGTGTCGCGGCCCTTGAGGACCCGCTTCTCCACGTACGACAGGAGCAGGCGGGTCTCGGAGACCACGAGCGCGAAGAGGAGGATCGTGTCCCGGAGCTCCTCCTCGGGCAGCCGCGAGGGATCGGCGTACTCGAGGTAGTGCAGGAGGCGGAAGAGCTCCAGGAAGACCTTGGCCGCCTGCCGCCTCTCCCCGGCGTCGGGCATCGCGCGGATGATGCGGCTCACCGGCCGGTTGCCGATGCGGTCGTGGACGGGCTTGAACTTCTTGTCGATGAGCAGGGCCACGAGGTCGCTCCGCCTCACCTCGCGGTAGAGGATCTTGCCCACCGCCTGGAAAGTCGGGTGCGGGAGGCGCGAGAGCTTCACGAGGTCGAGGAGCAGCAGGTGGATGTCCTCGAACGACTCCCGCAGGAGGGTGAGCGCCGTCTCCGGCGTCGTGTGTCGCACGAGCTTCTCGATGTAGGGATCGAGGCCCTCCTCCACGGCCAGGCTCGACTCGACGTAACGGTCGAACCGCGTGAGGTCGACCCGCTCCTCGCTCAGGATCGAGCCCAGCAGGCGGACGACGCGCATGAGGACGTTGTCCACGAGCCGCAGCTCCTCCGACCAGTTCCGGAGGCCGAGGGCGCGCGCCTCGCGATCGGAGAGGGGCTGCGCGCCCACCCGGAAGAAGCGCTCGAAGCTGCGGAGCCACATCTCGAGCTCGAAGAGCTCGGCGCCCTTCCCGGCGTCCGCAACCCGGTCCGTCCAGCGGCGCAGCTGGCCACGGAGCAGCTCCGAGCGCGCCTCGGGCGCCCCCCTCGGTGCGTCGTCCCGCGGCTCCCTGGGCATCGCGCGGATTATAGGGTGCCTCGCCCCGCCTCCGTTGACCACCGCACGGAGGCGGCCTATGATGAAAGGCTGTTATCCGGAGGAGTATCAGCCACTTGAGCCTGCAAGATGCGATGGGCCGGTTGGCCGGTCTCTCCGTGCGCGGGAAGCTCCTCGCTCTCGCCACGGTGGTGGTCGGGATCGAGCTCGCACTGCGGTACCTCGCCCCGAAGTCCCGCGCCTACGCCGGCTGGACCGCCTTCTTCGAGGGCATCGGCCAGGTCTGGACCGCGGTCCTCCTGGCCTTCGTCTACGTCCTCTCCGTGGGGCCGATCGGCCTCTTCATGCGCCTCTTCGGCCACGATCCTCTCGACCGCCGGCTCACCCCCGAGCCTTCCTTCTGGCGGGCGCACGAGCCGAACCCGCTCGGCCCCGAGCGTGCCGCCCGGCACCAGTTCTGATGGCTTCCTCCCCCACCCACGTCCTCGGCATCTCCTGCTTCTACCACGACGCCGCCGCCGCGCTCCTCAGGGACGGCGTCGTCGTCGCGGCGGGCCAGGAGGAACGCTTCTCCAGGAAGCGCCACGACTCGGGCTTCCCCCACCGGGCGATCCAGTACGTCCTCCACGAGGGGGGCGTCCGTCCCGAGGAGCTCGATGCGGTCGGCTTCTACGACAAGCCGCTCCTGAAGTTCGAGCGGATGCTCGCCACGTACATCGCCACCTTCCCCCGCTCCTTCAGCTCCTTCCGCAAGGCGATGCCTTTGTGGCTGCACGAGAAGCTCTGGGTGCCCTCGATCATCCGCAAGGAGCTGAAGCCGTACAAGGGGCCGATCTACTTCGCCGAGCACCACACGAGCCACGCCGCGTCGTGCTTCCTGCCCTCGCCGTTCGAGGAGGCGGCGATCCTCACCGTGGACGGCGTCGGCGAGTGGGCGACGGCGTCCTACGGGGTGGGCCGCGGCACGGACGTCACGCTCTTCAAGGAGATCCGCTTCCCCCACAGCCTGGGGCTTCTCTACAGCGCCTTCACGTACTACCTGGGCTTCAAGGTGAACAGCGCCGAGTACAAGGTGATGGGGCTCGCCCCGTACGGCAAGCCGGTGCACTTCGAGCGGATCATGAAGGAGATGGTCCACCTGAACGCGGACGGCTCCTTCAAGCTCGACATGAGGTACTTCGCGTACGACCACGGGCTCACGATGACGAACGGGGCCTTCGACGAGTTCTTCGGCGGCCCTCCGCGGAAGCCCGAGACGTGGATGAACGAGCGTGAGTTCGACATCGCGGCCTCGGTCCAGAAGGTCTGCGAGGAGGTCGTGCTCCACATGGTGCGGCACCTCCACGCGGAGACGGGCCTCACGAGGCTCTGCATGGCGGGGGGCGTCGCTCTCAACTGCGTGGCGAACGGCCGGGTCATCCGCGAGACGCCGATGAAGGAGCTCTGGGTGCAGCCCGCGGCGGGCGACGCCGGGGGGGCGGTGGGAGTGGCCCACTACGTCTACAACACGATCCACAAGCGGCCCCGGGGGAGGGCCTGGACGCATGCCTACCTCGGGCCCCAGTTCACGGACGCCGAGATCGCGCAGTACCTGGACGGGGCGGGCGCGAAGTACGGGACGGTGGGCGATCGCGAGGTCGTCGAGCGCACGGCGAAGCTCATCGCGGACGGCAACGTGGTCGGGTGGTTCCAGGGGCGGATGGAGTTCGGGCCGCGGGCGCTCGGCGCGCGCAGCATCCTCGCCGACCCGCGGGACCCGAAGATGCGCGACACGCTCAACATGAAGATCAAGTTCCGGGAGGGCTTCCGCCCGTTCGCGCCGTCGGTCCTGCTCGAGAAGGCCCCGGAGTGGTTCGAGATCGGCTGCGACAGCCCGTACATGCTGCTCGTGGCCCAGGTCCGGGAGGGCCGGCGGACGATCCCCTCCGTCACCCACGTCGACAACTCGGCCCGGCTCCAGACCGTGAGCCGGGAGGAGGCGCCCCTCTACTACGACACGATCGCGGAGTTCGAGCGGCTCACCGGGGTGCCGATCGTGATCAACACGTCGTTCAACGTGCGCGGGGAGCCCATCGTCTGCACTCCCCACGACGCGTATCTCTGCTTCATGCGGACGAACATGGACCACCTCGTCCTCGGGCACCACCTGCTCGCGAAGAAGGACCAGCCGCCGCTGCGGGAGGACGTGGACTGGCGGAGCCTGTACGAGCTCGACTGAGGCACCCTCGGGACGTCCGTGGCGTGCGTCCCGAAGCACCTGTCGTGGCGGAGTAGACCGTCGAGTATCCTAGGCTCTCGAAGGAACGGCAGACCCGTCGGCCTCGGGCCGAGAGAGCCGGCGGTTCGTTGGGAGGTCATCGAATGGCGTTCGAAGGGTCGAAGGAGAGAGTCGGTATCCTCGGCGAGCTGTGGGCCTTCATGAGGGTCCGCAAGAAGTGGTGGCTGGGGCCGATCGTCCTCATGCTGGCGCTGCTCGGCCTGCTCGTCGTCTTCACCCAGGGCTCCGCGGTCGCCCCGTTCATCTACACCCTGTTCTAGCCGTCCGCCCGGACGGCGCACCTCTTTCCGCGGCGGCGTCCGGGCGGATCTCGCGAGGTCGTGGTGACCCCCTCTCGCCCCCTCTCTCTCCGTGTCCTCCTTCTCCAAGCCGCGATCCTCGCCCTCGCTCCCCCCCTCCTGGCGGAGTCCCTCCCGAAGCTCACCGTCGAGCGCATCAACTCCGAGCCGCCGCTCTCCGGCACGCTGCCGACCCGATTCCTCTGGCACCCCGACGGCCGGCAGCTCACCTTCCTCCGGCGGGCCGGCGACGCGACGAGCCTGTACGCGCTCGACGTGACGAAGGGCGAGACGACTCTCCTCCTCGACGGCGCGAAGGCCCTGATGCCGGGCGAGAAGCCCCAGCCCCTGCCCCTCGCCTCCTCCACCTGGCTGCCCGACGGCCGGACGCTCCTCGTGCCGGCCGCGGGTGACGTCTTCACCGTCGACGTCCGCTCGGGCGTCGTCCGGGCCCTCGTGAAGACGGAGGACGCCGAGGCGTTCGCCGAAGGCTCCCCGGACGGCTCCCGCGTCGCGTTCGTCCGCAAGAGCGACCTCTGGGTCGTCGAGGTCGCGAGCGGCAAGGAGACCCGCCTGACCCGGACCGGCTCCGAGACGCTGCTCAACGGCCGGCTGGACTGGGTCTACGAGGAGGAGCTCGCGTCCCGCTCCGCGAGGGCTTTCGTCTGGTCTCCCGACTCCCGCGCCATCGCCTACCTCCAGCTCGACCAGTCCCGCGTGCCGACCTTCCCCATCGTCGACTTCCTGCCCCTCCGGAACGAGGTGCTTTGGCAGAGGTACCCCGAGCCGGGGGCTGAGAACGCGATCGCCCGCGTGGGCGTGGTCGGCCTGGAGAAGGACGGGACGCCGGGACCGGAGAGGCTCCTCTCCTTCACTCCGGACGATGTGTACGTGCTGCCCCAGCTCGGCTGGACGCCGGACTCCCGGAACGTGGCCTTCCAGCACCTGAACCGGGCGCAGAACGCCCTGGACCTGCGCCTCCTGCCCGTCCCGTCGTCTCCGCGAGAGGCGCTCGGGACGCCGCGGACCGTGCTGGCCGAGCGGTCGACGACCTGGCTCAACACGTTCGGCGCGCCGAGGTTCCTGAAGGACGGCCGGCGCTTCCTCTGGCTCTCGGAGAGGGACGGCTTCGCACACTTCTACGTCTGCGAGGTGGCGGGCGCCTGCCGCGCCGTCACCCAGGGCCGCTGGACGGTGGACGGCCGCGTGTCGTTCACCGGAGCCGGCCCCGGGTTCGTCCTCGACGAGCGGAGCGGCTTCCTCTACTTCACCGCCACCGAGAAGGACCCCCGCGAGCGCCACCTCTACCGCGTCCGCCTCGACGGCACCGGCCGGACGCGGCTCACCCGCGAGGACGGCACGCACCGCACGGTCGTGGCCCCCGACGGCCGCTTCTACGCCGACACCTGGTCCGACGCTCGGACGCCCCCGAAGGCGTGGGTGACGAGCCAGGACGGGACGAAGCGCTTCACGATCGAGGAGAACGCCCATCCCCCGATCCTCGACTTCGAGCGCGCGAGCCTCGAGCTCGTCGACGTGAAAGCCAACGACGGTTCGACGCTCTACGCCTCCCTCGTCAAGCCGCCGGGTTTCGATCCCGGGAAGCGCTACCCGGTGATCGTGCGGGTGTACGGTGGTCCCCACGCCCAGACGGTGACCGACGCCTGGGAGGACGTCTCCCCCTTCGAGCACCTCCTCGCGAGCCACGGCTTCCTCGTGTGGTCGCTGGACAACCGCGGGATGGCCGCCCGCGGCACGGCGTTCGAGGCGGCCATCCACCGCGACCTGGGGCGAGTCGAGCTCGAGGACCAGCTGGCGGGCGTCGAGTACCTGAAGTCGCTGCCCTACGTCGACCCGGCCCGGATCGGGATCACGGGCGGGTCCTATGGCGGCTACATGACCCTCTACGCGCTGACGAACGCCCCCGACGTCTTCCGGTCAGGGGTTGCGGTCTCTTCGGTGACCGACTGGAGGCACTACGACTCCATCTACACCGAGCGCTACATGGGCACGCCGGAGGCAAACCCGAAGGGCTACGAGTCGAGCTCGCCTCTCCAGAAGGCGGCCCAGCTCAAGGCCGACCTGCTCCTCATCCACGGCTCGGCCGACGACAACGTCCACCTCGCGAACACGATGGCTTTCGTCGCCGCCCTCATCAAGGCCGGCCGGCCGTACTCGCTCCAGGTCCACCCGCGCCAGCTCCACGGGTTCCGCCCCAAGGAGGACCGCATCGCCCGCGACCGGGCGATCCTCGCCCACTTCGAGCGCACGCTCCAGCCGGCCCCTAGCCCCGCTTCGCGCCCGGGACCACCTTGAGCCTGCGGCCGAATGCCGCCCGGAACCGGTCGGCGAGGCCCCGCACCCTCCAGGAGGGCAACGTCTCGACCGAGACGGTCGCCTGCGCGCCGCGGACGCGGCACTCGAGCGCCGTCCGGCTGCCCACGGGCGTTCGCTCCGTGATCTCGTCGGCGAGGGCCAGCAGGACGGCGGCCCGCTCGAGCGGATCGTCGTCGTCGCGCGTCACCAGCGGGGCCAGAGACCGCGCGAGGCGCTCGTCCTCGTCCCCGGCCTGGCGCACCGCCGCCGCGACGAGCGCCACCTGGCGATGCGAGAAGCCGGCGAGGTCGGTGGACAGTACCAAGTCGGCCGCGTGCTCGTGGCGGTCGAAGAAGTCCACGGTTCGCCCGATGTCCAGGATCCGCGCCCCCTGGCGCACCGCATCGGCCATCTCGGCGGACGGCCGGCGCTCGAGCGCGGCGTAGAGCGCGGCCGCGAACCCCTCGCGGCGCGCCGCGCGCTCCTCGGACCAGCCCACGAAGCGCGCGGCGAGCGCGTCGAGCGACCGGCGCCGGACCGTCTCTGACGCATCGAGTGTCTCGCGAGCCATGCTGAGGGCCAGCCCCTCGCGGACGCCCTGGCCGGAGACGAGGACCGCGTCCGCCCCGAGCACCTCCATCAGCGTCTCGATCACGAGGGCTCCGCCCACCACCGAGTCGCGGCGGTCGGCGTTGAGACCGGGCACACGCGCGCGCCTCTTCTGGCGCGCCGTGGCGAGCGAGGCCGCGATCTCGTGCAGCCGGCGGCGCTTGAGCTCGTAGCCGTGGAGCCGCGCGATCGGGTAGCCCGAGGCGCGTTGGTCGACCTTGGCCAGGTTCCGCACCGAGCCGCCCGTGCCCACGAGCCGCTCGTCCGAGGCCAGGCGCTGGAGGCCGGCCTCATCCAGCGTCTCGCGCGCGTGCTCGCGCAGCCGGCGGAGCTCCCGGGGGGTCGGCGGGTCGGACTCCAGGAACGCGTCGGAGACCCGCAGCGACCCGAGCGGCACGCTGAGCGCCCCCACCAGCCGCCGCTTGCGGAAGCGGCCGACCTGCAGGCTGCCGCCCCCGAGATCGAAGAAGACGCCGTCGTCCACCGGCAGCCCGCCGACGGCCCCCACGAACCCGTAGCGCGCCTCCTCGAGCCCCGACAGGACCCGGATCGTGATGCCCAGCTCGCGGCGGACCCTGCGGATGAAGGGCGGCCCGTTGGCGGCGTCGCGCAGGGCCGAAGTGCCCGCCGCCTCGATGCGGCGCACGCCGGAGCCGCCGGCGATGGCGCGGAAGTCGCGGAGCGCCTCGAATGCCTGTTCGAGCGCCTCGGGGGGGATCCGCCCGGTCCGATCCAGGCCACGGGCCAGCCGGAGCGCCGCCCGGCTCCCCGCGAGCACGTGAAGGTGTCCTCCCGCTTCCGGGCGGAACACCATCACGCGGCCGGAGTTCGATCCGATGTCCACCACGGCCAGGGGTTCACGGAGCCTCGGGCAACCGTCACACGGCCTCGAGTCTCGGGCTCGTCGAGAGGACGAGGACCCGGCCTTCATGGACGGCCGGCGAGCCGGTTCAAGAACGGCCGTTCGGGGGGTGCTCTCGCACCCCCCTCCGGGGGATCACTTCGTGAACACCCTCACCTCGGCCACGATGCTGCGCCCCAGGATGTCGCCGAAGTTGTGCTGCTGGACCTTCTCGTTCGTGAGGTTCATGCCCTTGAGGCTCACCGTCAGCTTGCCCTCGGCGAGCTTCACGCCGAGCGTCGCGTTGAGCATCGTGTAGGCGGCGCTGTAACCCGCGTAGCTCGCGTTCAGCACGTCCGTCCAGAGCGCTCTGTCCGCGTGGTTCACGTTGGCGTTGCCGAAGAACATCTTGCCGCCGTACGCCAGGCCGGCGTTGAACCGGTTCTTGGGCGCGATCCCCACCTCCTGGAACGGGTACGGGATCTGGCCGGGGCCCGCGGCCAGGGGCTTGGGCGTGTCCTGCCAGGAGTAGTTGGCGAACGCCGACCACTCCGTGTCGAAGCGCTCGTCGATCGAGGCCTCGAACCCGCGGTCCCGGATCGGCCCCAGGTTCAGGTAGGTCGCCGCCTTCTCGGGCAGCGCGATCGGGCCACCGAACGCCGGCGGGATGTTGGCGAGTATGCCCATCAGGATCGGCGACAGCGTGATCGCCTCCTCGGGCGTCGTGGCCGTGGGCACCGTGACACCCTTCGCGGGGTTCGTCACGTCGTAGTAGGTCGGCGGCGGGTAGCCCGGCGTCCCCGGCGGGTACAGGTAGGTGAAGTTGATGTTGTCGTTCGTGCGGTTGTAGTAGCCGGCCAGCCCGATCGTGGTCTTGCCGCCGAACGTGCCGGTGTAAGCCACCTCGAAGGCGTCGGTGGACTGCTGCTTGAGCTGGTCGTTGCCGAAGGCGTTCACCGTGAGCAGGAAAGGCGGCGGGACGAGCGCGCCGGCGGGCCCGAGCAGCGGCTTCAGCGGGGTGAGGTCGACCGGCGTCGGGAACTGGATGTTCTGGTTCAGGAAGTTGTTGATGAAGGACGGCGACACGAAGGCGCGGTTGTAGGAGGCCCGGATCGACTGGTCGGGCGTGGGCTTGAACATGACGCTCACGCGCGGCGAGAAGACCGCGTTGCTGAGGTTGCCGAACTTGTCGACGCGGGCTCCCGCGGCAAGGCGGAACTTGCTGACGAAGTACTCCCACTGGCCGTACGCCCCCAGCTCCGTGCGGTTGTCGCCCTGCGCGAGCGAGATGTCGAAGTTGTTTCGCCTCACGTTGCCGCCGTAGGTGACGATGTGCTTGCCGCCGAGCACGTTCGAGTTGCCGACCTCGAGGTCATAGGTCTGGGTCTTGAAGGTCAGGAGAATCGGGGCCAGCGTGTCCGGGTCGGAGAGCAGCAGGTTCGGCGCCTTGGCGTCCAGGAAGTTGCCGAAAGCGCTCACCTTCAACGCGCCCTTGGTGTAGGCCACGCGGCCGTACGCCATGCCCGACCCGCTCTGCAGGCGGAACGGCCCGATCCCCGAGTGGATGATCCCCTCGGTCCCGTAGTAGCCGGCCTCGTAGAGCAACCGGCCTCGGTCCTTGAAGTCCTGGTCGACGCGCAGGCCGAACTTGGGCTGGCTGGTGCCCTGGTTCTCGAACGCGCCGGGCTCGTTGGCGTCGGCCGGGAGGGTGGCGCCGCCGATCGGGACGCCGCCCGGCACCGCGGCGCCGGTCGCCGTGCGGCAGGGGACGACCCCGAGCGGGTGGCAGTCGAGCGGCACGGTGCCGACGGGCCGCGAGTAGGGGTCGGAGTTGAAGTAGCCTGCGTTCAGGCGGTAGGACCAGGTCTCGTTGGCTGCGTGCGCGTAGGAGACGCTGCCGTTCCACTGGTAGCCGTTCCCGTCCGCCTCCCGTGATCCCCCGTCACGGTTGAAGAGGCCCCCGCCCAGCACCAGGCCGAAGCCCTCGTTCTCGCGCGGCGTCTTGGTGATGACGTTGACGACACCGTTCACGGCGTTGGCACCCCAGACGACGGAGGCCGGGCCGCGCACGACCTCGATCTGCTTGATCTCGCCGGAGGTCGGCGACGGCACGAGGTCCCACAGCACGAGCCCGAAGAAGTCGAGGTACACCGAGCGGCCGTCGACCGTGACGAGCTGCCCGGTGGCGAGCGTCGAGGTCGTCGCGCGCGTGCTCAGGTTGATGTCGCGGGCGGACATCTGGATCACGTTCACCCCCGGGACCGCGCGCAGCGTGTCGGCCATGTTCTGGGCCGGCTGTGACGCGAGGGTCTCACTGGTCACGACGCTCATCGTGGCCGGGGCGTCGATCAGCTTCGACGCGACCTTGGAGGCGCTCTCGACCGTGATTTCCTCCTGGAGGTGAGGAACCTGCTCCTCCTTCGCCTTTTCTTCCGGCTTCTGGGCGGCCGTCTCCTGGGCCAGGAGCGGCGCCACCGCCAGCACCCCGAGGCCCGTGAGGGCCAGGAGTCCACGCTTCATCGTCGTCCTCCTCGATAGTGACCGGTACCTCCGGCCCGCCGGGGCCGGCAACGTCCAGATAAGGCCGTCGGAGCAGGATCGATCGGATGAATGAGGCGAGCTTATAGCACGGAAGAACCACCCGTTCCAATCGATCTGGCGTCCCGCGCGTCCGGCCGGCCTCGCTTTGCCCCTTGGACGGACGCCGCCTTCGGTCTTCGCCGCTCGCCCGGAGGATCTCCGCCCCCTCAGAGCCGGCGTGCGTCGGCGAGGGCCCGAAGCAGCCGATCGTGGATGCCGCCGAACCCCCCGTTCGACAAGATGGCGACCCGGTCGCCCGGACGCAGCTCGGCGACCAGCGTGCGGACGATCTCGTCCACGGTGGGCACGAAGGCGGCGTCGCCGCCCTGCTCGCGCACGCCCGCCGCGAGGGCGGCCTCCGACAGCCGCTCGCTCTCCGGCACCTTCCCCGGGAGGTGAGCCGCCGCCACGATCACGCGGTCGGCCCCGGTGAAGGCCCGCGCGAAGCCGTCCTGGAACGCGCGGGTCTTGGCCGTGTACGAGCGGGGCTCGAAGACGGCCACGAGGCGGCCCGTTCCTCCGAAGGCGCGCAGGGCGGCGAGAGTCGCGGCGACCGCCGTCGGATGGTGCGCGAAGTCGTCGTAGACCGTGACTCCGGACGCTTCCCCCCGCACCTCGAGCCTTCGCTTGACGCCGCGGAACTCCGCGAGCGCCCTCCGGACAGCCGCCGGATCAGCACCGGCCTCGGCCGCGGCGGCGATCGCGGCCAGGGCGTTGCGCACGTTGTGCTCGCCGCCCGGGGCGACCACGAACTCGCCCTGGTCCAGCCCCTTCCGGAAGAGGCGGAAGCGGGAGCCGTCGGCTCCCGTGCTCGCGTCGGCCGCCCGCCAGTCGGCCTCCTCGTGCAGGCCGAAGGTCTCCACCCGGCACCGGGCCTTCGGCAGCAGCTCCCGAAGCGCCGGGCTCTCGCTCCCGGCGATGAGGAGCCCTCGGCGCGGGATGACGTTCAGGAGGCGGACGAAGGCGACCTGGACAGCGGCCAGGTCGGGGTAGATGTCGGCGTGGTCGAACTCCACGTTGCCGACGATCGCCACCTCCGGGAGGTAGTGGACGAACTTGGGCCGCTTGTCGAAGAAGGCGCAGTCGTACTCGTCGCCCTCGATCACGAAGTGGCGCCCCCCGCCCAGCCGGTAGCTGCAACCGAAGTCGACCGGGACGCCGCCCACCATGAACGAGGGATCGAGGCCGGCGCGGTCCAGGAGGAAGGCGAGGAGGCTCGTGGTCGTCGTCTTCCCGTGCGTGCCCGCCACCACCAGGGGCGTCCGCGGCCGCAGGAACTTCTCGGCCAGGAGCGCGGGCAGGCTCGT
>Ga0335080_10004148_pt1 | contig 14750 bp, 11 predicted proteins | sample Lox_Sample_34_FD_206720 | JGI IMG/M metagenome (GOLD analysis project Ga0335080, IMG submission 206720) | Soil microbial communities from Loxahatchee National Wildlife Refuge, Florida, United States - Lox_Sample_3.4 | ecosystem: Environmental > Terrestrial > Soil > Wetlands | place: USA... | reverse complement strand
TCATTCACGGTCATCGGCTATCTCATCTCCTTTATCTCCGAGTATTCATCCATCAACACGGGCTTTCCCTACGGCTGGTACTATTACATCGAAGCTACAAAGGACAGGGAACTCTGGATCGCCGGGGTCCCCTTTTTCGATTCAATCTCCTATGTCTTTCTTGCCTACTGCAGCTATGCAACAGCGCTACTGGTTGTCTCGCCGGTCAAGACAGCCGGGTGGGACATCTTCACACTGGAAACGCGCGCCATACGCAGGTCTTTCGCGGTCCTCCTGCTTGCTTCCCTGTTTCAGGCCTTTCTCGACATAATAATCGACCCGGTCGCTTTGCAGGGAAGCCGCTGGTTTCTCGGCCAGGTCTACGGCTATCGCGAGCCGGGGTGCCATTTCGGCGTCCCCATCTCCAATTACCTGGGCTGGTGGGCCGTGAGCTTCCTCATGGTGCTGGCGCTCCAGATCATTGACCGGCGTCGGGGGAAGAAGCCGGACAAACCGGCGGCAGGCATCTGGAACGCACCGTTCAGGGCGCTCTACGGGCCGTTCCTCTTCCTTTCAGTGATCGCTTTCGACATCACCGTCTCGCTCCTGATCGGCGAGAAGCTCATTGCGACCACCGGTATTTTTATTTTTACCCTCCCGGTCGTCATCGTCACGGTTCTCATCATTCGCCGCGCCAACCACTACACCAGGGAAGAGCTGGCCGAGCACCTGCGTGATTACCCCTGGTCGAAGGCCTCGGGAAAAAGGAGATGACATGCGCTCGCTGTTGATGCGCAAGTATCTGCACATTATCCTGCCCCTGTTTCTCGCGTCGGTCATTGCCTACCTGGACCGGGTCAACGTGGCCTACGCGGCGCTCACCATGAACAAGGACATGGGTTTCACGGCAAAGGTCTTCGGCATGGGGGCCGGCATCTTCTTCCTCGGCTATATCCTGTTCGAGGTCCCCGGCGCGCTGATCGCCGAGCGTTACAGCCCGAGGATCTGGATCGCCAGGATCATGATAAGCTGGGGCGTCGTCTGCGGGTTCATGGCCTTCATGGGGAACACCACGGAGTTCTATATCTGCCGTTTCCTGCTGGGCGCGGCCGAAGCCAGTTTCTATCCGGTGGTCTACGCGGTCGTCATCCCTCGCTGGTTCGCCCCCGAAGAAAGGCCCAAGGCGATTTCGATCATGCTCACCTCCCTTCTCGTCGCGGCCATTATCGGCTCGCCCCTGGCGGGGTGGCTTCTCGGCGCGCCCGTGGCCGGCCTTAAAGGGTGGCAGGTGCTTTTCCTGCTGGAAGCGGTGCCGGCGGTGCTTTACGGCATTCTCCTCATCTTTCTGCTGGCGGACTGGCCCAGGGACGCCGCATGGCTTACGCCTGAGGAAAAGGAAGATCTGGCCGCCCGGTACGAGCAGGAGATTGCCGCCAAGCACGCCGCGCGCAGGTACACGGTATGGCAGGCCCTCTCCGACGGGGAGGTGCTCAAGCTCTGTCTGATTTATTTCATGTGGATTACCGGCTTCTGGGGCTTCAACTTCTGGATGCCGACGGTGCTCAAGGCCGTTTCCGGCTGGTCCAACGCGGCGGTCGGCTGGGTGGTGGTGATTCCCATGACCCTGGCCCTGCTCGGTTTTCTCTATGTGGGCCATTCTTCGTCGCGTACCGGGGAAAAAAGATGGCACGTGGCCGTGCCGCTCTTTATCGGCGCCATCGGCATAGGGTTTGCTCCCTTCACCCACGATCCCCTGGCAAGCCTCGCCCTTGTCTGCGTCAGCGCGGTCGGCGTCTATGTGGGGATGGGGGTCTGGTGGACCTATCCCACGTCGTTTCTCTCCGGCGCGGCCGCGGCCGGGGCCGTGGGGATGATCAACTCCGTTGGCAACACGGGGGGCTGGATCGGTCCCTATCTCACCGGTTTCGTCAAGGACCTGACCGGCTCCTTCCAGTGGGCGTACCTCTATCTGGCGTTCTCCCTTACCGTTGCAGGGTTGTTGATACTGACACTGAGAAGGAAACTCCCGGCGGGAGGTGTTTCGGGTTCTTGAGGATTGTGTCGTGACCAGCATTGGCGCGGTGCAATGCGCAACACTGCAAGTCCCCCTTTGACAAAGGGGGATGCTCACCGGTGACGGGTTCGATCATGCCGTGGAGTTTCACAAAATCGAGACCGGCGTGGCTCCAAAGCTGTTGAAGGGTGAGATACTGCGGTTTTTCTTTCTGGTGCGGAGCGAAACCGGCCGTGCCGTCACACTCCCTTGATCACCATGAGCGTAATATCATCAAACTGCGGCTCGTCACTGGCAAAGACGGAAACCGCGGTGATGAGCTTTTCGACGATTTCCTCGGCCGAAAGCTCGGCGTGAGCTATGATGGTCTCTTTCAGCCGTTCCTCTCCGAACATCTCCACCTTGGCGTTGATCGATTCGGTGATCCCGTCCGTGTAGAGCACGGCAATGTCGCCGGGGCCAATTTTAATCGTCTTCGCACCGTATTCCTGGTCCTCGACCCCCCCCGAGGAATATCCCGGTGGGCATGAGCCGTTCAATGGAACCGCCCTGACCACGGTAGATGAGCGGCGGATTATGGCCCGCGTTCACATAAGTCAGGGTCCGGTCATGCTCGGACAGGGAGCCGTAGAAAACGGTAACGAACATACCTGCCTTTGAGTCCTGGGTGATGATGTTGTTTGCATGCCGGATGATCTTTGCCGGGTCCCGGTGCCAGAGCGCGTTGACGCGGACGACTATGCGGGACAGGGCCATGAAGAGGGCGGCGGGGACCCCCTTGCCGGAGACATCGGCGATGAGCAGCCCGAAATGCCCCTTGTTCAGAGGTATCACCTCAAAAGGTATCACATCGAAGAAGTCGCCGCCGACTTCCTTTGCCATTTTGCTCCGGGCTGCGATGTCGAAGCCTTCAATACTCGGGATTTGTTCGGGCAGAAAGCTTTGCTGTATCTCGGCCGCGATTCTCAGCTCCGCATTTGACTTCGCCAGCATCTCCTCTGTCCGTTTCCGGTCGGTAATATCACGGATCGTCTCAATGGCGCCAACGACATTTCCATCGGAATCATACAGAGGGCTCGCCTTTGCCCAGAAATGAGTTCCCTCCGGTCCCAGGTCCGGAAGGAAGATGTCCACCACCAGGGTGTCGCCGGAGCGCTCCACATTGTCATAACGGCGCTCCACCTCTTCGCTCGGCATCAGTACCAGGTCGGCAAGCATCGGTTTGCGTTCTCCATAAAAGGGAATCGCGTACTCTTGATCCCCCTTGCCGATGATTGCCAGGGCGGGAACGCCGGTCATCTCTTCCATGGCGCGGTTCCATTCGATCACCTTGCCGACCGTGTCGATGACAAAGGTCGCATCGGGAAGAAAATCGATGATCTCGGCGCATTTCATCTGGAAGCGTTCCGTCTCCTGCTCCGCCCGTTTCCGGACGGTGATGTCCCTGATGGTTTCGATGGCGCCGTTGATCTTGCCCGAGTCGTCGTACAGCGGGCTCGCCTTTGCCCAGAAATAGGTCCCCTCCGGTCCCAGGTCCGGAAGGAAAATATCCACCACCAGGGTATCGCCGGAGCGCTCCACATTGTCATAACGGCGCTCCACCTCTTCGCCCGGCATCAGTACCAGGTCGGCGAGCATCGGTTTGCGTTCCCCATAGAACGGAATGGCGTATTCGTAATCCCCTTTGCCCGAGATGGCCGGGAACGGGATACCTGTTATCCCCTCCATGGCGCGGTTCCAGGCGATCACTCTGCCGCTAGCGTCTATGGCGAAGGTGGGGTCGGGCGAAAAATTGATAATCTCCATATAAGACTCTCCCCGGTTGTTTTCCTGTTCAGGGGCATTCTCCCTTGCAGGAGTATCATTCATTTTCATGTTCATACATGGGGTCCGATATTGGCAGGAATGGCGTAGTGTGGCGCATAGGAATATCTGAACACAAAATAATACACAGTTGGCTATTTTATGTACAGACAAATTTGCCCTGATTAATAAGTGCATGTTTACAATTTGGGGCTAAATTCGTTTTCGATAATATTGTAATGAATTCAAGGTGATTTTTGTTGACGGGCGCGGTAGTTATGGGTTATGAAAATTCAGATTTAATCCCCTTCAGGCTTTTCCAGGCGCCTTCGGCCCCTGCTGGAGCGGTCTCGCGGAAGGGAATCCACACATGACAAAGGAGAGCATTACATGGCACGTAGTCTTGCACGAATGATCTGTTGCGCTATTATTTTCTGCGCTCTTTGGATGTCAGCCGGCTGCAGCACCAGAGAAGACGTCACCAGCCTGTCGCAGCTTGCCGAGAGGACGTTTGCCGTTCCCACGGGGACAGTGGCCGACAAGCTGGTCCTGTCGAAGTTTCCCAAGGCCAGGTTCCAGTATTTCAACAGCGTGCTCGACGCCTCGATGGCGGTTAAGGCCGGCAAAGCCGATGCCGCCGCCTACGATGAACCTATTCTCAAGAACATCGCCGCCAAGAACGACGGTCTTACGGTCCTGCCCGGGATGATCACCGTGGATAATTACGGGTTCGCCGTGCGGCAGGATGAGCGGGGCCTCAAAAACGCCATCGACGGCGTGATAGCCGATCTTAAGAAAAACGGTGCGTACGACGCCATGAAAGAGCGGTGGCTCCCCAGGACCGGCAATCCTGCGCCGATGCCGGAGATGCCGCTGAATGGGGCCGCCGGCGTACTGAGACTCGGCACGGCAGCCGTCACTGAGCCGTTCTCCTTTATTGACGGTTCGCGCAACATCGTCGGATTCGACATTGAACTGGCCAGATATGTCGCCCAGAAACTCGGCAAGAAGCTCGAAATTGTCAACATGGATTTCGGGGCGCTGATCCCGGCTCTCGTTTCGGGCAAGGTGGACATGATTGCCGCCTGCATCACGATCACCGAAGAGCGCGCCCGGACGGTCCTGTTTTCGGAACCCTACTATGTCGGCGGCATTGCTGCGCTGGTCAGGGAGCCGCGGCGCAAATAACACGGCGGGAAACCGGGAGCAGCGGTGGAACGGGGGACTCTGAACGCACATTTCCATTGACAAAAGTCATCTCCTCCCGTATTCTTCATAAAAATCGAATAGAAGGCTTTCTTATCGAGAGTGGTGGAGGGACAGGCCCTGCGAAGCCACAGCAACCGGCCCGGAAACGGGCGTCAGGTGCTAAATCCTGCCGCGGTGCGCGGTGAAGATGAGAGAGGCGCTTTGATCAGGAACGCATATCGAAAGCCCTTTCCCGTTACTGCCGGGAAGGGGCTTTCTTTTTGGAATGGACATGTACACGGGCATCGTCGAACAAAAATCCGTAAATTTCGATATCGACCTCAAGCTGGAGAGCGGCCGTATTCTCGGGCCGCTCACCATCGCCTACGAGACTTACGGGGTGCTCAACCGGGAGCGTTCCAACGCCATTCTGGTGGAGCATGCCTGGACGGGCAGCGCCCATCTGGCGGGGAAACACAGCGCGGAGGATGCAAAAACTGGGTGGTGGGACGCCATCGTCGGCCCCGGCCGTCTTCTGGATACGGATAAATATTTCATCATCTGCTCCAACGTGCTCGGCTCCTGTTACGGCTCCACGGGACCCTCCTCGATCAACCCCAGGACCGGCAAACGATACAACCTCTCTTTCCCGGTCATCACAGTGCGCGACATGGTGCGCGCACAACGCCTCCTTATCGACCATCTGGGAATAGACCGGCTCCTGACCGTCCTCGGCGGGAGCATGGGGGGGATGCAGGCCCTGGATTGGGCGATCATTTACCCGGAGCGCGTCGCTTCGGCGGTGGTTCTGGCCACTTCCCCGCAACCGTCGGCCCAGGCCATAGCCATGAACGCCATCGCCCGTTGGGCCATCTTCAACGACCCAGACTGGAAAAAAGGGGAATACCGGAAAAACCCGCGGGACGGCCTGGCGCTGGCCCGCGGCATCGGCCACATCACCTTTCTCTCCGACAAGTCGATGACCGCCAAGTTCGGACGGCGCTTTTCCGCCAAGGACGGCCTGTTCGATTTCTTCGGCAAGTTCGAGGTGGAGCGCTATCTTTTCTATAACGGCATCAGCTTCGTGGAGCGCTTTGACGCCAACTCCTTTCTCTATCTCGCCAAGGCCCTGGACCTGTATGATGCGGCCTGGGGATGCGAGTCGCTGGAAGAGGCGTTTTCCCGGATAATAGCGCCCATCCAGTTCTTTGCCTTCACCTCGGACTGGCTCTACCCCGCCTACCAGACCGAAACGATGGTAAGGGCGCTGGAAACGCTGGGCAAGCCGGTGGAGTACCGACTTATCGAATCTTCATACGGCCATGACGCCTTTCTGCTGGAACATGAAGCCTTCACGCCTCAGGTCCGGTCGTTCCTGGAAAGGGTAGAAAACCCATCAAAGTGAATAGTGAATTGAGAATAGTGAAAAATTCACCCTTCAAGATTCACTATTCACCATTCACCATTTTTCCTTCCAATCCCCTTGCCTGATACCGGCAATCATGTTATTTAAAGTGATAATGTAATCTCCCTGGGGAATCTCTATGAGAATAACCATACTCGGCAGCGGGACTTCCACCGGTGTCCCGATGGTCGGCTGCGGCTGCCCGGTCTGCGTTTCGGACGATCCACGCGATAAAAGGACCCGCGCCTCCATCGTCATCGAGTCCCATGACCGGTATATCCTCGTGGACACTTCCACGGACCTGCGCAAGCAGGTAATCAGGGAGCGGATCCCGCGTATCGACGCCGTCCTCTTCACCCATTCCCATGCCGACCATATCCACGGCATCGATGACCTGCGGGGATTTCACTTTATCCATAAAAGGGTCATTCCCTGTTACGGCGCAAAAGAGACGATCGAAGTGATTGCCGGGAATTTCTCATACATATTCAAGGGGCTCGAAGCCGCTGGATACTCTCCCCTGCTGGATCCGCACGTGCTTTCCGGTCCTTTCGAACTATTCGGCCTTGAGATAACCCCGGTGCCGCTCCTGCATGGTTCCATGGCCGCCACCGGTTACCGGATCGGCGGCTTCGCCTATCTCACTGACCTAAGCAGCATCCCGGAGGCATCCACGGGCCTTTTGCAGGGGCTCGATATCCTGCTGATAGATGCCCTGCGTTACACTCCCCACAACAACCACCTCAATATCGAAGGTGCCCTGCGGGTAGTGGAGGAACTCAGGCCCGGGCGGGCTGTCTTTACCCATCTGACCCATGAAGTTTCCCACGGGGACGGGAAAAAGCTCCCCGCGGGGGTAGAACTGGCCTATGACGGAATGAAGCTGGAACTCGGATGACGGTTATGCACAAAGATATTCGCCTACATGGTTTTGTCGCCGGATATATCGAGTATTTCGCCATAGCGGCCGGCGTCGATGCCCACAAGAGCTATTTCTTTCACATCGATCAGAAGGACGACGATGAGATCAGGTTCTTCGCCCCCGGCAACGAATTCCTGCTGGGGCCCGAAGGGGTGCGGCACCAGGGGGTCGGCGGCTCTTTCTGCGAATACATGTTCGGGGTCGATCAGCCCATTGCCGACCTGGCCAAGGGAGAGGTGATAAACCGGCTGGTTATGTACGGCGCCCATTACGATACGGTTAAAGGAACGCTCTTGTTCAGCGATCAGACCGAAGGGTTCCAGAGTTACGAAAAGATATTTTTTGACGGCAACGCAGTCTGCAACTATTTCTTCTTTCTCCACTCCCCGAAGAACACCGGACCTCTGAAAAAACAACAGGAACAGATACTGAAGCTTCTGGGCAAGACCATCAAGCGCTCGACCGCCATCGGGGAAGAAAACGACAACGGCATCATCAACGAGATTTTCCCCCTTCTGCGTGATATGAGGGCGCAGATATTTCTCTTCAAGCTGATCAACAAAAGACACCAGGAATACGGCGATCTCTTCAAATCCCTCTACTTCAGATGCAAGAAGATCGCTGACGTGGATTTCGCAGCCCTGACCGCCCTGGCAGCCAGGTACGGGATCGACCGCTACCAGCAGGAGCGGATTCGCATCGATGTCATGTACAAGCATCCCGATAACAGGAGGGTGGTGGATGAATACAGGAACATCCTCATCTCATGCAGCCGGAAGGGAGAGATAAACAAGTCGGAAAACGCCCGGTTGACGCGGCTCAAGACCCTCTCGGTACGCAACAAGATCCCGGGGGCGCTCTTTTACACACTCGACGAGATGCTGAAAAAAGACAAGAAGATGGTCGACCTGGAGGAGACCGACTACATCTCTGAGACCAGACAGATACTTGCCGGATTTTTTCTCTCGGCAAGCCAGATTGAAAGCTTCATTGATTACGAGGACATGCTCAAGCTCCTCTTTGCCAAGAAGAAGGCCGCGGAAAATCGGGACCACACCTTCGAAGAAATCCTGCTCGACGCCAGCAAGGCGTGTGACGAGAAAATCCGTGACGGCGCCGATATTTCCCTTCTGGAAGGTTTGTCCAACATCATCACCTACTTCGACCGTTATGATTCGGCCTCGCAGATAATCAACCAGCTCGCTTTCATGGAGAACGTCAGGATCAGCGAAGATATGATCAGGAGTCTTCTGGGGAACAAGGTGGAGTTCGATCAGCTGAAACCGGGGCTTTTCGAGGAGCTGTTCATCGCCGGTATCCGGGAAAACAAATACGTGGGGAATTACGGTCGGAAAAAGGTCAAGGCGCTCGCCAGGGGGCTGAAGCACATCGAGGAAAAACACGCGACAACGGTCGATCTCCTGAAGAGGCTCCGCGCCATAAACGAAGAGGAGCGGCTCAATCTCCTGATACTGGGGGTCGTCAGGGAGCGGATCAGGAACTTCTATTCGAAATATTCCACCAAGGCCGACCAAGAACTGCTCAAGCGGGAAATCGCGGAAGAGCTGCGCAACAGAGAGCAGCTCGACCACGAGATACCGGATGAGCTCTTCCACGAGGTCATTCTCGCCATCAAGAAGGAGGCTGTTTACATCCATAACATCCTGCCGACCATAATCGCGGAGAAGAATGCTTCGCTCCGCGAGGATTTCCTCGAAAACTCGGGACTCGACCGCTTTTACGTGGAGGAGCTGGAACGGGAGTATTACGCCCTGAACGGTCTCGACATGGACGAGCTGTACGAAATACGGAAAAGCTGATGGCTTCGCAAAAAGTCCATCTGCGGTGTTTCGCTCAAGCCTCGTCACTGCGGCGTACGTAAAGTACGCCTCATTCCTCGCCTTTCGCAAGCCTTGCATCTGGAGCTTTTTGCTTTGCCATCACGGTGGGAAATAATTTGTGAGTCCATTAAAAATTGCATTCTCCCGGGATTTCCCCTAAAGTAATCTGTAGAGTTGTTTATCTACTCAGGGGAATCGTCATGAACTCAATCCAATATGTACAGTACCAGATCGTCCAGCTTCAGGAGAAGATCGCCGGGTTCGGCAAGGAAAACCTGGATGAGATGCTCCATGCCGTGGCCCTGGGCACGGGCCTGTTGTCGGGGTTCGAGCGGATCAGGATCTACCTGGAGGACCTCACCTGCGGAGCACTTTCCTGCGTCTTCGCTTCCGGTCCCTTCGCCGCCGAAATCACGGACATTACCTTTCCAATGGTTTCTCCCGACGTCATGGTCTCCGCGGTCTTCAGCTCACGTTCGCCGGTCGAGTTCCATCCCGCCGCTCCGGAAAGCCCTTCCCACGAGCGAAGCTTTGCCGCCCGCTTCGCCATAGCCTACAGCTACCTCTACCCCCTGACCAGCCAGGGCAAATCCCTGGGGGTGGTCTGCATCGACGGCGAAAATGCCGAAGGGGCCGTTGACAGCCGCGCCAAAGGGCTCCTCGGCACATTTCTGGACGAGGTCGGGGATAAGCTCGATCTGGCCCGCAAGTATCACCAGCAGCTCCTGCTCGCCCGCAGGGTCGAGGAGTACAAGGAGCGCGAGGCGGCCGGTTTCATGGTGAGATCGGCGGTCCGGCTCATCGATCGGCTCTCCCTGGCTGCCGTCCTGGTGCCGTCCGCCGGCAGGAGCGGTGAAGAGAGCCTGGAGATCCTGGCCAGCTTTTCCGAGGACCCGGATTTGAAGGCCCAGTTCGACGCCATGGGGGAGATTGCCCTGGAAAAGGGTAAATCCCTCATCTCCCGCTATCTCGACGACCATGCCGTTATTTCCGACGAGCGGCTCATGAAGCCCCTTTACATCATCGACCTGACCTCCCAGCGGCTGCAGAAGCGGGCCATCACCGAGCAGATGGCGCTCCGCTCCCTCTACATGGTACCCCGTTTCGAGCACGATACCCGGAGGATCATCTGCCTGGTATGTTACTTCACCAGGGAGATATACCGGTTTTCCGATTTTGAAACGGGGCTCCTCCAGACCCACGCCGAGATGGTGGAAAGGGTCATCCGGGAGATCGGCGGCGAGCACCTGGAAATCAGGGTCCTGGCGGAAATCGGCGAACTGTTGCTGGAGCCCAACGAAGTGCTCCAGCCCTTTCTCACCAAGGTACTCTCCAAGGCGACCGAACTGATCGGCGCCGACACCGGCAGTATTGCCGTGGTTGCCGAGCGGAACGGCGAAAAGTGGCTCGTGGTGGAAGACGAGCAGGGGAACATCATCGGCGCCAAGAACAAGGAGTGGCTGAAAAAGAACATCCCGCCGTTCCGTATCGGCGGTCCCGAGCTTCCTCCCGAGGAGCGGAGCCTGACCGGTTATGTGGCCTGGGCCAAGGCGCCGAAAATCATCGGCCTGGTGGATGAAGAGGCTGCCGGAGAGGGATTCCACCGCTCCATGCACGAGCTGATCCGGAGCGAGATCGCCGTGCCCATTGTCAGCGATGATGAGGTGATCGCCGTCATCTGTCTGAATTCGCTGAAGCCCGCCTATTTCACCGAGGAGCACAAGCGCATCCTGCAGATCATCGACCGCCTCACCTCCCGGCACATCTCCGACATCCAGCGCATCGAACGTTTGCAGAAAGAGGTGACACACCTGCGGAGCGACGTGGCCTACAAGGACCCCCACGTCTCCTCCTACCGGCTCGGCAACATCATCGGCAACAGCCGCAAGGCCCAGGAGCTCGTCGATTTCATCAACACCGTTTCCATATCCCTCATAAACCGCATCGGCCTCTGGAGCAAGAACGTACTCCAGGAGGCGACCATCGGCCTGCCGTCCATCCTGGTCCTTGGGCAGACCGGCTCCGGCAAGGAATTTTTCTTCAACAACCTCTACAACAGGCTGAACGAGATATACCGGTCCGAGATCAATCCCAACGGCGAGCTCCCGGTGAAAAAGACCAACATCGCCGCCTACAGCGGTGAGCTGACCTATTCCGAGCTGTTCGGCCACAAGAAGGGGGCCTTCACCGGCGCCTACAACGACCGCAAGGGGATACTGGAGGAGGCGCACGGCGGCCTGGTCTTCCTCGACGAGATCGGCGACGCCGACCCCAAGACCCAGGTGCAGCTCCTGCGCTTCCTTGACAACGGCGGGTTCATGCGGCTGGGGGACAATATGGAGCGATACAGCAGGGTGCTCCTGGTGGCCGCCACCAACAAGAACCTACAGGAGGAGATCGACCGGGGCAACTTCCGCGAAGACCTGTTTCACCGGCTCTCGGAACTGTCAGTCCAGGTCCCTTCGCTAAACGAGCGGCGCGAGGACATACCCGACCTGGCGATCCATTTTCTGGGGAAACTTTACCGGACCTACCGCGGCCGGGACGACCCGCCCGACGAATCGCCCATGTTGAACGAGGACGCCAAGCAGGCGCTGGTAGGTCATTTCTACACGGGGAACATCCGGGAACTGCGCAGTATCCTGCTCAGGGCGCTCTTCTTCCGCACAGGGAAGGTGATCTCCGGCGATGAAATACGGCGGGCAATCAGCGACGGCATGCGGGAGAAACCGGTCAGAAGCGCCACACTCCTGAATGAGCAGGTCGCCGCGGAGATTCTCGGTCAGATCGAGCGGGACAAGGATTTCTGGGAAGCGGTATACGTCCCTTATACGCAGAGCCTCATTTCGCGGGACGTGGTGAGGCTCGTTATCGAGGGGAGCAAGGCGGTGGCCGGGAAGGGCATGCCTAGGATCGCCGAACACCTGAAGGCCATAAAGGGGGACATTAACGGCGACGAAGAGGAGCGGCGACGCTTTTTCAAATTCAAGAATTTCTTATACAAGACGGTGAGGATATAAATCTGCAAACCTTTTAACCTTAAAAAAGCATTTGGACGCGGATAACATCTGATAAATGCGGATAAACCAAAATCCATACGATCCGATCGATTCACCAGACAGGTGATATCAAGAGTTTGTATCACGTTTTTGTTTGATCCGAATTTATCCTGTTTTTTTTGCTTTGATCCGCGTTCAATTGCTGTTCTTAGATTTAACAGGGGACCGTTATGGACGTGATGGAAGCAATAAGGACAAGGAAGAGTGTCCGTGCCTGGCTTGACAGACCGGTCGAGGATGAGAAGCTGAAAGCGGTACTGGAAGCGGGCAGGCTCGCCCCCTCCGCCTCCAACCGCCAGGAATGGCGGTTCGTGATAGTGCGCGATGCCGGGACAAGGAAACGGCTTGCTGCGGTCGCCGGCGGGCAGGCCTTCGTGGGAGAGGCGCCTGTCGTCATTGTCGCCTGTGCCCGCACGGATGGCCATGTGATGAAGTGCGGCCAGCTCAGTTACCCCATAGACGTGGCCATTGCTCTGGATCACATCACCCTGGCCGCGGTCGAGCTGGGGCTGGGGACCTGCTGGATTGGTCTGTTCGACGAGCGGCAGGTGAAGGAAATCCTGGACATTCCGGCAGAGATACGGGTGGTGGAGCTGATGCCCTTGGGGTACCCGGCGGACCCGTCCGTGAAAGAGAAGAAGCGCCTGCCTCTGCATGAAATAGCATTGCATGAGCGCTGGCAATCTTGAGATGATTATTCCCGGCGACATTTTTTCAAGCAGAATATCAAATTAGTGTCATAATTGGATTAAGAATGCCGGTTCGGTCCGGAAGGTGGCTTCCATGGCAGGCTGAGGGCGCTTGCTGGAGAGGTTTCCTTCCGGCTTGAAAGGGCTGATGGAATACGATGTATATTCGATGGGAGCCATGCCATGAATGAAATGGAAAAATATCTGCAGGCGCTGGAAGCGGCGGTCGAGGCGAAGAACTTAAAAGCCATGGAATTGCTCGACGCCTTTTCATCCTATGTGTATCAGACGCTACATGCTAGGGCCGGTGAAACATCGGGAGCGGAGCATGATGCATGGGAGGAGATGCATCAGCGCGCGCGTGCGCTCATCACCAGGATGGCGCAGGCAAAACCGAGCCCCTGGCTGTAGGCAGAGTAGCACAATTGGCTTGAATCAATTGTGAAATATGTGGTATTTTTTTTGTGAAATAAATTCCGGGGAGTTACGGTACAGAAATGGCAGCAATAATGCAAAGGCAGGCAGGCAGGCAGGCAGGCAGGCAGGCAGGCAGGTTTAAGCCATTCCCGCAAATCAACACAGGTGACCGGAGGAACCGGCATAATGGAATTGAATCCGTTTGCCGGTTCATTTTTTTCGTGGCCGGACGCGACAATTGAAGTGCTTGTTATTTCCAGGTTAAAGGAGGGGCGGAAATGAACAATTTTGATCGCGAGTTTTATGTCCAACGATTAAAGGCGCTAGATCAACTGCGCCCGCCCACGAACCTGGAGTCCCTTTCAACTGAGGAGCAGCTGCAGATTACCAACGAGGAATTGAACACCGCCAATGAAGAGTTGCGGTTGACAAACGAGATGCTTCAGGCAACAAATGGGGAGCTTTGTGCAACAAATGCAGAACTGATCCACGCCACCAGGGAGCTGACTCATCTCAACATAGAACATGTCAACCTGCTTGCCAGCATCGACAGCGGCATCATCTTCCTTGACCGAAAGAAGTGCATCCTCAAGTTCAATCCCGCCATCTCCTCATGTTTCAGGGTGCGGCAACAGGATATCGGCCGTCATATCGGCGACGTGGTCTATAATTTCGGTGATCAGGATGAACTACTGGGGGATATCGAGAGCGTTCTTGATAATGGCTGTCCTGTCGAAAAAGAGAGAATCTCCGGTACCGGGCGCTGGTACTTGAAACGCATCATGCCTTTTGCGGACGATGCAGGCACGGTTGACGGAGTGGTCATCACCTTTTCGGACCTTACCAGAACCAAAGAAGCGGAAAAACAGGTCAACGAGCTCAACGAACAGCGGATCAAGGCGCTTGAAGACCTGCGGCAAAAGGACCAGTTGATGATCCAGCAAAGCCGCATGGCGGCAATGGGGGAAATGCTCGGCAACATCGCCCACCAGTGGCGCCAGCCCCTGAACAACCTGGGTCTTTTAATCCAGCACCTTGGTTTCTCCTATGCGCTCGGTGAGTTAGACAAGGAACTCATCGACAAAAATGTGGGCTCCGCAATGGAAATGATCCAGCATATGTCGCGGACCATCGATGATTTCCGGAATTTCCTCAATTCGGGAAAAGAGAAAAAACCGTTCAGACTCGGCCGGGTGGTCGCGGATACCCTCTCCCTTATCGGGAATACCTTCAAAGCGTCCGACATATCAATCGACGTCAGCATCGCCGGTGACCCGGAGACCACGGGCTATGCCAATGAATTCGGCCAGGTGATCGTCAATCTCCTAGTCAATGCCAGGGATGCCATAATTGAGCGGGGAGAGGCCAATGGCCGCATAACGCTGCGTTCATGGGTTGAAGACGGGCGGGCAATAACCACCATTGCCGATAAT
>Ga0335080_10004147_pt1 | contig 14750 bp, 7 predicted proteins | sample Lox_Sample_34_FD_206720 | JGI IMG/M metagenome (GOLD analysis project Ga0335080, IMG submission 206720) | Soil microbial communities from Loxahatchee National Wildlife Refuge, Florida, United States - Lox_Sample_3.4 | ecosystem: Environmental > Terrestrial > Soil > Wetlands | place: USA: Florida... | reverse complement strand
TCCACTGGACAGCGCGCCCGGCGACCCAGGTCCGCGCCAGAGCGCCGAGCATGACGTCCACATCGCTGCGCTTTTCCTGAGCGTGCTTCATCGACGCCAGCGTGAGATGCCCGGCGCCTTTGCCTGTGTGCTGCTTCGCAAACGTGCTCAGGGCTTGGCCCGGCCCAACCTCCAGCAATAGAGCGTCCTGCGTTTTCAAGAGTTCGCCCAGACCGTCGCTGAAACGAACTGCATGCCGCAGGTGCTTCGCCCAGTATTCAGCGCTCATCGCTTCGGATTCTCGAATCCACGTGCCGGTCAGATTCGAGAGAAACCGGATCTTCGGAGCCCGGAGCGTGATCTTGGCGAATTCATTCTCGAAGCTCTTCAGGATGGGATCCATCATCGTTGAGTGAAACGCATGCGAGGTATGCAGGCGGCGGAAACCGATCTGGCCGGCTCGCAAGCGGGCTTCGAGCTGGTCCACCTGCGATGCGGGGCCGGAAATAACGCACAGATTCGGAGCATTGACGGCAGCCAGGCACAGGTCGCCGGAAAGCAACTTTCGTGCTTCGGTCTCGCTGACGCTCACACTGGTCATCGCGCCGGCTGGCATCCTTTGCATCAATCGCCCCCGCACCGCAACCAGCGCCAGGGCATCCTCGAGAGTCATCACGTCCGCCAGACAAGCGGCGACGTATTCGCCGATGCTGTGGCCGATCATCGCATCGGGCTCCAGTCCGTATTCCATCCACAGCTTCGCAAGCGCGTACTCGATCGTGAAGATCGCCGGCTGGGCAATGGCCGTCTGGGTGAGCAGCGCCTCCGCATCCTCGGTGACTTGCGCCGGATACAGAATCTCCCTCAGGTCGCGGTCGAGATGAGGCCGCAGCAACTCCGCGCAACGATCCACCTGCACGCGAAACACGGACTCCGATTCATACAGTCCGCGGCCCATGTCCGGATATTGCGAACCCTGTCCCGGGAACATGAAAAAGACGGAGCGGCGCTCCGATGCCGTCCCGGTCCATGCGCGCTGCGGATCCCTGCCCGAAAGCGCCTCGATGGCTTCTTCGCGCGTGCTGCACAGAATCGCCCGGCGGATGCGATGTGAGTTGCGGCCGGCTTGCAGCGTGTAGGCCGCGTCGGCCAGATTCACGTCGGAATGCTCGCTCAAGAAAGATGCCAGTTTGTTGGTGGCGGCTTCGAGCGAGGTCGCGGTCTTGGCGGAGAGCAGAAGAACATGCGATGAGCGCGAGGATTGCAGCGAAGGCGCGTCCGGCGGCTCTTGCAGCACGAGGTGGGCATTCGTGCCGCCGATGCCGAAGGAGCTCACTCCGGCGCGCAACGGCTTACCGTTGCGCTTCCAATCCTGCAGCTTCGTGTTTACGTAGAACGGAGAATTCGCGAAATCGATTTTCGGATTGGGTTCGTCGAAGCTGATGCTCGGCACGATCTGCTTGTGCTTCAGCTGCAGCGCCGTTTTCATCAGCCCCGCGAGGCCAGCGACGGTGTCCAAATGCCCCATGTTCGACTTCACCGACCCGATCGCGCAGTACTGGTTGCGCTCGCTGCTGGTGCGGAACGCCTGCGTCAGTGCGGATACTTCAACCGGATCGCCGAGGTTGGTGCCAGTGCCGTGCGTTTCGACGTAGGAGATTTCGTCGGCGCTGACGCCCGCAACCGCCTGCGCTTCTGCGATCGCCTCTGCCTGACCTTCCACGCTCGGCGCCGTGTAGCCCACCTTGAGTGAGCCATCATTATTTACGGCCGATCCCAGAATGATGGCGTCGATCGCATCGCCGTCTGCAATCGCGTCGGCGAGCCGCTTCAGCACAACCGCCGCGACGCCACTGCCGAAAACCGTCCCGGCGCCTTTTGCGTCGAACGCGCGGCAGTGCCCGTCGGGAGAATTGATTCCCCCATCTTGGTGGAGATAGCCCGAAATAGGATGGATATTCAGGCTGGCCGCGCCCGCCAGGGCCAGGTCGCACTCGCCGGTCACCAGGCTCTGGCATGCGATATGAACCGCCACCAGAGAAGTCGAGCACGCCGTCTGGACGTTGACGCTGGGTCCTTTCAGATTGAGCTTGTAGGAAACGCGCGTGGGAAGGAAGTCCTTGTCGTTGCTGCTGATGACCTGCAGTGCACCGAGCGATTCGATGACGTTCGAGTTGGGAATCACGTTGGCCAGCAGATACATCGGCAGGCTCTGCCCGGCGAACACGCCGATGCGGCCCTTGAAATTCTCCGAGGCGTATCCCGCCGACTCCAGCGCCTGGTAGGCGATCTCGAGGAAGAGACGATGCTGCGGGTCCATCACCTCCGCTTCACGCGGATTGAATCCGAAAAACCCTGCGTCAAACAGCGCAATGTCCTGCGCCAGCACGCTGCCCGCCTTCACGTAACGCGGGTTCTTCAGCAATGCGGCGTCCACGCCTGCCGCCAGAAGCTGGTCGTCTGAAAAGAACGAAATCAGTTCTTTGCCTGCGCGAAGCTGTTCCCACCAATCAGCCAGATCGTTTGAATTGGGGAACAGGCCGGCCATCCCGATGACGGCCACTTCTGATCCCGAGAATTTCTGACTTTCCATGATTGCTCCTGGAATGGCGGTAAGTTCGAGCGAGTGTGCTGACGCTGCTTAGGCCACGCCCTGCGCGGCAGCGGGTGACACGGATCGTGACTCCATCGCGGAAAGCGGCGGGCGCTTCAGCCTGGTGACCATTGCGCCCCAGCGCACCTTGCAGCCCAATTCAGCCAGCGACGGGTAGTACACGCCGACTCTGGGCAACTGAAGTCGCGCATCGCCTTCGATTCGTTGCTCCACGCTGAAGCCCGATCGAAAACCGAGATCGTTGCACTGCTGCAGGACGTCCGCATTGAAATCCGAGACCGGATACGCTATCGAATCGCAGGGTTGCCCGCTGATCGACTGGAGCCAGCCGCGGTTTTCCTCAATCTGGCGCGTCGCTTCCGCGCGGTCGCAAAGCGTCAGAAACGGATGGTCAACCGTGTGCACGCCGACCGTGAACAAAGGATTTCGGGCGATGTCGCCGATCTGCTCAGGCGTCATGCCTTCGGCGTGATCGCGCAGCACCTCGCTCGGCACGAAATCTTCCAGGCGCGGCAGCTCGTCTTCAATGGCTCGGTACATCGCGCTGGGATGCGGTGTCAATTCCAGCAAACGGCGCCTCAGACGCGCGACCGTTTCGGCTCGCTGATTCGCGGCCATGTTCCAGAATTCGCCCGCATATGTAAAACCGTTGCCGCGGAATTGGCTCTCGAGCAAACGCAGATAGCTGAACCACAAATATTTGCCGCGCTGCGTGTGCCGCGACGGAATGAAGAAGACGGCCGGCACGCCGTATTTGGTCAGAATCGGCGCCACGACTTCGGCGTGGTTGCGAAACCCGTCATCGAATGTCAGTAGCACAGTGATCCGGCTGGTGCCCTTGCGCTTCTTGCTGAGCTCTGCCGGGCTGACGACATGAAAGTGGCGAACGATGAAACGAACGTGCTGTTCGAATACCGCCGCGGTTATCTCCGCGCCTTGCCGCGGCACTCCGTGATAGACGAGGATCGCCGCCTCGCGGCGAGCCAGAGTCCGGGCCAGCGGTAAATGCCAGCCGACTGCATTCGCAAGTCGTCGTGTGAGAGCGTGCATCTGCCGGACTAGTCGGAGGCCGCCGCCGTGGCCGCGCGACCGACTTTGGCCGGCGAGGCCTGCGCCGCAGCGGCCCGCGTGAATTGCGCATCGGGAATCAACTCGCAGAGCGTTTCCATGATCGCCGCGGAGTTGTCTTCCTGGCACAGCACGCCAAGGCGTTGCAGGGCGCGCTCGATTTTCTCCCGCGGGCTGCCTGCGATATTTCCGATGAAAACCTTCGGATGTCTGGTCCGCGACATTCGTTCTTCCGTGATTTCCAATTCTTCGTACAACTTCTCCCCGGGGCGAATTCCCGTGAACACGATGTCGATATCTTCGTAGGGGCGCAATCCGGAAAGAGTAATGACGTCCTTGGCCAGGTCAAGGATCTTCACCGGTTCGCCCATATCCAGTACGAGAATCTCTCCTCCCTGCCCGATCGTGCTGGCTTCCAGAACCAGCTGCGCCGCCTCCGGAATCGTCATGAAGTAGCGCTTCATCTCCGGGTGAGTAACCGTCACGGGGCCGCCCTTCCGGATCTGCTCGTAGAAGATCGGGATCACGGAGCCTACGGAACCAATGACGTTGCCGAATCGAACGGCGACGAATCGCGTCCGGTACGAACCGTTCAGCGACTGCACCGCCAGCTCGGCCACGCGCTTCGAAGCGCCCATCACGGACGTGGGCCGAACCGCCTTGTCCGTCGAGATCAATACGAACACTTCGGCACCGAATCTTCCGGCAATTTCTCCCAGGCGATGGGTGTTCAGCGCGTTGTTGGAAACCGCCTCGGCCACGTTTTCTTCCATCAGCGGCACATGCTTATGAGCGGCCGCGTGCAGCACGATCTGCGGCCGGTAGCGCGCGAAAATCTGCGTCATGCGGCTGTCGCTGCCGACGTCCGAGGTCAGCGCGACCACCGGCAGATCGGGATGCGTCTGGCGCAATTCCGAATGAATACTGAAAATCGCGAATTCGGCGCGCTCGATCAGCAGCAATCGTTCCGGATGGAACCGCGCCACTTGCCGCGCCAACTCCGATCCGATGGAGCCGCCCGCGCCCGTCACAGCCACCACCTTGCCGCGGATCGCCGCCCGAAGCGATGTTTCCTCCAATTGCACCGGTTCGCGGCCCAGCAGGTCGGCAACCTCGAGATCGCGAATGCGGCTAACCTTGACCCGGCCCTGCAGAATCTCGAAAAGACTCGGGATGATGCGCACCTTCACGTGCAGCTTTTCGCAGATGTCGAGAATGCGACGGAATTGCTGCCGCGTCCCTCGCGCGATCGTGATCACGACCTGCTCCACGTGATAGTTCCGCACGAGCGAGGGCAGGTCGTCCGTGCGGCCAAGCACCGGGATGCCCTGGATCACTGCGCCCTGCTTCGCCGCCTCGTCGTCCACGAACCCGATGATCACGACTTCGGAACGGCGTTGCCGCATCAACTCCGCAGCGGTCTGTTGCCCAGCCCGCCCCGCGCCGACAAGCAGAGTCGGCTTGCGGCCCGATGAAGCGGTGGCCGAAGCGCTCTGCTCGAAATGTTCGTAGACCGCGCGGCGGAGAACGCGCGCCGCCACGATGCCACCAAATCCGAGAAGCGCGGACAGCACGATCACCGACAAAGGCACGCGCATCACGCCCGCCGACGTGTGCGCGAGCAACAAACGCAGCGCCACGATCGGTACCACTGAGATGAAGATCGCGTCGACGAACGATCGCAGCTCCCGCAGCCCGAAATAGCGCCACAGGAACGCGTACGTTCCCGTCCACCAGATCGTGCTCCACTGAATCGCGACCACGAACGGGAGCTGATACTCCATTCTCGCGAGCTCGGATTGCGGAATCACGAAATCGAACCGCAGCAGATAGGAAAGCGCGAAGGCCGCGCTCAACAGGGCCAGATCGAGCAGAATCTGGAATCGCTTCACCCAAAACATTGGCAGCGTCGGGCGGGGCAGGCTGCTTCCAAAGAGCGACCCCACGATATGGGTGATCGGGCTCAGGAAATCCGTGTTGTCGCTCGCGACCTCCTCCGCGCTCAGCGGCGTCACCAAGTGCGGGAACGCGATCGCCAGCGCCGTGCCGCCGATGATCTCCAAATCGCTCATCCAGCTTCGGGTGGTCAGATAGCGCAGATACCCGGCGACTTTGTAAGGCTGCAATCGCTGCAGATAGAAACTTTCGCGCCGGTCGCCGAGGCCCGAGAGCAGCCCCTCTTCGTTCCTCAAGCGCAGGGTCACCGGATCGGTCAAGCCGGGCCTCGCCTGAAGCACCGCTGCCCAATTCGGGTTCGCTAAATCGACGTAAGACGGAACTTCAGGCCGCGGTCCCACCAGCGCCATGTCGCCCCGCAGGACGTTCCACAACTCCGGCAATTCGTCCACTTTCGTTCTGCGCAGCCATCGGCCGACATCGGTAATGCGCTCATCATCTTCCGCCGTCACCTGCGCTCCTCCCTGCGAAGCGCGCATCGTGCGGAACTTGACCATCGTGAACGGCCGGCCGCCAAGCCCCATGCGTCGTTGGCGAAACAGCGCCGGGCCGGCCGAGGTCATCTTCACGAGCAGCCAGCAGACCGCAAGCAAGGGCGACACGATGACCAAAGCCACGGCCGACACGACAACGTCGAACCAGCGGGGCAATCCAGACCTAATTTCCATTCGATCGGTATTAGCGGGCAAAGTGAGCGCAGATGTCCGCAACGCTCTGGATCACGTGCGCTTGCTCCTCTTCTCGCATCGCAGGAAAGAGTGGAAGACTCACGAGCGTCCGCCACACTTGACTTGCGACCGGAGATGATTCAGGCGACCATCCGAACGTTTCCTGGTAGTAGGGATGAAGATGCAGCGGCCTCCAGTGAACGGAACTCGCCACGCCTCGAGCCCGCAGCTCCTGGATGAACTCTTCGCGGGAGATTCGAAGTGCCTGTTCGCGCAAGCGAATCGGGAAAAGATGCCACGCGTGAATCCGGTTCTCGCCGGCGGGCGGCAGCACGATCGCCTGCACGCCAGCCAACTCGCGCGAATATTGCCGCGCCACAGCCTCCCGGCGCAGCCGCATCTCTTCCGCACGGGCCAGTTGCGCAATCCCCAGAGCCGCGGCGATGTCCGTCAGGTTGTATTTGAACCCGGGCGCCAGAATGCAGTAGTCCCAACTGCCCCGGCCTGAATAGCGTCCCCAGGCGTCGTGCGAGAGGCCGTGCAGTGACATCGTGCGCATTCGCTCCGCCAATTCCGGCGCGTCCGTCACTGCCATGCCGCCCTCGCCTGTCGTGATCGTCTTGTTCGCGTAAAAGGAGAAACACGAAACAGTCGCCGTGTGTTCACCGCAACGCTGCCATGCAGCGCTGGCGTCTGGCCTCCACGCGGCCGGGAATGCATGCGCCGCATCTTCCACCAGCCACATGGAATTGCGTGCCGCGAAATCCTGCAGCTCGCGAACATCCATCATCAGTCCGCCCACGTGCACAGGAATGACTCCCACAACCTCCAAGGGCCCGAGACCCGGCAGCAGCGTGCCCTCGCGAGCCGCAGCGAGCTTTCGCCCGGCGTCTGCGAGGTCCATGTTCGTGGTCTCCGGGTCGCAGTCCACGAGCACCGGAACGGCACCCAGGTAACGCACGACTTCCGCAGTCGCCGCAAACGTCATCGTCGGCACCAATACTGCTTGTCCGGCCTTGAGCCCGATTGCTTCGAGCGCCAGATGGAGCGCAGCCGTGCAGGAATTCACAGCGACGGCGTGGCGCGCGCCAACGGCCCGCGCGAACTGCTCCTCAAATGCGCGCGCGCGCGGCCCGGTGGTGAGCCATCCTGAACGCAAACACTCGACCACTCCCGCGATCTCCGCCTCCGTCAGTTCCGGACGAAAAAACGGAACTTCCAGCGGCAAATGAATCGCCTTTGCCGTGACGGCCGCTTCAGACACGGCTCGCCTCCTTGCTGTCGACGATTGACGCGGCGCGGCGCCGCGAAGAATCGCTCCAGCGGCTGCAAAAGGTCACGAGGCCGGCCAGAAACCCGGCGCCGTAGCAGAAATGCAATAGAAAGAAAGCCAGCGGCAGAAACGGAAAGATGTCCCAGCCCTGCCGATTCGATACCATCACCGCGGCCCCGAAATTCGCCGTGCCATACGTCAGCCCCAGCGCAAGCAGCGGCCAGAATCCTGCAACCGGTGTCAGCGCCAGGGCGGCAATGATGGTGAGCACGAACGCGGCGGGTGCATACTGCCCGAGGCGCATCTGCCTCGGGTGTTTCTGCACCACGCGCACCTTCCAGTATCCGTATTGCATGTACTGCGACGCCAGAGACCGGTACGAGCTGCGGCTGAAATAGAGCGAATGAATGTCAGCTGCGAGAATCACTTTCGCTCCCAGCTTGCGCAGCCTGTAGCTGTACTCGTCGTCCTGGTTTCGAACCAGCTCTTCGTCGAACCGTCCCGCACGCTCCAGCACTTCGCGCCGAAATCCCGGAAACGGAACGGTGTTCGCTTCCATCGTCCGATCCCTTACCGTGCGGAAGTCCGAGCCGCCCACTCCGAAGCGTGAACTCATTGCCGCGGCGATCGCTTTCGAAAGAGAATTCTGCCCAACAGTCTCGACCCATCCACCAACGCAGTCCGCTCCGTTGCTCAGGTGTTCCACGCAACGGCTCACGTAGTCAGGCGGCAATTCGCAGTGACCGTCCACGCGCACGACGATCTCCCCCCGGCTTTCAGCGATCGCCGCGTTGAGCCCGCACGCCACAATTCGCCCCGGGTTGTCCAACAGGCGCAGGTTGCTGTGGCGCGCCTGCTCATCCGAGAGGATCTCTCGCGTTCCGTCGGTCGACATGCCGTCGGCGACCAGCACTTCCATGCGGTCAGATGGATACTCCTGGGCCAGGACGGACCCCAAGCTTCGACGGATGAATTCCGCTTCGTTGCGCACCGGCATGACCACGGTCACGAACGGGCGGTCGCCCGCGCCAGAGCGCGCGCCTGCTTCAGGCTTGGAGTCGGACATTTTCGTCTTGAGGGTTTGGAAACTGCTTCGCTTACTGCGACCGGGTCAGTCGAACTGTCGGCAGAGGAGCCCGGTAGATGGTTATCGCCTTCGGCGTCCCGCCACTCATATCGAATTGCAAATAAAAAAAGGAAGGAAATCCGGAAAAGTGGAAACGATCTGGGCCGGACGGTTCCAGGGTATACGACGGCTGGCCAGGTTCATGCATCATTCTCGCGGCCAGATGGTCCCCTTGGAGCATGACGACAACTCGGTAGTTCGGCTTGGCTGTATATTCGCCGACGTATGCCTGCAGCCCGGATGCCTGGCTCGGCGGGGGAGCGCTGTTGGACGATGAAGTCTGCCCATCGCTAGACTGACCGGACAGCCGCTCGCCCATCGGCGACGTCAAGAGGAACGCGCCGAACTCGGGCAATGTGGAAGGCGGCGCGGAGCCGCCCGCGGGCGAACGCATCATCTTGCCGGGCGTCATGGGAACTTGCAGCGGCCCGCCGGAATATTTCCCTGCGAGCACGGGAGCTCCGAAAAGATCCTGAACGTCCCGCAGTTCGTATGCATCGCCCGCTTGCAGAACCTGAGACACATCCACGGACACGGACGCCTTGTGGTCCCAGTTATAGATCGCGATGTTGGCGCGTCCCTTCTCGTAGCGGTTCGGCCGCACTACCACTTTCACTCCGCTGGGGGAATTCGCAGTGAAGCTGCTCGAACGATCAAATCCCGTCGCATCTCGCCATTGCGAAAAGTTGAGCCCCTTGCCATTCCAGCTGAAAAGCGCGCCAGGCGTCGGTCCGAAGTACGTATTGTTGTCCCAGTGGTAGTCGCTCGCGGACGTTCCTGAGGATGTGGCGACGCCGACCATGCCGACGGGGCCGAACAGCGTGTTGCCCGTGAAGGTAATCTGGCGCCAGTTAACGATGGCCGCCACAACCTGTCCGCCGACGAGGTAGTTGTCTCGCACCTGTGCGTCGTCGTGTTGGTTGATGTCCGAGCAGCCCAGGCACAGATTCGCGTCGCTGAATTTTCCCAACCCCTTCTGGCCCGGCGAAGTGTAGGTGTAGTTGTCCGCGATCACGATCTGGCCCGCTGAATGGGGCTTGTAGCCGCTCACCATGATGTCGATCAGCCGCATGTCGCGCGAAGAGCTGATGCCGTTGTCGAACAGGATGTTCCCTTCGATGTCGAACCCTCTCAGCTCGCCCGGATTCGGATAGCCGTGAATGCCCCAACCATACTGATCAAAGATGATGTTGTCCGAAATGTGCTTCGTGCCGGTGTTGTTCTGCGTGTAGATGCCGTGTCCGTAGCGCAAGTCCGATGACTCGTTCGTCGTGCCACCAAAGAAAATGATGTTCCCGTAGAGCTCGGCGTCCACCGATTCCTTCCAGAAGCCGAAGCCGTGTCCCGTGTCGTGGATGACGAGATTGATGAACTTCGTATTAGGCGCTTCCACTTCCAGGCCCATGGGGCGAAACACTCGCACATGCTCGCGCGCGGTGGAAAGGTTCGTTACCTCGAAATCCCTATAGATCGTGTACGCGCCGCGAATGTTGAGCGTGCCGCCACTTCCGTCCGGCCGATCGTCGGCGATCACCACGCGCTCGTGACCATACCCCCGAACGGTTATCGGGGCATTCGCAGTCCCAGTCAGTTTGCTGGTGAAGAATCCACGATAGACGCCACCGCGCAGCCAGATCGTCGTCCCGGGCCGGACGCGCTCTCCACTCAGAGCGGTCACCAGATCGATTGGGCTGTTGATCGTACCTTGGTTGTTCGGATTGCCATCAGGAGCGACGTAGATTTCCTGTGCCGAAAATGCACTCTGTGCGCCAACCTGAACGCAGGCGCTGATCGTAAGCAGGAACAGAATCGCCAGGATTTTTCTCATCGCGCCTTTCCCGCCCTCGCGTTGGGGACTTTCGGGCTCGCACTGCGGACCCCAGTTTCGTACAAACGGATCATGGCAGCAAGTGCTCCGCGGATGTCGAACGCATCCCGCGATGCGCCTGCGCCTTCTCGCGGCCAAGGGCGCTTTCGTAAAGACGGCGCACTTCGCCCGCCACCACTTCTTCGTTCAAGTGCGAGATCAGGCTGCGGCCATTGGAGCGCGCCCGAGACTTCAGAATGTCGGCGACCGCCTGGCCCAGCTTGGCTGGATCCCTCTCGGCGATCGTGCCGGGCGCGGCTCCTTGAGTCATCTCGGCGACATCGCCGACATCCACCGAGACAATGGGAAGATTGCAGGCCATCGCTTCTCGCACGATGGTTGGAGAGCCCTCCCAATCGCTTGTCACCAAAATACAATCCACCGCGTTATAGACGGCCGGCATTGTCTCGGGCGGCGTGTTGCCATCCAACTGAATCAGATCGATGTTGCCGACGATCGTCCGGGCTACATCCACCGCCCGAGCCGCCAAGTCGGGACGCTTGATCACCGGGAAGCGGCCGAAGTTGAACAACACCCTTTTCGTCTGCGGCTCCCAGCCAAGGAGCTCGCACGCTTCTTCGCGCTCCATCGGCTGAAACAGATCGAAATTCACGCTTCCCGGCATCACGCACGTCTTTTGCCGTCCCCACCAGAGCCGCCTCTTCAATTGCTCCGTGACACAGACCACTCGCCGAGCCCGGATCGCAGAGATTCGCGAGAAGAAGCGGCCCAAATCGGTCCGCCAGCGCGGCAGCATCGGATCCGGATTCAAGTCTGTGCCGCGGAAGGTCAAGATCACCGGAACTGGGCTCGCAGCCACGCAAAAAAGCCCCGTCAATGTGCCGAAATGCGCGTGCACAATGTGCGGCCGGAATTCCGCCACGTGGCGGCGGAACCGCCGCCATTCCTGCACGAGCGTCCGCAGCGATGTGCGGGAAGTCAGATAGAAGCTCTCCACGCGAATTCCGGCAAGCCTCAGGGAGCCTGCTTCGCGGCGCGCGAAGATCATGACCGACCCTTCCGGCTGGCCCGGAATCACATGCAGTGCTCGAATCTCTTCCGTGTGGGGACCGCTCAGGCGCAATGGTTCTCCAAACAATTCGTTCGAGTGAGAGGCTACTGGCCGCCGCGTGTTGCGGAAGGTGTCTGGCCGGACATCTGCATCGCTGCAAGCGGTCGCCTCGCGGCGTCCGTTTGCAGGTGTCGCACGAGCGCGAGACTCGGCCGGTTGTATCGCTTCACCAAGCTTGTGCTGGAGATTCCGATCAACAGCGTGGGAATGAGAAACGAATCCAGGCCGATCGTCTTGTAGACCTCCGGGCCGGCACGCAGGATTACCGGAATCGCGGATGTGAACGTCCAAAAACCGATCGTGCCGAATATCTGTCCGAGTCCGGTCTTCGGTTCCGCGCGCCGATAGAGCAGGTTGAACAGTCCGGACCAAATCAAACCGATCAGGACCGCGCCCAGAATCACGCCGGCGATGCCGAAATTCATGTACCAGCCCGTGGCATGATGAATCGTGTAGCCCTGCCCCTCGACGGCGGCCATTCCCGTCACGTAGTCGTCGTAGACGGTTCCCGGACGGTTCGGCCACACGGCGCGAGGCACGAAGGAAAAAAGCAGGCTCGCGAAGCTGGAGCCCCACGTGAGTGGGAGCTGCTTGTGCACGACTCCGTACATTGAGAGATGAGCTGCGATGCTTTCCGTGCTGCGCAACACCTCATCTCGCGCGATACTCCAAATATCGAGCAGACTGGCGTGGTTCGCAGCCGAAAGGACGCCGTCGCGGAGGAGTTTGACGAGAGTGATCACGATGGCCCCGGCCGCTCCCGCGGCGATCATCAAAGCTCTCCTTGGCCGCTGCGCATTCGCCGAGTAGAACAGGACCAGCAGCGCAAAGGCTAGGGCGGCCTCTGTTCGGTTCCCGGTCTTCATGCACAGATAGATCAGTCCGCAGAAGATGGCGAAGTACGGAACCACCATGAGACGATTGCCCCTCCCTGCAAAGTACCGCGGCTCGCGTCCCGATACACTGACGGCGAGCCCCACGCTCACGAGCGTCATGGCGGCGCGGTTCAGCACCTCATAGAAAGTGAAGAGCGACGCGTCTCTGACAGCGGCGTAGCTGGAAACATTGTTGTCCGCACCCTCCGCCAGCGAGTTCCGGATCAGGAGGTACCCAAGCACTCCCGCAGTGCCTGCCATCGCTACGACGCGCCAGTGTGAAATCTCAATCGGCTGGCTCGATCGAATTCTTTCCTTGGGGATTGCGACGCACAGGACCGTCACCTGCACGGCGACGATGAACAGTGAGTATAAGAGCAGCGCCATCATGTAGTCGCTATTCAGGAATACGGGCACGAGCTTGTAGAAGAGATAGGGCGTTTCGTCACTGCTGCCGTCGAGGCTGCGAACGATGCGCCACCCTCCGTAGAGCGTCCAGAAGTACATGAACGCTATTCCGAGAGGAAATGCAAACGTCCGCGTCTTCTGCCACATCAACACCGTCAAGCCGGTGATGACGATCGTGGCGAGCGAGAGGACTAAGTAGAATTCCATTGCCTATTCTTGGAGATAGCGACGCCGCCCGGCCGCACGAAAGGCGGCTCGGAAGCGTTTCAGTCTTTGCCGTAGGTGTAGTAGTAATCCTGTGGCTCTGAGGAACTCAAACCGACGTTGTTGAGCACGACGCCCAGAATGCGGGACCCCACCGAGCGCAGCTGCTCGTACGAATATCGCACCACTTCCCGCGGGCTCTGACCGCCGTGCACGACCAGGAGCGCTCCATCGGTCACCAGCGATAGCAGCACGGCGTCGGTGCAAGCCGCCAGGGCGGGCGAATCGACCAGGATGTAGTTGAACTTCTTCTCAAGAAGTTCGAGCAAATGACCGAGCCTCTCCGATCCCAGCAGCTCGGCGGGATTCGGCGGTTCCTTCCCTGCTGCGATCAGATAGACGCCGCTTTCGTCGTGATGCTGGACCAAATTCAGAACGGCCTCTTCGTCGCTGGGCTCGCTCAATAGATTTCTCAACCCTGCAGTGTTCTTCAGCGAGAACAGGGTGTGCTGTCTCGGCCGGCGCAGATCGCCGTCGATTACCAGGACCTTGGCGCCGGTCTTTGCCAGGCTGCACGCGAGGTTCCCGACGATCGTGCTCTTCCCTTCGCCCATGGTGCTCGAAGTGATCAGAATCTTGCGCGGCGGCCGCCCCCCGCTTGCGAGCAGCACGGAAGTTCGCAAGCGCCGATAAGCTTCGATCAGGTACGGCGGCGCGTTCTGGTCGAGGAACATCAGCGAGTGGCGATCGCCACCGCCGTTGAGGTTCAAACCTGCGGTGCGGGGTAGCAATCGCGGCAGGCGTGAACCGGAAACGGACGGAATCACCGCCAGGCAGGATACCTGCAGAACGCTTCGCACATCCTTGCTGGATCGCAGCGTGTCGTCCAGGTGCTCGAGGAAGACGGCAGCTCCGATAGCCAGAGTCGACGACAACAGGAACGCAAGGCTGATCCAGAGCAACCGCCATGGACCATCCGGATTAACTTTGTCCGGTACGACGGCGTAGTCCACCACGCTGATGTTGTCTGCGGTTCCCGCTGCGGCCACGTCATTCTCGCCCAGCCGCTGCAACAGGCCGTTCAACAGAGTCTTGTTCGTTTCGATTCCCTGCTCAATTAGCCGGTAGTTGACGGCTGCTTCGTTTTGCGAGACCGTGCTCTTCTTCTGCTCTTCAAAGGCTTCCCGTACTGCCCGCTCGTGACCCAGAGCCTGTTGATACTTCGTTTCCAGGTTCGTCAGCACTGTTTTGATCGCGCGCTGACGAATTGATTCGACTTCGGATTCCAGCGCGGCAATTTCCTGGTCCACTTCCTGCACTTCGGGATACTTTTCGGTCGCGGTCACCAGCAGCTGGGCGCGCTTCTGCTGAAGGTCCGGCAGCTTCGCTTCGGCGTCGGAAATCTGCTTGGCGCTGTCGTACGCAAGTGCGACCGCGGCTCCCGGCTGAGTCGCAGCGATGTAGTTTGCCTCAGCGATCTTGCGGTCGTTCTCCGCCTCTACCAACTGGCGGTTCAAACTGACCAGGCGGTCAAGCGTCGTGTTCTGGCCCGGATCCAGCGAAAGAATCTCGTGATTCTTGGAATAGGTCAGAAGACTTTCCTGACCAGCACGGATTTGCTCCTGCAACTCCGTGATCCG
>Ga0335080_10004145_pt1 | contig 14751 bp, 11 predicted proteins | sample Lox_Sample_34_FD_206720 | JGI IMG/M metagenome (GOLD analysis project Ga0335080, IMG submission 206720) | Soil microbial communities from Loxahatchee National Wildlife Refuge, Florida, United States - Lox_Sample_3.4 | ecosystem: Environmental > Terrestrial > Soil > Wetlands | place: USA... | reverse complement strand
GTCGCGATCGCTCGCCGGATCCAGGTCCCTGAGAGGGAACGGCCGGAGGTAAGCATGCTCGAGGTCTGGCACGCCGCCGAGGGAGACCCGTGGAAGCTCGACGTGCACGCCCCGGGTCTTGGTGCTTCGGCGTGGGAGCTCCGGCGCGATCTCTTCGGGCTGCTCGTAAGCGAGAATCGGAACGCAGGGGAGAACTGGCGTAACGGGGCCTGGACGAAGCTGATCCGGATCCGACAGACGGACCGGATGCCTCTCGCCGTCCTCCGCCGGCTCGGGGAGCAGTTGCCCGAGGGTTCGACCGTGCGGCTCCACGGCACCGGTCGTCGGGCTTCCCTCCCGACCACGATCCGGATCACCGACGACGTCCTCTGGCTGCTCGGGCTCTGGGTCGCCGAGGGCTCGATGCACGAACGCGGCAAGAACGCCCTGCTCACGCTGAGCGGCGAAGTCGATCTCCTCGATCGTGCCGAGGCGATCATCCGGCGCGATCTCGGGCTCCATGTCGTTCGTGTGCCGGCAAGTCCGGCGAGGGCTGCATCCCTCTTCGTGCATTCGGTATTGCTCCTCCGGCTGATGGACCATCTCGGGTTCGACGGCAACCGCAAGCGAATCCCGGGGTGGATCCTCGGGTTGCCGCTCAATCGCCTCAAGTGGTTTCTGGAGGGGTATCGCGAAGGAGACGGCGTCCACTCGGGGCTGAAGCTCGAGCAGGCGGTCAGGCACGAGTTCTCAACCGTCCACGAGGAGCTCAAGGACGACCTGGTCGTCGCGTTCGCCCGCTTCGGGCTCGTGCCTTCGATCGGTTGGTACGAGTCCCGGATTCGCAACAAGACGGGTGACAGGCGCTACCCGTTCTGGCACCTGACACTGGCCCGCGTCAGTCCGTGGAGCATGCTCGAATGGGATGCGGGAGTCGAGCAGAAGTTGAACGCTCGGGCGACCGGCGACCTCGTCTGGGCCAAGGTCACTGCGATCGAGGAGATAGAGGCGACGCCCCTCGTCTACGACTTCTCCGTGCCCGGGTTCGAGAACTTCTGGGCCGGGAGCGGAGTGATGGCACACAACACGTACGGCCCGCGGATGAGGAAGAACGACGGCCGCGCCACGGTCACCTTCCTGCATCAGGCGCTCGAGGGGAAGCCGCTCACGGTGTTCGGCGACGGGTCGCAGACCCGCTCTCTCTGCTACGTCGACGATCTGATCCGGGGCCTTTACCTCCTCGCCATGTCGGGCGAGCACATGCCCGTGAACATCGGCAACCCGAACCACGAGGTGACGATGGTCGAGCTTGCGCAGGCCTGCATCCGCGTCACCGGCTCCTCGAGCCAGATCGTGTTCGAGGCGCTGCCGGTCGACGACCCGCGTGAGCGCAGGCCCGAGATCACCCGTGCCAGGGAGATCCTCGGCTGGAAGCCCGAGGTTGATCTCGACGAGGGGCTCCGCCGCTGGCTCCGCGCTCTCGGGCGCGAGCCGGCCACCTAGCCGAGCAGCGCCTCGGCGGTCAGGCGCAAGCCTTCGGCGAGCGACACCGCCGGCTCGTAGCCGAGCGTCTCCCGTGCCGCCGAGAGGTCGGCCCACGAGTCGCGGATGTCGCCGGGCCGGTGCGGCGCGAACTCCTTCTCGACCGGACGCCGGAGGATCTCGCCGATCGTGTCGGCGACGTGGTTCACGCTCGCCGGGGCCCCGCCGGCGACGTTGAACACACGGCCGCTCGCGCCTTCGGCCTCCGCCGCCGAGATCGTCGCCGCCACGACGTTGTCGACGTAGGTGAAGTCGCGCGACTGCTCGCCGTCGCCGTGGATCGTGACCGGACGGCCGGCGGCGATCGCGGTGATGAAGAGGGGCACGACCGCCGCGTACTGCGAGGAGGGGCTCTGGCGTGGCCCGAAGACGTTGAAGTAGCGCAGCACGACCGTCTCGAACGCCTCGTACACCCGCGAGAACGAGACGCAGTAGCGCTCGGCCGCGAGCTTCGCGACACCGTAGGGCGAGATCGGGTCGGGCAAGGAATCCTCCCGGGTCGGCAGCTCGCGGCTCGAGCCGTAGACGGACGTCGACGACGAGAAGACGACCCGGTGAACACCCTCGTCCCGGGCGGCGAGCAGCACGTTCAGCGTGCCCTCGACGTTGACGGCGCTCGAGGTGAGCGGGTCCTGCACCGACCTCGGTACCGACCCCAGGGCGCCGAGGTGGTAGACGACCTCGACCCCGCGCACGGCGTTGTGGACGCGCTCGTAGCTGCGCAGTTCGCCCTCGACGATCTCGGCCTCGAGGCCGACGAGATTGGCCCGCGAGCCGGTCGAGAAGTTGTCGAGCACCCGGACCTGGTCACCCCGGTCGAGTAGCGCCCGGACCAGGTTCGAGCCGATGAACCCCGCTCCGCCGGTAACCAGCGCCTGGCTCATGCTACCTCCAGGGCGACGACGCTCAGCCCGAAGCCGAGCCACATGACCGCGTCCAGCGGGATGCCGGCGACGAGGCCGAGCGCGTTCCACGTGCCTGCGGCGACCAGGATGAAGCCGGCGGCGACGAGCGCGAAGAACGATCGCTGGCCCGCTCGTCTCAGCGCCAGCACGAGCCCGGTGACGAACGTGGCGACCCCGAGTGCGAACCCGACGATGCCGGTGTCGGCCAGGAGCTCCATCCAGAGGTTCTGCACCCCCCAGCGGTGCTGATCCGAGGGGAAGGCCTCAGCGGGTAGGTTCGGGAACCTGCGCCGCGCCGCTGCGAGATACGGCTTGAAGTCGAAGTTCGAGCGTTCGAATCCGAGCCCCAGCACCGGGTGGTCCCGCCACATCCGCCAGCCGATCCAGAGGAGCATCGTCCGCTGCGAGCCCGTCTCGACCTGGCCGGCGACCGAGGTCGTCGCGGGGGTGATACCGAGGAACGAGAGGTAGTTGGACACGTCGGATCCACGTAAGACGTACACGCCGGAGCCGACGACGACCAGGATCCCGGCGATCGCGAGAGCGCGGCGCAGGGTGAGGGTGCCGACGCGGCGCCCGATCCAGCCTGCGGCGACCGCGGCCAGCACCGTGCCGAGATAGGCGAAGACGGAGGCGTCGAGGATGACGCCCAGGGACCCGGCGATCACCGCGACCAGAGCGAGCCGCGGCCGGACCGCCAACACGATCGCGGCGAAGCCGATCGCGAGTGCTGCACCTGTGAAGGCGCCGAGATCCTGGTGGCCGAGGAACGAGACCTCCCGCTGTCCGGGGCGCGGCCCCTCCGGGTCGTCGACGATCGCGAAGAACATCAGCACTCCCCAGGCGGCCGCCGCCGCCGCCCACGCGACGAAGACGGCGAGGAAGCGATCGACGTCGACGCGACGACGGAAGAGCAGCACGATCGCCGGCGCGAGCAACGCATACTCGATCGTCTTCGCGGCGGTGACGAGGTGCTTGGTCGGCAGCTCGAGTGGGCGCCAGAAGCAGGAGATGACGAAGAATGCGAGCAGGGCGCCTGCGACGACCCAGAGAGGCCTGCCCCGGGCGAGCGGTTCCCACCCGAACTTGAAGCCGGCGAGGATCGCAGCGCCGACCGTCAGGGCGATCGCGACGTCGGAGGAGTAGACGTCGAGCGGCCCGATCTTCGCGTGCGCCTGATACATGGCGTGCAGGAAGACGAGAGGGATCGAGGCTGCCGCGACGAGCGGGAGGACGTCCGCTGCGCGCACGCGGGAGGTCAAGAGGCGCCACTATACTGGCAACCTCGTGCGCTCCCGGGTCATCTGGCGCCGCTCGGCGACGGCGATCGGGGTGTATATCGCAACGGCGCTCGGCTTCCTCACCACCGTAGTTGCGACCCGCGAGCTCGGCGTCGACGCATACGCCCGCTTCGCGGCGGTGGTGGCTGCGACCGCGTTCTTCCAGCTGCTCCTCGACCTGACGATCGAGGAGGCACTCGTGAAGTTCGGCTTCCGCTACGTCGAGGCGGAGCGCTGGGGTCGCCTGCGCAGGCTGTTCGAGGTGGCGGTGGTCTTCAAGGTGACCGGAGGTCTGGCCGCGGCGCTCGCGGTCTGCATCCTCGCGCCCTTCTCGGCGGACATCTGGGGGAGCAGCGGCGTGGTCGTGCCGATGCTCGTCGCCTCGACGATCCCGCTCCTTCAGTCGCCCGAGAACGTCGCCGCCGGCGCGATCATCCTCCGGGGCCGGTACGACGTGCGCGGATGGTTCCTGGCCGCCTCGATGGGACTCCGGCTGGCAGGGCTCGCGATCGGCTGTCGCCACGGGGTGGTGGGCGCGGTGGTCGGGATGGCGGTCGCCCAGGTGGTCGCGACGGCCGCCATCGGCGCGGCGGGGATCTCGGCGTACCGTCGCTTCCCGGTCGCCCCGACCGAATCTCTTGGTGACGATCGCCGTGCCCTCAGGAGCTTCCTCGTCTCCTCGACGCTGGCTTCGTCGCTCGACTCGGCTCGAGGGACGCTCGGCACCTCCCTCGTCCCGACCGTGGCTCCGATCGTGCAGGCCGGCTACTTCCGCAACGCTCAGGCGCCTGCGACAGGCCTCGCGGCACTGTCATCACCTGCCCGCCTCGTGATGCTGACCGAGCAGACCCGCGACTTCGAGGCCGGTCGTCACGATCGTGTCTACTCGATGTTGCGCCGTTACGTGATCTCGACCGGCGGGCTGATGCTCGTCGTCGTACCGGTCTTCTGGCTCCTGATGCCGTTCCTGATCGGCCTCTTCTACGGTCCGGACTTTCGCGAGCATGCCGCGGCTGCGGCCCGGCTCGTCCTCGTCGCCGCCGCGCTCCGGGTGATCTGGGGCTGGACGAAGTCGTTCCCGGTCTCGATCGGACGCCCCGGGCTGCGCGTGATCGTCCAGAGTGTCGAGATCGCAGTGTTCGTTCCCCTGCTGCTCGTGTTCGCCTCGCGCTGGGGCGCCACCGGCGCTGCCGGCGCGATGCTCGTCTCGACCGTGGTCTTCTGCGCGATCTGGGCCGTCGTCATCTTGCGGCTCCGAGCGGGCTGGCACGCTGCGGGGGCCGTCGCACCCTGAAGATCCTCGTCGTCTCGGGCATCTGGCCGCCGGATGTCGGCGGGCCTGCGTCGCACGCACCGGAGGTGGCCTCCTTCCTGCGAGGGCGCGGTCACGAGGTCGAGGTGCTGATTACCGCGGACGCCGAGCCGGCCCCCGAGGACTACCCGGTTCACTGGGTGCGGCGCTCGCTGCCTCCCGGGGCTCGTCATGTGGCCACGATCCGCCTGCTCGCCTCGCTCGCGCGCCGCTCGGCCGTCGTCTACACCACCGGGATGCTCGGACGCTCCTCGCTCGGCTCCCTGCTCGGCCGCACGCCGTTCGTGACCAAGCTGACGGCTGACCCCGCCTACGAGCGGGCACGCCGCTTCGGCCTCGTGAACGGCTCGCTCGAGGAGTTCCAGCGCGACCCGGGTGCGAGGTCCCTCCCGTTGCGAGTCGCCCGCGACGTAGACGTCCGGCGGGCGGCTCACGTGGTGACGCCCTCGGCGTACCTGCGCGAGCTGGCGGTGGGGTGGGGCGTCGCTCCGGATCGCGTGACGCTACTTCCGAATCCGGTTCCGCCGCTCCCCGTGCTCGCCACCCGGGAGGAGCTGCGGGCACAGCTCGGCTTCGACGGCCCGACGCTCGCCTTCGCCGGCCGGCTCACGGCGCAGAAGTCGCTCGATCTCGGCATCGAGGCGGCCCGGCGCGCGGGCGTCGCGCTCGTGATCGCCGGCGACGGGCCCGACCGGGGAGCGCTCGAACAGCTCGACTACGGTCGCTTCCTCGGCCCGCTACCGCGTCAGCAGGTGCTGGAGCTCTTCCTGGCCGCGGACGCCTCGCTGCTCTCGTCCGCCTGGGAGAACTTCCCGCATACCGTGGTTGAGTCCCTCGCGGTCGGTACTCCGGTCATTGCCACCAGGACGGGCGGGGTGGCCGAGGTGCTCGAGGACGGCGTGAACGGCCTCGTGGTCGAGCCCGGAGATGTCGACGCCCTCGCGAATGCGATCGAGAGGTACTTCTCGGAGGAAGGGCTCGCGGCGCGGCTGGAGGAGGGCGCCGCGCCGTCGGTTGCCGCCTACGCTCCCGACAGGGTCTACGGCCGCCTCGAGCGGATTCTCGTCTCGGCGGTGCGATGAAGGCCCGCGTCCTCTTCGTCGGGCGCACGCGCTACCGGTTGCCGCTCTCGGACGGGCTTGCGCGCAAATGGGACGCCCTAGCCGAGCGGATGGACCTGCGTGTGGTCGCGAGCGGGACCGGCTCCGATCCTCGCTTCCACCTCGTTCCGCCGCGTCCGCTCGACGGGCCGAGCTTCTACCTCGCGCTGCCGCTCGCCCTCGCCTCCGAACTTCGCTCGTTCCGGCCGGACGTCGTGATCGCCGAGAGCCCTTACGAGGCTGCGGCGGCAGAGCTCGCGCGCACCCTCGCGCGCTCTCGGGCGAAGGTCATCGTCGAGGTTCACGGCGACTGGCGGGTCTGGAGCAGTCATTACGGCTCGCGGTCACGGGCGCTTTTGCGGCCGGTGAGCGACGCAGTTGCCGGCTGGGCGGTCGATCACGCCGACGGGTCGCGGGCGGTGTCCGGTTTCACGGCCTCCCTACTCGAAGGGCGCGGACGGAGGCCGCTCGGCGTCTTCACCACCTACTCCGACCTGACGTCGTTCACCGGGCCCACGGTGCCCGTGCCGAGCGAGCGGCGGGTGATCTTCGTCGGCGTGCTCGAGCGGTACAAGAACGTCGAGGGGCTTGCCAGGGCGTGGCGGATCGTCGTGGAGCGCGTTCCAGGCGCGCACCTGCACCTGGTCGGCTCCGGGACGCTCACGGATGTCGCCGAGGACCTCGCCCGCGCAGGGGCCTCCTGGGACCACCGGCTCGAGCCGGTGGAGGTGTCAGCCGCGTTCGACCGCTCGCGTGCGCTCCTGCTTCCCTCCGCCTCGGAGGGGCTTCCACGGATCGGGATCGAGGCCTTCCTTCGCGGGCGGGCGGTCGTGGCGACGCGCGCCGGCGGGATCCCGGACCTCGTTCAGGACGGTGTCAACGGCCTGCTCGTCGACCTCGGAGACACAGCGGCGCTCGCAGCCGCGATCGAGCGTGTGCTCACCGACGACGAGCTCGCTGCCCGGCTCGGTGCCGGCGCCGCGGCGGATGCGGCGCACTGGGTGTCGACACCGGCAGAGTACGCCGGTCGCGTCGCCGACGTGGTGGAGGCGGTGCTCGCTTGAAGCGCAAGCCGCGCCTCTTGATGGTCGCCCGTACCCGCTACCGGCTCCCTCTGCCCGAGAGCACGGGGCGGAAGTTCGCGGCGCTCCGGGAGCGGTTCGACCTTCGCGTGCTCGCGACGTCGGCCGACGGCGCCGCCTGCGACGACGGCGTCTTCCATCTGGTCGGCCGGCTGCCGGTGCTCGACGGCCTGCTCTTCTACGTGCTGCTACCGTTTCGCGTCCGCAGGCTCGCGCGGAGCCATCGTCCCGAGGCCCTTGTGACGCAGAGCCCGTACGAGGCGGCGCTCGTCCGGTGGTCCGCGCCGGGAGCCCGGCTCGTCGTCGAGGTCCACGGTGACTGGCGCACAGCGCCGCGGCTCTACGGCTCGCCGCTGCGACGGCTGCTCGCGCCCCTCACCGACCGTGTGGGAGCGCTCGGGGTGCGCAGGGCCGACGCGGTGCGCACGATCTCCGCCTTCACGAGCGGTCTCGTCCGTGGGCTCGGTGTCGAGCCTGCCGCCGAGTTCGCCGCATTCACCGATCTGGACGCATTCGCCGGCGAGCGTGAGCCACTACCCGCCGAGCCGAGGGTGCTCTTCGTCGGTGTGCTCGAACGCTACAAGAACATCGAGGTGCTCGCGGCCGCCTGGCGCAGGGTCGCCGCCCGCCGTCCCGGCTCGCAGCTCCACCTCGTGGGGTCCGGGACGCAGGCGCCGGTGGTCGAGACGCTCGCCGACGTTGGAGTCGAATGGCAGCGCCGGATCGATGCCGCCGAGGTGGCGATCGCCCTCGACCGGGCCCGGGCGTTGATTCTTCCGTCTGCGATCGAGGGGCTCGGACGGGTGGTGATCGAGGCGTTCATGCGCGGACGTGCCGTGGTCGGGACCCGTTCGGGCGGGATTCCGGACATCGTCGAGGACGGTGTCAACGGGCTGCTCGTCGAGCCCGGAGACGCCTCGGCCCTCGCCGCTGCGATCGAGCGGATCCTTGACGACGACGACCTGGCCTCCCGCCTGGGCGCGGCTGCAGGCGAGAGCGCCGCCCGCTGGGTCGCCTCTCCGGCCGAGTACGCGGACCGCATGCGTGCGCTCGTCGACGGCGCGCTCGAGCGGAGCGTCAGCCCGGGGAGCGGCGGGCCGTGAACCACCCGAGGGCGCGGTCGAGAGCCGCGGCCGCGAGCAGCGCGAGCACGAAGTCCCACGGCACGCGATAACGAGTCGTCCCGGCGAAAACCCAGGCGGCAGCGGTCTCGTAGAGGACGAAGATCAGCGCCAGCACCCTGAACGCGACGGGCACGAAGAAGAGACCCACGATCGCGAGCAGGAACAGCGGCACCGTGTAGAGCGGCTCGACCCACTTGCGGATGGAGTCGACGCCGCTCTCCTGTGCGCCCTCGATGCCGACCTGCGGGTCCCACATCATCCAGGTCGCCTGCGCCATCAGTCTCGCCTTCGCCGTCGGATGGTGCTCCCAGAACTTGACGACGAGGTGCTCGTAGTAGCTCTGCTGGGCGCATTCCGGCACGCTGATGATCGTTCCGTGCGCCGTGTAGTCGCCGCCCGCCTCGTCGGGTGTCAGCCACCTGTCGGGGATCGGCCTCGCCCGCCGGGGCGGGATGTCGGGTTGCACCTGGTCGAGCCAGAGCCCGTGTGACAGGTAGCGGTAGGTATTCAGGTTGTTCGCCTTCCAGAGGGCCCGTGCGTCGGTCGTGATCGCGAAGCAACCGACGTCTGCCTTGTTTCGGATCACCCAGGGCGCGAGCGCGATGATCGCGAGCGCGGGCACGGCCACCGCGACGGCCCAGCCGCACCCGCGCCAGACGAGGAACGCGCCGAGGACGAGCGGCAGCACGGTGAGGCGCGCGTTGGAGAGGATCGCGACTCCCGACACGAGTCCCAGCGCGGCGCCGAGCCACGTCGAGCGGCGCTCGGCGACGAGGAGCGTCAGCCCGAACATCGCCGCTCCGAGCAGCTGGTCGAGGATCTCCCGGTTGCCGTGGAGGTCGTGCCAGACGAGGTAGGGCTGAAGCGTTGCGATCACGGCGGCCATCAGCCCGACTCGAAGCGAGAGGAACCGGCGCCCGATCTCGAGCACGCAGAGTGACGTCGCCACTGCAACCAGGAGCTGGGCCGTCCCGACCGACCACCAGTGGAAGCCCCCGATCCAGAAGACCGGGACCAGGAACCAACCGTAGAGCGGCTGCGTGTAGGCCGACGGGTGTCCCGGCACGTAGCCGAACGTCCCGTTTCTCAGGTACATCTGAGCGAGCTGCTTCGACTTCTCGAAGTTGTCGAGGATGGACGATCGCTCGTGCAGCAACACCGCGAGTCGCGGAAGCGTGCAGGCGGCGATGACGAGGATGTAGGCGCGGCGCCGGGTCACTCGGGCATATCTAGAATTCGAGCTTCACTCTGCTTGCTTCACGCTGCTTGCTTACACCCAGCTCGGCCGTCCGGCCGGGCGTGTCTGCCTCGAGGAGTCGGTTTCGCTCATGCCCGGTCCGCAAGGCTACGCGGTCGTGTCCTGTCACGTCGAGCGTCCGCTCGACGACGCCGTCTGGGAGCGGTATTCGAGATTGCTCGAACGAAGACCCGGCGGCTTTCCGATCGCCTCGCTCATGAGGCCGCCGGCCGAGGGGGAGGACGGCGCGGCCTTCGTGGAGCGTGCACGGGAGGCGGCTGGTCACGGACCCCTCGGCCACCACATCCACTGGACCTCGCCGACGCATGCGAGGCCGACCGCGACCGACCCGGCAGCTGCCGTCCGGAGGGAGGGAGCCTGGTTCCGCGAGCAGGGCCTGCAGCCGCGGTTCTTCTGCGGCGGCGGGTGGTACATCGACGCCGACGTGATCGGGGCGGTGGCCGACCTCGGCTACGTCGACTGCACCGCCACGTCCCGCCGGCCCCCGTATCTCCCGGCAGGCTCGCCCCGGGCCGGACTCGACCAGCCGGCCTGGGTCGTGCTCGGCGACGGGCGCAAGGTGCTCGAGCTGCCGACGACGCATTCGCTCGGCGACGCCGCGCGATCGCTCCCTCGCCCGCTACCACTGATCGTGCACATGCACTTCCACGACTACGAGCTGCTCGAGCTGCCGCGGCGTGCGGTGCTTCCGCCGACGCTCGCGCTGCTCGCCCGCCGCAGGCGTCCGGTCGGTCTCGACGCGCTCGAAGCGGATCGAGACGTCGCCTGGGGCGACATATGCGAAGGCTGATCGCGGCCGGCGCCCTCCTCGCGCTGGCGGGTTGCGGGTCGGGATCGGCGGCGGGTGGAGTATCTGTCCGCGTCGACCGCAACCCGTTCCGGATCACGATCCTGAACGACGGCAAGACTGTGGTCGCCGAGGACAAGGTCGCCCGCCTCCGCTACCAGCTCGGCTCCTCGGGCGTGCAGCACACGCTGACGCACGTGATCTCGTCCAAGGGCGACGTCTACGAGGTGGCCACGAACGAGCCGGGCAGGAGCGCGATCGTGACCGTCACGACCACCGCGACCGGTGCCCGCATCCAGCTTTCGCTGCACCCGGAGACCGGCGTACAGCAGGTGTACGACTCCTTCGACACGCTGCCGGCGGAGCATTTCCTCGGCGGCGGCGAGCACGGAGAGACGGTCGACCTTCGCGGTCAGATCCTCTCGGTCAAGGTCGGCGACACCTGCAGCTACGCGCCGATCCCGTTCTTCTCGAGCTCGGCAGGATGGGGGCTCAGGATCGCGAGCCAGGCCACCTCCGCCCTCGCGTTCCCCGGCTCGCCGGGCGGGGAGGGCTGCCAGGTCGGGGACGAGCCGGGGTGCGCCTTCCCCGCGCTGTCCGACCGGGCGGAGATCTGCGTCCAGTCTCCGAATCTCGACGAGCGCATCTACGTCGGCTCGCTGCCGAAGGCGCTTGCCGACTACGAGACCGAGACGGGTGTGCCGGCGGTTCCGCCGCCGTCGGAGCTCGCGTTGATCAAGTGGCGTGACGTCGTGAACGGCCCGCCAGACGTGCTCGAGGACGTAAATCGGTTTCAGGCGGCGAGGATTCCCATCGGCTGGGTGCTGCTGGACAACCCCTGGGAGCAGTGCAACGGCCTCCTCACGTTCGATTCGACGACCTTCCCCGACCCGGCCGGGCTGATCCGGCGGGTGCACGATCGCGGTGTCCGGTTCATGCTCTGGGTCTCGCCCCGGGCCGACTGCCCGCAGGGCTATCCGGGGACGCCGCTCGGCGACCCGGGAAATCAGGTGCTCGACCTGCGTGACCCCGCTGTCGTGGCGGAGCTCCAGCGGCGGATTCGCGCGCTCGTGGCGATCGGCATCGACGGGGTGAAGGGCGATCGGGCGGACGAGAACGACTTCTCCGAGCTCGACCCGACGCTGACCAACGACTACCCGCTGCTCTTCCAGAAGGCCGTGATGGAAGCGCTGCCCGGGAGCGACGCCGCGATCTTCCGCGCCGCCACCGTCGGGTCCCAGTCGGTCGTTCCCGGGATCTGGGCCGGCGACCAACCGCAGGAGTTCGTCGGCCTCCAGCGCGCGATCGTCTCGGGGTTGACCGCCGCGATGAGCGGCTTCCCGACGTGGGGCTCGGATGTCGGCGGCTACGCCTCCCCGCCGGTCGACGATGCCGAGCTGTTCGTCCGCTGGGCGCAGCTGGGAGCGATCTCTCCGGTGATGGAGGTCGGCGGCGCAGGACCCAATGCAACGCCCTGGACGCTTGGCCCCGCGGCGATGGACGGACTCCGGGCCGCCGCCGTCCTGCACTACGAGCTCTTCCCGTACCTCTACGGCCTGCTCGAGGCCCACCAGCCGGTGCTCCGTCCGCTCGCATTCGACTTTCCGGGTGATGCGGCGTCCTGGGGCACGAACTACGAGCTGATGGTCGGCCCGGACCTGCTCGCGGCTCCCGTGACCGGACCGGGCACCACGCCGAGCGTCTACCTTCCGCCCGGGCACTGGATCGACCTGTACAGCGGGCAGGCCGTGCGCGGCGGCCGGACGTTCACGCGGCAGACGCCGCTGCTGCAGTTCCCGCTGTACGCGCGGGCGGGCGCCGTCTTTCCGTTCGAGCTGCGCACCGCCCGGGGATCCTGGTGGGGCGTCGACGAGCTCACGCACCCGGGGCGGGCGGGGTTCCTGGTCGGGAACGGCGCCCTGGTCGACCTGAAGGGGCTTCCGCACGACGTCCAGCTGTTCGTCCCCGGCTCGCGCAGGCCCCTTCGGGTCACCCTCGGCGGGAAGCCGGTCGCCTGGACCTGGAATTCGGGCCCGCTTCCGGGAGTCGTGATCCGGTTGCACGGGCCGGAGATTCACGGCACCGTCAAGGCCTCGCCGTCCTAGGATTCAGGCGTGGCGATACCGGCAAAGGAGCCGTTCGGCGCAGAGGATGTCCGCTCCTCGCGCCCCTACCTGCTTCGGAGGAGCCCGCTGGAGGCCGTGGTCCGACGCCTGGTGAGCATCGTCGCGCTCGTTGCGATCGATCTACTCGGCCTGACCATCGGTCTGTACGTGGCGATCGTGGCCCGGTCGCTCGTCCGCGACCCGAGGCCGATCCTCTGGGACCTGCTTTGGAAGGCGGAGCGACACTGGCTTCCCTTCCTCATGCTTCTGCTCGTCCTCGTGTTCTGGCGCAACCGGCTCTACGGTCCGCGCGAGCTGCGCGAAGGGGCCGGGAAGGTCGTGTCGTCCGTCGTGCTGGTGGCGGTGCTCTCGCTGGCCTTTGCGATCGGCACCGGCCAGCACATCGCCACGCTCGGCCTCTATCTCGTCGGCACGGTCACGATCGCGACCGCGATCAGCCTGCTCCGCTGGAGCTACGAGTCGATTAGCGGGTCGATGCTTCGCTCGCTGGGGGTCACGCGGAGAGTGCTGCTCGTCGGGGAGGGAGAGCAGGTGGCCCATCTCCGTTCGACCCTGGGCTCGAGCAGGAGCGGCATCGACTACGAGTTCGCCGGCGACGTGGCGTGGGGCCCGGGCGTCCAGGCGGCACTCGGAGAGGACCAGCTCGACGAGCTGATCGTGGCCGACGACGGGGTCGGCGAGGCCCAGCTGCTCGAGATCGTCGAGGCTGCACACCGGCAGGGCGTGAAGGTGATGATCGCTCCGCGCACGACCGACCTGCTCGTCGAGCGCGGCGAGTACGTCCCTGGGCAGGCGGTGCCGCTGTTCGAGGTTCGACCGCCGATCCTCGCAGGTGCGGACTGGGCTCTCAAGCGCGCGTTCGACCTCGTCGTCTCCGCTCTCGTGATCGTGCTGGGCCTGCCGTTGTGGCTGGTGATCGCCGCAATGATCAAGCTCACCTCGCGGGGACCGGTGCTCTACGCCGATGACCGAGTCGGTCTCGGCGAGACGACGTTCAGGATGCTCAAATTCCGCACCATGGTCGTGGGCGCCGACCGCCGGCAGGCTGCGCTCGAGGAGGCAAACGAGGCGACGGGCGCGCTGTTCAAGATCCGAGACGATCCACGCGTGACGGGAGTGGGGAGGTTCTTGCGGCGCTTCTCGATCGACGAGGTACCCAACGTCGTCAACGTGCTCCGGGGCGAGATGTCCCTGGTAGGGCCACGCCCGCTGCCGCTTCGCGACCACGCTCGTCTCGAGGCGTGGCACCGCCGCCGCTCGAACGTTTTGCCGGGGATGACCGGCCTCTGGCAGATCGCGGGGCGCAGCGACCTCACCTTCGACGACCTCGTCCGGCTCGACTTCTACTACCTCGAGAACTGGTCGCTCTGGCTCGACATCACCATCCTCGCCCGCACGATCCCGGCGGTCGCCGCCCGGCGCGGGGCGTACTAGCGTCGGCTACATCAGACCCGCGATGCCGTTGCGGATCAACGCGAGCGCGAGGGCGACGACGATGACCGCGGCCACCGTCCGGGCGTTTCGCTCGAGCCACCGCCTTGCCCCGGCGAGCACCCGACGGGCGCGGTCCGGCACCAACAGCAGCAGCACGATCGCGGTTGCGAGCGGGAGCAGCGAGATGAGCGAGAACGCGATCCACTGGGCGGCGTAGCCGGCCGCTGACGGGTCGGTCTGCGAGATCGCCTTGAGGGCGATCGGGATGAACGCGCCGGGGTTCGCGAGGGCGGCGCCTGCGCCGAGGATCGCCACCGCCGGCGAGGAGGCGACCTTGCCCATCTGCGCTGCCATCTTGGCCTCCTTCTCGGGGTTCCTGGGCTTGCGGAGCGCCCGGACGACCCATCCGAGCAAGAGGATGCCGGCGAGGAGGTCGAAGACCAGGACCCACGTCTTCGGCGTCGAGGTGTGTGACGCCGCCGCGTCGCCGAGCACGAAGGCCGCCACGATGCCGATGCCCAGCGTGGCGCCGAGCGCCCCCAGGTAGAACCAGATCCCGGTCCGGAGCGGACGCTCGCCGAGGACGAGCACGAGGATCGAGAAGGTCAGCGTGGTCGGCGAGAGCATCGCAGCCACCGCGACGAGGGCCAGCTCGGTGTCGACGCCGCTCATCTCGCGCGCATTCTGACGCTTGAACTGCTCGTTTACCGCGTCGTAAAGGCTGCCTGCGACACTACGCCCGTGCACGCGCCCAAGCTTCTCTGCGTCGCATCGGCGGTCGATCTCGACTTCCGCTACGGATGCACGCCGGCATGGTGGCAG
>Ga0335080_10004144_pt1 | contig 14753 bp, 13 predicted proteins | sample Lox_Sample_34_FD_206720 | JGI IMG/M metagenome (GOLD analysis project Ga0335080, IMG submission 206720) | Soil microbial communities from Loxahatchee National Wildlife Refuge, Florida, United States - Lox_Sample_3.4 | ecosystem: Environmental > Terrestrial > Soil > Wetlands | place: USA... | reverse complement strand
TCCCAGTCCCGGTGGGTCTGCTCGAGCACGCTGTCGATCGCCCGCGGCAGCGTGTCGGCGCGGTTGTACGTCGCCATGACTATGGAGATCACCGACCACCTGCCCACGTCTGAGTCGCCTCGGCTCGTGCGAGGCCTGGCGCGACTCCTGAAAGCATAGCAGACGCCTGCGCGCATCCGCGGACACCACCTCGGCACGCCGCTACCATGCCCGGCCGCGGCCGGGCATGACGAGGACTGCCCGCCTTCTCTAGCTGGTCGGGTCGAACGGAGACCGCGTGTACGACGTGTCGCTGCCGACCCACCCGACTCGGAACAGCGACGTCCTCGGCCTGTCGGCGTTCGAGAACGTGCCGGTCACCGAGTTGCCGTAGTGGCCGGCGAACACAGTCCAGCCGCCACCCGAGAACGAGTCGACCACCTCGAGATTCCTGCAGATCTCGGATTGCACAGTGCCGTATATCCCCGAGCTGGTGGACCCCTTGAAGTAACAATACGCGATGCGCAAGCCGTCGAACCACATGGCCGACGGGATCGCGGCCGCCTGGGCCGTCGTCGGCGGGTTCGACCCGACGACGCCCCCAAATCGCGTCGTCAGCGAGTACGAGCGCGCGTAGTCGCAGGCATCCATCGGGCACCACAGGCTGTACTCGAAAAGACAACGGGTGAAGGTGACGTCGGAGAAGCAGTGCTCGACCCGGGACCAGTCAAAGCCCATGTCGACCGCGCGTCCGCTGGGCCGGGGACCATCGTCCGCATGCTCCGCCGGAGCGGGCTGGAACAGCACCGTGTTGCCGAGGCCGTAACCGTCGACGCCTGAGTGGTAGCCGTTCCTGACGCCGAAGTGGCAGTTGGTGAAACGCAGGTCCTGGACCCGACCGCCGCCGCTGCGACAGTCGAGCCAGATATTGAGGATGCAGCCGAGCGCGGTGCTCCGACCCAGTACGGCATTCGTCGCCTGGGGCCGTTCGAACTCGCAGTTGCTGAACGTCGTGTCGACCATGTCGTATCTGCACACCGGCCCCGACCAACGGCCATTGCCGAAGTTGTTGCCGAGCTCTATCAGACTTGCTCCGGTGTCGGAGCCGCCTTTGAAACGAACGTAATTGAAGGTGACGTGATGAGACCCATTGATCCTCGTGTTACGACCCGCCGAGGAACTGCCCCGCGGGACGGGCTGGAAGGTCGACGACACACCGGCGGCGTTCTCGCCGATGAGCAGCTTCGAGACGGTGAGGTCGCTTCCCCAATCCATGCCGCGACATTCGAGCCAGGTACCGCCACCGCCACCGGCCACACCCTGCCTCCAGATGCCGGCTCCCCGGACGTTGACGCCGTCCCTGGCCGTGAACCTGGCCTTGTAGACGAACTTCCCCGCTGGAAAGACGAGCGTGGTTCCCGGTCCATCCGCGACTGCCCGAGCCACCGCATGATTCACCTGCGCCTGAGTGGCGTGCGAGGGAACTCGGACGATCGCCGCCTTCGCCGAGAAGTCGGCCGTAGAACATGCGACGATCGGGACGGCCAACAGCACGACGAGGGCGGCTCTGATAGCAACCGTTGCGTGCGCCCTCCACGGGGAAGGGGCTGCCTGGCGGCGCAGGCCCTTCTGGCGTCTGCGTGGTCCCATGACAACCTCCATGACTCAGGTCGCGCTCATCGCAGGCGTTTCGAGCCGAGACGGCGACAAAGGCGAAGCGAGCACAACCGCCGGGCGATCTGGCAGTCACCTCGCCGCCACGCCCGGTCGGCGACCTGAGCCTCAGCCGCAGGCGCGACAGAGCGGGTTCGTTCCCAGCACCTTGGCTTGCCGGAATTCCCGAAAGGGCTTGCCGAGCCAGACGTCATTGAAGCTTTGCCGGAACACGTTGCCCATGACCGCCGCCCTGTCAGAGCCGAACAAGGCATTGCAGGGTGCCACGTCTCCATTGGCTCGCACGAAAATACTCTCCCACGGCTGCGTGCATCGGGGAAGCCCGATGGCGTTGGACAGTCGGACCAGCGGCCTGGGCCACGATGATCGCGCCAGGCCGGGCACTTCCAGACCCACGGTGGCGGCCAGGTCGAGCAGTTCCTCCTCTCGGATCGTGGACATCTCCGCTCCGGAGGGGCGCAGAGAGGCAGCAACGTCGTCGACAGCCTCAAGCCCGAGGAACGAAACCCTGTCGAAGCCAAGACTTGCCGCCAAGAGGAGAATCTGCGGTATCTCGCTGTAGTTCGCGCTGCTGATCACTGTGCTCATCGACACGCTGAGCGTGCGGGCGCGACGCTGTTTCGCCTCAGCCACGAGGTCACCGACCAGCTGTTTCCAGCTTTCGAATCGCGCTCCGAGTCGACAGCTCTCGAAGGTCGATTCCGTGGCGCCGTCACAGGAGATGATCACACGATGAATGCCATCGCGCGATAGTATTTGTTCACGTGCCTGAGATGTTAGTAATGTGCCATTCGTAATGAAATCGCACGGTATTCCGCGCCCTGCAAGAATATCGGCTAAAGAAAAGAACTCAGGATTGACCAGTGGCTCACCAACGCCGCTGAGCCTCACGAAGGCCGGAGTGAACGGGAGCCAGTCGACGATGGCCCGAACATCGCTGGAGGAGAGATGTTGGCCGGAGCTGGTCTCTCGCGAATGCGAACAGGTCGGGCAACGAAGGTTGCACTTGTTGGTTGCTTCGATCTGTATCGTAGTAGGAATGCGTCGTGGGCGCCCGGGATCGAGTCGGACCGCCACTCGAAGAGGAATACGGCGCACCTGCCCCGCGCGTGCGCGCAAGAGTGGCGGCAGCGTCAACCGACGCGTCCTCCACAGTCGAGCCGGGCTGGGCGGGACCCCTCGCTCTTGGCATGCTTCGTTCGGCCCCAGCTCAGCGTGTTCGTCGCTGGTGCCCGAGCTGGTCGGCTGAGCGACACAGGCGAGGTTCCGCGACTCGTCCATGCCGGACATACTATCGCACGTGCACCGATCCTTGTGACATGCGCGTAGCCGCCGAGGTAGACGAGACCAGACGGATGCTCGCCGGATGGGGCGACTCGCGCATCGCCGTTCGAGAGCACGTCCACGACAGGGTGCTGGGGCGGAGTGCAATAACCGATTCGCACCTGAGCGCCGTCAGCCGACAAGGACATCGTCAATCGGGCCGCGGGGCAGCCCCGACGCCCCACGGAGCAGTGGTCAGCTCACCGGATCTGAATGCCCAGGGGCACCTTTGTGGAGGCGGCGGATACCCATGCGCCGCAACCCGTCCGAGAAGAGCGCGACGAAATGCCGTCGCGTACCGACGAGCCAGACATAGCCCACCGTGCGGTAGCCGCTTTTCGTCTGTCCACGACGTGATGCGAAGTTGGCGTGGTCTACGAAGCCGAGCAACCCGTGGCTGTCCGCGCACATGCGGTCCTCCAGGAGCACACGATGCCGATAGGCCTGCAGTCCGAGGCCACGGAACTCGGGCAATGTAAACCCGGCGTAGTTGTAGACGTACTGCGCGGGAACGGAGATCACGAAGCCGGGGATGAGTTCGGGACATCCCCGCGTGTGCGCCCACGTGTATCCGGCAAGCTCGCCGTCCGCGTAGCTGAGCAGACAGGTGTCCCCGGCGAGGAACGCGTCGACCTTGCTGGGTCCGATCCCGAGCAGCGGATCCGCCGCCATCGCGTCCAGGTCGGCACGAGTCGCCGGGCGTGTGCTGAGACGCGCGCTCCATGTCGGGTCGGGCTCCCCGAGCCGTTCCCGATCCAGCACGATGATGTCCAGCCACGCGAAAAGAATCACCGCGTTCAACACGCGGTACGAAGCGTGTTCCAGCGCCGCGATGGTACCGAACCGCCGGCGAATACCCCGCACCGTGTGGACATTCTTGACCACGCGCCTTGTCGCCTCGGCGCCGCGGACGCGCATGGCCAAACCCTTGATCGTCTCGGGTCCCGCGCGTCTGGATACCATGTCTCGCCGACCTCCGTCCTGCTAGTACAGCCGCGCGACCGCGTCGCCGGCCGCGATACCGTCGCCTGCCTCATTGCGCACGTGGAGCTCACAGCGAACGAGACGACTGTCCCCGACAGTCTCGAAACCGACTATCTCGCCTGTGCAGTGGAGCGCGACCCCGGGCACCGCGCTCCCGCTGACCCTCCAGGACAGCCGGGCGATCTCTCCAGACTCGGCGAGCCAGTCGGTGAGCATCCGAGCGAGGAAATCGCCCAACAAAGCTCGCTGGACGACCACGTCCGGCAGACCGTCGGCCAGCGCTGCATCTTTGTCGTAGTGGATGCGATGACGGTTCCAGGTCGCGGCGCTGAACATGAACAGTTGCACGCGGCTCGGGACGACCACCAGTTCGGGTATCAGTGCCGGCAGCCGCTGCCGCGTGCCGTTCTGGTGCGAGTCCACCGCCACTCAGACGCGTTTGATGTAGGTGGCGGCCTCAGAAGCCACCGGTCTGCCGTCGGCATCATCGAAGCGGGTCTCCACCACGATCATCCACAGTGGACCACTTCTACCCTGTCTGGTGTAGATGTCACTGATCCGCGACGTGACTGTGATCGTCTCACCTGCCCTTGCTAGCCGGTGAACCGTGTAGTCGCTGCTGCCTCCCACCGTGCGTTGGGCGGGAAGCGGTAGGTCGAGCTCCGTGGGAGAACCATCCGGCGGAAGCAGATCAGGCGACACGTCGTCATAGGTCATGGTCTGGCAGAAGAGTGGCGGCGCGACCACGGATCCGTGACGAGTCGTGCGAGCGTAGTCCTCGTCGAAGTGGATGGCGTCGGTGGCCCCGATCGCCTGGGCGAAACGCCTGATATCGCGCACCGTCACCTCGTGCCGACGGACGCGCTCGACACCGATCAGGGCGCGCGCCGCAGCGGGAATCTCGTCATGAGAACTCACAACGAACACGATAGCATCGTCGGCTCACGCCGTCACCGCTGCATCCCGGCGGCGTCGAGTCCGCGAGAGTCGCGGATGCTATGATGCAGCACTGCGCAAGCGATAGGGGAGTCGCCACGTGACGGTACGAACAGTAGGCATCGATGCTATGGCCTTCCACGGGCCTGAGCACTACGTCGACATGGCCGACCTTGCCGCAGCTCGGGGCGTGGAGCCCGAGAAGTACACCCGTGGCCTGGGACAGCTCGCAATGGCCGTGCCGACGCCCTGTGAGGACACGGTGTCTCTCGCCATCTCCGCCGGGCGCAAGGTGCTGCAGAAGTTCGACGTCGATCCGGCCGAGATCGGAACACTGGTCGTCGGCACTGAGACAGGCGTGGATCATAGCAAGCCGGTCGCGACATACGTTCACGAGCACCTTGGTCTGGCGACGAACTGCCGTAGCGTCGAGACCAAGCACGCGTGTCTCGGCGGCTCGGCCGGCCTTAGCCTGGCGATGGACTGGATCGCCGCAGGCCGTGCGTGCGGCCGCAAGGCGCTCGTAGTGGCCGCCGACATCGCTCGGTACCGGCTCGGTACGCCCGGTGAGCCGACGCAGGGCGGAGGTGCCGTCGCCTTCGTGGTGAGCGAACGTCCGCGCCTGCTCGAATGCAATCCCGACATCTACGGCGACTACACGCGGCAGGTGATGGATTTCTGGCGACCACTCTACTCCAAGTACGCCTTCGTCGACGGTCACTACTCCATCGACTGCTACCTCGAAGCGCTGGCGAGTACCTGGGCCGACGCGGCCAGCAAGCGCGGCGCTGAGCACCAGCTGCCGATCGCCGGGCTCGACGCCTGCTTCTATCACGTGCCGTTCGTGAAGATGGCCAAGAAGGCTCATCATCGCCACTGGGAGGCGGAGCTCGGCCGAGCGATCGGCCCGGACGACTCATCCGCGCTCGCTGTGATCGACGACTCGTTCGAGCAGCGCGTGAAGCCCTGGCTGGGACTCAATGCGACGGTGGGCAACATCTACACCGGGTCGCTGTTTCTGGCGGTCGTCGACTACCTGCGGCGCATCGACTCCCAGCGCGAGGGAAGAGCGGTCAGCCTGTTCGCCTACGGCAGCGGTTGCGGCGCGTCACTCCTGTTCGCGCGGGTCGCGCGTGATGCCTCGACGCAGGCGAGCAAGCTCGACCCGCGGGCCGACCTCGATCGCCGCCGGCGGTTGGCTGTCGTGGAGTACGAGGAGCTGACCCGTATGGCCGAGGCTATCGACGTTGACAACGGCGCGACGCTCGATCCCTCGGAGTGGGGGCTGGAACCGGGCGTGTATTACCTGGGCACACGCGACCACATTCGTCAATACGGCTCGTGAGCTGCCGACGAGGGCACGTCCGGCGAGCTGCCCGGATCAGTCCTCTTTCATGGCCCCGGTTCTCGACCGGCGCCGCGCTTGCAGCCTTCTGATCGCGCCGGCGGAACTGACGATCGCGGGCGAGAAGATGCGCTCATGTATCGCGACCGACTTCCTGGGCTCGCCCTTGGGCACGAATCCACGCTTGAACTGGTTGATGCCCCAAAGCCCGTCGCCTGGCCTGGCCGAGAGGCTGTAGCCGTCAAGATCGAACTCCGTGAACCCTTGCGCCTTGGCCCAGCACATGGCGTCCCAAAGGAGCCGATGGCTGGTCGGGAGATTCCCATGACGTCGCGACGACGGCATCATGAGCATGTGGGCGGTGGAGCGGAAGGCCACCACGAGGACCGCCGCCAAGGGCTCTCCGTCGAGGCGCGCCACGAAGATCGTGCCGCCGGTACCGTCACGACACCAGTCACGGCTCACGGCCTCGATCCACGAAGCGTCCGTCGGCTGCGTGCCTGTCCTGGCCGACATCTCCGCATCGAGCGCGGCGAGCGCGTTCCGGCCGCCTGCTCCATCCTCTTCGGTGACCTCGATGCCCAGTCCGGCCGACTGTCTGATCCTAGAGCGATAGCGCGATCGAAACGACGCCAGGATATCGTCCTCAGGTCGCTCGAGGTCGACGACGAGGGTCGCCCAGCCGCCCACCGCCCTTCGCCGCACGAAACCATGCGCGTCGAGGATCGTCTCGACCTCGTCTCCGACCGCGTCCAGACTCATGGCGGGCTGCAGACGCAAGCGTGCCGCCTCGCTGCGCAGCGTCTCGATCAGCCACGGCAGCCACTCGTGCAGGACGCTGGGATCGAGCAGCGTAGGACCATGCTCGAACTCCCAGAACACGCGGCGCGGCACCGGCAGCCGGCGCCTCACACCGAGTGCGGTCAGGCAGATGGCGCCGTCGCGCTCGCACCAGAAGAAGTAGGGGCTGCGAGAGTGCTCCGAGCGACCGCCGCACGCAGCTTCCGCCCACGCCGGATCCTGCGCGAAGTGCGCCGCCGGCGCGCCGGCATTGAACTCACGCCACAGCTCGGTCCGGCGCTCGTCGAGTCGTTCGTCAACGTACGCCACGATGGCCACAGGGGTTCACCTCATGAAGCGCAAGACGCCCGCCCGCAGGCTCACCGGCGTGCCGTCGGGCCGCAGGCTGCCCAAGGTTCGGATCAACGGCCCGGTCGGCGACGACGATACCAGGCGTCACCGCGACGGCGCGCTTCCCTCATCGCTGTTCGGTGGCTCGCAGTCTAAGCGAAAGTGAACGCTGGGGACAAGCGCGCTCGTCGGGCGAACGTCACGACGGCATCCGTGGGGCGCGCTCGAAACCAACCACGTGGCGGTCGGCAGTCTGCGTGCTCGAGATGAAGGCCCGAAAACGACGGGCTCGCGCAAGCCCGTCGTCTCTTCCACCCGCTCGCAGGCGGCTCCCCTAGCTCATCGTTCGATACGATGATAGCCTCGGTCCCAGAAAGCAGCACCGCGCGGCCGCGATCCCTCGTCGATGCGGAAGCCGAACTCTATCTTCTCTCGGAGGCGGGATTGATCAGCAACAAGCGAGCCCCGATCGCCACGGCAACGCTCAAGCGGGCCGCGATCCTCGGACGAGTCATCGAGGGCATCAGTGCACGAGACGACGAGCGCCGCGAGCTCGCCCGCCGCCGTGGGCAGCGGCGAACGCCTGCCAACGCGGCGATCGCGACAAAAGACGTGACGGGCTGAGGGGAGTCGTGTCCGGCTTCGTCCTCCTCGTCCAACGCCGCGGGCCCTGCCCGCCGCGGATGAACGCCACGCTGGCCCGCCTGGCCCGGCACCTTAGTCCCGACAACATCACGCCCAACCCGCCGGAGATCGTCGTCGATGGCGGGCTTGCTCGCCTGGTCCTCAACCCAGTCGAAAGCATCCAGACGACCGACCACGCCCTCCTCCTCGGCGCGCTCTTCGAGGACGCCGACTGGTCCACCCGCGGCACTCAAGCCCCCGACGGGGCTTTTGCCATCGCTCGACACGACGCGGACCAGGTGGAGCTGCTCACCGACGTCTATGGCTCGCGTACCATCTGGTACGCCCACCGCGACGAGCTCTTCCTTGCATCCACGTCTCAGCGTGCCCTCATTGCCCTGCTTGGCGACTACGAACCATGTCCCGAGACGGCCGCGTGGATGACGGCTTCGGGGAACCTCGGACCGGAGCGCGGCTGGGACAACCGTCTCGCGCGCGTCACTGCGGCGACCCGCCTGCGTCTCGACCGCCGCACATGGACGATCGCAGTCGACCGCGGAGGGTTCACCTACAGCCCCGTCACGCTGCCGTGGAAGACTCATCTGGCGCACATGAAGGAGGGCATCTTCGCGGCGTGCGCGGCCGTCCACTTGGGGCAAGCCCGTGCCGCCCTCGCGCTCTCGGGGGGGTGTGACAGCCGTTCGCTGCTCGTCGGCCTCGCGCGAGCGGGCCTGCCGCTGACGTGTCTCACCTGGGGGCTGCGGGCATCGCTCACCGACCCTCGCAGCGATGCCTCCATAGCCCGCCGTCTCGCAAAGCGATTCGGGCAGCCTCACCAGTACCTCCCGCTCGATCAGGGCGACCGGTCCGTGCGAGACTGTTTCACGCTCTTCTTACGGAGCGGCGAGGGACGCATCGAGGACTACAGCGGCTACACGGACGGGTTCGACGCCTGGCGCCACATCTTCGAGGAGGGCATCTCGGTCGTGCTGCGAGGAGACTCACCCGGCTGGGGCGTCTACCTCGAGCCGTTCAACTACTCATGGACCCGTTGCGCCCATCACCACGCCACACTGGTCGAGGACTATTCCGAGGGCGATCTGATCCAGACCCTCGAACTCGCGCGCCAACACCTCCCCGAGTGCTTCTTCCCCACCGAGGGTGAGACCCTCGATCACTACCGCGACCGCCTCTACAACGACTACGAGCTGCCCACGTGCATGTCCGCCATGAACGACCCCAAATGCGTCTATGCGGAAGTCGTCAACCCGCTGTTCGCCCGCGTCCTGGTGTCGACCGTGGCGCAGCTTCCCGACGAAGTGCGCCATCTCCGACGCGGCTTCGAACGCGTCGCGGTGTCATTAGTACCGGACGTGCCCCTCGCGACTCACCCTGCCGACGAGCCACTCGACCGCTATCTCGCGAGACCGACCGTACGCGCCGAGATCCTGGCCGAGCTCTCGTCCGAGAGTGCGCGGCGGGTGTTCTCCGCGGCTGCGCTCGGCACCGTGATCGCCGCCGCGGAGCGACCTGCGACGACGACGAGCGGGCGCCTCCGAGACGCCGTCAAGACGCGGGTCCCCAAGGGCCTCGTGAGCGCTCTCGGCGTGAGACCGCGCCTTCACTCCGAGGCGCCGAGACTTGCGTATCGGATGTACATCGCCTCGCGCATGGAGGCGATCGCGCGGGAAGACGCGGCGGCAATGGCGAACTGAGTCGAATCTCAGATCGCCGGCACGGCTGTATCCGCAGGCGCCGGCGCACTCGACTCCCGCAACCACTCCGCCTCGCGCCGGAGGCCCTCGTCAAGGGAGACCTGCGGCGCGTAGCCGAGCTCGTCCTGAGCGAGGGTGAGATCGGCCCACGTGTGTTTCACGTCGCCGGCCTGGATGCCCTCGCCCCTGAGGCGCGCCGTGCAGCCGCTCACGTTCTCGAGACTGTGGATCGCCTCGAGCAGGGTCACGCGCGAGCCGCCGCCAAGGTTGTAAACAGCGCCACCGCGGCCCTCCATCGCCAGCACGATGCCCTCGACGATGTCGCTGACGAAGGTGAAGTCCCTGGTCTGATTACCCTCGCCGTACATCTCGAGCGGGCGACCCTCGAGTAGGGCGCGCAGAAAGATGTTGAAGGCCATGTCAGGGCGCTGGCGCGGTCCGTAGACCGTGAAGAAGCGCAAGGAGACGGCGGGGACACCATGGTTGCGGTGGTAGAGGCGGCAGAGCTGCTCGCCGGCCAGTTTGGTGACCCCGTACGGCGAAACGGGGCGGCAGTTCGCGTCCTCGCGCATTGGGAGCTGGTCCGTGTCGCCGTAGACCGACGACGACGAAGCGTAAACGAGCTTGGGCACGCCGGCTTGCTTGCAGGCCTCGAGCACGAGCTGGGTGGCCAGCACGTTGTTGTCGCTATAGGTGCGAAAACTACGACCCCAGCTCGCACGCACGCCGGCCTGGGCGGCGAGGTGCACCACGCAGTCGGTCCCGGCGAGCAGCGGCGCCAAGCGCGGCCCGCCCAACGAGCCGGCGCCTTCGCGCGCGTCGCCGTCGGCCGCCGCCAGCGCGAGGAGGTTGTCCGTGACCAGCGTAAACCGTTCACAGGCTCGCGCACCGGTCAAGTTGGCCTCTTTGAGGGGCCTCGGGTAGTAGTCCTCGAACGAGTCGATCCCGACGACCTCGCAGCCGTCGGCCAGCAAGCGATCGACGAGATGCGACCCGACGAAGCCGGCCGCGCCGGTCACCACGATGCGGCGACGCTCGGTCGGTTTGTCAACCATCGCTTCCCGCGCAGATGGCCGTCTCACGCGACCACGTATCCTCTAGTAAGCCCCGCGCCGGGCAACGACAGCGGGGATGGTACCGAGCAACAGCTTGATGTCCCAGCTCAGAGTCCAGCCGGTGACGTACATGTAGTCGAGCTTGACCATCTCGTCGAAGGGCACGTCGTTGCGACCGGTGACCTGCCACAGCCCGGTCATACCGGGCGTGATATCGAGCCGCTTCTTGGTCCAGCCACGGCAACGCGCCGCCTCTTCGACCCAGAGCGGTCGCGGCCCCACGAGGCTCATCTCGCCGCGCAACACATTGATGATCTGGGGCACCTCGTCGAGGCTCGACTTGCGCAGGAAGCCGCCCAGCCTGGTCGTGCGTGGGTCGTGCTTGATCTTGAACATCGGCCCGGAGTACTCGTTCTGGTCGGCCAGGTCGTGGCGGCGGTCGGCAGCGTCGACGTGCATAGAGCGCAACTTGTAGATGCGAAACACGCGGCCGCCGCGCCCCATGCGCTCCTGCCTGAAAAAGACCGGACCGCGCGAGTCGATCTTGATGGCCACCGCGAGCACGGCGAGCAGCGGAAGCGCGACCAGCATCAAGATGCCGCCGACCAGCAAGTCGAATGTGCGCTTGACGACCATGTTGAACCGCGACAGCTCGACGTGGGCGACTTCGAGCAGCGGTATGCCCTCGACGTCGTCCATCTCGGTCTGAGAGCTCAGGATCTCGAAGAGACGCGGCACGATGTTCACGCGCACGCCCCGGTTGGCGCAGGCGCGCACGATGTCGAGGATCTGCTGGTGGCGGGCGCGCGAGAAGGCGATGATGACCCGGGTCACGTCGTAGCAGGCGATGACGTCGTCGAGCTCTTCGAGGCTGCCGATGACCGGCACGGTAAGCGTGCGTCCGCCGAAGGGCTCGCCGTCGTCGAGATAGCCGACCAGCTGCAGGTTGTACTCGGGGTGCTTGGCGATCTTCTCGCCGAGAAGATGGCCCACGGCGCCGGCCCCCACGATCAAGGTGCGCTCCGACAGCCGGGAAGACTGCCAGAAGGCCGCCCGGCCGATCGCGCGGCAGATCGGCACCGTGACGATTTCGGCGCCCCAGAACACCGCGATGAACCCGAGTGAATCGGTCGATCCGGACGCCAGCAGCATCAGCACGAGAGCGCTCCAGGCAGCCACCGAGAGCGCGGTCAGACCGCGCAGGCCCTCGGAGAAGACCCAGCCGCTGATGCTGCGGGCCGAGCTGCGATAGAGGCCGTAGCCGTAGGCGACGAAGACCGTCCAAGGCACCATGAGCGCGGCGACCGGCAGAGACGGTCTGCGCTCGGCGTACTCGGCCAGCGAGCGTCCGAGGAACGGGACATGCGAGACGGCCGGCAACAGCGTCACGGCCACGACCAGGGCCACAGAGAGCGCGACGACGTCGCCGGCGAGCGTCACGAGGGCGCGCCGGCTGCCGACGGAGCGCGCCGCGCGGGCGGCGTCTTCGGCGAGCGGGACGACGCCCGCCTGCAGGACCCCACCGTCGACGGAGCGTGAGCCCGTCGCGTAGGTCTTCTTTACGATGTCGTTGGCCACGACACCGGGCCCCTCTCCGCCCGCCTCTTCGCCCACATGCACGAACCCACCGTTCCCACGCCGACCCCTGATCATCACCGTCACCCGCCGACGAGGCGGCCCACCGCCGCCAGAGAGTTCATCGGTGCGCGCGGTGTCGCGCTTGAGCACGATCGCACCTGGTCGGCCACCAGTCGCCTCCCCCCGGACCCGGCATCAGCAGCGTCGTTCCAGCCGCTCGATCGCGGTGGCACGACCACCCTGGACGGCGACCACGACGGCGTTGATGCGCACGTCGCCCTCGGCCACCTCGAACTGCGCCGGCAGCTCAGAGAGGAAACGGCGCAGGATGATCTCGCTGCGCACGCCGATGACCGAATCGCGCGGGCCGCACATGCCGACGTCGGTGATCGCCGCCGTGCCTCGCTCGCTCACGCGCTCGTCGGCGGTCTGCACGTGGGTGTGCGTGCCGATGACCGCCGTGACCCGGCCGTCGAGGTACTGCGCCATGGCGACCTTCTCGCTCGTCGCCTCGGCGTGAAAGTCGACGACGATGGTCTCCGACAGCGTCTGGGCTTCGTCGACGAGCGCGTCGACGATGCGAAACGGAGAGATGCCGACACCCGTGAAGACCTGTCCCATGAGGTTGACGACGGCGATCTCGTCGCCGTCTCTCGTGGCGCGCACGGTCAGGCCACGGCCGGGGCTGGACGGCGGGAAGTTCGCCGGCCGCACGATGCGGTCGCTCGAGTCGAGGAACGGGTAGACCTCGCGCTGGCGCCAGATGTGGTTGCCCGTGGTGATCACGTCGACGCCGCCGGCAAGCAGCTTCTGGGCCAGCTTCGAGGTGATGCCGGCGCCGTTGGCGACGTTCTCGCCGTTGGCGATCACGAAATCGACCTCGTGCTCGGCCACGAGCGCGGGCAGCTCTCGCACGACGGCATCGCGGCCGGGCTGGCCGAACACGTCGCCCAAGAAGAGGATGTTCACGCTCGGCTCGTTTCCTTTCGCGCCCGTGGGCCGGTTGCCGGTGGCCGTAAGTCTACCCTGCCGGCAACGATGCGGACCGGCGCCGGGGCACGAGGCGGTGCTCCGCGGACGCCCCCCCCGGGATACGCCGCGGTGCTTCAGGCCCCGAGCAGCAGCCGCACGGCCCCCTGCGCGGCGGCGATGACCGGCGCCGGGTAGACCCCGACGATCAGCACGCCGAGCACGGTGACCGCGGTCGCGGCCGAGATGCCGGTGTCGGCCGTGAGCAGCGCGGGCTGCTCGGCCCCCTGCTCGGCCTCGCGGAAGTACAGATACCACACGACGCGCAGGTAGTAGAACGCCGACACCGCGCTCATGATGACGGCGACGACGGCGAGCCAGGTCAGGTGAGCCGAGACCACGGCCGAGAAGACGAAGAACTTGGCCCAGAAGCCGGCGAGCGGCGGGATGCCGGTGAGCGAGAGCATGAACAGGGTGAGGGCGAGGGCCGTGAGCGGCATGGAGCGGCCCAGACCGGCCAGTTCGTCGAGCGTGTAGGCGAAGGGCCGGCGGTTGCGGATCAGCACGAGCACACCGAAGGCGCCGAGGTTCATGAAGGTGTAGGCCGCGAGGTAGAAGAGCACGGCGCCGGCGCCGGCCGAGTCGTGGCTGCGCCCGACGGCGACCAGGCCGAGCAGCAGGTAGCCGGCATGAGCGATGCTCGAGTAGGCCAGCATGCGTTTGAGGTTGCGCTGCGGCAGGGCGAGCACGTTGCCGACGACCATGGTCAGCACGGCCAGCACGATCAGCACGTTGGACATGCTCTGCGACGCGGGGATCAGCGCGAAGGCGACGAGGCGCAGGAAGCCGGCGAAGGCCCCGGCCTTGATGCCCACCGACATGAACGCGGTGACCGGCGTGGGGGCGCCTTCGTACACGTCGGGCGCCCAGCCGTGGAACGGCACGGCCGCGATCTTGAAGCCGAAGCCGGTCGCCACGAGCACGAGCGCGACCAGCAGCATGGCGTTGCGCGGGTCGGTCGCGCGGAGCGCGTGGTGGATCGTCTGGTACCACGTGGCCCCGGTCGCGCCGTAGACGAGCGCCAGGCCGAACGCCAGCACCGCCGCGGCAAAGGCGCCGTTCAGGAAGTACTTGATGGCGGCCTCGCCCGAGCGCCGGTCGCTGCGCAGCACGCCGGCCAGCACGTAGCTGGGCAGCGACATGAGCTCGAACGAGACGAGCAGCGCGATCAGGTCGGTCGAGATCGCCATGCCGATCATGCCGGCGATGATGAGCAGCAGCAGGCCGTAGAACTCGCCGGGCCTGATGCGATGCTGGGCGAGGTAGCCGTCGGAGAGCATGATGGTGATCACGCCGATGCCGCAGAACAGGACGGTGAAGAACAGGCCGTAGAGGTCGAGCCTCACCATGCCGCTGAAGCCGTACTGGCCCTGGCGCGCG
>Ga0335080_10004143_pt1 | contig 14754 bp, 12 predicted proteins | sample Lox_Sample_34_FD_206720 | JGI IMG/M metagenome (GOLD analysis project Ga0335080, IMG submission 206720) | Soil microbial communities from Loxahatchee National Wildlife Refuge, Florida, United States - Lox_Sample_3.4 | ecosystem: Environmental > Terrestrial > Soil > Wetlands | place: USA... | reverse complement strand
GTTCGCGAAAACCCGGTCCCAATCGATCGCTTCGAGCGTCGCGCGCCGCCAGCACTTGAACCCGCCCGTGGGATCTCCGAACGGCATTCCCAGGATCAGCCGCACATAGCGGCTCGCCATCTGGCTCAGGATCAGCCGCTTCAGGTCCCAATTCAGCACGCTGATCCCGTCGATGTAGCGCGAGCCCAGCACCAGGTCGTGGCTCCGCGCGGCCTCCAGCAGCCGGGGCAGATGCTCCGGGTTATGCGACAGGTCGGCGTCCATCTGCGCGATGAACTCGTAAGGTCGCTCGAGCGCCGCCTTGAACCCGCAAACGTACGCGCGTCCCAGCCCTTCTTTCTTCTCCCGATGAATCGCAAACACACTCTCGGGATATTGTTTCGCCAGCCCGTCTGCGAGCTCGCCCGTCCCGTCCGGAGAATTATCGTCCACGATCAGGATGTGGCAATCCTTCGCGTGCCGCTTGACGCCCGCTACCAGTTCCGCCAGGTTGTCCCGCTCGTTGTACGTCGGAACCACGACGATAGTGGCCATCGAGATCACCACAGATGATAATACCCGTCCCGCCGAGCCAGCGTCACCGCCACACCGAACAGCCGCCCCAGTTTCGCCGCCGTCAGCACCTCCGCCTTCGCCCCGTCTTCTACCAGCCGTCCGTCTCGCATCAGAACCACGCGCTCCACTTCCGGAATGATATCGGCCAGGTGGTGCGTAACCAGGATCAGCCCGATTCCCGATCGCGCCAGTTCCCGGAGAATGCGCCGCAACTGATGCTGCGAGGATACGTCCAGGCTCGAGCTCGGCTCGTCCAGCAGCAGCGCCTTGGGATCGTGCACCAGCGCCCGTCCGATCAGCACGCGCCTCGCCTCTCCCGACGACATTTCGCTGACCAGCCGCTCGCCGAGGTGCGCCGCCTCCAGCCGTTCCAGAATGCGATCCGCTTTCTCCCGCATCGCAACCGTCACCTCGTGGTACGGCCAGATGCCGATGCTGCTGAAGAAGCCCGACAGCACCACCTCCCGTCCCGTGATGTCGCGCGTGCAGGCGGCCATCAAGTCGTTCGAGACGATTCCCAGCACCGCACGCAGCTCGAAGATGTCCCACCGCTCCGCGCCCAGGATGGTCATCGACGAGCCCGCTTCCGTCAGCGGATAACACTCCCGCGTGACCGTCTTGATCAGCGTCGATTTGCCGCAGCCGTTCGGACCGAGAATGGCCACGTGCTCGCCCACGCCGATCCGCAGGTCGATCCCGTGCAGCACGGTCCTCGCGCCGCGCATCACCGAAACCCGCCGCATATCGATCAGCGCCGCGCCGCACGCCTTAGGACTTTGACCATCCACCATCGACCATCCACCATCCACGCGACCGCCAGGGAGCCTATCCCCCCGTGATCTCGTACATTCGCAGCGTGCCGCCCGCTCCCAACACGAAACGCCGGCCGTCCGGAGCCACCGCCGACGGCGAGTACGCATACGCGTGCCGCTGTTTGCGGTACCGCAGCCGCCCGATCTCCTCCCCGGTGCGATAGTTCCAAATCACCCAGTGGCTCAGCCCGCCAGAGTCTTTCCCCGACATCAGGTTGTAGGACGACGTGCCGTGCGTCGCCACCACGATCGAGTTGTCCAGCGAGACGTCGAACGGCGCGCCGCCGATCACGTACGGGTGGCTGAACTCACGGCCGCTCGCCAGGTCGAAGCAGGCCAGCGAACCGTTCGCCGGGTAGTCCGCCTTGCACAGCACGCTGCCCTTCTCGCCGAAGCGGAGCATGCTTCCCGATCCCACCGACACGTGCCCGCGGTCGGCTCCGGCCGCATCCAGCACGCGAATCTCGGTCGCCTCGGGACGCACTGCGATCAGACCAGTGCGCGCGCTGGTCTCGATCTCGCGCACCTGCCCGCGCACCCGCCAGGTCTTCTGCCGCACGCAGTCCGTTCCGTAGATCGTCAGCGTCGAGAAGTCCGCCGGTATCGAGGCCGGGTCCTTCGGCGCTTCCCAATCCGCGGCAATGACTTTATCGGGAGCGATGAAGCCGCCGAACACCGTGGTGCGCGGCAGCTCGCAGCGCGAGCCATCAGCCACGCGCAGAATCGCCGTGCTGAAGTTCGTGGTCTCTACCGCGATGTGTTCGCCGCTGGGAGACCAGTGCACGCCTGTGTGCAACGGCGTGCTCAGCGGCTGCCCCCGAATCTGCAGCCTCCGCGCCTTCGATGCGTCGCCCGTCGCTGGCACCAGCAGCAGCTCGGTGCGCTCCCCCTCCGCCATGATCCGCGAGCTCAGCGCCGCGATCCAATCCCCATCCGGCGAAAATCGCAGCGCCAGCAGGTCCGGCGCTCCCCGCTCCGGATTTCCCGTCAGCGGCGCCACGCTCAGCTCCCACACCATCCGCAGATTGTGCTGGCTCTCGTCTGTGGCGCCGCCCGCCGCGGCAGTTGCCGTGATCAGAGCGAGAGCGGCGAACCGGAGGCGCACCATCGCCTGATTCTATCAGGGACTCTCAGATCCTATGAAATCCCCGCAGAATATCCCGCAGCGAATACCGCAGCGCGATCGGTCTTCCGTGCGGGCAGCTCATCGGGCACTCCGTCGCCGCCAGCGATTTCAGCAGCCAGACCATCTTGTCCCCGTCCAACCGCATATTGACCTTGATCGCCGCCCGGCACGCGATCGACGCCGCAATCGCACGCCGCACCTGGTCCATCGAGACCTTACGCAGCTCCCGGTCCGCGATCTCGAGGATCTCGCCGATCAGACGCTCGATCTCCTCCGGCCGAACGCCCGCCGGAGCGCCCTTCACCGCGATGGTGCGCTGCCCAAACGGCTCCGTCTCGAACCCGCTCGCCTGCAACTCCTCCGCGATGCGATCGTAGTCCACCTGCTGGCCTGGCGTCAGCCGTAGGATCAGCGGCATCAGCAGCCGTTGCATCTCCGCCCGTCCCGCCGCGCGCTCCTTCAAAATCTTCTCGAACAGGATGCGCTCGTGCGCCACATGCTGGTCGATGATCCACAGCCCATCGCGCCCCGCGGCCACGATGAAGCTCTCGTGAATCTGCCCCATCGGCCTCAGATCCCCGAGCCCCGCCAGGCTCTGCGACGGCTCTGGAACCAGCTCCGGCGGAAACGCCCCGTGCGTGTCGGGCATCGGAACGCCGGGCGGCGGCGATTCCTGCACCGGCTCGTTCAGCGCAATCGACCCGGCGCTGAAGTCGAACCGCGGCTCGGCCGGCCGAGTCCCCCGCAGCGTGAATTCCGGCAGCACCTCGCTAGGCCTCTCCACCGGCATCGCGCTCGCCCCCAACAGCCCCTGCTCCAACTGCTGCGAGAATTCCGAATAGGGCAGCTCGGCCCCAACCTGCGGCGTCGGCCGCGGCGCCGGCACGGAGATCGAACCCGCCGGCTTCGATTCGATCAGCGCCTCCCGTAGAGCGTCGCGCACGAAATCGTGTACCATGCTCTGCGCGCGGAACCGCACCTCGGTCTTCGAGGGGTGTACATTCACGTCCACTTCCTCGTAGTCGCAGTCCAGGAACAGCAGCGCGAACGGGAAGCACGCCGGCGGCATCAGGTTGTGATACGCCGCCGAGATGGCGTGCAGCAGCAACCGGTCCCGTATCAGCCGCCTGTTGACGAAAAGAAAAATGGAATTGCGGTTGAGCTTCTGAACCTGCGGTCGCGAGATGAATCCGCTAAGCCGGAAGATCCGCCGCCCCACCTCGCCGCCCGGTTCCGGGGGAGCCTCTTCGATGACCCGCTCGCGCACACCCAGTTCCACCAATTCGTCCAGCATCTGGCTTCCGAACACCTGGTACACGCGGTCCCGCAGCGTATCGGCCGGAGCCACGTCCAGCAGTTCTTTCTCATCGCTCACCAGGTGGAAGGCCTTGTCGGGATGCGCCAGGCTGTAATGCGTGACCAGCGACGCCACGTGCGCCAGTTCGGTCTGCTCCGAGCGCAGGAATTTCTTCCGCGCCGGCACGTTGTAGAACAGGTCGCGAACCGTGATCTGCGTGCCCGGAGCCAGCGCCGCCTCCTCACTCCGCAGCATCTTCCCGCCCACGATCTCGACCAGCGCTCCGGTCTGCTCCTCCCGCGCCCGCGTTTCGAGCAGCAGCCGCGAGACAGATGCGATTGAAGGCAGCGCCTCCCCCCGGAATCCCAGAGTAGAGATGTGAAGCAGGTCCCGCGCGCTAGAGAGCTTGCTGGTGGCGTGCCGCTCGAACGCCAGCATGGCATCGTCGTGCAGCATGCCGCAGCCATCGTCGGTGATGCGAATCAGCCGCCGCCCCCCGCTGGCAACTTCCACCCGCACGCGAGTAGCCCCCGCATCGAGCGCGTTCTCGAGCAGTTCCTTGACAACGGAAGCCGGCCGCTCCACCACCTCCCCCGCCGCGATCTTATTAGCGACCTCGTCGGACAGGATGCGGATGCGCCCCATGCTGTCTACTGTAGCAATCGTGGGATGGTCCGCCACAGGCGTGCCGCATGAGGACCAGCGGTTTGCGTCGACCGGAGCAGATCTGCGGGTCGGCGATTTTCGGCCAGATGGCGGACCGCCGCGCTGACGTCGCGGGCCATGTAGCTCGTTCGTGGTCTTCTTGATACTATGTGGACCGGAGGCTCATCACAATGTTGAAGCGATTGCTTCCATGTTTCGTGCTTGGGCTTTTGTGTGAGCCCCATTTGGCCGGTGCGCAGGCAGGTCCGATGGACGTGCTCGCCTGCGATCTCGCAAAGAACCCAAAGGTCTTCGACGGAAAACTGATTCGCGTACGCGGAATGCTCAGCGTTCACTTCGAGGACTTTTCATTGGACATTCCGAATTGCGACACGCGTCAGGGCATATGGCTGACCTTTGGGGGAGATGTGCCTGGAGTCGTTGCCTCGACCGTCAATGACATCGCGAGGAGACCCGGCTCCAATATCAAGGTTCATGGCAATTCCTACGGAATCAAGAAAGACGCCAACTTTCGGAGACTCTACGCCTTGATCGCGGCGCGCCACGGTGACAAGCCTGATTACCGAGTCACTGCGACACTGATGGGTACGTTTTTCGCGGGTCAGGAACTTAGGAATTCAAAAGACGATGTGGTCAGTTTCGGTGGGTACGGGCACCTGGGTTGTTGTGCCCTTTTCGTGATTACGCAGGTTTCCGATGTGGAGTCTGTGCCCCCTGCGAATCTGAACGTTCGCGGTGTTGTGATCGGCATCGATGGTCACCCACTGGAAGGGTTCACGGTTATCGATGATGTTCTTGGGGGGGCTCCTCCCAACCGCCAGACAACTGTTACGGACAAACAGGGAAAGTTTGCGTTCTCCGACTCGGGACAACAGCTTCGGTTCGAAAGCCCTGATTATCGCCCTCTGGCGCTCACCGTAGAAACCGGAGGCCCACAGATTCAAGTGAGGCTGGAATCCGCTAAGCATTCGGATTGGGTCATCCCTGTCTGTCAAGAAGGGCGTTTCGGCAAGCGAGTGGGTTTTTCAGCTCTGTTCGCGGTGCCAAAGACGATGGAATCGGAGCGATTCAAGAGCGACTCCGGGAAGTCGATTTTCGTCTACCATCACGGCGCATCCGCCCCCGAAGCCCGCCTGATCATCTCTCGAATCCCTGATGGAACAACTGAGGAAGTCGATTCACTCGATTTCGAATGGTTTGAAGAACGATGGATTAAGGACGAGGCCGGCAAGGTTGTAGGAACCGATGCCCGAGGGAGGACGAGGGAGGGTAAGCATTGGCGCACGGCGGTCTTTCTTGCCCGTGATGTCGCAACCTACTGGTTGGATCCGGGCGAGCCGCCCAAAGCGCTGGACGAGATCATCGATTCCGCGTGCGTGGCAAGAGACACCACTCGCTAAGTCATGGTCCGGTCCGGTTCTGAGAAGTTGCGCCGCCTAACAGGCCTCCCCCTACCCGTTCATCGAATTCAAAAACTCCGCATTACTCCGCGTCTTCGAAAGCCTGTCCAGCAGCAGCTCCATCGTCTCCACCTGAGACAGCGGCGCCACCACCTTGCGCAGCACCCAGACGCGCGTCAGCTCTTCCTTCGGCTGCAGCAGCTCTTCCTTACGCGTGCCGCTCTTATTGATGTCGATCGCCGGGAACACGCGCTTGTCCACCAGCTTGCGATCCAGGTGGATTTCCTGGTTGCCGGTGCCCTTGAACTCTTCGAAAATCACATCGTCCATGCGGCTGCCCGTGTCGATCAGCGCCGTCGCGATGATGGTCAGCGACCCGCCCTCTTCGATGTTGCGCGCCGCGCCGAAAAACCGCTTCGGCCGCTGCAGCGCGTTCGAATCCACGCCGCCCGAGAGCACCTTGCCCGATGGCGGAACGATGGTGTTATACGCGCGCGCCAGGCGCGTGATGGAATCCAGCAGGATCACCACGTCGCGCTTGTGCTCCACCAGCCGCTTGGCTTTCTCGATCACCATCTCGGCCACCTGTACGTGCCGCGCCGCCGGCTCGTCGAACGTCGAGCTGATGACCTCGCCGTGAACCGACCGCTGCATGTCGGTCACTTCCTCCGGCCGCTCGTCAATCAGCAGAACAATCAGCACGATCTCGGGATGATTGGCCGTGATCGAGTTGGCGATCGATTGCAGCAGCATCGTCTTGCCGGTGCGCGGCGGCGAGACGATCAGCCCGCGCTGGCCCTTGCCCAGCGGCGTCAGCAGGTCCATGATGCGGCCCGAGTAGTTGTCCTTGACCGTCTCCAGCTTCACCCGCTCGTTCGGATAGAGCGGCGTGAGGTTGTCGAAGAAGATCTTGTTCCGCGATTCCTCGGGCGGCTCGAAGTTGATCGCGTCCACCTTGATGAGCGCGAAATACCGCTCGCCCTCTTTCGGCGGACGAATCTGGCCAGAGATCGTGTCGCCGGTCCGAAGGTCGAACCGCCGGATCTGCGAAGGCGAAACATACACATCGTCGGGACCCGGCAGGTAGTTGTACTCCGGCGCCCGCAGGAAGCCGAAGCCGTCCGGCAGGCACTCCAGCACGCCTTCCGAGAAGATCAGTCCGCTCTTCTCCGCCTGCGCCTGCAGGATCTTGAAGATCACTTCCTGCTTGCGCAGCCCGGAGACTCCGGTCAGCCCCAGCTCTTTCGCGATGGTGTTGAGCTGCTGGATGCTCATGTCCTTCAGCGCCACCAGGTCGAGTGTGGTCGTCGCCGTCGGACCGTTTTTCTGTGCCGGTGCGCTCCCGCCTTGCGCCGCGCTACGCCCTTTGCGGGCTCCCGTTTGCGGAGGGGCGCCGGCGGGGGGCGTTTGCGTTTGCGCCTGGGGCTTTTCCTCCTGCGTTTGGGTTGGATTTACGACTTCTTCTGGGTTGTCCATATGGCTTGCCAAATCTCCCTTACACCCCGGCCGGTCACGGCCGAGAACGGCATGGCCCCTTCCGCGCCCGTTTGGCGCAGGGTTTCCAGACCGCGTCTTTCCTCCGAACGGTTCAGTTTGTCAACTTTCGTGGCGACAACCAGGTGCCGCCGGTTGTGGAACTCCAGCCAGCGCTTGAGCTCCAGATCCTTCTCCATCCACCCGCGCCTCAGATCCACCAGCAGGATCGCCAGCGCCAGCCGCGGCCTGCTCAGCAAGTAATCCTCGATCAACTGCTTCCAGCCCGCGGCCGTCTCCTTGGAAACCCGCGCGTAGCCATATCCGGGAAGATCCACGAAACAGAACTCCCCGTTCACGCGATAGAAGTGAATCAGTCTTGTCGAACCGGGTTTTTTGCTGGTGTTTGCCAGGTCTCTGCCTCCAAGCAGGCAGTTCAGCAGGCTGGATTTGCCCACGTTACTCCTGCCGAGAAACGCAACTTCAGGTAGTTCCTCGGGCGGAAACTGCTCCCGGCGGGCTGCTCCAATTATATACTGAGCGGTCAAGGTCTAGTCGATGGTCGATGGTCGATGGTCGATGGTCTGCCACGATCGACCATCCACCATCCACCATCGACCGCCTTTAGTGCAATTTCTCTTCGCTCGGCTGCTGCGCCGCGATCTGCTCCACGGTTGCCGCCAGCGGCAGCGCGATGATCTCCCGCTCCAGAGCGATCTTCAGCACCTCGTCCATCGATTCGACGAAGTGCAGTTTCATCTCCCCGCGGATGGCCTCCGGAATGTCCGGAAGATCTTTCTCGTTGTCCTTGGGGACGATCGCCTCTCGAATGCCGTGCCGCCGCGCCGCCAGCAGCTTCTCCTTCAACCCGCCGATGGGCAGCACGCGCCCACGCAACGTGATCTCGCCCGTCATCGCGATGTCGCACCGCACCGGAATCTTTGTCAGGGCGCTCACAATCGCGGTCGCCAGGGTGATGCCGGCCGACGGCCCATCCTTGGGGATGGCGCCTTCTGGAACGTGCACGTGAATGTCCAGGTTCCGGTAAAAGTCGCGCGGCAGACCCAACTGGTGCGCCCGCGACCGGGTGTAACTCATTGCTGCCTGCGCGGACTCCTGCATGACATCGCCCAACTTCCCGGTCGTCGTGAGCTTTCCTTTGCCGTCCATGATCGTAGCTTCGGTGGTCAGAATCTGGCCGCCGACCTCGGTCCATGCGAGGCCTACCGCCGCCCCGATCTCGTTCGATTTATCCGCTTCCGTGTCCCTGAATTTCAGCGGACCCAGATATTCCGGCACCAGCGCCGCGCTGATCACCGCACGCTCCGGCTGCGCCTGCTCTTTTCCGTCCGCGCCTGGGGCCATTGCGTTCACCGATCGCCGCGCCACCTTGCGGCAGATGTTGCCGATCTCCCGCTCCAGGTTGCGCACGCCCGCTTCCCGCGTGTAGTACTGCACCAGGGTCATCAAGCCCTCGTCGCTGAATTCCACCAGCTTGTCCGAGAGGCCTGTCTCCTTCCTCTGCTTCTTCACCAGGAACCGCTTGGCGATCTCCAGCTTCTCAAGCTCCGTGTAGCCTGAAAGCCGGATCACTTCCATGCGGTCCTGCAAAGCCGGTGGAACCGTATGCAGCACGTTCGCCGTGGCGATGAAGAATACCTGGCTGAGATCGTATTCCACGTCCAGGTAGTGATCCATGAACATGTAATTCTGTTCCGGATCTAGCACCTCCAGCAGCGCCGCCGACGGATCGCCCCGGAAGTCCATAGACATCTTGTCCACTTCGTCCAGCATGAACACCGGATTGCGCGTCCCCGCCTTGCGCATCATCTGGATGATCTGGCCCGGCAGCGCGCCGATGTATGTGCGCCTGTGGCCCCGGATCTCGGCCTCGTCCCGCACGCCACCCAGCGAAAGCCGGATGAACTTCCGCCCGGTGGCCTTCGCCACCGACATCCCCAGCGACGTCTTGCCCACGCCCGGCGCACCCACGAAACATAGAATCGATCCGCGCGGGTTCTTCACCAGCCGCCGCACCGCCAGGAACTCCAGAATCCTCTCTTTGATCTTCTCCAACCCGTAATGATCGGATTCCAGAACTTCCTCGGCGAACTTCAGATCGCGGATCTCCTTCGACTTCTGCTTCCACGGCACCGCCAGCAGCCACTCCAGGTAGTTGCGCGAAACCGTGGACTCGGCGGACATCGGCGGCATGTTCTCCAGCCGTTTCAGCTCCGCCATCGCCTTCTCGAGGGCGTCCTTGGTCATCCCTGCGGTCTCGATCTTCTTCTTCAGCTCATCGATCTCGCTCTTCTCGCCGCGGCCCAGCTCCTTCTGGATGGCCTTGATCTTCTCGTTGAGGTAGTATTCCTTTTGCGCGCGCTCCATCTGCCGCTTCACGCGGCCCTGGATGGTGCGGTCCACGTTCAGTTTCTCTATCTCGATGTCGAGCAATTCGGCAACCCGCGTCAGCCGCTCGATCGGATCGAAGATCTCCAGCAGCTCCTGCTTCTCCTCGATCGTGAGCTGCAGATTGGCGCCGATCGTGTCCGACAGCTTCCCGGGATCGTCCACCCGGATCGCCGCGATCATCGTCTCGTAGTTCAGGTTCTGGCTCAGCTTGATGTACTGCTCGAAAAGCGTGGTCACGCGCGAAACCAGCGCTTCCAGTTGCGGCCCCGCCTCCACTTTGTAGTGCGCTACCTTGACCACAGCGCGGAAGAAGCCTTCATCGTCCGCCACCGAGACAATCTTGCCTCGCTCGATACCTTCCACCAGGACCTTGATGTTGCCGTCCGGCAGGCGCAGGCTCTGCACGATGTTGACGATCGTCCCGACGCTGTAGATCTCCGCCGGCCGCGGCTCATCGGTCGAAGCGTCGTGCTGCGTCGCCAGGAAAATCCGTTTGTCGCCTCCCAGGGCCTCCTCCAGCGCGCGCACGCTCGAGTCGCGCCCCACCACGAACGGAGTCATCATGTGCGGGAAGATGACCACGTCCCGCACCGGCATCATCGGCAAACGTCTTGTATCCGACTTTTCCTTGGATGTAAGCATTTTGTATAGATACCTACTGAGCCGCGACCGTCAGGGAGCGGCTGCGCGGATCCGCGCACCAATGCCGCACAGAGAAGAGAACCGTACGCCCCAGAAACGCCCTACCCAGCCTTCTCCAGCAATGCCAGACTGATCTTCTGGGTCATCACCATCTCCTTGGTCACCAGGAACTCGCGAACCTTCTTGTAAGACGGGAGATAGTACATCAGGTCCAGCATCAGATCTTCCAGGATCATCCGTAGGCCCCGTGCCCCAACCTTGCGCTCCATCGCCAGCTCCGCGATGGCCTCCAGCGCTTCGTCGCTAAATTTCAGTCTAACATTTTCGAACTCGAACAACCGCTGGTACTGCTTCACGATGGCGTTCTTGGGCTTCACCAGGATCTGCATCAGCGCGGATTTGTCCAGGTCTTCGAGTATCCCCACCACCGGCAGACGGCCAATGAACTCGGGAATGAATCCGAACTTGATCAGATCGACGGGCTGGATTTTCTCCAGCAAGTCGATGTCCCGCTTGCCGGCGCTGGCCACGTACGGCTTGTTGCCGTCCGCCTCCGCCGCCAGGAAGCCCATCGATTTCTTGCCCACCCGCCGCGCGATGATCTTCTCCAGCCCGACGAACGCCCCGCCGCAGATGAACAGGATGTTCGTCGTGTCCACCGGCGTGAATTCCTGGTGCGGGTGCTTCCGTCCGCCCTGAGGCGGAACATTGGCGATCGTGCCTTCCAGGATCTTCAGCAGCGCCTGCTGGACTCCCTCGCCCGAGACATCCCGCGTAATCGACGGGTTCTCGTCCTTGCGGCTGATCTTGTCTATCTCATCGATGTAGATGATGCCGGTCTGGCACCGCTGCACGTCCCAGTCCGCGTTCTGAAGCAGCCGTAGGATTATATTTTCGACATCCTCGCCCACATAGCCGGCTTCGGTCAGGGTGGTAGCGTCCACGATGGCGAAAGGTACGTCCAGGATCCGCGCCAGCGTCTGCGCCAGCAGGGTCTTGCCTGACCCCGTGGGGCCCATCAGCACGATATTCGACTTCGCCACCTCCACATCTCCACTTCGCTGCTTGTTCATGTGGATGCGCTTGTAGTGGTTATAAACAGCCACCGCCAGTTTCTTCTTGGTGGCGTCCTGCCCGATCACGTACTGATCCAGGTACTCCTTCAGTTCCAATGGCTTAGGGAGTTTATGCGGAGCCGAATAGGGCGAATCGTGCCGGTCGTCTTCGAGGATCGAATTGCATACGGCGATGCACTCGTCGCAAATGTAAGCCCGAGGGTAATCGCTCGGCGAAGAGATCAGCTTTCCAACGACATCCTGGCTTTTGTGGCAGAACGAACAGCGCAACGGCTCGTCAGAACCAACGCGTTTCATTTAAGATAGCTCCCGAACCGCGCTAATCATAAACAACTACACGGAGACACCCCCATTATCGCCGGAATGGACAGTCCTCGCAATCGGGAAGTTGGGGTACTGGACCGTACCCCCAGTACCACGGCCGAGCGGGTGCTACCGCGCCCCCCGCCTCAAACCCGGTACCTCCGAAGCTGCGTACACCAGCGGCCGGTCCAGAACCATCTCCACGCTACTGCCCTGGGCCAGGACGGTGTCCGGCCCGTGCGCCAGCAGCAGCCCGGCCACCGCGCCCGCTGCGGCGCCCACGCCCAGTCCCGTGCCCGCATGCCCCGCCGCCGCTCCGGCGATCCCTCCGACCGATGCCCCAGCGGCCGTCGTCTTCGCCACGGTTCCGGCCGTTCCGGCCGTGTCGCCCTCACCTTTGATCGACCCCTCCTGGGGGTCGACCTGGCCGTGCGTCGAGGCGTCCACCTCGTCCACCCGCGCCCTGAAATCGCGCGTGACCCCGTTGGGAAGAGTCAGCGAATCGAACCGTATGAACACCTCGCCCCGCCCCTTCAGGTGTCCCGGCGGTCTGACGAAGGTCAGCGTGCCGGCCACGTTGCTCCCCGGCGGGATCACCACCACTCCCTTGCTCAGGATCGGGTAAGCCGTGCGCAGGTACACCCGGTCGCCCTCCGACGAGTGCCTCATGCTCACGGAGTTCACCAGCAGCAGCGGAACATGCGTGCCCGCCTCGATCGTGTACTCGGTCGGTTTCGGTGGATCCGCGGAGCCGCCAGCGCCCGCCGACGCAACCGCGGTCCCGGCGTCGGCCCTCTCGTACACCAGCGTCGCCTCCACGTCGCGTCCCGCAATTTCCCGGGTGACCGTCAGAACCCTGCGGTCTCGCGAGAGGGTCCACCGGTCCATCTGCGTGAAATTCCGCGCCGGGTCGTTCACAATTGTGTTGACCAGCAACGCCGACCCCTCCCATTTCGCCACCGTGTTCAGCGACCGCCGCCCGATCCTGGCCCTGACCTCTTTGCCATCGGTCGTGAACGACCACCGCACCGCCCCCGCCGCGCACTCAATCGTCCGATCGTAATGCGCGATCTCGATCGTGGCCGCGGGCGCCTCGGGCAGGGTCCCCGCCTCGACGTGCTGCGACTTCAGCTTCCAGCTCCCGCTGAAATCCTGTCCCCAAGCCACCGTAACAAGACTGAAAAGAATCGCGAGGAGGGACGCTGTTTTCGTCACTACCCGACAAATACCGCAAACCTGCGTTCAATACAAGAAAAAACGACCCGTCCCTATCGGCGTTTATCGGCGTTCATCGGCGGCCAGTAATGTCTTCCAGCTCGTCCCTACCCGATCAAATTGATCTGCCCGATGCCCCCCGTCACCGTCAGCCGCAGGTGCACATCGGACTTCCCGTAAGCGTCGTTGACGTAATACCCGCCTTCCTTGTGCAGCCCGCCCTGCACGTTGACTCCGCCGAGGCCCCCCGTGGCGGTCGCCCGCACTCCCACGTCGCGCGGCAGACGGACCGTGGCTTCGCCCACCCCGCCCCGCACTTCCGCGTCGATGTCGTGGTCCCAGCCCCCGGTCAGGTCCACCTGCAACTCGCCCGCGCCGATTTCGATCTCCAGCCGCCGCAGCGCCGTGCCCGAGAGTTTCAGCGTGCCCTTGCCCGCGCCCACGTTGACGCGCAGCTCCACCGGAACTTTGTCGTTCAAATGCAGGTCCCAGCGGTTCTCCCGCCTGCCCGTGTTGAATCCATGCACCGGCGGCTGCCGCACCGTGAGGAAGCCCCTGCCCGCGCTGACGTCGTACTTGATCTCCGGCTTCCAGGAGGGCACCGAATAGTGGAAATCGGCATCCAGCAGCTTCGCGCTCCCGCCCTCCACCCAAAGCTCCCCGGCCCCCATCTCCACCTGGATCCGCGCCGACTCGGCCCCTCGAAGCTCCACCGATCGCGAGTCCGAAGTCTCCTGTTGCTGCTCGTAAGGCGCGCACCCCGCCGCGATCAAGGCGGCGCCGGCAACCAAAGCCAGGCAAGTTCCGTTCATGCTTAACGATACGACGATTCGTGGCGCCGTGTTCCGTGCCGAAACGCCCCCCCAGCCCTGCCGGGGGCCCGCAGTCATTCGAGAAGATCACCGATCTCGGCTTCAGCTACTCCCCTCGCGGCGAACTCGCCGACGCCTGGCAGCGGAGCACCAACTCCGCCGGCTGGTACCACGTCTCCGGCGCTTACTGGCCCACCGGACCCACCGGCTTGCTCAACACCTTGACCGTCCCCGGCCTCCCGCTTTTGACCTATAATCCGGATGGGGAGGGCCGCATCGGCAAGGTCCTCGCCGGCAGCGCGTACCTGGCGAACAGCACGCAATACAACAATTTCCAGTCCGGCTGGCGGCCCATGGTGGTGAATCTGGGCGCGACTGGCAGGCTCATACAGCTCCCATCGGTCTTGGAGGAGTTGAGATTCCAGGTGCCACCGGTACTTTCGGGAAGCAGATCAATACACAAAGCCAAGATGTTGGCGGCCTCGTTCAATATGAGAACGGCAACCTTAGCCAGGTTTTTATGCAGGCACTACGCTGGGTTCTGGTCGCGCTTTTGGCGGCGGAGCGTACATAACCGTCAGCTGGAGCGGTTGCCATGAATGAGAACTGGGTGATGCTTATTGTCGGCGTCTTGCTGGTTGTTTTCGGGCTGGCTATGACTGCTGTCAGTGGGCCGATGCCCGGAGCTAAGCCGCTTTACCCACCACCTCTCCGGTTTCGTCTGGTCCTGATCTCTTTCGGGGTGTTGATGTCTGTTCTTGGAGCGGCCAGGCTGATCCGCAGATAAGGACGTTCGAGAGGTGGAGACCGATTACTATGCCCTTGATCGCCCAGTCCGGCTGGCTGCCCATGGTTGTCAACCTGGGCGCGTCGGGCTCGGGAGATTCCGACACCTTCACCTTTGACACGAACACCGGCCGGCTCAACCAGTTCAAGGCCACGCTCGCCAATACCTCATCGCTGAC
>Ga0335080_10004142_pt1 | contig 14756 bp, 11 predicted proteins | sample Lox_Sample_34_FD_206720 | JGI IMG/M metagenome (GOLD analysis project Ga0335080, IMG submission 206720) | Soil microbial communities from Loxahatchee National Wildlife Refuge, Florida, United States - Lox_Sample_3.4 | ecosystem: Environmental > Terrestrial > Soil > Wetlands | place: USA... | reverse complement strand
TCCCTCGAGGACGTCGTCCGGGCGGCCGCCGGCAAGCCGGACAAGAAGGGGCTCTTCAACAACTCCGCGCAGGTGTGGAACCACACCTTCTACTGGAGGAGCCTCAGCCCCAAGGGCGGCGGCCAGCCCGCGGGAAAGCTCCTCGACCGGATCAAGTCCGACTTCGGCGACTTCGCGAAGCTCAGGGACGACCTCGCGAAGGCGGCGGTCACCCAGTTCGGCAGCGGATGGGCGTGGCTCGTGCTCGAGGGCGGGAAGCTGAAGGTCGAGCAGACCCCCAACGCCGAGACGCCGCTCACCGTCGCCTCCAAGAAGCCGCTCCTCGCGATCGACGTCTGGGAGCACGCCTACTACATCGACTACCGGAACAAGCGCCCGGACTACGTGAACGCGGTCCTCGACAAGCTCCTCAACTGGGAGTTCGCGGCGCAGAACCTGGGGTAGGCCCCGAGCACGCCCCCCGGCCCGGATCGAGCGCGCGCGGGAGGGCCGCGGTGAAGGCCCGTCCTCCCTGCCGAGGGGCCTTCACCCCCTCCTACGCGGTCTCGCTCACCCTGGTCGAGCCGAGCCAGATGTAGACGCAGAGCCCGACGAAGAGCAGAGCCGAGACCGTCTGCGAGACGCCCACGCTGCCGTAGAAGGGGCTCCGCAGCCAGTCCTCGGTGAAGCCGGGGACGAGGCGGAGGGCCGCGCCGAAGACGCCTCCGAGAGCTCCGCCCGCCATGAGGCCCGAGGCGATGACGATGCCGCGCTCGCGGACCCTCGCTCCCCGCTCCCCACCCGCCGCCTCGGCGCTCCGGTTCAGGAAGTGGACGAGGAAGCCGCCCACGAGGGCCGGAGTGTTGAGCTCGAGGGGCAGGTACATGCCGAGGGCGAAGATGAGCGCGGGGACGCTGAGCATCTCCATGGTCACTGCGATCACCGCCCCCGCCCCGAAGAGGACGTAGGCCACCGGCTGCTGGCTCATGAACCCCTCGACGAGCGATTTCATGATCGAGGCCTGCGGGGCGGGGAGGACGACCCGCGGGTCGCCGGGAGAGGCCTCGCCGAACTGGAAGGCCCGGGCCAGCATGACGATCGTCAGGCCGGCGGCGACTGCCGCCGCCGCGAGGCCGAGGAACTTCACCCACTGCTGGGCGGCCGGGGTCGAGCCGAGCCAGTAGCCGGTCTTGAGGTCGGTGACGAACTGGCCGGAGACCGAGAGGGCGGTGCACACGACCCCCGCCAGGGCCATCACGAAGAACATCCCGGTCGTGCCGGACACGCCGAAGCGGAGGAGCACGACCGAGGACACGATGATCGTGAGCATGGTCATGCCGGAGATCGGGTTGCGGGCGGTGGTGGCGATGGCGTTGGCCGCGACCGATGTGAAGAAGAACGAGAAGAGGAGGGTGAGGCCGAGGCCGACGAGGACGACGAGCAGGGACTGGCCGAGGGTCGAGTAGAAGACGCCGGCGGCGAGGGTCGAGAGCACGACGCCGGCGAGGACGGTGACGATCGGGAGGTCGCGGTCGGTCCGCTCCTGGCCGCGCGCCTCGCCCTGCCGGAACGTCCGGGCCGCGATCGAGAACGAGCCGGCGATGATGCGGAGCGACTTCAGGATGCCGAAGATGCCGGCGGTGGCGATCGCGCCCACGCCGATGTACCGGACGTAGCCCCGGAAGATCTGGGCCGCGGTCATCTGGGCGATCGGGATCGCGGCCGGGTAGACCGCCGTGTCCGGCAGGTGGCGGCCGATCATCCAGATGAGAGGCACGAGGACGAAGTTGGCGAGGAAGCCCCCCGCGCAGAGGAGGAGCGAGGCGCGCAGGCCCATCACGTAGCCGAGGCCGAGGATGAACGCCACCGCGTCGAAGTTCAGGACGACCTTCGCGCGGTCGGCGAGGGAGCGGGCGAGGGGCACGAACTGGAAGTCCACGAACTCGTGCCAGACGTGGAAGGTGGTGGCGAGGAAGTCGTAGACGCCGGCGATCGCGGTAGCCTGGAGGAGGAGCCGGGCCTGCGAGCCGCCCTTCTCCCCGGTCACCAGCACCTCGGTGATCGCGGTGGCCTCCGGGTAGGGGAACTGCCCGTGCGTCTCGCGCACGAAGTAGCGGCGGAGGGGGATGAGGAAGAGCGCGCCGAGGCCGCCGCCGGCGAGGCAGATGAAGACCGTCTGCACCGGGTGCGGATCGAGGCGGAGGATGTAGAGGGCGGGGAGGGTGAAGATGGCCCCCGCGGCGAGGGACCCGGAGACGCCGCCGATGCCGGTCGTGATCACGTTCTCGAGGAGGGTCGAGCGGCGGCGGTAGGCGCGGGCGAGGCCGATCGTGAGGATCGAGATCGGGATGGCGGCCTCCATGACCTGCCCGACCTTCAGGCCCGAGTAGGCCGAGGCCACGGTGAAGACGACGCAGAGGACGAGGCCCCAGCCGACCGAGCGCACCGTCGCCTCCGGCATGGAAGCCGCGGGACCCACGACGGGCCGGTACTCCTCGCCGGGGCCGAGCGGCAGGTAGGCGTTCGCGGGGAGGGACTTCGTGTCGGGGTCGGTCATGCGGCCTCCGGGCTCGTGCGGGCCGGGCCAGTCTCGTCGCTTCGGCGGGGCTTTTCAAGGCTCGGGCCGGGAAAGCCGCGGCGATGGATCGGACGGCTCTTGCGCCGGCTGCGGCCGGGGTCGCATGCTGGAGCCTGGAGGCGCGAGCGTGCGAAGCACCTCTCTTTCGGTCGCCCTGGCCGTATTCGCGGTGGGCTACGTCACTGCGGCCGACGAGCCGGCCTCGCGCCGCCTCGTCGGCGCCGAGGCGCGGGGCGACGTGGCGCAGGTGAAGACGCTCCTCGCGCAAGGAGCCGACCCGGACGCCGGGGACCGGTCGGGGTGGACGGGCCTGCACCAGGCCGCGGAGACGGGCGACCTCGCCCTGGCCCGCGTCCTCCTCGAGGCCGGGGCCCATCCCGACGTCCGCGCGCGGTCGCGGGGGACGCCGCTCGACGTCGCGGAGAGGGCCGGGCGGTCCGACCTCGCCCGCCTGCTCCGCGCCCACGGCGCGCGCGGGTCGGGCAAGTCGATCGGCGACACGGTCTGCGTGCGGCCGTGGAAGGGCGACGGCTTCTGCGCCGTGGTCGAGGGCGTGGACCCGACGCGGTTCCGCCTCCGCGTGTCGCGGGTCGTGGGGTGCGAAGGCGGCTGCGCGCCCGAGGCGTCGTGCTCGGCGGGCCAGTTGGTGGGGCCCGGCGGGCTCGGTCCCGGCGACGCGCTCTGGGTCCCGGCCTCCTGCCTGACCCACACGGGCGTGAAGCCGTGACGCCGCTCCTCGGCCTCTCCCTCCGGCGACCTCACCCCCCAGGGCGCCGTTCGGCGATCTCCTTCGCGGCCCGGCAGGCCGTCGTGGCCCTCGTCCTGCTCGCGGCGTGCGGCGGCGGCGGAAGCTCTCCCTCCCCGACCCCCGCGCCCACCGTGACTCCGCCGGCGGGCGGCGCGGGGTTCACCTACAACGGCGTCACCCACGTCTCGTGGTGGCACGACGAGTACGGCACCCCGGCCGGCACGGACTCGCGACGGGCCCTCGCCGCGACCGGCGCGAGCTGGGCCGGGCTCCTCGCCACCTGGTACATGGACACGAAGAGCTCGACCACGATCGCGCCCAACCCCGACCAGTCGAACGACGACGACGTCGTGCGGCGGGCGATCGACGAGATCCACGCCCTCGGCCTCAAGGTGATGCTGAAGCCGCACGTGGACGTGCGCGACGGCACGTGGCGCGGCCAGATCACGCCCACCGACCCCGGCCGCTGGTTCCTGAGCTACTCCGACTTCATGGACCACTACGTGGCGATCGCGGCGGAGAAGAACGTGGAGATGATCTGCATCGGCACCGAGCTCGCCACGATGTCGGGCTCGGCCTACGCGGCCCAGTGGGCGAGCCTCATCGCCCGCATCCGCTCCCGCTACAATGGCCTCCTCACCTACGCCGCGAACGCCGTCGACCCGGCGGACGAGTTCACGAGCGTGTCGTTCTGGGGGCAGATGGACCTCATCGGCGGGGACGTCTACACGCCGCTCACCGACAAGACGAACCCGACCCGGGCGGAGCTCGTGGCAGGCTGGCGGAAGAACCGCGACGGCCACGACATGGTCGCGGCCTACCGCAACGTCCAGCAGGCGTACGGGAAGCCGTTCGTCTTCACCGAGATCGGCTACCGCAGCGGGGACGGGGCGAACCGGGCTCCGTGGGACTGGGGGACGACCGAGGCCGCGGATCCCGGCGAGCAGGCCGACTGCTACGAGGCGATGTACGAGGCCTTCAGCCAGGAGACCTCGTGGATGAAAGGCCCGTTCTGGTGGGCGTGGGACGTGAGCCCGCCCGGGGCCGGAGACACGGGCTACAACCCGCGCGGCAAGCCGGCGGAGAGCGTCCTCCGCCAGTGGCAGAGGTAGGCCGCCCTCAGGCCCAGTCGAAGAGCCCGGGCAGCACCGTCCCGCTCGGCCCCTGGACGAAGCGGTGGAAGGCGCGGGCGTTGTCCGCCGGCTCGGCGTTGACGAGCCAGGCCTCGCCGCCCGCGTCGCGGGCCTGGTGGACGAGGCCGGCGGCCGGGTACACGACCCCGGAGGTCCCGACGGCCAGGAAGACGAGGCGCTCCGGGCGAGCTCCCTCCAGGAACGCCGAGACGCGCTGGAGGTGGGCCGGGTCCAGGACCTCGCCGAACCAGACGACCGCCGGTCGCAGGAGGCCGCCTCGCCCGCGCGCCCGGCACTCCTCGCACGGCGGCACCTCGCCCAGGTACTCGCGGTCGTCGGGGAAGGGCGCGCGGCCGCACTCGGAGCAGCGCGTCTCGAAGAGCGAGCCGTGGATCTCGACCAGGCGGCGGCTCCCCGCGCGCCGGTGGAGGCCGTCCACGTTCTGCGTGACGAGCAGGAAGCGGTCGCCCATCCGCTCCTCGGCCTCGGCGAGGGCGAGGTGGCCGGGGTTCGGCTGGACGGTCTTCGCCTTCCGCCGTCTCTCCGAGTAGAAGCGCCAGACGAGCCTCGGGTCCGCGTCGAAGCCCTCGGGCGTCGCCACCTGCTCGATCGGGTGGCTCTCCCAGAGGCCGTTCGCGTCGCGGAAGGTCGGGACCCCGCTCTCCGCGGAGACGCCGGCCCCGGTGAGGACGAGCATCCGGGTCGAGCCGTCGATTCGGAGCCGCACGCCGGAATGGTAGCCTTGTCCACGGCGGAGGAACACGTGAGCTCGGAGAAGGTCGTCGGCATGAAGCCGATCGGCATCGTGCACAGCCCCTACCGAGACCGATCGGAGGTCCCGAAGGGCCCGGGCGCCGAGCACCGCGCCCTCGGCACGCTGGAGCTGCGGGCCGACCTCGAGGCCGGCCTCCAGGACATCGAGGGCTTCTCGCACCTCTTCGTCCTGTGGGTCTTCGACCGGTCGGAAGGCTACGAGCTCGTCTCGGCGGTGCCGCTCGACGAGGAGACCCCGCACGGCGTCTTCGCCTCCCGCTCGCCCCGCCGGCCGAACCCGATCGGCCTGTCGGTGGTCGAGCTCCTCGGCCGCGAGGGACGGCGGCTGCGGGTCCGCGGCGTCGACATGCTGGACGGGACGCCGATCCTCGACATCAAGCCCTACCTCTCGAGCGTCCCCGCCGAGAAGCTGCGTCGAGGCTGGGTCGCGGAAGCCGAGGAGCGGAGGAAGCGCAAGGAGCGGGACCCGAGCTGACGAGAGCGCCGCTCGCGGCGCCTACGCCGTGGTGTGGGCGGCGACCGGCCCTTCCGGCTGCCCCTGGCGGTCCCAGTCGGCGTGCGGCGGGCGGTTCCGGACGAACCACTCCCACACGATCTCCCGGTAGGTGTGGGGCTTCACGCCAAGCTCGGCATACAGGGGACGGAGCCGCAGGTGCAGCGCGCGCAGGTTGTAGAAGGGCACGCTCGGGAAGTAGTGGTGCTCGGCGTGGTAGTTCGAGTAGACGAACAGGAAGTCCCAGAGCCGGCTCGGCGCCATGACCGTCGACCACTTGAGCGGGTGCGAGGGGTCGATGTCGTAGTGCTGACCGAGGCGGTTCAGGGTGAAGGCGACCGGGAAGACGAGGAAGTAGGGCACTGCCCAGGCGCGGGCCATCACGCCCCAGCCGCCGAAGCGGACGAGCGCCGCCGCGACGCCGAGCTGGAGGGCGACCGTGGCCAGGCGCTCGAGCGCGATCCTCTGCCGCAGCGCCTTCGGATACGAGCGCGCCTCGTTCGCCGCCGCTCGGAAGTACATCGGGATGAGGGCGGGCGTGCAGTAGAGCAGCTTGTACCAGCGGGCGTTCCGCTTCGGGGAGAGCCAGTGGCGCTTGGGGTCGTCCTCCCACGAGCCGAGGTTGTCGTGGTGATCGAGGTGCCAGCGGGTGAACTGGCTGGCCGAGATCCCGCTCGTGGTCGCGTAGACGAGTCCCAGCGCCCGGTTCCAGCCGTCTCGCCTCCGGTCGAAGACCGAGGAGTGGACGACCTCGTGGAGGAGAGTCGTCATGTTGAAGAAGGTGAAGCCCTGGAGGAGGGCGACCGGGGCCCAGGCGAGCGGGCTCTCGAGGTGCCAGAGGGCGTAGCCGCAGGCCCCGATGATCGCGAACTGGCGCGCCGCGTAGGCGAGGTGCTTCGGCCCGCTCCGCGCGTGGAGGGCCCGGAGCTCGTCGTGGGGCACGGCGTCCCGCAGCCGCGCCTTGAAGGCCTCCACCGCCTTCCAGTAGTGGTGGGACTTCACCCGTCCATGATAGCCGAGAGCCGCGGCCGGACGTGAGCTACGGGTGCTCGTCCACGTAGCGGTCGTCTTCGTGCGGTCGTGGCCGTCCGTCCGACCCGCCGCCGTCGTGGACGCGTCGGTCCGGCCGCGCCGCGGCGTACGCGCGCCGGTAGCCGGCCACGTAGCCGTGCCGGAAGCCCGCGGCGTAGTCGTTGCGGGGACCCATCCACGGCGAGTAGCCGCGGTCCCCGTCACGGGACCCGGCGCCACGCCCGTGCCTCGGGGCGCGACGGTCGCGGCCGTCGCGGTGCCCCACCTCCGAGCCTTGGCGCCAGCCCCGGTCGTACCCGTAGCGGTACGCGGGGCTCATTCCCCAGGGGTCACGCTCGTGGCCGAACGTCGCGGCGAACGTGGACGCCTGCGCAGGGTTCGACCCGCCGGCGGCACTCGCCACGAGCATCCACGCGATCAACAGGCGGCCCATCGACCGATGCCCCCGCCCCGCGAGAGGGCATTCCAACGGAGAAGTAGCAACTCGCGTGCCGCGGCGGCGTCGGCCTGAAGTCGAGCGAGGGGAACGGGTTGAGTCCATAGCCTCGCCGGACAGGCGACCTCTTCCGAGGACAGGCCGCCTGTCCGTCCTGGCACCGCCCGAACTCGCCGCCCTCGGGTCCGCGGCGGCGCTCGGCCGTCGTCGAGGCTTATACTCCGTCTCGCGACGCCGGGCCCGGCCGTCCGTGTGCGGTCGGACCTTCGTCCCTTGGGAGAACGGCATGGCGGGCGGGCTCTACCTCGGAAAGCAGGTCGACGTCGAAAGCGGGAGGGCCGGCGCGCGGCTGGAGCTCGATCCGGTCGACCTCCTCACCCACGGCCTCGTCGTCGGGATGACCGGCTCCGGCAAGACCGGCCTCGCGATCGTCCTCCTCGAGGAGCTGCTCGGGCACGGCGTGCCGATCGTCGCGATCGACCCGAAGGGCGACCTCGCGAACCTGCTCCTGCTCTTCGACACGCTCGATGGCGCGTCCTTCGAGCCGTGGATCGATCCCGGGGCCGCCCGTCGGGCGGGCCAGGACGTGAAGGCCGCCGCGACCCAGGCGGCCGCCGCCTGGAAGAAGGGGCTCGCGGAGTGGGGGCTCGGAGAGAAGGACGTCGCCGCGCTCAAGCGGTCCCACGACGCCGTCGTCTTCACCCCTGGGTCGCGCGCCGGCGTGCCGCTGAACGTCCTGCAGTCGCTCGACGCCCCGCAGGGCGGCTTCGACTCCGCCGCCGAGGACCTGCGCGACGAGATCCAGTCGATCGTCTCCGGCCTCCTCGGCCTCGTCCACGTCGAGGCCGATCCGCTGCAGTCGCCGCCCGCCGTCTTCCTCGCGAGCCTCGTCGAGCGGAGCTGGCGGGAGGGGAAGGGGCTGAGCCTCGAGGGGCTGATCGGAGCGGTCGCCGACCCGCCCTTCGACACGATGGGCGCCCTGCCCCTCGAGACCGCCTTCCCCCGCAAGGAGCGCCAGGGCCTGATGATGGCCCTCAACAACCTCGTGGCTTCTCCGTCCTTCGCGGGCTGGCGCGAAGGCGAGCCCCTCGACGTCGGGCGGATGCTTCGCGCCCCCGACGGACGCCCACGGCTCTCGGTCGTCTCCACCGCGCACCTCTCGGACGAGGAGCGGCTCTTCGTCACTGCGCTGCTGCTCGACAAGGTGAAGACGTGGATGCGCGCGCAGGCCGGGACGACCGAGCTACGGGCGCTCGTGTACATGGACGAGATCTTCGGGTACTTCCCGCCGCACCCGGCCAACCCGCCGACGAAGCGGCCTCTGCTCACGCTCCTCAAGCAGGCGCGCGCGCAGGGGGTGGGCGTCGTCCTCGCCACGCAGAACCCGGTCGACCTCGACTACAAGGGCCTCGCCAACATGGGCGCCTGGTTCGTGGGCACGCTGCAGACGCAGCAGGACCGCGACCGGCTGGCGAGCGGGCTGCAGGGGGCGGGCCTCGAGCCGAAGGCGGTGGAGAAGATGCTCTCCGGGACGAGGAAGCGGGTCTTCCTGCTGCACGACGTGCACCGCCCGGGGCCGTGCCTGCTCGAGTCGCGCTGGGCCATGTCGTACCTTCGTGGCCCGCTCACCCGCGAGGAGATCGGCCGGCTGACGCGCGCGACGCCTTCGGCGGACGCCGCGCGGGCGGCGTCGGCGCCGGCCGCGCCGCCGGGCCCGCCGATCCTGCCCCCGCCCTTTCATCACCTCTACCTGAAGAAGCGGGGCGGCCAGGTGGCGTCGCCGCACCTCCTCGTCAAGTACGCGGTGCGCTACAAGGGCGTGGACGAGGCGATCGGAGTCCGCGCGTGGCCCCTCGGCGGAGCGACGCCGGCCGACGCGCTCGAGGCGGAGCCCTTCGACGCGGACGAGGCGTCGGTCGTCGCGGAGGGCGCCACCGGCCTGCGCTACCTCGATCCCCCGGCCTGGCTCGCGTCGGCCGGGGCGAAGGGGATCGAGAAGGCGCTCCGCGACCGCCTCGACGACAAGCTGACGACGACCGTCCTCCGGGACCCGGTGACGAAGCTCGTCTCCCGGCCGGAGGAGACCCGGGAAGCCTTCGCGGCGCGAGTCGGCGCCGGCGGGGGAGGGGACGTGGCGGAGAAGCTGCGCCAGACGCTCGACCGCAAGAGGACCGACCTCGCGGTGCGGGAGCAGGACGTGGCAGGGCGGAAGCAGGAGAAGTGGGTCGCGATCGGCACCGCGGTGCTCCGCAACATCACCCTCCTCACGGGGCGGAAGCGCACCGTCACCGGCGTGGGCTCGGTCCTCTCGAAGAACCGCATGGAGGGCACCGCGGAGGCGCGGCTCGAGGCGCTGCGCGCGGAGACGGCCGATCTCGAGCGGCAGCTCGCGGAGGCGACCTCGGTCGACCCCGCGCGGCTCGTCGAGGAGTCCCTCGCGCCGGTGCGCGGCGGGGTCGAGCTGATCCGCTACGACGTCATCTGGGTGTACTGACCCATGTCCGACCGCTACCTGCTGCATCTGCCGGACGGCACGGAGTACGGACCCGTCGATCGCGCGACGCTCGAGGAGTGGACGCGAGAGGGGCGGGTGCCCGCGCAGACCCTCGTGTGGCGGGAGGGCTCGCCCGAGTGGGTCTCCCTGGAGAAGGCGTTCGAGGGCGCGAGCGAAGCGGCACCGCCCGCGGCGGCGGCCCCCGACGTGGCCTCGACCGTCGTGGAGCCAGCCCCGTCTGCCGCGCCCGCCGCGCCCGCCGCGCCCGCTCGCGCGACGACGGCCGCGCCGCCCGGCGCCGCGCGCGCCGCTGCGACGGCCCGCCATCCGGGCGCCGCACCGGCCCGCGCCTCCGGCGCGTCGCCGGCCAGCACCCCGACCGCCGAGCCATCCGGACCCGCGGCGTCCTCGCGCGCTCGCCCGGCCACGCCGAGATCCGCACCCGCCCCAGCGCCGGCCGTCGCTCCGGCCGCCGCGCCCGCCGCGTCGGCTGTGGCCGCGGCCCCCGGGCCGCCCGCGTCGACGACGTCCTCCCGACCGACGTCGGCCCCGACTCCGGCCGACGACCGCCCGGACACCGTGCCGAAGGTCGCGCCGGCTCGCCGGCCTCGCGACGCGCGCTCGCCGCAAGCCCGCCCGTCCGGCCTCCCGCCCGGTGCGCGCACCGCCGGCCTCGCTCTCGTGGGGATCGCGGTCGTCGCGGGAATCCTCGTCGGCCTCTGGGCGCTCCTGCGGCCGTTCATCGCCCGGCAGCGGGCGATCGCGGAGGTGCAGCGCTACGCCCTCCCCGACCGCCGCATCGAGGACGCCGAGCTCGGGCTCTCGATCGACCTTCCCCCGGGCTGGGTCGCTCTCCGCCCCGAGAACCCCTTCGTCGGGCGTCCCGGGGCGCGGGCCCGCCTCGCGAATGCGGGCGCCGGCGTGTTCGGCGCCATCTTCGTCGCCGTCCGACCCGCCTTCATGGACGACCTGGACGGGCACCTCGCCGAGCTCCTGCAGGAGCGGCTGCCCCGCCAGCCCTCGCAGAAGGAGGGCGAGCGCTCGGACGTGCAGCTCGGACGCGGGAAGGGGCGGCTCGTCCGCACCACCTGGGACGACGGCTTCGGGCCCATGCAGGGGGGGACGGTGGCCTGGGCCGACGGGTACGACCTCTTCTCGCTCGAGGCGTGGGCGAAGGCGTCGATCGGCCCCGCCTTCACGACCGAGCTCCTCGCGCTCTGCCAGGGTGTCCAGCCCATGGGGAAGGCCGCGGCCCGGATCGACGAGGCGGTGGAGCGGCTGGCCCTGCAGGTCCCGGAACTTTCCCGGGACACCCTCCGTCTTCTCGTGGCAGAGCGCCTCAGCGAGGGCCGCGGGCTGGAGGACGTGCCGTCCGCGGCGCTGCGGATGGTGAGCCGGGGCCTCGACGCCCTGGGGGCCGCGGAGGCGGCCGAGATGCGCGCCATCTACCAGCAGGTCTGGGCGCCGGTGCCGGAGGCCGAGCGCGTGCGCCTCGCCGGCCTGATGAACGAGATCAAGGCCGGCCGGCCCGTGCGGGACGAGGACCTCCTCGCGCTGCGAACCGTCGTCCAAGCCGGCGTCCTCGCCCTGCCCGAGGAGCAGCGGGCGCGGCTGCAGGAGCTGTCGGCTCGCGCCGTGCGCCAGTCGCTGCTGCCCCGATGACGCGGCCCGGGCTCGCCGCGATCTCGGCGATGGCCGGCAGCTCGCGCGAGAGGTTCGAGGAGTTCGCCTCCCGCTTCGGCGGGACCCGCAGCCGGCCGGGGGCGCGCCCCGCTCTCACCGAGGGCTACTGGCAGGCCCTGAAGGACCTGTTCACGCGGGACGTGACGCACGAAGGCTTGCGCCAGCTCCTGCAGCACGAGACCCAGGAGACCTTCCGTTTCCTCACCCGGGAGGTCGACCTCACCGACCTCGCGGGGCTGCCCTGGTACGAGCGCCAGCCGCGCTCGCTCTGGCGGTTCTTCCTCGCCGTCGCCTTCCGCCTCAGCCCGTGGCGGCGCGTCCTCTTCGCCGCGTCGGCGATCGTGCTGGGCGTCGGCTGGCTCGGCTTCGTGGTCCACCTGCTGGCGGTGGGACCGTACTCGCTCGAGCCCTTCTCGAACGCCCGCACGTGGCTCCTCTTCGCCGCGACCGCCTTCTTCTTCCTCCTCACCCTGGAGCTGCGCGACAAGCTGTCCCTCAAGGGCGACCTCGAGGTCGCACGGCAGATCCAGTTCGGCCTCCTGCCGTTCGAGCCTTTCGAGAAGGATGGGGTCGCCATCGCCACCGCGATGCGGCCGGCCAACACGGTCGGGGGCGACTACTTCGACGTGATCGAGCTCGGCGAGGGCCGGCTCGCGATCACGGTCGGCGACGTGGCCGGGAAGGGCATGCCGGCCGCCCTGCTCATGGCCCTCCTCCAGGGCAGCCTCCGCACGCTCCTCTCCGCCGGCCTGCGCGGGGAGGAGCTCGTGGCCAAGCTGAACGCGCACCTCTGCACGAACATCCCGTCGAACCGGCTGATCACGCTCTTCTACGGCGAGCTGGACGCGGCGACGGGCCGGCTGAGCTACGTGAACGCGGGCCACAACCCGCCCTTCCTGCTCGAAGCGAGCGGAGGGCCACCCGCCTCTCCCGCGCGCCTCGCCGCCACCGCGATGGCCCTCGGAATCACGACGGACACGACGTTCCCCTCGATGGTGACCGAGCTCTCTCCCGGCGACCGGCTGATCCTCTACACCGACGGTGTCACCGAGGCCGAGGATCCCCAGGACCGCGAGTACGGCGAGGCGCGCCTCGCCGCCTGGATCCAGGCCAACCGCGAGCAGCCCGGCCGGAGGCTCATCGACGGCGTCATCGCGGAGGTGCTCGAGCACTGCGGCTCCGCCCGCCCCCGCGACGACATGACGCTCATGTGCGTCGACGACTATCGCCGCGCGGCGTCGTCCAGAGGCTCGACATAGGGACGACGGGGGCCGGCGCCTCGATCAGACGATGACGCGGGTCGTGCCCCCCCTCTCCAGCATGATGTCCATGTTCGACGGGTTCCTCTCCCACGCGCCGTTCGTGAAGTCGGGCACGTCGATCGAGTTGGACCGGTTCAGCACCGACCACTGGCTGAGGGGCACGATCGAGCTCAGGACCGCCGCGTCGTACACGTCCTGATCGAGGGGGATCCCGTTCCGCAGGCAGTCGACGAGGCGCCAGTCGATGAAGAGGTCGGTGCCCCAATGGCCGGCGCCGATCTTTCGGGCGAGCTCGCTCACGAGCTCGGTGATCTTCGGCGTGTGCTCCTTCTCGAGCGCGGCGAACTCCTCCGGCGAGACCCAGGTGTCGTTCCCCACCGACAGCCGGGGAGGCGGGGGGTCGAAGAGGGCCGCCCCCTTCGTCCCGTAGATCCCGTGGATGAGGTTGTGGGGCGAGGGCGAGGTGGCGTCGTGCTGCAGCATGATCGTCCGCCCGCGTGCGGTGCGGATGGTGGTGACGCTCATGTTGCCCCGGAAGGTCTTCGCGGCGAAGGGCTCGAAGAAGTCGTCCGTGGCCGCGAGCTCTTTCGCCTTCGCCGCCATCATGAAGTCGCGGCTCTCGACCGACACCAGGAGCTCGAACCGGTCGCCCCGGTTGATGCCCATGACCTGGCTGACCGGACCGAGGCCGTGGGTGGGGTAGATGTTCCCCCGGCGCGAGGCGTACTGCTTCAGCCACCACATGTCCCAGTACATGTTCCTGTCGAAGTTGTTCCTCATCTTGCTCGTGTTGTACGCGCAGTCCGCGTGCACGACCTCGCCGAAGAAGCCCCTCCGGGCCATGTTCAGGGTGAGAAGCGGGAAGGCCCCGTAGCTGTAGTTCTCCAGCATCATGCAGTGCCTTCGCGTCTGCTCGGCGGTGGCGACGAGCTGCCAGCACTCCTCGAGCGTCGATGCGGCGGGCACCTCCGAGGCCACGTGCTTGCCGTGGTTCATCGCGTAGACCGCCATGGCGGCGTGCATCGTCCAGGGGGTGGTGATCATCACGAGGTCGACGTCCTCGCGCTCGCAGAGCCGCTTCCAGCCCTCCTCGCCGGTGAAGGACTCCGGATGGTGCGCCGACCCGGCCAGGAGCTTCTGCGCCGCCTCCACCTTCTCGGGCCGGAGGTCGCACAGCCCGCGGATCTCGACTCCCTCGACGCGTGCGACCGTCTTCAGGTGGCCCGGCCCCCGCTGGCCGAGGCCCACGATCCCGATGCGGACCTTGTCGAGGGGCGGCGCCGCGAAGCCCGCCATGTTGAAGCGCGGCCACCGGGGAGCCGGCGTCTCCGTGGCGGCCTGGCCGGAGCCGCCCGGGCTCGCCTGACCCGACGCGCGATCGCGTTCGGGTGTCAGGTTGCGTCCGGCGAGCCCGAGGCCGACGAAGCCGCCCTGCCGGAGGAACCTCCTGCGATCGCCGTTCATGCCGTCCTCGCTCTCTGCCGAATGGGCCCTCTACCCGTGGCCGAGCTCGCGCTTCGGCCGCGAGACGAGGGCGAGGATACCGCCGAACCCGCGCCGCCGCTCCGCGCCGCGTCAGGGGCTCGGCGCGGCGGACGGGGCAGCCTCGGCGGGCGGGGCGGCCACGCGGAGCGCGCCCTCCTCGAGCCACTGGGCGAGGGGACGGTGGATCCGGAAGGCGTCCGCGGTCAGCTCGCCCTCCATCCGGCGGACGGGCATCCGGGCGCAGGCCTTCGCCCACAGCGCGACGATGAGGTCGTAGTCCCCCTCGTCGACGACGGTGCCCGGGGCGGTGCCGGTCGCTTCGAGGGGCAGGTCGTCGGGGACCACCGCGCTCGAGCGCTGGAGCTCCCGCGTGCGGCGCACGCCTTCCTTGACGAGAGCCGTGAGGTCGGGCAGCTGGCCGCCCACGGTCGGGTGCGCCGTCTCGAAGGTGTAGTTGCCGGGGAAGGCGCGCTCGAAGAGCTGGTAGACGGCCTCCGCCCCCTGCCGGTTGGCCCAACGGGCGCCGACCAGCTGGCCCTGCGAGAAGGCGATCGTGGCCGGCGGGCCCCCGCCCTCGCCGGGCAGGAGGTGGAGCGTGCCGGTGGCCTTGCCCTGGGCGAAGCGGTGGAGGAGCGCGGGGAGGCTCCCGGGGTCGAGCT
>Ga0335080_10004141_pt1 | contig 14757 bp, 15 predicted proteins | sample Lox_Sample_34_FD_206720 | JGI IMG/M metagenome (GOLD analysis project Ga0335080, IMG submission 206720) | Soil microbial communities from Loxahatchee National Wildlife Refuge, Florida, United States - Lox_Sample_3.4 | ecosystem: Environmental > Terrestrial > Soil > Wetlands | place: USA... | reverse complement strand
GGATTTTTCTTTCAATTCCGCTTTTACCTTTTCAAAAAAAACAGTGCCTGGCAAAGGATAGGAAACTGAAATACCAATTTCATAAGGAAGCAGTTCATTAATCATTCGAATTGTCTTTCGAATATCTTCTTTGATTTCGCCAGGATAACCGAACTGAATGAAAAAGGAAGGTTTTATTCCGTACTTCTTCAGCAATTGAGTGGCCTGACGAATCTGACCGATGGTAATCCCTTTGTCCATCGCATCGAGTATTTTTTGCGAACCGCTTTCAGCTCCGATCCACACATTATCGCAGCCGGCACGGGCAAGCGCATCGATATTATTTTCCTGGAGCAGAAGATCTGCCCTGCACTGAATTTTGAACCTGAATCGCAGGTTTTCTTTTTCCAACAGCGCTGCAAATTCGTTCACCCATCCGGGTTTCAATCCGAAAATGTCATCACAAAACCAGATATGGTCAAAATGGAATTTCTCCCTCAGCCATTTTAATTCCATCACCACATTTTGTGGACTGCGTGAATTATACCTGTTGCCATATATCGGTTTGGCGCACCAGTTACATTTGAAGGGGCATCCCCGGGTAGTCGCCATGTTCAGTGAAAAATAGCCCGCCTGTTTCAGCCACGACTGACGATAAGGTTCAATATCTACCAGATCCCAGGCCGGGAAAGGCAGATTGTCGAGGTCCCTGATCACCGCTCGTTTTGTAGTCTGAATAATTTCGCATTGATGTAAGTATGCAAGACCCTGTATGGAATGAAAATCAGTTTTATTATATTCAAGAGAAGTGATGAGCTCAACCAAGGTGAATTCCGCTTCGCCCAAAATAATAAAATCAGCGCCTTCCTCCAGATAGCTTTTACATTGATCTGTCGAATCTGATCCTGAAACAATCACTGTGCAACCCCTTTCTTTTGCCAGTCTGCTCATGCGGAAAGCGGCTTCACGCATATTGGTTAGACACATCTTGGTGAGATAATTAAACCCGTCGTCGTATATCACAAAAAAACCAGGTTGAAATTTTTCAATTGGAGAAATAATTTCTTCGGGTCGGCTGGCAAACATCGTATCAACAAAATGAACCACATGCCCATTTTCCCGCATCAGGGAAGCAGCATACAATGTACCGAGCGGAGGATATGGCAAACCCGTTGCCCATTGCTTAGGGTCAAAGCGCAAAAAATAAGAATGAGAAAAAAGAATGTTTGCCATATAGTTTTTACGTTGACTTTATTTATTCATGGATTTGATCCTGTAAATATTATATCCATAGACACAGGTATCCAGGTTATAATTCTCAGTTACCAGTTCATGAATGAATGAGCGCATATCCGCACCTACATCACGGGTATATTCTGCAAACAGAGGAACTGCAACAACGGCCGGCTTATCCTGAGTCACTTCATAAATAAACCTCTCTTTTGCCTTGCTTGTTTGTGTTACATTGAAATAAATGCTCGGGGATAACCGCTCGGAATACGCCTGCGCTTCTGCTCCATATCCTGCTATCAATACTTTTTGCAAATCATTTGTATTTTTTTTGATCCATAATCCAAATTTCCTTTTATCTCCAATATCCGGTTGTGGATAAGGTTCATGACAATAATTTCCAGATTGATCCGACGGGTGTGAGAACAATTTCTTCAGACTCACGAATGGTTCGATAGTCTTCGGAAAAAAACTAATCCATACAATCATCATCACCTGCTTAGCCGGCATTTTATAAGTTTCCACCACGTAGTTAAGCGATACAGCGGACATCAGCGACAACGCTGGTAGCATGTCTTTGAGATGTGCACGGTCATAAATACCGATGACATTTATTCCGATAAAAGCACAAAGGAGCCACCACACAAGCGGGTCCCATTTTTTCTTTATAAAAAAATAAGCCAGGATCAATGGATAAAACAAAATCAGCTCTGAATAAAAAAATTTGTCAGTAAAATTTTCAAGTTTCCACAAAGCGGGATGATCAGTTGCACTGCCAGCACCAAAATTGTCCGTGATGGCATAGTAAATAAAATCCTTCGGGGCGGTTCCTGAAAGAAAAAGGAATCCTGTAAACAGTAGCAGGCTGCATATGATACCGGCCAAAAACAAAATAAAAAACCTTCTGTTGTCGCGTAATAATAAAACCACCAGGGAGAGAATACCAAAGCAGGCCGACAATCTGAATTCAGCTCCTGATCCGGCAATGAGACCACTGAGAAAAAAATGAGATTTTTTTTCTGCAGACAGATACAAGTAAAATGAAATGATAATACAGGTAACTGCATATGTTTCGGTGTAAGCAACATATTTCGATCCGGTGCTTCGCCAAAGTAGGGACAATCCATACAACGTAAGGGCGAGTAATCCTGCCTGTTTCCCGGCGATATGATTTGCGATGCGATAAAGAAAGTAAAGCCCAACTGACTGGCAGGCTATTCCAAGCAAACGCGGAAACCAATAATTCACTCCAAAAAACTTATCAGAAATTCCGAACACAGCAAAAATTAATGGGGATTTGTTATCCACTCCGCCGGAATAAGGAGGCAAACCATGACGGAACCAGTTACGACCGATATATTGCCACATGCCTTCGTCAAACGTAAAACCAAAACCATCTGTCAGAAACGCAATGGCCACCTGCATGACGGCAAACAAAATAATCAAATGCAGGACATCCATTTTGAAACGATATGTTTGATACTGTTGAGTCATGAGGTCAATAGTCAATGGTCAGAAGTCGATAGACATTGGCGAATTATATTTTAATTCCACCGACATTCATGCCGGTAGGAAGATTCAGATAACAAACGCATTTTTCACAAATGCTGTTCGTGTTCGTATCCAATGATTTCCTAAACCGGATTGCTTCAGCTCCGTTTATGATTTCACCCAAAGATTTTTCCCGGATATTTCCATACGCTGAATGAAAAAAACATGGGCGCACAGTCCCGTCTGCTTCCACTACTGTCGAAACCCAGGGAGCATTGCATTTTTTATATGGGAAAGGATTCAACCCATAAAAGGCAGCGTAGTACTCATATATCTTTTGAATTTTACTGGTTGATTCCACAATAAAGTGTGTTTCAAAATCATGCCGATGTTGTTCGATCAGGATATTAATTACCGATTTAAGCTCTGGCAATTCTTCGGGGCTGATTAATATCTCGTTTTGCCTTGGCTGATCCCACAATATTTCGCGATTAAAAGCATGACTGCTCGTATCTGCCGGCAAAAAACTGATTTGATTAAGCCCGATCTCTTTTGCGTTCTCAACAATATATGGCCAGTTGCGGAAATTAAGCCTGTGAATAACTGTGCGCGCGGTGATTTTATATTGAGGAGAAAGGGATTTTACCTGCTCCACACCTTCTTTCAATTTTAAAAAAGCTCCTGGAATGTTTCGGATCGCATCGTGGGTTTTTTCATCCCCGTCGAGCGAAACAATGATTTCATCGACAAACTGCACCAGGCGATCGGCGTTTCTTTTGATTGTTAACCCCGTTGAGAGTAAAGTAATGCTTATGCCCTCGTTGCGGATGATCTCACAAAACCTGAAAAAATTCGGATTCAGCAATGCTTCTCCCCCCGACATGACTACCTGCTGCGTACCCAGTTTTCTTAATGTACCCAGTAAGTCTGTAATATCAGATTCTGTAAGTTGTTTCAGGTTGCGGTTGCCTTTCCAGATATCACACATCACACATTGGCAGTTGCAGGCGCTATGAGGCATGAGGATTACAATAGGCAATGCAAAAATTGTATCCGTCCTCAGGGTTCTGTATCGCTTAAAAGTATGATATATGGATTGGGAAAACATCGGTAAAAAAATTAATTAATTTTTAATATATATCCAGGGAAAAGGGTTGCTGGTTCTGAAAATTTTATTCCTGACAGAAAATGGGTTCCTGAGTAGTTTGCAGGAATATACACTGAATTCGGTTATACAATGGTGATAGTAATAGTCCGACATTGCGGGAAGCCCGACGCGCGAATAATATTCCTTCGTCCTCTTCCTGGCATCATCGACTTCTTTTTGTTTATAAAATGGAGAATCGATGATATGGATCTCTCCCTTCTTGGTAAGGTGTTGCAGGCAGGTATTCAATATTCCTGAAAGCGAAGCAAAATATTGTACTGAAGCGGCCAATACAATCGCGTCGAATTTCAGATCGCTGATCACACCGGACCGGATATCTCCATATATAAATTTAAGTTTGGAATTGCTGTTAAACACGCGGGCAGCCTGGTGCAATTCGGTCAAATTGATGTCTATCCCGATGACCCTGCTTCCCGGAATCCTCGACAATTGATAAGTCAGCCATCCGTTTCCACATCCTATTTCGAGGATGCTTAACAACTCTTTCCTCGTTTCTAATTTAGCAATTAATCGTTGCGCGGATCGTTTCCGAATCATCCATTCCGAAAAATGAGGGTGGCTGTCAGCGATATCAGGCAGATGAAACAATTCTTCATCCGTATATATCCTGTTTTCCCTGTTACGCAACAAAATATACTGTTCCTCGAAATCATTATTGACATGATAATCTGCAGGGATGTACAGGTTATTGGTAATATGGAATGCGGAAAGACTCATCGTGGTCTTTCGATTTTAAAAATGAAATTCTCTTCCAGCAGATTCTTCTTCCTGAATACACATTGAAGATGAAATCCATATCGTTGAGCCAGGTCAGATACCATTTTCATATCACATCCCTCGCAAAGGATCAACAGGCAATTGGATCCGGAATGCATATAGTTTCCCAATCCACTGAACAACTGATCAAAATATTCACCATTCTCTCCGCAATACCAAGCATAGTCCGCATCAGTTCTCGGCTTTTTTTTATAGTAAGGAGGATTGATGGCAATCCAGTCAAACGACCGGACCGGAATCCGATCAAAAAGATCAGAATGAATAATTTTGAACTCCACGGCATTTCGATTCCGGTTTTTTTCAAGAAACTCAACGGCCACCGGATTGATATCTGTAGCAGTAACATTCGCTCCCTGTCTGGCTGCGAATATGGATATCAGTCCGCTTCCTGCACCTAATTCCAAAAATGACCTTTGGAAAAGAGGCTGCTGGCTGATATATCGTAACAATAGTTTGGTGCTGAAGAAAAAACCGGGATGAAATACCTCGCGTGGAACGGATATTACGATTCCTTTATAAATATATGTCCGCGTGGCAGATAAATATTTAATAAGCAGTGGCCTGTAAGTGCGCGTTACAAAATATTTCAGTAAGTTTTTCAAAACACATCGAATGTTTAAAATCCTTCAATTTCAGGCTGGCGGTATTTCCATAAAATCTGCAAAGCTTTAAGTTCGTAAGGTTTTCCGTATATCCCAGTTTTATAACGTAAGCCTGCAATCATTTGCAGAATCCTCCTTTTGAATTTTGTCAGGCGTATATCCGACACCGTGGGATAATAGCCATTCAACACAGTTTCAAAATCCTGGATCTTATCAATCATATCCGGAGTCAGCCAGGGTGTAAGCGGATTTTTGCGCAAATCGAACTGCTGCCATTGCGGGCTGATCCAATCTTCCAGCTTTTCAGGAAATCTGAATCCTGTTTCCAGTACTTTATTGTACATCTCTGAACCCTCGGTCGGTACGGGACTATACACGTAAATGATAATTTCAGTATCCGGATTAATCGATTTGATTTCTTTGATAAAAGCAATGTCCTGGTCAATCTGTTTCATCACCTGTTCGGGATCGTCAGCTGGGGTTCCCAATACAAATGAGTATTCGGGAATGATATCAAATTTCGCCATACGTGCAGCAAAAGCCCTGATCTGGGAAGCGGATTGAGTACCCCCTTTGTCCATTCTTTTCAACACTTCATCATTGCCTGTTTCGGCACCAAAGAAAATCATCCTGCATCCTGAATCTCGCATCAGGACCAGGGACTCGTCGGAATATTTATCAATCGTGTCAATCCTTCCTTCGCCCCACCAAACCATATTTTCTTTTTGGATGAGTTTTGAAAAAGCAACCACTCGTTTTTCTGAAACAAAAAAATTATTATCGTGAAACTCGATGGCATTCCCTCCGTACGCATCCTTGAGGTGCTTGATATCCCGATAAATATTCTCAGCTGATTTGCCACTCCATCTTGCATTATAAATTGGCACCACTGCGCAAAACGAACATTTGAAAGGGCAGCCCATGCTCGAGTGATAAGCAATTGTCTTCGATCCCAGGTACGTTTTTCCAAGGTATCGCCTGATGGGATAGAACCCGTTTAGTTTTTCGTATGGAAGGCGTGACAATGCGTCCTGATCATACAATTCATCTTTCCGCGTTTTGATGATTTGACCGCCGGATTTATATATCAGGTTGTTGATCTGGTCAACAGGCTGATTATTTTTCAATGTAAGCAACAAGGCAGGAAAACATTTATCGCCTGGGCCGTTCACGATAAAATCAACATAACCCGAATTCAATACTACTTTAGGTTGATTCGATGGGAAATAGCCTCCCCAAATAGTTTTGATAAGAGGGAATTTTTCGCGGATTTTTTTTGAAACAGGAATGGCCTGCTGAAGTTGAGGGCCAGGCATGCTGGTACAGCCAAAATATCCGAAGTCACCGCTTGAAAGATATTTGAATATTTTTTCTTCGGGATCATTCTCCATATTACCATCCACAATCGCGTAGTCAAATATCCCCTCAATAGCTGCGGCTATTGCAAGTATTGAATTAGGTATCCTCGGTTTGTAGTTCGCACTCCGGGGATTAAATAGCAATACTTTATTCATTTCTGCTCAAATTAGAGTCCGTTTTAAGGCTTGGCCGGTGTTATATTATTGATAATAACGGACTATTGCATTGGAGAGTTGCTTTTAATCCGGTGCCGTAGGATAAGCGGAGCCTTTCCTTTTCTGATGGAAATAAAGTAAGAAATGAATATGATATAAATGGGCATCGGAAACCCTCATCTTTTTTTCATTAATCGATTTCCCCCAGAATAACATGTGACTGCCTAAATTCATTGTCTTATCAATCCTGATTTCCCTGTAACTATCCACCCATTCCGGAACATAAAAACCAAATTGGCCGGTTTCGAGAATCTTAAATGGAAGTGTATCCGGAGTCGAAGGGGTGGCGAGATGATGTTTCCCCAGCTCGTAGATTATCGATCTATATTCGGAAGAGCAGTCCGAAACAACCAGTTTTTTTGCAGAAATTATTCCGGGCATTGAACGGTTGGTATGTCTCAATCCAAAAACAAATCTGCCCGACGAAGCGATATCTCCGGCAAAATCCATCGGGAAAATATTGTAGTCTTCTTTTTCTTTACCAAAAGAAACCAGCCTCACTTTTCTTGGGTAACTGAAAGAAGAAACAAGAAATTTGAATTTGCTTAGTGACAAACCGGGTTTTTTGTAATGATTGAAATAAATTAAAAGGATTTTCAAATAATTAAGATACCTGATGCCGCATTTTACAGGTTTCAATAGTAAAAAGACCCCATCCTCTTCTTCAATTTTATCAATATACTCAAGTGTTAACACAGACAACAAACAGGACCTGCTCTTTTTAATATCAGAATCCGAATCGGCAACATATATTTTGAAAACACTTTGAGAAGATAAAGGCGATATATTAGCTTCAGAAGGAATCCAGATTCCAAATACTACCGGATCAAGACAAAGCGGCCAATGATTCAGCGATATATCAATCATTCTGGCATCGGTTTGCAGATAAACGCGTTCATTAATCTGATCATCGGTTGTAAAAACCGTAACGTATTCCCTGATTATCGGTTCACCAAAAATAATTTTCGAAAGTATATCTTTCATTTCCTCATTAAATGTATAATGGAGAAACCTGACTGATGCAAGGGCTCGTGGCTTACCATTTCAAAATAGTTATACGAAGCTTTTTTGATTTCGGTTATTGAGTATATAAAAACTGTTTGACTTTTCTCTCCATACCGGATTTTGAACGAAACCGGCTTACGGGAAATAATAGATTTTATTTTGCCGAACCAGCGCATCAACAAGCTCTTCCAGGTACGATCGTTAAGGACAAGCGCAATAAAATGTCCGCCAGGCACCACGACAATCGATAGTGATTCAAATAACAAATCAAGTCCTGAAATATTATTGATTACTGCAAAATCGGCTAAAATCGCATTCAGTTTTTGAGAAAAAGGAGGCTTTTCTTTCCATTTGGTAAAATCAGCATTCTCGTCATCCAGAAAAACAATCTGCTCATTGCGCAAAAAATTTTTGTTGAACGAAATGGCTTTGTCACGCATAGCCGAAGATGGTTCACAGAAAAAAATCCGGTACCCGTTTTTGGAGAGCCAGGAAAGATCCATGCCGGTTCCGCCCCCAAAATCGAGGACTGCTCCACTTTTAACGATTTGAAGGAATCTTTCTGCGACCTGTTGTCGGATTATTTTATTGGAATCATGATGATTTAAAGTGTCATCATAGCTATCTGCAATAGCATCATAATAGGAAATATTTTGTTCTTGTATCCTGTATTTTTCACTATTCGCGGTCATTAGAATAAGATAAAATATCAACCAAAAATAATATTCTTTATTCTACCCGTGTTCAGCCATATGGATCTTTGTCTGCGCAACCCGTTACCAACAAAATCAGTATTATTGATAGGCTTTTTAAAATGTAACCAGTCATCAGCATCATCCTGTCAATGAATATTCCTGCAAAAAAATGGAAGAAAAAATCTCCTCCGCGAAAAGTACTGGCGATTAGGTTGCAGGCCATGGGCGACCTCGTAATCACTCTCCCTTACCTGCAGCAATTGAGAACTTCTTTGCCGGAACGGGCAAGATTGGATCTGTTGACAAGAGATGAAGTCGACGATATTCCTAAAAATATTTTTCTTTTCGATAAGGTTTATTCCATTGGTGGTGGAAGAAATGTAAAAAAACAAATTCTGCACACCTGTTTTCTTTTACCGGAATTATTGTTCCGCCAATATGATGTAGTACTGGATCTGCAAAATAATATTGTAAGCAGACTTGTACGTAAAGTACTAAGTCCACCAGCCTGGTCTGAATTCGACAGGTTCTCCCCTATAGCTGCCGGCGAAAGCACGAGACTTACCATTGAAGCTACAGGAATCGGAAAATCGTTTGCGAATCCGGGTTTTAAATTTAAAAATGACCTGGATGAAGTGGAACTGCTGAAGCTAAACGGATGGGATGAAAGAAATGAGTTGGTAATACTGAACCCTGCAGGAGCTTTTATGAGCCGCAATTGGCCAATCGATAATTATGTTGAATTTGCGAATTTATGGGTATCACATTTCCCGAAAACACAATTCCTGATTCTTGGAACAGGAAGAGTTGAAATCCAGTCCGAACATCTGAAAAATAAATTAGGTGAGAAACTGATTAACCTGGTCAACAAAACATCCGTAATCCAGGCATTTGCCATTATTCAGCATGTAAAGTTTGTTTTGTCCGAAGATTCAGGCCTGATGCATATGTCGTGGGTGTCCGGAATTCCCATACTTGCCTTATTCGGGTCTACCCGGAGTGTCAGAGCCCGGCCGTTGGGAAATCATAGTCTGTTCCTCGACTCATCAGACCTTGAATGCGGTTCATGCATGCAGGAAATCTGTAAATATGGAGATGTGCATTGTCTTACACGTTACACTCCGGCATTGATTTTTGAAAAAGCGCTTTCGCTGATTAATGCTTATAAAGAAAGCTAGCATCATCTGATATTATTTTTACAGCCAAACAATTTCATCACGGAGTTTGCACTCATATCCATCGAATAAGGTAGTACCGGCCTGTAATCCGAATCGGGGTCATCCAATATTTCGCGAAGCAATTCCACAACCTCTTCATTGTTTTTTGCGATGTACCAATGCCGTATCCATTGCTTCATCGGATGACAAAAGCTGATCACCCGGCATCCTGCATATAAAGCTTCGAGACAAACCGTGCTGAATCCTTCATAGGATGAAGTATGTAGCAATACCCTGGACCTTTGCATTAGTTCGAGGATTTCTGCATGAGGTCTTTCTCCTTCAAGCTGAATCGTATCTTCCATTTCCAGCGTTTCAATCATTGCTTGTAAATTATTTTCTTCGGGACCTTTTCCATAAATCCTCGCCCGGATAGTGGGTATGGATTTTTTTAGCTCATGAATCAGCCGGATGAACAAATCATATTGTTTCAGTTCAATTAATGAGCCCACGCCAAGCACATCAATATCACGAGTCCCATTCGAAGATGAATACATCGAAATGTCAACTCCGTTCGGAATAACAAATGCAGGTCTGACCGAATGATTTTTATGAAATTCATCTGCAAGAAAATCAGACATTGCGATTAATTCATCTGCAGCCGGGCGCATCCATCGAATATACCGGTTGTCCTTGCGGGCGTCCTGCCCCAATATCCAGCTAAGATGCCTGATTCGATGGATCCTGCCGAAATAATGACCAATAAAAGCGCATTCTGCACACCAAAAACTCAGTATACCAATGACCTCATTTTCTTTTTTCAGCTGACTCATTTTATTCCAAATGCTAAGCCATAGTTTCAGTTTACCCGATTTCTTCTTTTTCCAGCCGTTAAAGGGAAAAACCTGATTGTTATTCCAGCGATAAGATGATCTCGTAAAGGGATATTCAAAACTGAGTATAAAGATTTTTAACGAAGGGAAATTATTGTGAAGTGATTTTATAAAGAGCTGCTGTGAAGGAAGACAGGTGCTGTCTTCTTCATCCTTTGGAAATCCCGGTGTGAGGATAACAAGCGCTTTAGTGGTGCTTTCCATTCCTGAATTCCTGCTTTTAATCGTAAAAGTTAATCTTTTCCTGTACTGAGTACCTTATTCCTTCTATTTTTGCAATCAACAGCAATCCAATTCAAATGTTTAATTCCATGGTTTATATGAAAAAGATAAAAAAGAACATCCATTTTCACAGTTGCATTTTCATCCTGTTTGCTTTCTGTACAACTATTACGCCACAGGTTTACGCTTTTTCATCCAAACCTGTTTTTTACCAGATCAGGGTTTACCAACTGAAGGACAAGGCACAGGAAGACAGGGTGGACAAATTCCTGCAAAATGCCTTTCTCCCCGCCCTGCACCGAATAGGCATCCCCGCGATCGGAGTATTCAAACCCATTGCAAATGATACAGCCGCTGTTCGTCGCATTTACGTATTGATCCCCTTCCAGACGCTTGACCAATTCGTACAATTGCCGGTGTTACTCGAAAAAGACAGGCAATTTAATACCGATGGAGCCGACTATATCGATGCAAATTATAAAGACCCTGCTTATATGCGAATGGAATCCATATTGCTCCAGGCATTTAGTGGTATGACCGGGCCTGTCGTTCCGGGTTTAAAGAATCCGAAATCAGAAAGAATCTATGAACTGCGGAGTTATGAAGGAGCATCCGAAAAAATACATGCGAACAAGGTCAGGATGTTCAATGATGGCGACGAAATCAGCCTCTTTAAAAGACTTGATTTTAATGCTGTTTTTTATGCTGAAGTGATTTCAGGGGCCCATATGCCCAACCTGATGTATATGACTTCTTTTGAAAATATAGCTTCGCACGATCAGCACTGGAAGAACTTCGGAGATGATCCGGTTTGGAAAAAGTTGTCTTCCATGCCTGAATACCAAAACAATGTTTCCCATATTGATATAGTGTTATTGCATCCTGCAGAATATTCAGATTTCTGAGTCCTTTTCATAGAGGAACAGGGACTTCATCGTTAACAAACAATTCCCGGGTGATTTCTTGCAAAAAGAAAATATTTATTGTAGCTTAACGTTGTTATCCAATCCATATGAAAACAAATTAATCCATCTATGAAACAGGCAGATAAACCCTTCCTTGCAGTCATTGTACTTTCCCTAATTATACTTTATAGTCTTGTAGCCATTCTCAGCTGACTACTATTTCATGCCAAACAGGGCGGCTTTCCAAAGTTCAATTTTTGGAGGCACTTAACTATTACCTTCGCTCCGTGGAGAAATTACAAATCAGAATCATCCGGCCAGTCGACAACAAAGAACTTGCTGACATTGTGCGAAATTCTCTTGCAGAATTTGGCGCAAACAGGCAGGGAACAGTTTATTATGACCCGACAACAGACCATCTTTACGAATTATTCCGTGCAGACAGGAGTATTTATTATGTTGCTGAAATCAATGAAGCTATTGTAGGCGGAGCAGGAATTTTCCCGTCTCCTGGATTGAAAAAAGACACTTGTGAATTAGTTAAAATGTATCTCAGGCCAAATGCCAGGGGAAAAGGACTGGGCAGGCAACTCATCTACAAGTGCCTGGAATTTGCAAAAGCCAATGCATTCAGCCATGTTTATATCGAAACCATGCCCGAGTTAAAGAAAGCCATGGGCATTTATGAAAAATTCGGGTTTTATTATTTGGATGGTCCCTTAGGTAACACAGGTCATTTCGGATGTGATGTATGGATGTTGAAAGATCTTGATTAATCAACCTCAATTCCATTTCATATAGCCCGGGTAATGAGATTAAAAACGGGCCTGTTCAGAAAATCGCCTCAATTAGAAACAGAATATTCCGCCATTTTCTCTTGAGATAGTCAGTAAAAAGAAGTGTTTGGCTGCATGATGTGGATAAAAATTAGATTTTTAAACTGCATTCACTTCGTACACAGGGCTGAAAAGAAATATTCTTCCCGTATCCACTTCCACGCATTGAAAACGCTTACGCATTTTTTTCCCTTTTTTAAACACTTTCCCGTTTTCAATGCGAAAGAACTCTCCTTCAATGATCTGTTCAACCATCAGCAAACCATTTGACCTTTCATCGTATCTTTTCAAAACCCTGATCAGGTCTTCATCTGCACAACTGCTTGCAGGTAGATTGTGAATTGATTTTTTAATCGTCCGGAGAATATCATCCGGAAAAATATGGAGTGAAATAAAATCTTCTAGGATCTTTCGATAGGCCGATTTCCATTCCCTGCCATGCGACTGAACCCTGTTCCCATATTGCATGAAAGTAACAAGGTGTCCAAGTTCATGAATAAGTGTTATCAGGAAAGAATATTTGTTCATGTTACCGTTGACACTTATCCGGTGATGTTCAAAATCGGTAGCATGCCGGTAATCGCCCAGTACTGTTTTCCGTTCGCGGGTAATGGTCAGATGAACATTATAGCGGTGAAGATAATCGAGCACCAGTTCGCCGGTTCCTTCAGGAATAAATTGACTGAGATATGATAGCGGGGCTTCTTTTTTAGGCATCTTTGGGCTGCTTGCTCAATTGCATAAGAATTTTCACTTCTGCAAAGGTATAAATGATATACAAACCAAAACATCCGAATAGTCCCAACCGGCTTACTCCATTTCCTGCAAACAGGATATAAGCCAGTGCAGCTGCAATACAAATTACCATCTTCAATAGCATGCCACCATAAATGAATCGAACAAAAGCATGCGCTTTATCATGATGTAACGCTTTTCTGTAAATGTAAAAAGACAGGATAGTGGTTAAAAATAAAATCAAATTACCTGTCAGCAATATTGTAAAATTAACTGTCGGGATACTGAATAAGGCTTTGAGCAGAAGAAGGATAATATTCAGAAAAACAAAGAGAAGAGTAAAAAAAAATAAAGGACGCAGATTTATTTTTATTTGCATGATTATCCGGAAGAATGAATTTCAGCAAAGGTAAAATAAATAAGCAGGATGCACGTAGCCCTCAGCCCGAAAGAACGAATGGATAAAACATATTCAAAATTCTTTAGGCCGACCCGTCCTTAATTTGCAGAACAGGAAAATGAATGCTTAAGACATTGCTATAGCCGGTGAATTTCCGGGTATAATTTCTTTCTTCAATTCCTGGGTAACCTTGCTGCTGGCGGGTTTTGAATCCTCCGGAACCATATGACATTGGCCATTAAAATTTGCAGATGGTTCAATCTGCAATTTTGTTGACTGCAGGTTTCCATTCACTACACAATTGCTTTTCAACTGCAGAAGATCCTTGACCTTGATGGTGCCGCTCACCTTTCCCATAATATCAGCCTGCTGACCGCTGATATCTCCCTCCACCACACCGTTGGCCCCGATAACTACTTTTGCAGAGCAATTGATATTACCAACCAGGGTTCCGTCGATCCGTAAATCGCCGTTGCTTGTAATATCACCTTTCATGGAAGTTCCTGCGCCAATAAGACTGGCGCTGCTGCCCGACGGAGTCTCGCCGAGAACGTCAGATTTGGATTTTGCATTAAACATGGTATCAGATTTAATCGTTAATTTTTTCAGGTTTTGGAATTTTTAAAGTCGTTGTATCCGTTTTTACAGCAGTATTTCCTTCCAGAGCGGTTTTTAGGCTCTGAAAATACTGGTCGCGGTACCTCATCTCCTGCTCTAACGAATCAGTTCGCATTTTTAGTTCACGCAACTCCTTAGTATTATTAAGATCTCCATATCCGGGGATATATAATTTTAAAGGGGTGAACACGATTAATGCAACGGTAAGACCCGTCAACAACACAAAAACCGTGCTGAGAAACACATATACACTGAGTCGGGATAGTTTAAAAGTAACAACTTCTTCGTAAGTATCGTCATTCATCACTACAAGCCTATAGCGATTCTGGAGACGTTTTAAAGTGGAATTGGCATCGAATTTGGCCATAACAGTGGATTAAAGGTAAAGTTAGCAACTTATCCTGAAAAGGTATAGTACTTAACCCCTGAAGACGGCTTAAGGGTATTTGCTTACTCTTATATTGCTTAAT
>Ga0335080_10004140_pt1 | contig 14758 bp, 17 predicted proteins | sample Lox_Sample_34_FD_206720 | JGI IMG/M metagenome (GOLD analysis project Ga0335080, IMG submission 206720) | Soil microbial communities from Loxahatchee National Wildlife Refuge, Florida, United States - Lox_Sample_3.4 | ecosystem: Environmental > Terrestrial > Soil > Wetlands | place: USA... | reverse complement strand
AAGGCCAATGACGGCAACCAGCACAATGGCGGCATCATCAGCTACGAGGCCGGCGGCAAGCAGTACATCGCCACGGTCACGGGCGGCCCGAGCCTCGTCGGCGAAGGCTATGCCAAGCTGTTCGGCGGCCCCTACAAGACCATGGAGAAGGATACAGGCTCGCTGGTCGTGTACAGCCTGCCGTAACCTCTGGCCGGAAGGGGCGGGACCGCGAGAGTCCCGCCCCTCTTATCCAACCATCGTTCCCGAGCTTCGAAGCACAATGCAGGTCAGAAGTGCCGCCGTGATCTTTCTGGCCGCCGCGCTGTGCCTTGCGACCGGTGCCCTGGATCCGCCGTCTTCACGGGCTCAGGCCACAAGCGCCACGACGCCGGACAATTCCTGGGACCTGTCCGACGGCGATGCGGAGCGCGGCAAGCAAACCTTCGCCAACAATGGCTGCGGCTGGTGCCACGAAGGCGGCGGCCGCCAGGCCGGCCGCGGGCCGCAGCTCATGAACACCACGCGTTCGGACGTCTTCATCGCCACCCGCATCCTCAACGGCAAGCCGGGGCGCATGCCGGCCTTCGGTGGCTCCTTCGACGAAGACCAGATCAAGGACCTCATCGCCTTCATTCACGCCATCAAGCCGGAGGCCACGCAATGATCGGCCGACGTCTGGCGATCGCAGGCATCGCCGCGCTGTCTGCCTTGGCCGCGCAGTCTTCAGACCTCGCCGCCCGTCCCCTCGCCTCGATCAAGGAGCACGGCAGCATCATGGTCTGCGCCAATCCGAACGCCCTGCCCTACGCCGCGAAGAAGGGTGATCGGCAGGGGGTGCAGATCGAGCTGGCTAAGGCGTTGGCCGATCAGCTCGGCGTCGGCCTGGAGGTCGGCTGGGTCGTCTTCCCCTTCGAGATCCAGCGGGTCGACTGCGACATCGTCCTCGACTCGATCGTCGACAAGGAGGTGCAGGACGAGCGGCACGTGCGCCTGTCGGAGCCCTATCAGCAGGGCGGCGTCGCCCTCGCTTTTCGTAGCGGTGTCGCGCCGGTCGCCAGCTATGCCGATCTGAAGCGCGGCCTGCGCGTCGGCGCCATGGTGAGCTCGCTTGCCCGCCTCTATCTCGCCCAGCACGGCATCGACACGATTCCCTATACCTTCGAGGACGAGATGGTCGACGCGGTCGGCAAGGGCGAGCTCGACGTGGCCGCGATTTCGCCGGCCACCATCGGATACTACAATCTGAGCCACCCGGTGGCGCCGCTGCAGTCGACGCTGGCCTTCGCGTCCGTCCCCGACCTCAACTGGTCGGTCGCCGTCGGCATGCGCAAGGCCGACGACGCGCTCGTCGACAGCGTCAATGCCGCCCTGAAGAAGCTCCTCGCCGACGGCACCGTGCACCACATCTACGCCAGCTACGGGATAGAGCAGCGCGCGCCTGAACCTTGAGGGCCGCAGGCCCTACTCAGCTGCGACCTGCCGCCGCTTCGTCTTCGCCACTGCCGGCGGCTTGTGGAAGCGGCCGCCTTTCATGATGGCCAGGAACCGGCCGGCGTCCTGCAGGATCCGGACGTCCGCCAGCGGATCGCCGTCGACCAGCAGCAGGTCGGCGAGATAGCCGGGGGCGACGCAGCCGAGATCATCGGGCCGGCCCATCAGCTGGCCGCCGAGCCTGGTCGCCGCCTGGATCGCCTGCATGGGCGTGAAGCCCAGCAGGTTGACGAAATGCTCGAGGTCGCGGGCGTTGGTGCCCTGCGGGTTGCAGAAGAGGCCGTAGTCGCCGCCCGGCAGCACCCGGATGCCGCGCTTGCGCATCTCGGTGGCGCCGGCGACGAGCGAAGCGAACTCGCGCTCGTTGCGCGCCTGCGTCTTGGCGTCGAAGCGGACGCCGTAGCGGTCGGCCTCGCGGGTGAGCGTGTAGGGAAAGCCGATCGTCGGGCCGACGAAGACGCGATCCTTCGCCGCCTCCAGCATGTCCATCGCTTCGTCGTCGCAGAAGGCCGCGTGATAGATAACGTTGACGCCGTGCCGCAGGCACATCTTGACCGCGCCGGCACTCACGGCGTGCGCCGCCACCACCTTGCCGCGCGCGTTCGCGACCTGCACCACCGCCGCCAGTTCCTCGTCGGTGATGACCGTCGACTCGGATCCGGCGCCCCACTCCTCGAAGCCGCGGTCGCCGGAGACATTCACCTTGAACACGTCCACGCCCTCGCGCGCCGCCATCCGGCAGGCGCGGCGGAATTCGTCCGGTGAATTGCAGGGCACGGTGAAGCGCACGTTGGGCGGCAATGCCACGTCCATCGTGTCGAGATCGCCGAGATTGCCCGAAGGAGTCATCTCTTGCGTCGCAGCCTTGAGCCGCGGGCCCGGAATCCGGCCGGTGTCGATCGCCCGCTTCAGCACGACGTCGAGGCGCGGCTTCGCGGCGGCCGCGCTGAAGCAGCTGGTGAAGCCCTGGTCGAGCAGCAGCTTGGCGTTCTCGATGCAGGCGATGACATGCTCCTCGACGGGGATGCGCGGGAATTCCTCCAGCTCCTTGTTGTTGGTGAAGCTCAGATGCGCATGCGCCTCGATCAGCCCGGGCATCAGCGTGGCGCCGCTGCCGTCGACCGTCTGGGCCCCGTTGGCGGCGAGCCGGCGCGGCACGCGCTCGATCGCCGCGATCCGGTCGCCCTCGACCAGCACGTCGGCCGCATAGGCCGCGTCCGCCGTTCCGTCGATGACGCTGACATTCGTGAACAGGATCCGTTCCATCGCCGCCTCCCGCCCGGAACGCAACTCGATGTGCAAGCCTAGTCCTGCCGTTCCGCGGGAGCAATCGCCGCGACGGCCGTGCACCCGTCAGCCCTACTTGCGCGCCGCTGCGGTCCTGGCCAATCTGGGCGGCACCGATTGCGAGATCGAATGTCTGAGACAACCACCATCTCCGCCGCGCCGCATGCCGAGATCCGCGCGGCCGTCGCCAGGCTCTGCGCCGAGTTTCCCGGCGAATATTGGCGCGAGGTGGATAGCGCGCGCGCCTATCCCAGCGCCTTCGTCCAGACGCTGACGAAGGCCGGCTATCTCGCCTGCCTGGTGCCGACGGCCTACGGAGGAAGCGGACTCGGCATCGGCGCGGCCGCGGCCATTCTCGAGGAGATCCACAAGAGCGGCGGCAATGGCGCCGCGTGCCACGCCCAGATGTACATCATGGGCACATTGCTGCGTCACGGCAGCACGGCGCAGAAGCAACGCTGGCTGCCACCGATCGCGGCAGGCGAGCTGCGCTTGCAGGCGTTCGGCGTGACCGAGCCTTCGGCCGGCAGCGACACCACGGCAATCCGCACCACGGCCATACGTCGGGGCGATCGCTACCTCATCAACGGCCAGAAGGTGTGGACCTCGCGCGCCGAGCACTCCGATCTGATGCTGTTGCTGGCGCGCACGACGCCGCGCGAGCAGGCCGCCAAGAAGACGGCCGGTCTCTCGGTGTTCCTCGTCGATCTTCGCGAAGGCCGCGACTGCGGCGTCACCATTCGGCCGATCCGCACGATGCTCAATCACGCGACGACCGAGGTCTTCCTCGAGAACCTGGAGGTGCCGGCCGAGAACCTCATCGGCGAGGAAGGCAGCGGCTTTCGCTACATCCTCGACGGCATGAACGCGGAGCGGATTCTGATCGCCGGCGAATGCATCGGCGATGCCCGCTGGTTCATCGGCAAGGCCGCCGACTATGCGAAGTCGCGCGTGGTCTTCGGCCGGCCGATCGGGCAGAACCAGGGCGTGCAGTTCCCCATTGCCCGCGCTTACGCCGCAACCGAGGCCGCCGATCTCATGGTGCAACGCGCCGGCACGCTCTACGACACCGGCGAACTCTGCGGCAAGGAAGCCAACATCGCCAAGCTGCTCGCCGCCGATGCGTCGTGGCAGGCGGCCGACATGTGCCTGCAGACGCACGGCGGCTTCGGCTTCGCCACAGAGTACGATGTCGAACGCAAGTTCCGCGAGACCCGTCTCTACCAGGTGGCGCCGGTCTCGACCAACCTGATCCTCTCCTATCTCGCCGAGCATGTCCTCGGCCTGCCGCGGTCCTACTGATGAGCTTCGACATCGGTGCCGCCGCGGCCTTCCTGCACCGAACCGAGGAGCGGGAAGCCGTCGCCCATCCCGAACCGGTCGGCTTGCTGCGTGCGACGCTGGATCATGACGAGCGGAGGATCGCGACCGGCGAGCCGCTGCCGTTGCTCTGGCACTGGCTCTACTTCCCGCCGCGGATCCGGCAGGGCGCGCTCGGCGACGACGGTCACACCCGCGATTCGAGCCTCCTGCCCGACGTGCCGTTCCTGCCGCGCCGCATGTGGGCCGGCAGCCGCCTGCGATCGGACGTCCCGCTTCGGATCGGCGACCGCATCACCCGCCGTTCCGAAGTCATCGGCCTGACGCCGAAGCTCGGCAGCAGCGGGCGCCTGCTCTTCGTCACGATCCGCCATCTGCTGGAGGGCGACACCGGCGGCAACATCGTCGAGGAGCAGGACATCGTGCTGCGCGAACCGACAGGGGGACCGGGATCGCCGCCGAAGCCGGCCGAAGCGCGCGTCGCCGACTTCGAACGCACGCTGGATCCGACGCCGCCCCTCCTCTTCCGGTTCTCCGCGCTCACATTCAATGCCCACCGCATCCACTACGACCACCCCTACGCGACGCAGGTCGAAGGCTATGCCGGCCTCGTGGTGCACGGACCGCTGCTCGCGATGCTGTTGCTCGACTTGGTCGATCGCCGGTGGCCGGGCGCTCCGGTCGGGCGCTTCACGTTCAAGGCCGTGAATCCGGCCTTCGTCCCCAACCGGCTCGCCGTAAGAGCGAAGAGCGAAGGTGCCGATCTTGATCTGTGGGTCGAGTCCGCGGGCTTCGTCGCGAGCACCGGCCGCGCGACGATCGACGCGAGCGCGCGATGACGGTTCGCCGCGCCACAATGTCACCAAGATTGGCGATTAACCGCAGGGCTCATGCGCATCCTCGCCTTCATCTTGTGCCTCCTCGTGACACCTGCCGCGGCGACCGACTGGACGACCGGACCGGCGCCGAGCGACGATCCAACGATGCAGGCCGCCACCGTCGTCAACGGCGACGGCCATACGCTCTACCTCTGGGCGCGCCACGCTGACGCCCGCTATCAGGTCTTCGCCGAGCTGCATCTGGGTCGCGGCGAAGCGTTCGCCGGAACGCCGCCGACCTATCGGATCGACGGCGGCAAGACGATCGACACGAAGGATATCGGCGACCAGGGCGAGGAACTCGGCGCCCTCTGGGCCCATGTGGGCAAGGACGCCGCCTTCTGGCTGGTCTGGACGTCGATCCAGGACTCGATCCTCCCGAGCGACGCCCTGCATGACTGGTTTGCCGGCAAGGAGATCGAGATCGCCTACAAGGCCGCCGACGGCACCTCGAAGACCACGACGTTTTCGCTCACCGGCTCCGCCTCCGCCCTGCACGACGCCACTGGGCTCGACACGCGGCCGTGATCCGGCCGAAAGTCCCCGCGTTGCGGCAGCACCATCACGACGGGAGACTCAAGGGGCCATGAACCATACCAGCGCATTCGCGCGCTTCGCCAATTGGACGGCGAGCGCGGCCGGTCATCCGCAGGCGTTTCTTCTCGCCTGCCTCATCGTTGTCGTCTGGGGCGTCACCGGGCCGCTCTTCGCTTTTTCCGATACCAGGCAGCTCGTCATCAACACGGGCACGACGATCGTCACGTTCCTGATGGTCTTCCTGATCCAGAACACGCAGAACCGCGACAGCCGCGCCATGCAGCTGAAGCTCGACGAGTTGATCCGCGCCACCGAAGGCGCCCACAACGCACTGCTCGATCTCGAAGAGCTGACCGAGACGGACCTGAACAAGGTTCGTGCGCTCTATATCGCCTTGGCGACGCGGGCTCGCACCGATCTGGCGAAGGGCCTGCTCGACACCGACCGGCCGGACGTCACCTTGTCGTGATGTCGAGATCCCGCTTCGCGGCCGTCAATGTCCGACGATGGCGCGATAGGTGCGCGCCCGCTCGACATAGTGCTCGATCGTCCATTGGAACGAATCGATCTCCGCTGCCTTCAGCGCGCGCATCGGTTTCGCCGGGCTGCCGGCCCAGAGCTCGCCCTTGCGCACGCGCTTGCCTGGCGTGACGAGCGCGCCCGCCGCGACCATCCCGCCGCCCTCCACCACGGCGCCGTCCATGACGCAGGCCTTCATGCCGACGAAGCTCCCGTCCTCGAGCGTGCAGGCATGCAGCAGCGCCAGGTGACCGACGGTGACGTCGGCGCCGATGATGCAGGTGTAGCCGGGCTTGCCGCGGCCGCCGTCCTTCTCGTTGTTGACGTGGATGATGGTGCCGTCCTGGATGTTCGTGCGCGCGCCGATGCGGATGGCGTTGCCGTCGCCGCGCAGCACGCAGCCGAACCAGATGCCGCAGTCCTCGGCGATCTCGATGTCGCCGATCAGCACGGCCGTCGGCGCGATGAAGGCGTTCGGGGCGACGCGCGGCTGGAAGTTTTGGAACGGCAGGATCATGCCGCTCATGGAAACAGCGGCTCCTGCTCCAGCCCGATCGTCTCCGGCAATCCCGCCATCAGGTTCATGTTCTGCACGGCCTGGCCCGAGGCACCCTTGACCAGGTTGTCGATCACCGACAGCAGGATGGCGCGGCCGGGCACGCGGTCGGCGAAGAGGCCGATGAGACAATGGTTCGACCCGCGCACATGGCGCGTCTGCGGCGACTGCCCCGCCGGCAGCACGCGCACGAACGCCTCGCCGGCGTAGCGCGTATCGAGCGTCCGCCGCAGATCGTCGACTGTGGCGCCGTTCGCCAGCCGCACATAGATGGACGACAGGATGCCGCGGCTCATCGGCATCAGGTGCGGCGTGAAGTTCACGATGATCGGCTTACCCGCCGCCTCGCTCAGCCCTTGCTCGATCTCCGGCGCGTGGCGGTGGCTGGCGACGCCGTAGGCGTGGATGCCCTCGGTGACTTCGGCATAGAGGCTTCCCTGCTTGGCGTCACGCCCGGCGCCGCTGACGCCCGACTTGGCATCGATGATGATGTCGCCGATCTCGATCTGGCTATTTTCGATAAGCGGAATCAGCGGCAGCTGCGCCGAGGTCGGATAGCAGCCGGGATTGGCGACCAGCCGCGCCGGGCCGATCTGCTTCCGCTTGATCTCCGTCAGCCCGTAGACCGCCTCGCCCTGCAGGTCGGGCGCCCGGTGGGCATGGCCGTACCACTGCGCATAGCTGTCGAGGTCGGCAAGCCGAAAGTCGGCCGACAGATCCACGACCTTGAGATGCCGTGGCAGCTTCGCGATCACCTCCTGCGTCGTGCCGTGCGGCAAGGCGCAGAACACGAGGTCGATCCCCGACCAGTCCGCGTCCTCGATCTTGACCAGCGCGGGAAGCGGCAGGTGAGCGAGATGCGGAAACACCTCGGCCAGCGGCTTGCCCGCCTGCCGGTCGGCGGTGAGCAGGCGGATCTCGACCTCCGGATGGCGCGCCAGCAGGCGCACAAGCTCCGCGCCCGTATAGCCGCTGGCGCCGAGGATGCCGATCCGAAGCCTGTTCGTGCTCTTGCCCACGGCTTTCTCCAAAACCGAAAGGGAGGTTGCGATCGCCGCAACCTCCCTGGCCATAAGACCGATTGCAGTCGATGTCTAGCGCTTCGAGAACTGGAAGCTGCGTCGCGCCTTGCGCTTGCCGTACTTCTTGCGCTCGACGACGCGGCTGTCGCGTGTCAGGAAGCCGCCCTGCTTGAGGACCGGGCGCAAGGCCGGCTCGAAATGCGTCAGCGCGCGGCTGATGCCGTGACGGACGGCGCCCGCCTGGCCGGAGAGGCCGCCGCCGCTGACGGAGCACGCGACGTCGAACTGATTGAGCCGATTGCACAGCGCGAAGGGCTGGCTGATCAGCATGCGCAGCACCGGCCGCGCGAAATACACCGCGAGGTCGCGGCCGTTCACCGTCATGCGCCCGGAACCCGGCTTGATCCAGACGCGCGCCACCGCGTTCTTGCGCTTGCCGGTCGCATAGGCGCGGCCCTGCTTGTCGATCTTGGGTTCGGCCAGCGCCGCCGTGGCCGCAGCCGCCGGCTGGGTCGCGACGCGCAGATCCTTGAGGTCGGTGAGCGTCTGCGTCTCGGGGCTCATCGTGAGGCGATCCTCTTGTTCTTCGGGTTCATGCTTGCGATGTCCAGCACTTCGGCCTGCTGCGCTTCATGCGGATGCGTGGCGCCGGGATAGACGCGCAGGTTCTTCATCTGCCGCCGGCCGAGCGGCCCGCGCGGCACCATGCGCTCGACCGCCTTCTCGATCACGCGCTCCGGATGCTTGCCGCCGAGGATCTGGCCGATGGTCCTCTCCTTGATCCCGCCGGGATAACCGGTGTGATAGTGGAACACCCGGTCGGTCAGCTTCTTGCCGGTGACGCGCACCTTGGCCGCGTTGACGATGATAATGTTGTCGCCGCAATCGAGGTGCGGCGTGTAGGTCGTCTTATGCTTGCCGCGCAAGCGGTTCGCGACGATCGTCGCCAGGCGCCCGAGGATGACGCCGTCGGCATCGACGACGTACCACTTCTTCGTGATCTCCGAGGGCTTCGCGGAATAGGTCTTCATGGTGCCGGTCTCTTGCCAAAGGACGCGCGGGAATAGCGGACGCGGGCCGCTGATGTCAACCTGAAACCCGCCAAATCCGGCCAAATTCGTGCGCGGTATCATAATACCACAGACGCCCGAGACGAGCGTGCCACTCTGCAAGGGGGTACTCCGACCCGACCCGACCCGCAGCACCGGAACGATGCCCGATGTTCTACGATCCCCGTCGCAACGACCACGGCCTGCCGCGTGATCCGTTCAAGAGTCTGATCGTGCCGCGGCCGATCGGCTGGGTGACCACGATCAGCACCGCTGGTGCCGTCAACCTGGCGCCGTTCAGCTTCTTCAACGCCGTGGCCGAAGCGCCGCCGATGGTCATGTTCGCGCCGAACGGCCGCAAACCCGACGGCGCGCAGAAGGACTCGCGCGTGAATGCCGAGGCGACCGGCGAGTTCGTTCTCAACCTGGCCACCCACGCGTTGCGCGAACAGATGAACGCCACCTCGTCATCGCTGCCGGCCGGCGTCGACGAAATGCAGTTCGCCGGGCTCACCCCGGCCGCCGCGCGTCACGTGAAGCCACCGCGGGTTGCCGAATCGCCGGTTCATCTCGAGTGTCGATACCTGCAGACGGTCGTGCTGCCGTCCTCGGCCCACGGCGCCAACGCCGTCATCATCGGCGAGGTAGTCGGCATCCACATCCGTGACGATCTCATCAAAGATGGCCGTGTCGACATCGTGTCTACACGGCCGATCGCCCGCCTCGGCTATTCCGAATATGCCGTCATCGACGGCAAGTTCCGAATGCCCTTCCCGGATTGAAAAAAGGCCTTCCGCGCGAGCGCGGAAGGCCAAGGAAACCCGCGGCCCGTGGGTGGGTGAGTCAGGCCGCGCGAGCGGCCGATGCCGCGGGTGAACTCTGTCGACCATACATATAGGTCAGACACCCTATGATGGCCAGAGTCGCGGCATAGAACAAGAGCTGAATTCCCGACGGGCTTGAATCGTATCCAATGAGCGTATGAAGGATCCTTCCGGGAATGCTACTTTCCGAAAGCATACCCGAACTATTCCAGATGTTGCGTCCCAGGGCCGGCAAGAGGTCGGCCTGGACGAGGAAGCGTGCGCCTTGCGAGGCCATGCCGGCGGCCAGCAGCACGATCATCCAGGTCGTGACGGCGAAAAGATAGCGCGTGGGAATGCGCAGAAGGCCGAGATAGAGGATGGCCCCCAGCGCCGCGCCGGCGACGAGACCGACGATCCCGCCGAGCAGCAGGGACAACGCGCCGGCGCCGCTGCCTGCGGCGATGCCGTAGAGAAACAGCACGACCTCGGAGCCCTCGCGCACCACCGCCAGTCCGACGACCACACCGAGGGCGTAGAGCGGGCGGCTTCCCGCGGCAACGGCGCTGCTCACTTCCGATACATGGCGCGCGATGTCGCGGCCGTGGCGGCCCATCCACACGCAATGCCAGCCGAGCATGCCCACGGCGGCGAAGAGGATCGCCGCATTGAAGAGCTCCTGCCCCATGCCGGCCGCCGCCGCGGCGATGGTACCGGCAAAGACGGCGACCAAGCTGGCCCCGAGCACGCCGGCCGTGATCCCGCCGCCCACCCACAGGCCGCGGCCGGCGACGCCCTTGCTGCCGGCCATGACGATGCCCACGACGAGCGCTGCCTCCAGCACCTCGCGAAAGACGATGATCGCCGCGCCCAGAAACATGGATGCTCGGATCCTGTTTATTTCGCGACGATCTTGCCTTTGGCCGAGTCCTCATGGAACTCGCCGACGAACTCGTAGGTGCCGGCGCTGAGGGGACCGATCTTGATCTCCGCCTTCTGGCCGCCTGGGATCACCTTCTCGATGCCGAGCGCCTGGCTCTCGAACTCCTCCGGCGTCTCGTCGGCGTTCGTGACCAGCAGCTTCACCTGGGCGCCGGACGGGATCTCGATCAGTTCCGGATCGAACTTGTGATCCTTGATCGTGACCGCGACATTGCCGTCGTCGGCGCGGCCGCTGAGCGCCAGCACGCCCGCGAGCCCGAGACCGATCGCGATAGCAACGACGCTCCGCGAAACCTGTCGAATTTCCACCGCCCGTCTCCTTTCGAGATCGTCGAAGTTGCAAATCATTCTCACTGGGAGAAGTTAATAATGGTTCTCAATTGCAGTTGTCAATGGCCGCCTTGTCTGCCCTGCGGCAATCTGCCGCTCCCCAACGATCGGGCGCATGACCCGGAAGGCACAGAGACGCAATGCCTCAAGCGGGCCACTTCGCGCTCGCGCACACCCCGGCGCGGCAATCTCGGAAACACCGTTTCCGGCGAGGGACGGATGATCAGGCGTGCCGTTTCCGTGATCGCTCCCGCCAATCTGTTGCGTTCATCACTGCATGAACCAACCGTGGCTGACGACGACGGACTGGCCGGTGAGGGCATTGGTCGTGAAGCCGGCGAAGAGCACCGCCAACTCCGCGACATCGCCGGTCGTCGTGAATTCGCCGTCCACGGTCTCCTTCAGCATCACTTTCTTCACGACGTCCTCTTCGCTGATGCCCAGTTCCTTGGCCTGCTCCGGAATCTGCTTCTCGACCAGCGGCGTACGCACGAATCCCGGGCAGATGACGTTGGCGCGCACGCCATACTTGGCACCCTCCTTCGCCACCGTCTTGCACAGGCCGATCAGGCCGTGCTTGGCCGTGACGTAGGGCGCCTTGAGCGGCGACGCTTCCTTCGAGTGGACCGAGCCCATGTAGATGATGGAACCGCCGCGGCCCGACTTGTACATTGACTTGAGACAAGCGCGCGTGGTGAGGAACGCGCCGTCGAGATGGATGGCCAGCATCTTGCGCCAGTCGGCCAGCGTCAGATCGACGACCGGCGAGATGATCTGGATCCCGGCATTGCTGACGAGCACGTCGACGCCGCCGAAGGTCTTCACGACCGCGGCGACTCCCGCGTCGACCTGCGCCTCGTCGGCCACGTTCATGGCGACTCCCATTGCCTGGCCGCCGGCCGACTTGATCTCCGCGGCGACCGCCTCCGCCCCCTCGAGCTTGAGGTCGGCGATCGCGACCTTGGCGCCCTCCTTGGCATAGGCGTGGGCGATGTCGCGGCCGATACCGCTGGCCGCGCCGGTGACGATGGCAACCTTGTCTTTCATGCGCATGGGCTTGTCTCCGCGCTGGAACTGAGACCTGGGGTGAGAGAAAACGACCGGGCGAACAGATCCGGTCGAGCGTCTGCCTGGCCGCCTCGCTGGCCGGCAGTCCCAGCTATATAGGCCCTGATCTTGTCGGCGCGAAGAGGCAAGCGTGCGCCCGCGTAGACGACTAGCTCAGCGAGAACGTCCGCCGGCGCGGTTCTGCACCCACCGGGTCAGGATCGGTTGCCGCCGCCAGCATGACCCTGACGACCGTTCCCTCGCCCAGCCGGCTCTCGATGGCGAATTTGCCGCCGTGCAGCCCGGTCAGCAGCTTTGCCAGCGGCAGGCCAAGGCCCGTGCCGGCCTGGGCGCGCGTGAAGCTGTTCTGGACCTGACCAAACGGCTCGAGCACGCGGGGCAGGTCGTCGGCCGAAATGCCGATGCCGGTATCGCTGACCCCGATGGTGACGTAGGGCCCCTCGTCGTCCGTCGCGAACAACGTCACGGTCCCGCCGTCGGGGGTGAATTTGACCGCGTTGGTGAGCAGGTTCAACAGGATCTGCTTGACCGCGCGGATGTCGGCATTGAGCGGCCGCAGCGCCGGCGCCAGCGACAGCTTCATCCGGACCCCGGCATGGGTGGCGCGGTCCTTGATCAAGCGCATGCAGGCCAGGCAGATGTCCTCGACCGAGCAGACTTCGCGATTGAGCTCCTGGCGGCCGGCCTCGATCTTCGACAGATCGAGGATGTCGTTGATGAGGGAAAGCAGCAGCGTGCCGCTGTCGTGGATGTCCTTCAGGTAGTCCTTGTAGCGCGGCGAGCCGATCGCGCCATGGACTTCCTGCTGCATCAACTCCGCGAAGCCGATGACGGCGTTCAGCGGCGTGCGCAGTTCGTGGCTCATGTGCGCGAGGAAGTCGCTCTTCGAGCGGCTGGCGATCTCGGCCTGCTCCTTGGCGAGCCGGAGTTCCTGGGTCCGTTCGGCCACGAGCCGTTCCAACTCGAGGCGGGAACTCTCGAGCATCTCCATCTTGTTCTGGTCGACCTTGAGCTGCAGGCGCATCTGGCCGATGCGGTGCTGGACGCCCGCCCGGTGCAAGGCCTGCCCGATCTCATAGAAGGCCTTGAAATGCTGCAGCGCCGCCTTGTGGTCCCCGGTCGCCTCCCGGATTTGGGCCAGGGTCTCGTGACAGTCGGCGATCAGACCCTTGAGCCCCACCTGTTCGGCCAGCTCCAGGCCCTTTCCGACATGCTCCAGAGCCGTCCGCAGATCGCCCGTGACGAATGCCGCGCGGCCGCAGTTGAGCCATCCGATGATCCGGGTATAGGCGTCGCTGGCGAGGCCGACCGTGGCCAGAAACCGTTCGACGCTGAATTGCAGATCGCGGCCGTGTCCCAGCTTCGCGTGACAGAGCGCCATGATGCCGTGGCAGCCGGTCTCGATGTCCTTGCAGCGGAACACGCCGGCCGCGTCGAGCGCCTCTTCGGCGGAGGCCTTCGCCGCCTCGTAGCGGCCGGCCTCCAATAACGTCAGCGCGCGCGTGAACTTCAACTGCAGCCATTGGAAGTCGTCGAGTTCGTCGTTCGCCAACGAGGCCAATCGCGTCCGGGCGTTGTCCAGCGTCGCGAGGGCATCGTCGAATTCGTGGCGCTTCTTCAGCACCTCGGCGCATTCCATCAGCGCCATGCAGTAGTAGCGCTGATTGCCGATCTCGTCGAAGATCGCCAGGGCTTCGCGGTTGAAATCGAGAGCCTGCTCGAGCAGGCCGACATCGAGATAGAGCGCCGACAGCGTCCGGATCGCCAGCCCGGCCGCCTCCCGATCGCCGTGCTCGGACAGGATGTCGTGCAGCGGCAGCAGGATGCGCTCCGCTTCCGCGTAGCGTCCGAGCAGCCGCAGCACGCGTCCGACTTCGAGATTGCAGCGCGCTTCCGCGTATTTGAGATTGTTCTCACGCGCCGTCGCCACGCCCTCCTCGGCATAGGAGAGCGCCAGCGTCAGATCGTAGATCCAGACCCGGCGGACCAGTTCGCACAGCAGCGAGCAGCGGCTCTCCGCCTCGATGGCGAGGGCGAGATCCTGGAGCAGCGCGCCGACGCCGGGATCGTCCATCGACATGAGCGTTTCGTGCCGAGCCTTGCCGGACAACGGATTCGCCCGCGCAGGGCGGCAAAACCGTTGGTTGCAGCCTAATCGCGTAACATGACATCGTTAAAGAAAGTGATAACTCGGCCTCGAGCTGTCGCTTGGGTGCGGACGGCGGCACGGGCACGCAAGTCATCGCCCCCAGGCCGCACAGACCCTCCCAAATCAGCAGCGACCTAGGCCTCGGCCGCACGTGAAAACGGCCGCCGCGGCAAGCGATTAGCCTGCTTCGGGGCTCACTCGGCCGACGTCCGGGCGGGCGCGCAAACCGGTTTCCCTGAGTTACTGAAGGCTTCCGGAGTCGCCGTCAGTAATCATTGTTAACCTCTTGTTATGGTTAATTTTCTCTTCAGAATGGTGGTGAATTTTCTCTTGCCAAGCGCAGTGAATCCGATCAACTCTATGCATGTTCATTCCCCGAGTTGCGGAATGTAACGAGGAAGCAGGGGTCTAAAGGAGGGTTGAGGCTATGAATGTTAGTGAATTGTGGGATGACGTAATGTCCGGTGCGTTCGCCGAGGGTCAGTCGGCGACGTCCGAAGCCGTGTCCGCCAGGGCTCTGGGACTTTCGTCCCGCGCGCTGTCGTCCAGGGCGCTGAGCCAGTCATCCCGGGCGCTTGGCCTGTCGTCGCGGGCGCTTTCGGCCCGCACGCTGGGTTTGTCCAGCTAGCGTAAGAGTTGGCTGAACAACGCCATCGATAGAATTTCGATAGCGAAAGTGTCGGGCCCCAGCAGCGTCGCTGGGGCCCGATGCATTTGGAGATACGGTTTCGCTTAGAGCTAGAACCTCCTTTACAGCCGGTCCCTCCGCCGGATATTCCAGCACTGAATTTTTCGTCAGTTCATAACCTCAGGCCATTTTCACCG
>Ga0335080_10004139_pt1 | contig 14759 bp, 12 predicted proteins | sample Lox_Sample_34_FD_206720 | JGI IMG/M metagenome (GOLD analysis project Ga0335080, IMG submission 206720) | Soil microbial communities from Loxahatchee National Wildlife Refuge, Florida, United States - Lox_Sample_3.4 | ecosystem: Environmental > Terrestrial > Soil > Wetlands | place: USA... | reverse complement strand
CGGAAGCACGCTCAGAGGGGTCAACTATCAGGTAGCAACATCAAGAATAAAGGCGAGGGTAAAGGGTGTCAAGAAAGCGAGCAATGAAATGCACCGTCCGGGAAACTAGGTAGATGCTATGATTATCCTAGGAATTCCCTATGGCAACGCTCTACGTCGAAAACGTGCCCGACGATCTCTATGAGGCGCTGCGCAAGCGCGCCCGCGAGAACCGCAAGTCCATCGCTGCCGAGGTGGTGTCGTTGCTCGAGCAGAACATCCCCACCCAGGCGGAGTTGAAGCGGCGACGGCGGTTTTACGATCGCCTGAAAGAATTGCAGGCGCGTCCTTCGCCTGGCCAGGGGCCGTTTCCTTCCACGGAGGAGATGCAACGCGAGGACCGTGAGCGGTGATCTGGTACGTGCTTGATGCCAGCGTGGGCGCGAAATGGATTTCGCCCGGCGGCACCGAACCGCTGGCCGCCCAGGCTGAAGCCTTGCTGCGGCGCTACATACGAGGCCAGATCCAACTGGTTGTTCCTGACCTGTTCTGGAGTGAGATCGCCAGCTTTCTGTGGAAAGCTGTCCGCTATAACAAGATTTCTGTAGGCACTGCGGAGGATGGGCTTCGTGAGATGATCTCTCATAACCTGCCTACGGTTTCAAGCCGGAAAGTACTGGCAGACGCCCTCCAGATTGCTGTTCGCTTTGATCGCACACCCTACGACTCGATCTACGTCGCGCTGGCTGAAGCATTCCAAACAAACTTGATCACCGCCGACGAACGCCTGGCCAATGCGCTGGCTGCGCACCTTCCCGTGAAATGGCTGGGATCGCTTTGACTGGGGCTGACGGGCAGTGCGGCCTGGGGTACTGCCCAAACTGCACGAAGCCGAAACTTCGCCATTCGTGCTTCCACTGCTGTTGTGGTTAAATTAACGCGATGACTGGCGGGCAGAAAATCCGCGTGCTGGTGGCCAAGCCTGGCCTTGACGGCCACGATCGCGGCGCCAAGGTGATCGCACGCGCCCTGCGCGATGCCGGCATGGAAGTGATCTACACCGGCCTGCGGCAGACGCCGGAGATGATCGTCAACTCGGCGCTGCAGGAAGATGTTCACGTCATCGGGCTTTCCATTCTCTCCGGCGCCCACAATGCCATCGTTCCCCGCGTGATGGATCTGCTGAAGCAGAACAAAATGGATGACGTGCTGGTGCTGGTGGGCGGCATTATCCCCGATCAGGATATTGAGGGCCTGACCAAAGCCGGCGTGGGAGCGATCTTTCAACCCGGCACCGCGATGGATGAGATCGTAGAATTCATCCGCGGCCACGTGCGGCCCCACACCGTGAACACCACTCCCTGATGCCGGAGATCAACACTTCGCGGCTGCGCGAAATGCTCGCGCAAGTCGTCGGCCCCGCCCCCTGGTACTGGAAGGCCTTTCCTGCCCTGCGCTCGCCTACGGGGCAAAAGCTGGTCTGGACGCATCACGGAGAACAAGGACCGCTCGCTTATCTGGTATCGCTCGGAGCGGAAGAGGAACCGGACAAGCCGCTGCTGGCGCTGAACACTTACTGCCGTCCCTTTCCAGTCACCTCGGAACACCTGGGCATTTGGTGTCCTGAAGGCAGCACTTTGCGTCTGGCGTGCTTCGATCTGGGCAGGATGAAGTCGTTTGATTTCGCCGAAGTGGCCGGCTGGTTCAAGCAGTCCACCGAACGGATTTACGCCGCTACCGCGCCGGTCGCGGAGTTTGAACTTCCGCTCACCTTGCCGGCGGGGTTGCACAAAATTGAAGTTCCGCCGGAGCTTCAGCCCGTGGAGGAGCTGATCGCTCCCGGAAGTTATCCCGCCGCCAACCAAGAAGACCCGGCTGCGGCCTTGTACGTCTTCTACCTGCACGCCGGCCTGGTTGAAGTGCTGCCGCAGAAGTGGCTTGCCGCGGGCAGTTCCGATCCCGGGCAGCAATGGATCGCCCGCGCCGCCCGCGATCCCGAGTCACACCGCATTTTCGGCGATGGCGTCCGCATCCGCAGTTTTCTGCTGGAAGACGACGGCCAGCACCTCGACCGCTGGATGGATGAGCACACCTGACCATCCGATTCCTGGCGGCTCAACTCAATGCTCGCACCGGCCGGGTCCTTTGCGTTCTCTGCTACGTCTGCGATTCAAAGCGCTCCTTACCACAAAGAAAGCAACAGCCGCGACGAGAGGCACTCACTTGGGCTGTGGTTGACCTCAGATGGTTCCGGGGATTGCCTTGCGGGGCGCGGCGCCGAACTCGAGTCCGCAGATGCGGAGCTGGCATTTCTGGACCATGACAACACTGCTCGTTTTGCTGATTCCAAACCCGTGGTTGAACGGGCGGTGAGATTTGCTTAGGGCTTCACGCTCGCGATGTTCCGGGAGGCACTCGGCGTTTTGAGGTTTTAGTGGGAGTCGAGGCAAAAATCTTGAAACGCCTAGGGCGCGAAGACGTACTGCCGAGGGCGCGGAGAGAGGGTTCGGGGCGCCGTTGCTTGTGGAAAATTAGGGAATAATCTCTCATCCGATTTACATCGGAAATTCGTGGCCCTGACCCCTCACCATTCGGAGTTTCGGCCTTGTTTCCCACAAAGAAATTCAGTCCTCCACAGCTTCTTCACAAAGCCGCAGCAATTTCCTGTTGCAGCTACTTGCAACTTGCCGCAGAGTGCAATCACAGCATGCGTACGGTGTTGTGCATGCCTGGCGCGGTTGCGGTGGAAGGCGTTGCCGGCAACTCCCGAGGGTGAGTTGCTGGAGAGTTTCCCGGCGCGTTCGCGCGTCTTGCGAAACTCAGGCTTTGCGGCCTCCTCTAGAGTGCTCCTCACCGAGCAGGAATGAGACGCCCCTTCCGCAACACACCCGGATCTCAGGATCTGTGGTAGGCGCCGGGGAGTGGCGCTCCTTCGGGAGCGCAGCAAACCGGTGATGCGTCATCGCCGCCTCCGGGCGGCGAAACGGGTAGCACGGCATCAGCGCGGCGACGCGGCCCAGGTGGCTGGCCTGGGCCGCGAAATCTTATTTCTGCCAGGCTTTTATCTGCCCAGGGCATCGGTCAGGCTTCGCAGTAAGGACTTTCTTCCCCCATGCGAGGATGGCTTCAATGGATAGACGTCAGGAGCGACACCAGGCGGAACGCCTGGTTTGGACGCGCTGACGCGCTCGAGTCCAGGGCGGTCACGGTTGAGTCGCTGCCCAAGCGAGTTTCGGAGACAGCCGCGCGAGTGCGGAAGGAGTTGACCTCGTTCATCCGCATGAATGGGCCGATGCCGGAAGCGGTGAGCACCGAGGACTTCGGAGAACTCTGGTCATGGCAGGGGCGGATGAACGGCTGGTATGACGTGAAGGTCAAGCCGGTTATCGTTCCGCTGTTCGATGAACTGGCGGCGCAGGGCCTCACGGACTCCGTGGTGGACAATCTGATTCATCAGAGCGACCAGACGGAAGAGAGCGTTTCGATGATTACCCAGCGGCTCATGATGCTGGCGGCGCGGTTGTAGCGCCGGCATCTTGCCGGCGTTTTTTTCTCGTCTTTGTTTCTGCACTTGTTTCCCCTCTGAGCTTTGAGTCAGCGTCAGCAGTACTGCTCTTGGGTCTGGTTGCCGGCGGGACGCCGGCGCTACCTTTCTTGACTTCGCTTTGTGTTCGCCTTACAGTTCGGGGAGAGGTTTCTCCCCCGATGCAAGTGGGCAGCCAGAAGAAATTTGGTTTTGATCCGTTTTTCCTCTCGCTACCGCTGGCGTCCACAACCGCACTTGCGGGTAAGATGAGCGCCGCTTCCAATCCCAAAATTAATTACCGACCATAGACTTGGCTACCACCGACTACAGCCTCGCGCATACTTTGCCTGCCAATGTGGAGGCCGAGCGCTCGATTCTGGGCGCGATCCTGCTGGACAATCTTTCGTTCAACCAGGCCGCCGAACACCTTAAGCCGGAAGATTTTTCGCTGGACTCGCACCGGCGGATTTATTCCCGGATGGTGGATCTTTCGGATGCCTCCAAGCCGATCGATCTGATCACGCTGGTCGAAGAACTGGACCGCAAGAAGGAACTTGAGTCCATCGGCGATGTGGGCTACGTCTCGGGGCTGCTGGATGGAGTTCCCGACCGGCCAAGCATCGAGCATTACGTCAAGATCGTGCGCGATAAGGCCCTGCTGCGGGGGTTGATTCACGCGGCGAATGCTGCGATTGCGCGCGCCGCTGAGCAGAGCGATCCGGCGGAAGAGATTCTGAATGAGGCGGAAGCGGCCATCTTCCAGCTCTCGGAGAAGCGCATCGGGCGCGGCTTCATGGGGGTGCGGGAGATCGTCAAGGACAGCTTTGGCTCGGTGGACGCGCTGCTGCAACGCGGCCAGCGGATCACCGGCCTGGCCACGCACTACGCCGATCTCGACGAAATGACCAGCGGCTTTCAGAAGGCCGACTTGATCATTCTGGCGGCGCGGCCATCCATGGGGAAAACGGCGTTCGCCCTCAACATCGCGGAGAATGCCGCAGTTACCGACAACAAGATTGTGGGCGTGTTCTCGCTGGAAATGTCGCGCGAGGCTTTGCTGCTGCGCCTGCTGTGTTCTCAGGCGCGGGTGGACTCGCATAAAATGCGCACCGGCTCGCTGTGGAAGAGCGATACCGACAAAGTGGTGCATGCCATGGAACAACTGGCGCACGCGCAGATTTTTATCGACGATACGCCGGGGATTGCGCTCAGCGAAATGCGGGCCAAGGCGCGGCGGCTGCAGCAGCAGTGCGGCGGCCTGGACCTGCTGATCGTGGATTACCTGCAGCTGATGTCGGGCGGCAGCCGGCGCTATGAAAACCGCACCCAGGAAGTTTCGGCGATCTCGCGCGGGTTGAAGGCGTTAGCCAAAGAGCTGAACGCTCCCGTGGTTGCCCTTTCCCAGTTGAGCCGGGCTCCGGAAAGCCGGGGCGGAGATCATCGCCCGCAGCTCGCCGACCTGCGCGAATCCGGGTCGATCGAGCAGGACGCGGACGTGGTGATGTTCATCTTCCGCGAAGAAGTCTATAAGCAGGACGATCCCGACCTACAGGGCAAGGCGGAACTGATCATCGCCAAGCAGCGAAACGGTCCGACCGGCAAGGTGACCCTGGCGTTTTACAAGAACGCCACCCGGTTTGATTCCATGGCGATCGACGGCGTCGGGCTGGATGAAGGATAACGATGAGGGATAACATTTCTGCCTGTTTCTGTGTCGAAATTGCGCTGTGGAAAAGTTTGTGGAAGGCGGGATAGGCCAGTAATCCGGTTACTCCCATAAGGATTCCGGTTACCTGGGGTGTGACTGCTTGAGTGGGCCTATCCTTAGGCAGGACAGCGACTTAGCAGAATCGGTGGTTTCCGCGCCTTGGCTCCCGCAGGATTTGTAAAGAGGCGCTAACATTGTGGCTTTTGCACATTTTGACCCTGGGTGCTGGTCGATCTGGCGCTGGGTTCCCGCATTCGGGAGCTGTTATGTTTGCTGGCGTCATTGGCAGTTTTGGCGCCGCAACGGCAGTATTTTCTTTCGATTCGCTTCGTCCCTTTCTTAACAAGCTGGTGCTCATATCGAGCGCTTGCCTAAAGACTGATTCTTGCCCACGGCTGGCGGCCAGGCCGTGTCCGCGCCAGAAGTTGACGTAGGCAGTACGGGTGCGCCTTCCTGCTTGCTTTCCGTAGCAAAATTGGTGTACAAACCGTCCCGGCCCGTTCGGGCTGCCGCGGCCTTTATCAATTCGCCATTCCATGCCGTGTTTTCCCGCGTCTTGCGCTGCGAGGACTTTGGGCGCCGCCGGAGGAATCCTATGCTGACGTGTAAGTCTTTGCTCGGTCTGTGCTTACTGCTGTTCTCCGCCACGTTGGTCTTCGCCCAGGGGGTGGCGACCGGCGATTTGCGGGTCACCGTGAAGGACGAGAAGAGCGGCGCGATTACGAATGCCACGGTGACGGCCGCGGACCAGGCGCGGGCATTCGAGCGGTCGGCGACAAGCAGCAGCGACGGCGAGTATCGCATTCTGGCGTTGCCCCCAGGGGTTTACAGCGTGAACGTCGAGTCGCCAGGGTTCGCTAAGACCACGATCAAGGATGTGGCGATTACGGTGGGGCAGATGGCGGATCTTCCCGTGGTGCTTGCGGTTACGGGAGGCCAGGAAGTTGTGAATGTGACTTCGGAGGCGGAACTGATCGAGACCCAGCGAACGTCCTCCACCGATACCATCAATCAGCGTAGCATCGACAATCTTCCGATCAATGGCCGCAACTACATCAACTTTACCCTGACGGATTCGCAGGTGGTGCGGGACAACGCGCCCAATGTCGGTGCCGCGCCGACGTCGGGATTGAACATGAGCGGGCAGCGGGCACGGTCCAACCTAGTGAATGTGGATGGGGCGGACGCCACCGACAACTCGGTGAACGGAGTGCGCTCCACAGTTTCGCAAGAGGCGGTGCAGGAGTTCCAGATCATCACCAATAGCTATGCGCCGGAGTACGGGCGGGCTTCGGGCGGCGTGGTGAACATCATCACACGCTCGGGATCGAACGATTTCCACGGCGATGTGTTCGGCTATCTGCGCAACCGGAATTTCCAGGCGGTAAATCCGTTCAGCGTATGCCTCACGCCGCCGTGCCCGAATCCTGCCTACACCCGGGTGCAGGCGGGAGCGGCTTTCGGCGGGCCGATTAAGAAAGACAGGACTTATTACTATTTTTCCTACGAAGTGACGCGGCGCCATGAAACGGGATTTTCCAGCATCGGCGCGGACAACTTCGGCTTGGTGCCGTTTGATACCACGCAAGTAGGCCTGCCCTTCGGTGTGTTGCAACTCACGCCTGACCAGGTCGGCTTCCTTACGAATCCGGATACGTTGGCGGCCGAGGCAAATCCACTGTTCGCCCATGCGGTGGGACAATACGCCGCCTTGGCCGGAGCCTCTTCCGGCCAGGCGGTCAATGGAGCCTGGCCCACCGGGCTGGTGCAGGGATTGTCGGGCGGTCTGCTATCGAGTTGGGCGGGTTTCCCCACTAGCTGCACACCTCCGGGACCGTGCATTCCAGTGCCTGCGTCGTACCAGACGATGGCCTCGCAGATGGGGAACTTTCCGGTGTTCGAGGGAACAAGCCTGTACTCGCTGCGGCTCGACCACAACGTGAGCAACAACAACCGCCTTACTTTGCGCGCCAACGTCAGCCCGAGCACCGTTACCGGAATTGAGGTGGGAGGCCAGGATCAGCCCTTTGGACAAAACGCCTATTCCCGCACCTCGCAGCAAACCTACCGCGATGTCACCGGAATGGCGCAGGACACCTGGACCATCGGCAACAACAAGGTCAACGAGCTGCGTTTTCAGTACGCGCGGCGCGGGCTGTCTTACTTCTACAACACGGCGATTCCGGGTGGGGCCGATCCGGCGGTGAACATTCCCGGCTTCGGTTATTTCGGGCGCGAGCCTTACTCTTACATTCAGCGGGTAGAGCAGCGCTATCAGTTCACGGATAACTTCTCCTGGGTTCTGGGGCGCCACACCACCAAGTTCGGGGTGGATGTGAACTACCTGCCCCTCACCGCGATCTTCACCGTCAACTACGGCGGAGTTTACGACTTCGGCTCCTTCGGCTCTGCGAATCTGGGATTTGTATCTCCCGTCCCGAACGATCCTTTCCCGAATCTTTCCGCAGTGCAGGCTTATGGCGCTGGTCTTCCCGGCGACTTCATCCAGGGACTTGGCAGTCCGAGCGATTCGTTTTCCAACCGGCCCCTGGGAATCTTCTGGCAGGACTCGTGGAGGGTCAGCCCCAAGCTGACGCTGAATTATGGCGTGCGTTACGACGTGGAGTTCCCGCCAAAATTCAAGCCGCCTACGGGGCTGGCGGAAGCCGGGTACAACTTCTTGGGATTGCAGAAAGGAATCCAGACCGACAGCAACAATATTCAGCCCCGCGTCGGGCTGGCCTGGGATCCGACGGGCGACGGGAAGACGGTATTTCGCGCCTCCTACGGCCTGTTTTACGACCATCCGCTGCTGGGCCTTTATTTCCTGGGCGATGCTTCCGACGGCTCCACCAGCGGCCAGCTGGCTTTCGGCGGCACCGCGCCGTGCACCAGCGCGGGCGATCCGGGAAACCTGAACGCCATTCCGATTTTCCAGGGACTACCCATCAATGTTCCTTCCGCCGCCAATCCCTGCGCCGTTTCTCTTAATCCCGCCGTGACTGCGGCCCTGGGGTATCTACCTAATCAGCAGCAGTTCCAGGCGCTGAATTTTCCGCAGTCGGAGTTCCTCAACCAGAACTATCTGAACCCCGCGAGCTTTCTGCCGCTGGGATTTCAGCCTTTCGGCTATCCTCAGTCCAAAGACTTTGTGTATGCCTATTCCCAGCAGGCGAACTTCAGCATCGAACGCGACCTGGGACACGGCTTCGCGCTGAATCTGGCCTATAACTTCAACGGCGGACGCCACCTTAACCGGCCCATCAACGCGAATACCATCCGCGGCGACTTGATGGTCGCCAACTTCAGCGCGGCGCTGGCAGCGGGGCAATCGGCGAGCAGTCCCTTCACCGTGGGGTCGGGGGCGGTTCCCTGCGGGAGCGGACCCGGCGGCCCCTGGGTCAGTTCGTCGCTGATGAACTTCTTCCGGCCGGGCGGCCTGAACCCGTCTGTCGCGGGAGCGCTAATCGCGGCCGGAGCGGCTGCTTGCGTCACTCTGGCCGAATCCATCGAGAGCAGCCTGGCGAGCCAGGGATTCAACGACAAGTGCGATCCCCTGACCTCGTTTACGAACTGCGTCCCCTTTGGCGACATGGACGCCAACTATTCCAACGGCAGCTCGATCTACCACGGCCTGAGCGTCAATCTGCGCAAGCGCTTCAGCAATCACTATGAATTTCTGGGTTCCTATACCTGGTCGCACGCCATTGACGACTCCACCGATTTGCAATCCACGCTCACTCCCCAGGACAGCTACTATCCCGGCCTGGACCGCGGGAATTCGACGTTCGATCAGCGGCATCGTTTCGTGTTCAGCGGCGTTTACCAGACGGGCAAACTGGCGGGAGGCGGATTCGGCAGCAAGTTCCTGAGCGACTGGACGTTTGCGCCCATCATCGAAGTAGCGTCAGGACGGCCCTTTAACATCATCACGGGGAATGGCGATAATCTGCAGTTGTCGTCGTTGACCAGCCGCCCGAATACCGTGGTCAACGCCGGGTGTGAGGCGCTGGGCTATCCCTCCTACCCGTCGAAGTACTCGCCCACGGGAGTTTTCCAGGAGCCTTGCATCGCCGATTTCGACGGTACGCTGCAGTCGCTCGACGGAACTCTGGGGCGCAACTCCGCAGTTGCGCCGTGGACCCTGTTCGACGACCTGCGCGTGGCCAAAGCCATTCCGCTGGGCGAGCGGTTCAGCCTGGATTTGATCGCCGACATGTTCAACCTGGCGAACCGGTTCAACGTGTCGGCGGTGAGTCCGCTGTTCACCAATGCCGGCCAGCCTACGGCAGCCTATGATCCGCGGCAGTTTCAGTTTGCGATGAAGATCAAGTGGTAGGCGAACGTGGGCGCGGGCGTCCCCACCCGTGAGTCGTTCTTCTGAGAATGGAACGCGAAGTTCGGTAATACTGCGCCGCACGGGCGCAGGACGCCCGCGCCTACGTTTGAACGCTTCCGGCGACAATCGCTAAAGGACACCGACCAACGATCAACGGCTCCCGCCCTGCCATCATCTAAACTACTGAGAACTTGAAGACCCTTATCACACTGCTGCTGCTCGCCATTCTGGCGGCGGGCGGATGGCTGGCATGGGCGGTGCTTCTTCCCGTGCAGCCGGCGAGCCAGACATTCGTCATGTTGCGGCCGGGGTACTCGACGCGGCGGATTGCCTCGGAATTGAAGTCGGCGGGAGTGATCCGCAGCGCGGACGCCTTTGTGCTGTGGCACTACCTGCATCACCGGCGCTCGCTCAAGGCCGGCGAATATCTGTTTGATAAAGCCGAGGACGCGCGCGTGGTCCACGACCGCCTGGCGCGCGGCGATATCTACATCCACACCGTGGTGATTCCCGAAGGCTACAACATGTTCGACGTCGCGCAGGCGATGCAGGACGCGGGGCTGGGAACGCGGGAGGAATTTCTTGCGGTAGCGCAGAGGGATACTTCATTGATCGCGGATCTTGCGCCGCAGGCCAAGTCGCTGGAAGGATATCTCTTTCCCAACACCTACGAGTTCACCCGGACGCAGACCATGGCCGAGATGGCGGCGGCGATGGTAAAGCAGTTCCGCCAGGTGGCGCAGGAACTGGGGCTGAACGTCGATACGCAGCAGGATATCCAGAAGACCGTGACCATGGCATCAATCATCGAGAAGGAAACCGCGGCGCCCGACGAGCGGCCGCTGGTAGCCAGCGTCTATTACAACCGGCTCGGTGAGGGCATTGCGTTGCAGGCGGATCCCAGCGTGATTTACGGAGAGTTGCTGCAGGGCACTTACAGCGGGGCCCTGCATCATGAGGATATGCAGGTGAACTCTGCCTACAACACCTACCGGCACCCGGGGCTGCCCCCGGGGCCGATTGCGAATCCGGGAAAAAGCGCGCTGGAAGCCGCGATGCACCCGGCCACCACCGATTACTTCTACTTTGTGGCCGACGGGAGCGGACACCACCGCTTTGCCCACAGCCTGGAAGAGCATAACCGGAACGTGGCGAAGTACAGGAAGATGGTGCTGGCGCGCTAAGGTTCGTCCTCACTTCTTCGGCAAAATCTGCCTGCCGTTTGCGGGTTGGGGCGCATCTCCTCGGGTGCGATCAGCGCCCGCTGGGGATCACAGCGGCGAGAGTTCGTCCTGCTTGTCTTCCTTCTTGTCGTGCACGAGTCTTCGTTCGAGATACTGGCGGGCAAGGTCGCGGCCTCCCAGGCCGAAAGCCAGAGCCAGGCCGAGCATCAGGGCTCCGAAGACGATGCCGAAGGCCACCAGCACCGTGTTCTCTCCCAAGCCCAGTTCTTCGAAGCCGATCGAGACCGAGAAGATGATGATCAGGGTGCGGATTATGGTGCTGATCAGGCGGGGAGAGGGCAGGTCGGCGTTGACGGCGGCGAGCAAGGCGGCACGGGAAAAGAAGCTGGCTGCCAGCAAACCGAAGAAGAACACGAACATGGCGGCGAAAAGCCGTGGCAGGAAGCCGAAGAAGCGGGCGACGTGCTCTTCCAGTCCCACGATCTGCAGCACGCTGATTCCCACCAGCACGAATCCGAACCAGGCAATCCAGAAGACGAAGCGGCTGAGCAGTTCACTGGTAGGCGGCAACGCGGCTTTTTTCAGCAATTGCGTGGCGCCGGCGTCTTCGGAGAGCTTGTCGAACTTGGTCAGGCGGAGAATGCTGCGCAAGGCTCCGCGCAGCGCCGCGGCGATCACCCAGCCGATCAGAATGATGATGAGCATCACCACGAAGCGGGGAACGAACTCGGCCATGTTGTGAATGACGCCGAGGGTGGCCTGGCTCAATTCGTTCATAATCATCTGCCACATTTTTGCCTCACTTTTCTCCGGCCCACATCTGCAGCAGGCTCGGCTTCATGTGCTCGAAGGTCAGACAAAGGGCTTCGACGTAGTTTTCGATGTCATCGGCGGTGGCATCGCTGTTCTCGACGAGAAAGGTGAACGCCCGGCCGCGATAGAGCGGAGCCAGGGCCTGGATGATATGGTCGCGGCTGATCACGCTCTTGTGATACGAGGCCGCGAACTCATAGATGGTCTGTACCCACAATTCACCCGAGTAGCGGAGGCTCTCCTCGGGGAGGGCGGTGATCCTCTGCAATTCTGCCAGTGTGGCCGGCGAAAGAATGGGTTTGAGCACCGGCTCGATGAGTTCGCTGACGCCGCGGACGAACAATTCGTAGAGGCGGGTACGGTCCACGCGCATGGGTTCGACGCTGATTTCGTGCTCCGCGCCGATGGTAGTTACCGGCTGTGATTCTTTGGCATTGCTCCACGCCGGGTAGTTGCCGTCCAGCGACCAGAACAGCGCTCCGGCAGTGCGGCGGATGGCGGAAACCAGGTCGGGAGGACTACCCTCGCCGCGGGTACGCTCGCCGAGAAAGGACTGGGCCACCCGGAAATCCCCGCCCAGGGCGGAAGTCGTAAGCAAGGTTTCGGCGCCGGTCTGAACCGAGTCTTCCGTCCACAGGTCCCGTCCCAAAAAATATGAGCCGAGCTTGCCGGAGAAGGCGAAGTCGAGAGCGTAGGGCTCGCGGAGACGGCGGCCGTAGAGAGCGCGGGTCATGGGATAGAGCAGGTTGCGCACCAGCAGGGCATCGAACTTGTGGCGGCGATAGAGAGGCGTGACCAGGTCGAAGTTGTCGCGCAACACCGGGCGCACCAGGCGTTCCACCCACTCCGGTTCGATAGCGGTGGAGTCGGGGGCGAAGACGGCGCAGGTACTCGCGCGCAGCAGGTCGGCGGCAGCGAGGAAGGTGTGCAGGGCAGCGCCGCCATGAGGATCGCCGGGAACTTGTGTGCTGACGCAGTGCAGGGTGCGCAAGGCGTGCACGTTTGGCCCCTGGCGCATATCGCTAATGGAAGCGGCGCGCACCAGGTCGGGCGTGCCGTCCTGCGAGCCGCAATCGGCGTTGATGATGACGGCCCGCTGCCGGGGAAAGCATTTGAGCAGGCCGGCGCGCACGGCGAGGATCACGTCCCCGGCCGTCTTGGCGTCGTTGCAGGTGGCAATCCCGATAAGGATGTCCACCTCGCCGACGTTCATCAGTTCGCGGAGAAAGTCATCCGTGAGAATGCTCTCTTCGGGCAACGAAACCTCCGTAGCGTAGGCGTCCCACCGGCCACCGCTGCCGGCGAGGCGCCGGCGCTACCTCAAATTCTTCTTAGCCGGAACCAAAAGAACTGGTATGGCCCCAGGGTTAAGAGGTATGGCAATTCGCCGATGCGCGGAAAAATGTTCCTGCCAAACATCTCGATAAGAATATTGCCTTTGTAGCGGCGCAGATCAAGCTCCACCGCCTGCGCGGAACTGGAAAGATTATTCACCACCAGCACCGCGTCGCGGTCCAGCTGCCGCACGTAAGCCAGAATGCGGTGGTTGGCGGGATAGAGAAACTCGATGCTTCCGCGACCGAACACCGCCTGCGACTTGCGCACCTTGATCATGCGCTTCATCCAGAAAAGAAGGGAGTGATCGAAGCGCTTCTGCGATTGCACATTGATAGCCTGATAGCCGTACACCGGGTTGAGCATCAGGGGCGAGTAAAGGGACTCGGGATCGGCCGCGGAAAAGCCGCCGTTCCAGCCGCCGTCCCATTGCATGGGAGTGCGCACCCCATTGCGGTCGCCCAGGTTGACGTTGTCGCCCATGCCGATTTCATCGCCGTAATACACGATCGGCGTGCCGGGCAGCGACATGAGCATGCCGGTCATGAGTTCGATGCGGCGGCGGTCGTTATCAAGCAAAGGCGCCAGCCGGCGGCGGATTCCAAGGTTCAGCCGCATGCCTTTGTCCTTGGCGTACTCGTCGTACATGTAGTCGCGTTCCATGTCGGTGACCATTTCCAGGGTCAGCTCGTCATGGTTGCGCAGGAACAGGCACCACTGGCAGTTGGGCGGGATCTCGGGGGTCTGCTGCAGGATTTCCGTCACCGGCTTGCGGTCTTCGAGCTTCAGCGCCATGAACATGCGCGGCATCAGGGGGAAGTGGAAGGCGGCGTTGAACTCGTCGCCGTCGCCGAAGTAAGGGCGCAGGTCGGCCGGCCACTGGTTGGCCTCAGCCAGGAGCATGCGGCCGGGATAGTTCGCGTCCAGCTTCTTGCGCAGTTCCTTGATGATGGCGTGCGTTTCCGGCAGGTTCTCGCAGTTGGTTCCCTCGCGCTCCACCAGGTAGGGCACTGCGTCCAGCCGGAAGGCGTCTACGCCCATATCAAGCCAGAACTTCATCACAGTCCACATTTCCTCGCGGACGGCGGGGTTGTCGTAATTCAGGTCGGGCTGGTGGCTGAAGAAGCGGTGCCAGTAATATTCCTTGGAAACCGGGTCCCAGGCCCAGTTGGAAAGCTCGGTGTCCAGAAAAATGATACGCGTGCCTTTGTACCTGGTGTCGGTTTCGCTCCATACGTACCAGTCGCGGCGGGGATTGTCGCGGGTCTTGCGCGACTCCTGAAACCAGGCATGCTGGTCGGAGGTATGGTTCAGCACCATCTCGATGATCACGCGAATGCCGCGCTCGTGGGCGGCGTCGAGGAAGACTTTGAAGTCGTCGATCGTGCCGTAATTGGGATGGACCGAGTAGTAGTCGGCGATATCGTAGCCGTCATCGCGCAGCGGCGAGGGAAAGAACGGCATGAGCCACACCGCGTTTACCCCCAGATCCTGCAGATAATCGAGCCTCTGGGCCAGGCCGCGAAAGTCGCCGATGCCGTCCGCGTTGCTGTCGTAAAAGCTCTTTACGTGGACCTGGTAGATGATGGCGTCCTTGTACCAGAGCGCGTCCTGGGGAGCCTGCAAGCTGTTCTCCTTACGATTTCCCCGTGGAACAGGTGACTGCAAACAGGGATCACTCGAATCTATCAAACTGGCGGCGTTCTCTGGGAAGCTTCTGGACGTGGCGAACATGGAGCGTTCACATGCCGCGGGCGAACGCTTCGCTCGAGGACTGGTTCCGGGGGTTGGGGTTTCCTTGTGGATAAGCCGCTGCGAGCAAAGTCCCGACGCGCGGGCCTTCTCCCTGGGTAATCTCTTTCCATCCAGAGGTCA
>Ga0335080_10004138_pt1 | contig 14762 bp, 15 predicted proteins | sample Lox_Sample_34_FD_206720 | JGI IMG/M metagenome (GOLD analysis project Ga0335080, IMG submission 206720) | Soil microbial communities from Loxahatchee National Wildlife Refuge, Florida, United States - Lox_Sample_3.4 | ecosystem: Environmental > Terrestrial > Soil > Wetlands | place: USA... | reverse complement strand
GGAAGATGCCACGGCCGGTGCCGCGTAAGAGGTTTTCGGGTGCGAGGGGATCGGGCAGGTTCTCCCAGTCAACGCCCTTGCCTTGATCAGCGATGGTAAAAATGAGTGATTTGCCGTTGTTTTCGAAACTGGCAGTAACCTGTTTCGCGGGATCATAGTCGTTGCCATGAAGGACGGCGTTGACAGCGGCTTCGCGGACGGCCATGGTGATGCGGAAGCGTTCATCTTCGTCAATGCCGGCTTCCTCGGCAAGCTTTTCTGCGGCTGCTTCCACCTCGCTGACACTCTCCATCGTGGAGGGCAGGGAAAAGCTTCGTTTACCGCCTTTCGGATTGGTCACCGGCTTCGTCTCCGCCTCTACCGGGAGTGGCAAAGCGCCGCCTTACCGCGAGAGGAAGTGTTTGGTTTTCTCGTTTGAACGGGAAAACGTCTATAGAGGGCAGTTTCATGGGTGAGGCTGCTTGTGTCAAGAACTGCTTTGAGTTAGCTGGAGGTTTGAGTAACTGCAGTGTGTCCATGATTCGGAGCTGACTTGGCAATGAGGTCAACTTTTTGCGATGGATCAAGAAGTTGGTGAGGTACCACAGGTTTTTAGGCGGCGGGTGAGACCGTCTCATCTCACTCAGTGTGTCCATCGATCAGATACGATTTGAGGCATATTGCCGGGAAATCGAGGAGAGAAATATGGTTCGAATGTTGATCAGTTGCTTGCTCCTGAATCTGGCTTGCGTCGGAGCTTGTGCAGCACTCCTGTTGTTCTATCCAAGGAATAGCGGGTTCACGACAAGCGACCCGCGGAGCACTCACTATCTGGCTGGAGGGGAGATTCTGAGTGCGGCGTTGTTGTCTATTGTTGACGTGGCAATCGGGGTTTATCTTGCCTGGTCTCTGCTGTACACGCGGTGAGGAGTTCATTGACCAGTCAAGCGACAGTATGAAGAGGTGTTCTTCTATGTGTGATAACCGATACGGTTCATGCGCTCAGCGGATCAATCAGGTTGCGAAGCGGAGCAGTACACTCAGCTTATGAACCAGCACACGACAACGCGCGTCAGTCTGACGGCGCTGCTGGGCACGCCGGTGACGGACCCGCAGGGGAACGTGCGCGGCAAGCTGAAGGACATCGCGGTTGCGACAGGTCCCGATGCGGGCAAGGTCGTCGGCCTGGTGCTGAAGACACGGACGGGGCTGTCGCTGGTGCCTTCGCAGAACGTGCGTGAAACGCCGGCAGGAACCTTGGAATTGCGGGCGCCGGAGATGCTGTCGCCACTGAAGGATGAGGGTAACTACATCTATCTTCAGCAGGACCTGGTGGACCGGCAGATCATCGATATCCACGGGCGGAAGGTGGTCCGCGTAAATGACGTGGACCTGGAGTGGATGGGAGATGGGGAGGTACACCTGCTCCGCGTGGCCGAGGTGGAGGTAGGTCTGCGCGGCGCTTTCAGGCGCGTCTTCAAGGGGATTCTGCCCAAGACAAAGCTGGATCAGCTTTCGCGCAGGTTCAAGGATCGCGGGATTCCGTGGCAATTTGTCGATGTGATCGAGGTCGATCCGGCCCGGCGGGTGAAACTGCGGATCGAGTACGAACGACTCGCAGAGATGCATCCGTCGGACCTGGCGGAGATCCTGGAAGATCTGAGTCCGGCGGAACGCGATGCGGTGTTCACGTCGCTGGATGAGGAAGTGGCGGCCGAGACGCTGGAAGAGGTCGATCCGAAGCTGCAGGTTTCGCTGCTCGAGAAGCTGGATGAAGAGAAGATCGCCGACATTGTGGAAGAGATGGATCCCGGCGCAGCGGCCGACCTGCTGGCCGAACTTCCCGAAGACAAGTCGGACGCGATTCTTGAGGAGATGGAGCCCGAGGAGCGGCAGGAAGTCGCGGAACTGCTTGAGTTCGACGAAAAATCAGCGGCCGGCGCCATGACTACGGACTTTGTGTACCTGGGTACGGAGGCAACGGTTTCGCAAGTTGGGCCGGCGCTGCGCAGCTTTGATGGCGACATTGAGTCGGTGACAGAGATCTATTTACTGGATGAGAAGCGCGTGCTGAGGGGAGCGGTTCCGCTGGCGAGGCTGGTGATTGCACAACCGGAGGCGAAGCTCTCGGTGTTGACGGAGGTGCGCGTGCTTTCGTGCCCCGCGGAGATGAAGCAGAACGAATTGGCCGAGATGTTCGACAAATACAACCTGCATGCGCTGCCGGTCGTGGACACTCAGGGCCGAATGGTTGGCGTGGTGCACGCCGATCATGTGATCAGCTTTCTACGAGAAAAGATCTAGTAGCGTCGTCTCCCAAATCCTGCTAATCTTTCGGATCAAATATCAGCAAACTTCAGTGTTGTTGCGGCAATCGCCGGAGCCGCAGCCGACTGTAATCTACGCCACCAGCGGGAAACTGAGGGAGCACCGATGCCGTATGACATCAAAGGAGTCGTCAAACCGCCGTATCTTCCTCCGGAGGGACTGGAGCGTCAGGAGAATACCGCGGCTGATGCAAAGTTGCCGCCTGCCATCCGAGCGTTTGCCTGGATCTGCATTGGCCGTTCGATTGTCGATTTCATCTTCGCATTCATCGTGATTTTTGCTCCGGATTCAACTCTTGCCAAGTTTCTGGGGGAGACGTTTGGCAGCCGTTTCAAACTGATACCTCCGGTCGCGGAGTTTCTTGTTTCAGGCTTCCTTTTCGCTTTTATCGGTTGGAAATGGTTCGCGCGCGACTGGCGGATCCGGTGGATTGCGATGTTTCTCAGCGGGGCTATTGCCATTAGAAGTATTGCCCTGGTGATGGTTGATCGAGCCTCCGCCGCCCAGGGCAGGGTGCTCTCTGCCCAGAAAGAGACGGAGATGATTCTCCACGCGGTGTTCGATCTGTTTGTCTGCGCCTATCTGGCCTTCTATCCAGGTATGGCTCAGGCATTTAAGGAAAGATACTAAGAGTAACGAAGAATCAAAGGATTGGTCGAAGATCACTGACGATCCGTTGCATTCTGTGAAAGAATGCCTCGGATGTTTCAATTTCCACAAATCATCCAGGGCGGGATGGGCGTAGGCGTGTCGAATTGGCGGCTGGCGCAGGCGGTCTCGCGGCTGGGGCAGCTTGGCGTGGTGTCGGGGACCGCTCTTGACCAGGTGCTCGTAAGGCGGCTTGCGGACGGCGATGAGGGCGGACACATGCGGCGCGGTTTCGACGCGTTTCCCTTTCCGGAGATGGCGAGGCGCATCTGGAACGAGTACTTCCAGCCGGACGGGAAGGCTGCTGGAACGCCATATCCCACAGTTCCGATGCACCAGAGGCGCGATTCACGCAAGCTGATCGAGTTGCTGATGATCAGCAACTTCGTGGAGGTGTTCCTGGCTCGCGACGGGCACATCAACAAAGTCGGAGTGAACTTCCTCGAGAAGGTGCAGCTGCCGCACCTGGCTTCGATCTACGGGGCGATGCTGGCTGGAGTGGGCTACGTGCTGATGGGAGCGGGAATTCCACTGCACATTCCAGGAGTGATCGACAATCTCGCGGCAGGCAAGCCTGCAGAGTACAAGCTTGCGGTCGCAGGCGCGACGGCCGAGCAGGATACGATGATACGGTTCGATCCACGCGAGTATGCGGAAGGACTGTTGCCGGTGCTGGAGAGGCCGAAGTTTCTGGCGATTGTCTCATCCAATACTCTGGCGACGACGATGCTGCGGAGAGCTTCAGGTCGTGTAGACGGATTGATCATCGAGAGCCCAACCGCGGGCGGACACAATGCTCCTCCACGCGGAAAGCTGCAACTGGATGCGATCGGGCAACCCGTGTATGGGGAACGCGACAAAGTCGATGTCGCTGAGCTGCGGAAGCTAGGGGTGCCGTTCTGGATGGCGGGTGGCTATGGGAGCGCGGGAAAGCTGCGCGAGGCGCTGGAGGAAGGCGCAGCCGGAGTCCAGGTGGGGACGGCGTTTGCCTTCAGCGAGGAGTCGGGGTTGCGTCTTGATCTGAAGAAGAGGCTGGTGGCACACGCAGCCAGCGGAATAGGACAGGTGTTTACCGATCCGCTGGCATCGCCGACAGGATTTCCTTTCAAGGTGGCACAGCTCACCGGCACGTACTCCGATCAGGGTGTAGCAGCGGCGCGCACGCGCGTGTGCGACCTCGGGTATTTGCGCGAGGCCTATGCGACACAGGACGGAAAGATCGGATACCGCTGTTCTGCCGAGCCCGAGGCTGCATACGTGGCGAAGGGTGGCAGTCTGGAGGATACGGTAGGACGCAAGTGCCTGTGCAATGCGCTGATGGCGAATATAGGCTATCCGCAGACGCGTAACCAGGGAATTGCTGAGCCTCCCCTGGTGACGGTGGGTGATGATCTGAACACAGTTGCGGCCTTCCTGAAGGACGGAAAGGAAAGCTATACGGCTGCGGATGTGGTTGCGTCTCTGCTGGGCACAGGCGAGGTTGCTGCGGCCTCCCGGATGGAAACGGTGAGTGCCGCAATTCACCTCTGATTGAAAAGCTTTCGGATCTCCTAGCCCGCTTCGTCCTCCTCGTTGAGCATTTCACCAAGCCGGTCGAGACGCAGTTCCCAGTGCGAGCGGTGGTCTTTGATCCATTGTTCGAGCAGGGAGAATCCTGCGGGTTCGATGCGGCAGGTGCGGACCCGGCCCGTCTTTTCAGTGCGGACCAGGTTGCTCTCTTCGAGGATCTGAAGGTGCTGACCGATTGCGGTGAGCGTGATGCCGAGGGGCCCGGCCAGTCGCGTGACTGAGGTGGGCCCCCGGCTCAGCAGGTCGAGGATTGCGCGTCGCGTGGGGTCGCCGAGCGCGTGGAAGAGACAATCGATATGAGGTTGCGGAGCGGGCATCGCGGGCCTCCGTCAGGCTGCCAGTTCTTTTCCGACCCGATCGAGGAGGCCCTGCCAGCCTTGCTCGATCATCTTCGGCCCGTCGGGCCAGTCGATGAATGTGCCCTGGTTCGTGAGGACCAGGTCGGTGCCGCGTTCCGAGGACAGAAACTCGAAGGTCAAAAGAGTGATCTGAATAGGCTTTCCATTCAACGACATTTTCATGGTGGCAACGATGCGGCTATCGGGAACGATGTCCTGGTAGGTGGATTCGTTGACGATCTCGGAGCCGGCGATTGGATGGCCCGGCTTGAAGCGATAGTGAAGACGCTCGCTTCCTCCCACGCGAAACTCCATCTCGAATTCCTGGATTTCGTGATCACCCTCCGCGTACCACCGGCGCTTGCGTGCCGGTTGGGCAAAGGCCGAATAAACACGCTCGGGAGGTTGTGGGTAGGAGCGCTCGAGGACGAAAGTGCTGTGGATGACGGCGGGTTCGGGCATCGGAATTACCTCCTCTGGCTTCACGCTTAATAGTGAAGTAGAAACTTCAGTGTTGCCTGACTCTTGGGAATTGTCAAGTGGATACTTCAGTATTGTGGCAAATTTATTTTTCGAGCGGCAAATCGAGATTATTTTCCGATTTCGAGGAATTCATCGGTTTCGGAGAACATCGATGAAATCGCGCTGGACAGGGACTCGGTATCGGCGACGGTGATCGCCCCATCTCCCGACGGAATCATGCCAATGGCCTGATTCTTCCCAGCTTTCTTGGCGCGATAAAGGGCGCGGTCGGCAAATTTGAGAACACGCTCATAGCTCACGGCTTCGACGTCGTCCTTGAGCCAAGGGAAGGTGGCCCACCCGACGGAACAGGTCTGGTGGACGTGCTCAGAGCCATCAATGGTGAATGGGCGGTCGCGGAAGGCCTCGAGGACGCGAGTGGCGAGGATGGGCGCCTGGAGGCGATCGGTGCATCGTGAAACGACGAGGAATTCTTCGCCGCCCCAGCGGACGAGCAGGTCTGAGTTACGGATGGCCAGAGAAATGCGGCGCGCGGCCTCGATGAGGACGCGGTCGCCACCATCGTGGCCGTAGCTGTCATTGACTTTCTTGAAATTATCGAGGTCGATGACGTAGAAGATGATGTCGCTCTCGGAGCGAACGCCGCGTTCGAGATGGGCGCGAATGGACTGGGCGATATCACGCTGGATGGTGGCTGAGAAGAAGCGGCGATTGCGGATCCCAGTGAGAGGATCGGTGGTGGAGGATTCCTCGAGAACGAGGTTGGCGCGCTTGAGCTCGCGGTAGAGCAGGTGCTCTTCGAGGAAGACAAGCCCGGCCATCACGAACACGGCGCTTGCGGTGACGATCACGCGGAAGTGCATGATCTCGATGGGAACTCCGCGCTCTAGAACGGCGAAAACCATCATGACTGGGAGAGAGAGCACCGCGAGAACTGCGACAACTGACCATGAGCCCCAGCTCTCCTGCTGGGCGGGCTCTCCTTGGAGGCTCAGGTTCCGCCCCGACATGGCGACAATCAAGTAGAGCGCCCAGGATGCGATGTAGGGGGTGTCGAACCAGCTGCCGACGAAGTAGGTGCTCTGCTCGATAGCGCGGTTCAATGTGACGAACCACAGGTAGTGGAAGGCGACAGCGCCGAGATAGAGGAGGTAGAACCTGCGCCACGATCCACTGCTGCTGCGGATGAGATGAAGGAGAACAAAAGTGACGGCGAGAATTTCAAACAGGTACAGACGGTCGTAGTTGCGGTTGTAGAGAGATTCGTTGGGTGAGACATATTGCCAGCAGCTGACGAGGAAGACATAGAAGAACACCCACCACAGCATGAGCAGGACAAAGTGGATGCTGCCCAGGCGCACTCCCCGGCGGGACTGCTCTACATGTGGACGAAGCAGGAATCCGGCGAGCATGAGGATGCCGGGGAGGAAGGGAAGTACGTCACCGGCGAAAAGTACCGGAACATCTCTCTGCAGGAAGACGTCGTAAACCGTCCACAGGAGTTGGCTGAAGAGAGCGATGGTCCAGCCAACAGCCTGCATGATCCAGAAAACACGAAGGCGGCCGGAGGCGGGAACGGCATTTCGAGCAAAGGCAGCGATCAGAGTCAGGAAGAGCAGTGCAGCCACGGAATCGCTGACTGCGCTGAGGGCTACACCCCGAGGCAGCAGTATAGAGGCGATGCACTGCACGAACGTGAGGACGATCGCCGTGGCTATCCAGTCTTTGGTGGTCTTACGCACGCCTGGGCCCCTCACATCTGAACTGATTGTAGGGAGAGAGAGAAGCGCGCAACAGGCACGGAATGTGGGAGGTAGGGTGCGACTTTTGGACCAAAGTAACGGCAACGAGGTGGTTTGAATCTCCTTATGCCTACTACCCCGCCGTCTGCGGAGTATGACTCCTTGTTTTCAGTGGGTTTAAAGGGTCGGGGGCTCCATGAGTGAAAGGCGGCGGACGAAGATTCGAAAGGCCAAAGTGATCAGAACTTTCCCACCTCCCTCAGGCACCCCCAAGAGTGGGGACTCGCTGCCCCCAAGTTGTATTGCGGCTCATCTGCCGGCGCTGGCACCATCAGCCGGATAGGATCTGAACCACCGGAGTGTCCCCATGATTTACTCCAAACCTTCCAGCGATCCAACAAGCACACTGCGCGACACGATCATTGACCGGGAACCCGGAGCGCCCTCTGGAGATTTGACGCCTCCGCATCGTCTGGATGCCGACTCTCAAAGCAAAGCCAATGCCACAGCCGAGACGCGTCGCGCAGTCTGGAGTCCCCGTCCCGAGTCGGGAACCCTCTGGGTGCGTCCATGGGGTGGAAAATAAGACCCGACAAGGCGATTGCACAGCCGCGACTATAATCGGTTGCCTCTGAACCTCCTGCTATTATCCCCAGTCTCCTTCGAAATCCGCTCTTCCTCACACGTTCCCGCGATGACGCATCCCAGCAAGGTCGTCCCTTCCAGCCCTCAAGAGGCGCGCGGTATTTGATGCAGCGGAGTAAAGCTCTCCTGCTTTGGATGTTTCTTGGAATCAGGGATGACGGAAAGGATCACTCCGGTCAGGGGAATGCTTATGGGTTCACGTTCGCGATCCAGCCATAAAGCCAGCCGCTGGGTATGTGCGGCGCTGGCACAGCAGAGGCAGGTGGGATAGTTACAGACGGCGCGGCAAGATTCGCAGTACCACGCCTGATCGAGCGGGATCGCGCAGAATTGAGAAAGCGAATCGATGATCTGACGACGCATCGGAGTTACCAACTCGCCGAAGTATAGCAGCGGGGAGAATCTCCAAAAAACTACGAAGATTACCAGTGCTGCCGCCAATGTGTGCATCAACTTTCCTCAGCGCGTTCCCTTGCTGCCGCACCCCGGAAGGGAAACAGTCGCATAATGCCAACATCTTTGAGAAAGGCCAGACATCGGACCGTTAAGAATGCTTCCTCCGCTCGATCGCCTCGATGTCTTTAAGGTCGTGGTTGCAAGGTCACTCACTCGGGAAGTTAGAGGATTTTTGCCGAGGTCTGTGGTGATGCCGGTGAGAGGTGGGGATGGAGTGGCTGGTAAACTGGCACTAGTCCCTTTGAAAGAGAATTGATTGTGGCTTCCAGCGTAGGAAATTCCTCTCAAAAATCAGCGTTGACGTTTCAGGAGTTGTTGTTCCGGCTGCAGGGTTTCTGGGCGGAACGCGGATGTGTGCTGCAACAGCCGTATGACGTGGAAGTGGGCGCGGGCACAATGGCCCCGGAAACGTTTTTGCGGGTGCTGGGGCCGAAGCCCTACAAAGTCGGCTATGCGCAGCCTTCGCGCAGGCCGGCGGATGGGCGCTATGGCGAGAATCCGAACCGGTTGTTCAAACATACGCAGTTTCAGTTGATTCTGAAGCCGCCGCCGGTGAATGTGCAGGAAGTGTATCTGGAATCACTCGCCGCGATGGGGATCGACCTCAAGAAACACGATCTGAAATTCGAAGAGGACAACTGGGAGTGGCCGGCGGGCGGCGCCTGGGGCGTGGGCTGGCAGGTGATGCTGGACGGGCTGGAGATTACGCAGTTCACATACTTTCAGCAATGCGGCGGGATGGATCTCGATCCGATCTGTGCGGAGCTGACGTACGGGATGGAGCGGATTGCGGCGTTCCTGCAGGATGTGGACTCGATTTACGACATTGTGTGGGCGCGCGATCCCGAGACTGGCGCGGAGATGACTTACGGCGAGGTGCGGCTGGCAGAGGAGTTGCAATTTTCGGTTTACAACTTCGAGGATGCCGACGTGCCGCGGTTGTGGGAGCACTTCAATTCGTACGAAGCCGAGGCACATGGATTGCTGGCGCGGGCCGCGGCACTGTTTGAGAAGGAAGATGCAACGGCCGCGGAGAAGAAGCGATTTCCGGTGTTGCCGACGTATGAGCTGGCACTGAAATGCTCGAACCTGTTCAACATTCTGGATGCGCGCGGAGCCATCAGCGTGACGGAACGTGTAGGTGTGATTGGAAGGATTCGGGCGCTGGCGGTTGGAGCGGCGAAGGTGTGGGCGGCGCAACAATAAGCTGCTGGCTCGTAGCTTCCAGCTGCCAGCTTTTCGGTGCCGAGTAATACAGATTCAATTTGAAAGACGAGCTAGTGGCTAGAAGCTCTCTAAGAAAGAATCGATTCAATGGCGGACTTTTTATTGGAGATTGGGCTGGAGGAAGTTCCGGCCCGGATGATTGCGGGGGCCGAGGCCGAACTTGGCCGGCGGGTGCAGGAACTGCTCGGGCGTGAGCGGCTGCTGGAAGATGGCGCGACGGTGAAGACGTATTCGACGCCGCGTCGGCTGGCTGTGCTGGTCGAGGGTGTGCGCGGGGCGCAGGCCGATGTGGAAGAGAAGCTGACTGGACCCTCGTGGAGCGTGGCGTTCAAGGATGGCGCTCCAACCAAGGCGGCGGAGGCTTTCGCGAAAAAGGCCGGCGTGGATGTGACGGCGCTCGAGAAGGTGACGACGGCGAAGGGCGAGTACGTCGGCGCAACGGTGAAGCGCGCAGGAAAAGCTGCGCCGGAAATTCTAAGTGCCGAGTTGCCGAAGGAAGTGCTGTCGATCTACTGGGCGAAAAATATGTATTGGCGGGCAGGGAAGCCCGAGCGCTTTGTGCGTCCGCTGCGCTGGGTTGTGGCGATGCTGGATTCGGCAGTAGTGCCGCTGGAGATTACAGGGATTGCTGCGGGAAATGCGAGCCGCGGACACCGCATTTTGCACGGTGATGCGCCGGTGTTGATTGGATCGGCGAAGGGCTATGCCGAAGACCTGCGCACAGGCAGTGTGATTGCCGATGTTGCCGAACGGAGGCAGGTGATTCGTAAGGCGCTCGATAAGGCGACGCGGGCGGTCGAAGGCGCACGGTGGCGCGAGGATGAAGGGCTGGTGGAAACCGTTGTTCATCTGACGGAGTGGCCGACGGTGATCCTGGGGAATTTCGAGCGGGAGTATCTCGCTCTGCCGGAGGAAGTGCTGGTGACGGTGATGCGCGATCACCAGAAGTATTTTGCGGTGGAGGATGCGAACGGAAAACTGGCGCCGCATTTTCTGGCTGTGCTGAATACGAAGACGGATGAAGAGGGGCAGGCGATTATCCGGCACGGGAACCAGAAGGTTCTGAGGGCGCGATTCAAGGATGCGCGGTTCTTCTGGGATTTCGACCAGAAGGTTCCTCTGGCGGAGCGCGTGGAGAGCCTGAAGGCGGTTACGTTTCAGAAGGAACTCGGCTCGTATCACTGGAAGACGGAAGAAAATCTGGAGTCGGCGAGTTTTCTGTCAGGTCTTGCAGCGAAGGCAGGCGTTGAACACAACAGCGGAGCGCTGATGACGGCCGTGCGGCTGGCGAAGACGGATCTGACGACGGAGCTGGTAAAGGAGTTCACGGAGCTGCAGGGCGTTGTCGGTGGGCTATATGCGCGGGCGCAGGGGCTCGGCGAGCATGTGGCGCAGGCGATCTATGAACAGTACACGCCGGCTTCAACCGAGGACCAAATTCCTGTTTCCGTCGAAGGGCAGCTGCTGGGGCTGGCGGACAGGATTCAGACCATCTCTTCGATGTTTGGGATTGGACTGCAGCCGACGGGGTCGAAGGATCCGTTTGCACTGCGGCGGGCGGCGAATGGGATCGTGAAGATTCTGGCTGAGTCGGAGTTGCCGCTCAAGCTGAACGATGTGGCGCATTCAGCGCTGACGGATGAGGCGAGCGAGCGGGACGTTGCGGCGTTTCTTCGCGAGCGGCTGAGCTTCTATCTGAAGGACGTGCGCGGGTTTGCGTACGACGTGGTGAATGCGGTGCTGGCGGCGGATGCGGACGATGTTCGCGATGCGATTGCGCGTGCGCAGGCACTGGCTGGGGCACGAACTTCGGCGGACTTCGAAGCGGTGTCTGCGGCGTTCAAGCGAATCAACAATATTCTGCGGCAGGCGGCGGAGAAGGGGTTTGCAGTTGGCTCGCCGGATGCGTTGCAGCTGGCGCCCGAGGCGCAGAGGCTAAAGGATGCTGCGGGAGCGCTGGCTCCGGAAGTTGCAGCTCTACGGCAGGAGCGCAATTACGGTGAGGCGCTGGGGAAGATCGCGACCTTGCGGCCGGTGGTAGATGCGTTCTTCGATAAGGTGATGGTGCTGGATCCGGAGGCGCAGGTTCGTGGTGCTCACCTGGGGATGATTGATGGAGTGTTGAAGGGCTTCTCGGGGATCGCGGACTTTTCCGAGATTGTGACTTCGTAGCCCTTTGCAAATGCCGGCGTGGGATCGTACTTTCCCACCCAAGCGACAAAAGGTGTTGCTTGGATGGGACACCGGGCATCGGGGTTCATTTGCAATCAGCGAAGGTGTCGGCTGATCAACGGGAGTAGAAGGTCGGTTTGAAGTGTGGGCCCATGATGATCACCCGACCGGCTCCTGCACTGCCTGCGGAGATGCCGAAACCACTCGATAACGAGAAATGAATGTCCAGCAGGGAATGATCGTTGCGCTCGGTCCATGCTTTGGGATGCCATTTCAGTCGCATGTCACCCCAGATGTTATGTGTCCCGACAGTAGCGCCGACGGCCTGGATCAGATACGAGAGACCCTCGAAATCCTCAAGCTCGACGATGCCCCAGGGCGAAGTGAAAGGAACGGGTGGACCCGAATGCTGTGCGGAGAAGCTGATCGCCGGCATGAAAGGCAGGTCTGGGGAGCCGCTGCCACCGATGTGAGCGAAGTACCGCCGTCGATGATTGTCGAGATCGTGGATCCCGAAATACAGCCAGTCCGTTCCAACCCTGGATATGCCGGCGCCTGCAATCTCAACCGGCTCAAATTCAAAGTGTGTGGCGTCGATGGTGGTGTATCCGTGCCGCAGCTCCTGCTTGCTTATTTTCACCCCCTGGTCGGGGTCGAAGAGTTTCACTACAACGGCGCGAAAGAACCCGTGATTATGGTCGGGCGTTGGGTCCGGATCGCTCCGCGAGTCGCCCACTCCCATGACGACGTGGAACGTAATTCCGCGGTTCGAGCTCTGGTCAATCATGATGCGTTCCATGACGTGGCGCACCGCCGCGCAACGGCGGTTGCTGAGAGCCCAGTTTCCTCCGGTCTTGTCGTCGGGACTGTACGGTAGTTCGCTGGCGTAGCCGACAAGGTCAAACCATGAGTGCTCGGCGGCCATGCCCCATTTGACATAGGTCTCGAGCCACTTGCGATGGGAATCCAAAATCTGGTCGGAGCCTTTGACAAAGTTGCACAGGCGGATCGAATGAAATGCATCGATCGGCTTATCGTCGAGCAGAACGTCTTCGCAGGTGTTTCCCGTAGGGAACGGAGTCCACATTGTCGGACCTCCAAATCAAGCCCGGAAGCGGAAGACTGCAGCTTGATCTGACAGATAGCGAGAGTTTACACCAGTTTTTCTGAGGGCCGATCGACGCGCGGTCTCATCAGTGGATCATTCCCTCGAGCCGCACATAGCTTGCTTCCATTCCGTGTTCCATCCCGGTTGAGAGCATGGCTGCGCGCGTTTCTGCGTTCGGCAGGGTCATGCGCATCGTCATCAGCGTGCCAGTGCCGTCCGGATCGAGTCGGGTTTCGACATGGTTGTCCGGCGTTCGGTCGGGCAGGAACATCCGTTCTACATGGACGATCCGGCTGTATGGTTCCAGTTCGAGGAATTCACCTGTTATGTAGAATCCCTGGCCCTTCGCATTGCTCCATTCGTAGCGGAAGTTTCCGCCGGGCCGCGCGTCGTTGATGCATACGGGCATCGTCCAACCGTCGGGGCCGAGAAGCCATTTCTGGATGAGTTGGGGATCGGTATGGGCCTTGTACACAGCCTGGGGAGGCGCTGCAAAGCGGCGAGTCACAAGGATGTGTGTGTCGCCTTCGGTCTTGAGAGTCAGCTTGCTCATCGTTTCTTCCCTCCTTTTTTGTTTGCATGATCCATCTCGGCAAGCAGGACATCGAGGCGATCGTAGCTTTTTTCGAGTCCTTTGCGCAGCATCGCCAGCCACTTGTCCATCGCCTCAAGGCCGGGCTTGGCGAGACGGCGGGGTCGCCGGGCGCCATCGATGCGCGCTGCCACCAGTCCCGCCTCTTCGAGCACTTTGAGATGTTGCGAGATTGCCGGCTGCGTCATCTCGAATGGTTCGGCGAGTTCCGTTACGGTTGCTTCTCCGAGCGCGAGGCGAGCGAGGATTGCGCGGCGTGTTGGATCAGAAAGTGCGGAAAACGCGGCATCGAGATTCAGATGCTCATGCATAAATACATTCTTATATAAGAAGCTACTTATGTAAATAAGAAAAATCAGATGCTTTAGCCGGCCCGGGGTTTCCATCGTATTTAGACCAAGAAATCCTCAACTGCGCCCGGAACGAGAATTGCTGTGGAATCAACGATGGACTCACGGCGAGAGCCAGTTTGTTGCATAACTGGCTACCTCCTCCTCGAGACGGAACGAGACTTGCTTGTATCAGGGGGGAGACGACATGGTTCCGGAGCTCCGAAGGTCGTGATGGAAAGGGGCAAAATGAGATGGCTCAAACTTATACATTACAGTTCATTCACCGACTAAATAAAGACGGCACAATTGATTCGATCTGCCGTGATTGCTTTATTACCGTCGCAACTTCAACATTGCGCTCTGCTTTGCAGAGCAAAGAACGAGAGCACCGCTGCAACGCCGCTCTTCTCGAACGGTATAAAAAGGTTCAGGCACATGGAAAAATTTTCACTATTGCCCCGTAGTTAGAGGGATTTCACGGCTTTGTCAGCCCTCATTGCCTCAGATTTAAGAGCTTTTCCGCGGCGGGTAAACCGCCGGCGCGCAGAATACCGGGAACGTTGAAGTGCTGCGCGTAGTCGGCGTCGGATGGAAGTGCAGGGATTTCGCTCACGTGAAGCGAAACCGGAAGTCCGCTGGCCGAGGCGGCAAACACCGCCCACAATGACGCATCGCCCGTTGCGAATACATCGACCTCGTGGCTGCTCTTCATCGCGTAGACGATCGCAGTGACGATGTCCTGGACTCGAGCGGCATCGACGCTCACGTTGAAGGTGAGGAATTTGGGATAGCCGGCAGCGGCGTTGGCTGCGTCTTCTTCATCGCCATCATGGGGAGAATTCGATGGCCGCTGCACAGCGATATCGCCCAGCCGCGGTGCTTTTGCGCTGCCTGTCTGAAATACATCGGGAAGGAGGATGGGTCGGCCTTCCCTTTGAAGTCGTTTCGCGAGAGCAGTCGCGAGAGCTGCAGATGATCCGTTTGGATCGATGATGATCGCAGGCTTTCCCTTCCCTGCAATCCAGAGTCCAGGTACCCGATCGCTCTTCGATGCGCGACTTAGAAGGATCGACTTTCCGTGCAGATCGGCAATGACGTCGCTGGGTATCTCCAGGGCAAGTGTCCGGCGGAGTCGATCGCGGA
>Ga0335080_10004137_pt1 | contig 14762 bp, 9 predicted proteins | sample Lox_Sample_34_FD_206720 | JGI IMG/M metagenome (GOLD analysis project Ga0335080, IMG submission 206720) | Soil microbial communities from Loxahatchee National Wildlife Refuge, Florida, United States - Lox_Sample_3.4 | ecosystem: Environmental > Terrestrial > Soil > Wetlands | place: USA: Florida... | reverse complement strand
GCCAAATTCTATTCGATGTTTCCGGAGTAAGTCTCGACGCCATCGACAGCACCAGGCCGATTGTGCATTTCGAACAGGATGGCCAAGCCCGCCAGTTGGAGTGCGATTTCATCGCCGGATGCGACGGCTTTCACGGAGTTTCGCGCAACGCGATTCCCCAAGATGCGATTTCGTTCTACGAACGCGAGTACCCGTTTGCATGGCTCGGCGTCCTCGTGGAAGCGGCTCCGACATCACGCGAGATTGTCTACACGCATCACGAACGCGGTTTCGCATTGTTCAGTATGCGCTCGCCGCGCATTACGCGTCTATATCTGCAATGCGGGCCGGACGACGACATCTCCCAGTGGCCGAATTCCAGAATTTGGGAAGAGCTCCACACACGTTTGAATACGTCCGACGGGTGGAAACCCGCCGAAGGCCCCATCCTTCAGAAGGCTGTTACATCGATGCGTAGCTTCGTCTCCGAGCCGATGCAGTACGGGCGCCTCTATCTGGCCGGCGACGCGGCGCACATCGTTCCGCCAACCGGCGCGAAAGGTCTGAATCTGGCAATTGCCGATGTTCGGGTCCTCTCGCGCGCATTTATCGAATTCTACGCCCACGACCGAAAAGGACCTCTGGATCATTATTCGGAAACGTGCCTGCGCCGCGTCTGGAAGGTGCAGCGCTTCTCATCGTGGATGACCACGATGTGGCACCGCTTCAACCTTGAGGACGGTTTTGAACACCGGCGCCAGCTCGCTGAACTGGATTACGTCACCAGTTCGCGCGCCGGCGCAGCGGCGCTCGCGGAAAATTACGTCGGGCTCCCCATGGAGGATGGCAGATTCGCCGCCAGGACATCCAATATCGTGCGGTAAAGCTCGGCTGGATGAACCGGCTTTGCGACATAGCCGTCCATCCCGGCTTGCCGGCAGCGATCCGCGTCGCCTTGCATGGCGTAGGCAGTCAGTGCCAGCACAGGGATGTGCGCCCCCGAGGATTTTTCCCGCTCCCGCTGTCGTGACGTAGCTTCCAGGCCGTCCAGGACCGGCATCTGGACATCCATCAGGACGACGTCGAAGTTTCCGCGCTCCAAAATTTGCAGGGCTTCGAGACCGTCGTTTGCGACTGTGACAACACAGCCGTGCTTTTCGAGCAGTTTGGTCACCACGCGCTGGTTCATGAGATTGTCCTCGGCAACCAGGATTCGCAAACCTTTGGGTAAATCGAGCACAGCGTCCGAGGAACGAGCGCCGTTAGGCGAAGGCAAAGTCCGCGAGGCTTCACCTTGAGCCAAATGGAAAAGCCCCGTGAAATAGAACGTGCTACCCATTCCCAAGCGGCTCTCGACCCAAATTCGGCCGCCCATCATCTCCACCAGCCTGGCACAGATCGCCAACCCGAGACCGGTGCCGCCGTGTTTTCGCGTTGTAGAACCGTCCGCCTGCCGAAATGCTTCGAATATGAAGTGCTGCTTTTCATCCGGGATTCCGATGCCGGTATCGCTCACCGAGAAGCGCAGGGTCGCTTCCGTATCAGCGGAATGGTCAACTGCGGCGTCCACGGTGATTCGCCCGCTCTCGCTGAACTTGATCGCGTTGCCGATCAGATTCAAGAGAACTTGCCGCACACGAGTCGGATCGCCTAACACCTGCTGGGGAACATCCGCGCCCACTGACACTTTCAGGGCGAGGCTCTTTTGGTGCGCGCTGCCCATCATGGTGCGTACCGCTTCCCTCACGCACTCGGCTGGCGAAAACGCGACATTCTCCAGCTCCATGCGTCCGGCATCGATCTTCGAAAAATCCAGAATCTCGTTGAGCAGGCTAAGCAGGGACGTTGCCGATTGCTGCGCCGCTTCCAGATACTCGCGCTGCTCGTGATCCAACTCGGTTTCGAGCGTAAGCGCGGTCATTCCCAGCACGCCATTCATGGGGGTGCGAATCTCATGACTGACATTGGCGAGGAATTCGCTTTTGAGCCGGCTGGCTTCCTGCGCGTCCTTGAGGAGCAACTCGATCGCCGTGTTCTTTCTTTCGATGCGATCTTTTTCGATACGCAGTTCGCTGGTGCGCTGATCCACGGCGGACTCCAGACGCTGCTGCTCCCTGCGATATCGACCTTCGCGCGAGCGAACGTATCGCCAAATTAGTGCGACGATCAGCAGGAAGGCGCCGGCACGCGACCACCAGGTTTCCCACCAAGCGGGCAGCACTTCAAGAGTTAGCCGCGCGGGATTCGGGCTCCATCCGCCATCCGAGCTGCTGGCCGCGACTTCCAGCGTGTAGGTGCCCGGAGGAAGGTCAGCGTACTCAAGTTGCCGAAGCGGCGTCTCGATCCAATCGTCACTGAGCCCGGCCAGCCGGTACCGGCAGCGCACACTACGCTCCTGGACGAACGTCAGGGCCGCGAAAGAGACCAGCAGGTGCGCACGGCCGTGCGGGAGCACGATCCGATCGCCGATATCCATTTTTTTCGGTCCGATCTGTACGCCGGTAATCTCCACTTGCGGGGAAACCTCGGACGCGGCGTGTGCGGCCGATCTGTAGTGAGACAATCCGCCGCTGGTGCCGATCCACACGCTACCGTCCCGATCGGCCAGGAAAGAGCCGGCGTCGCAGTCATCCCAGATCAAGCCGTCCTGCTGATCGTAATGCGACCAACGGCTGCCGTCGTAAACATCCACGCCGCGATCGCTGCCATACCAGATGCGGCCGGACTTGTCGGACCCCACGAACAGCGCTTTATCGGAGCCCAAACCGTCCTTCTCTGTAAATGTTCGAACCGAAATGCCTTTCGCGTTGAGGCGAATGCGCGAAACTCCAAACGGCTCGCGATATCCGATCCAGAGCGAAGCGCCCGCACCGCTGGTAATGTAGCCCAAGTAGTTGGTTGCCAAACCGTCCTTGGTAGTGAAGCGCCGCCACTTGCCGTGCTCGAGCATCGCCAGGCCGCGACTGCCGCAGAGCCAAGAGCGTCCCTCCTTGTCGGCCATCACGTCGAAGAAGATTTCGCCCGGATCGCTTAAGGGGAGCTCGACACGGTCGAAGTGCAGCCGTGCCCCGCGCGGGGTGCCGTGGAAAATGCCTCCGCGTGTTCCTACCCAGATACCGCCATGATCGTCCAACTTCAGTTTGGTGATTCGATCGTTCGCAAGTCCGTCGCCCGCCCCATAACGGATGGTCGCGCCGGTGTGGGGATCCAGCCGAGTCACACCGCCCGGTGAACTGCCGGTCCACACGAAGCCGTCTTTGGCGACCAGAACACAGCGGACCTTGTTGCCGTTAATGCCTTGGCGCTCGGTCCAGGCTCGCCAGGCGGGTATGCCATTGGGATTCAAATGCAACTCGTTCAGACCCAGATCCGTGCCAACCCATAAGTCGCCGTTGGAATCCTGATCGAGACCCCAGATCGAGTCGTTGGTCAGCCCGTCTGCGGAAGTAAATCCTTCCCATTGCTGATAACCGAGCCAGCGCGCAAGCCCAAAACCGAGCAGGCCGATCCAGATGGACCCTTCGTGGTCCACCAGTACGCTGCTGGTGGTGTCGGCGGGAAGTCCCTGAGCCTTTCCCAGATAGCGCCAGACGCCCCCCGTCCGCATCGCGATCCCAAAATCCGTCGGGACGAAAAGTTCGCCGTTGACTCCCAGCGATAGCGCCGCGAAGTCGCTGTTCTCGGGGATCGTAGCGCCGGCCGCTTCAAATGTCGTGCTTTTGACGGTTCGCCTCAACAGACGGGTCGAACTGCGGATCCAAAGCGTGCCTTCTCGATCCGCGATAACGGCATCCCAGCGGTCTTCCGGAATCCCCACGTTCTCACCCAGAGCTGTCACATGGGTGTGCTCCATCCGGCAAACTTGCCGCCCGCAGCCAAACCAGACCACATCGTCGGGATCGAGATACACGCCGTGCACACCGCCTTTTACTGGAACCTGCACAACGGAGAATCGATGGCCGTTCGCTGACGGATTTCCGATCAACAGGCCCGCGGAACTGCTGACATAGAGTCGTCCCGCGCGATCGCCGGTAATCGCGGATCGGCCGACGATTTCGATAGGATGTCCAGTGTCGACGGAGACGAAACGATTCCCGGCGCGGCGAGCTAACCCGGAGGATGTCCCGACCCAAAGAGTGCGGTCGCTGGCTTCATACAACGACTCGATTCGTGCGCTGGGCAGGCCGTCAGGGATGTCGAATCCCTGGAAATGGGCTCCATCGTAACGGTAAAGACCGTGTTGGGTGCCGATCCAGAGGAAGCCGGTAGAATCCTGAACCATGCATAGCGTCGCCAGGCTGCCGAGCCCCTGTTCCCGCGAGTAGAGCTTGAAACTGTAACGCTGTCCCCACAACCCGGCGGGAAGCAGGAGCAGCAGGGCCGCGGAAAGGCACACTGCTGACGCACGAGTTCCCGGCCGTGCAGGAGTGGGCACGTGTTATTCATCGGAAAAACACGCACAAACCTTTATATTTGAAGGGCCTGGCGGGGCCACCGCAGGAGCTGAAAGATCAATGTCCCGACAGCGTGTTTCTCAGATATCCGGCGACATCGGCCACGAAGCGATGCACTGTCGCCTCCGCGATGCGATGTCCGGCTATTGAGTTGAGCGCCTTGCCGACAGCGCCCATGGGCGGTTCATAGAAGCCGGCGAAATCCAGTTGCGTTTCGGTAGTGGTGAGTGGATAAATCGACAAATCGGCTTTCATGAGCGGAAACAAACCGGGCATGTTCGAGGCCTGCCATTCCAGCTGCAAATGAGTCACAGGCGCGGCACTGAGAGCCGACGGCGCCTCCTCGATCTTTTTCACCGAAATTGAGATGTCGGTGCTCACGGCGATTCCGCCGAGATCCGCCCGTAGCTCGGATGCAACGGACTGCGCTCGGGAAGCCGCCGACTTGGTTGCCGACTGAAAAACTGTCAGTGGATCCGCGCTCAACGCATTGCGCACCCGTTCGTAGGGTTGGTTCACGTAGTCATAGCAGCGAATCTCGCGTCCTGTGCTCATCCATTTCTCTCCAGCGATCCGATCACGATCATTCGGTTTCGATAAGACCGCTCGTGTTCCGCTTGGGAACATATCCTACCGGAATCTCCGCGACCACGCGCAAAGTCTTATTGTCGATCACCACGGTGGCATCTTTGCCGGCGACCGCGACGTAGAGATCTTTTCCGTCGGGAGGAATAGTCAGCCATTCGGGAATCAAACCAACCGGAATCACTTTCAGCAATTTCAAGTCGGGCAGTGAATAAGCGGCCACGTATCCGTACCACTTGCTGGTGGACCACAGCGTTTTGCCATCGGGCGTAATGGCCAGCCCGTGCGCGGGTGCGCCCTGAACTCCATCGACGACTTTCGTTTGACCCGGCATATCCGGCAGCGTGACGCGTTTCACTTCCTTATGCGTCGCAAAGTCGACCAGCGCGAAGCCGTGAAATTCGGAGAGCTGCACGACGATCTCTTTCGTCGACCCGTCCGGATTGCGAGTGAATACCATGGGACGAATTCCCGCGCTGAGTTTCACCGACCACGCAAGCTTGTTGGTCGTGGTGTCGATCACGCTGATGACGTGCGTCGGAATCGAACCCGCCACGGCGTACTTGCCGTCCGGGGTGACATAGACATTGTGGATCGCGCCATCGACTGGGATGCTTTGCGATTTCGTCATGGATGCTGTGTCGATAACGTCGACCGCGCCAGGCGCTTCGGCGATCCCGACATACACATGCCCGCCATCCTTGGCCACAGCCACGTTGTTAGGACGACCGCTCAGCGGAATCTTCTTGATGACCTTTAAGCTTTTAGCGTCGACAACGTCAAGCGTCTTGGTCGGTTCTTCGGTGATGTAGAGCCGCGCACCATTGGGCGCAATCGCGACTCCGTGCGGAACTTCGATCCCTTCGATTACGCCGACTACTCGATTTGTTGACGGATCGATAACGTGGACGTTGTCGCCTGCCGAATTCGTTTGAATCACTCGAGCCGCTTCCCCGGCAACAGCGTTCGCCGCCAGAAGTCCGGAAACCGACGAGATGAGGAGTGCACGCTGCCAGGTCATTTCGAATGCTCCTTTTCGCCCTTCACCCAGGCCGCGAGCGTTTTCCACTCCGGATCGTCCTGAGATTTAAAATGTTTGCCGCCGGGGTGAAACGGATCCCCGCCGGCCGATTCTGCCAGCGGATGCAAGCACAAGCGGCTCTTCAGCGGGTTGCCAGGGACAACGACGTACTGCCAGGCCTGGAAGTTTTTCCGTGATTGCTCTTCAGTCCAAAACTTCGCTCCCGGCGCGAGCGGCTGGAGACGCGGATTGGTGTGATCGTGGCAAACGACGCAGCGGGCGTGCCCCGGCCGCTTGGCCAGAAAGATCGGCTGGACCCGATCGCGAAAAAACGCGTAATCCAATTGTGGCTTCACCGATACAGCATCCTGGGCAGCCAGCAGGGCAAGAAGCAGGATCGCCGGAATCATGAGCACTTAACAGTCTACGCCGATCCGGCGGTCGGCCGTGGCGGCCGCTTCAGCGCATGGTTAGAGTGGCCGGAATCGAGCGGTGAAGTGCCGCAAAAATTGCGGCTGCGAAACGATCTCGAACCCGCGGATCTTGTCGCGGCGTTCGTTGACCTCGAGAATCGCTTCCACCAGGTAGTCGACGTGGCTCTGCGTGTACACGCGGCGCGGAATCGCCAGCCTCAGCAGTTCGTGCTGGGCTTTGTCGCCGAACATTACTGATCCGATCTCGACCGATCGAACCCCGGCATGGCGATACAACTCCACCGCGAGGGCCTGCCCGGGAAATTGCGCGCGCGGAATGTGCGGCAACATTCGACCGGCATCGATATAGATCGCGTGACCTCCCGGCGGTTCGACGATTGGTACGCCGCGATCGGCGATGTGCCGGCCCAGATAAGCCGTGGACGCAATACGGTACTCCAGGTATTCCTCCTGCAGCACTTCTTCCAGCCCAACGGCGATGGCTTCCAGGTCGCGGCCCGCCAGGCCGCCGTAAGTGGGAAATCCCTCGGTAAGAATCAGCAAATTGGTCTCCAACTCGGCGAGCTTGCTGTTGTTGGTGCACAGGAATCCGCCAATGTTGGCGAAGGCATCCTTCTTGGCGGAAAACGTGCATCCGTCGGCGAGTGAAAACATTTTCCGGGCGATCTCGCGCGGCGTCATATCGGCATAACCAGGCTCATCGCGCTTGATGAACCAGGCATTCTCGGCGAACCGGCACGCGTCGAGGTAGAGCGGGATTCCATGCCGCTCGGTGATCTTGCGGACCGCTTCGATATTGGCCATCGACACCGGCTGGCCGCCGCCCGAGTTATTGGTAACGGTGATCATCACCAGCGGAAACTTCTCGACGCCTTCGGCAGCAATTAACTTTTCGAGTGCGCCGGCATCGATATTTCCTTTGAACGGCTGGCGCAACTGCGTGTCGGAGGCCGCAGGTACGGGGAGATCCAGCGCTCGGGCGCCATTGAATTCGATGTTGGCGCGCGTGGTGTCGAAGTGCGTATTGTTGGGAACCGTCTGGCCTGGCTTGCACAAGATCGAAAACAGAATTCTTTCGGCGGCGCGCCCTTGATGGGTCGGGATCACGTGCCGGAATCCGGTCAGCTCCCGCACCTTGTGCTCGAAGCGGTAGAAACTCTCGCTGCCGGCATAAGACTCGTCGCCGCGCATCATGGCCGCCCACTGCTCGGTGGACATCGCACTGGTTCCAGAGTCCGTCAGCAGATCGATAAGAATGTCGCTAGCGTGAATCTGGAACAAATTGTAGCCGGCGGTCTGGAGCAGACTCTCGCGCTGCTGGGGCGTGGTTTGACGAAGCGGCTCCACGCTTTTGATTCGAAACGGCTCGATGATCGTACGCACATCCTAAGCTTACCCTTGACGTACAATGAATCGGCGATATGCGAGTGCTACTGACCACCGATGGATCGAAAGAGGCGGCATCCGCCATGCGCGCCGCTTGCCGATTGCTCGCCCCGGAGGATCGAAAGGTGCATGTGCTTTACGTTGCACCCCAGGCGCACGCGCCCAAGTCGGGGCGGATTTCGCATGGCAGCTATCAGCGCGTTGTGGCGGAGGAGACCAAGCGGGTCCTGGCAGAAGCCAAGCAAATTTTGACTGAGGAAGGCGTGGATGGTCTCACGCTTTCGGAGACCGGCTCACCCGCCGGAATCATTATGCATGAAGCCGCCGAATATGACCTCACCGTGATCGGTGCGAAAGGTCGCGAGACCCGCGCCGAAATAGGCCTTGGGCCGGTAGCCAGCCGGCTGGTGGAGCATGCCACTGGTTGCGTGCTGGTGGGGCGCGAGCCGCCATCCGAAAAAGGCATGCGGATACTGGTGCCGGTAGATGGATCTGACAGCGCAAACGACGCTCTCGACACGTTGAATTCGTTCTTCGATCTCGAGTCCGCCGACATTACCCTGCTGCACGTGATCGAGACGATGTGGCTTCCTCAGGATCCGGATGAAGAACCCGCTACTTCAGAGTTTTCGAAAGAATTGAGACGGGAAGCCGAGCAACTCCTGGCGGAGGCGCGCACGCGCGTGCTCGAACATCATCCGGGAGTGACCACGCTGGTTCGCGGAGGCACTCCCGCCAATGAAATCCTGAGCGAAGCCGATCAAGGCGAATACGATCTAGTCGTGGTAGGAGCGGGCGGAGCGACGGACATGAAACACAGCATCCTGGGCAGCGTGTCCACGAAAATCGCATGGAACGCGCCGTGTTCCGTGCTGGTGGTTCGAGTTCCCGAATAGTTCAAAAGAAAATCGGCCGCCGATCGAGGACGATCAGCGGCCGATTTCTTGCTGCAAAGGCTACAGCCTGTTCGCTTAGCTGTTGCCCTGGACCAACAACTGGTTGGTCACGGAGAAAACTCCGGGAACACCGTTGGCGCGGATGTTGGCGATATTCTTATCCGCCTGGTTGTCGACCACACCCTTCAGGGTCACATGGCCGTTGTCCACGATAATCCGAATGGACGGGTTGGTTCCCATCGCGTAACGATACATGCTCGCATAGCCGAAGATCGCGCGATAAGCTTGTACGCGAATCCGGTTGTCGAACGAGGAAAGCGGAAGAACATTGATTTTGTTGTCCACTTTGGTCACGCCCGGGATGCGTTTCACGACATTCTCGGCATCGGATTTCAGAACCGGCCGAGTCACATCGCCGAACAACGTCACGACGCCGTTATCCACGGAGAACGACAGATCGTCGAACACGCTGTAATAGGGAAGCATCACAAGTTCCTTGCGGACTTGATTGTTCAGGTCGCTCGTGGGAGTTACACCGGTTCGCGCAAACATTGGAACCGTCAACGCAACGAGCGCTAAAATCAGAGAAGCCTTCACGAATTGGTTTTTCATTTTGTTTTAGTTTTGTCCTTTCAAACCTTCTATACCAACAGACGTTCTGAGTCGACTTTCGATTCCCTTTCTTACGTAGTTTTACGGGCTGAAAGTCCTTTTTGTTCCGTGATTTGCAGAGCCAGGCGGGAAGTAAGCCGGATCACAAGGTATCATGGTGTTTAGAAAGCCTTTTCCCGATTCTTATGGCCCAATCGCGCCCCTCCGATCTTGGTATTAACAGCTGGCTCGAGGATGAGCTTTATCAGCAGTATTTAAACAACAGCAAAGCTGTTGACGACAGCTGGAGCAAGCTTTTTGAATCGAACGGCGGCACCGCGGCATCGCCGGAAAACGGCGCGCAGGGAACCGTCGCGTCGCATGGCTCACCGGTCAGCGTGCCCGAATACCGCCCCGTAGATGGTGAGCAACTTGTTCCGCTACGCGGTGCGTCAGCACGTATCGCGGAGAACATGAATGCCAGCCTTTCGATTCCGGTGGCTACCTCGCAGCGCGTCATCCCGGTCAAGGTGATCGACGAAAACCGCAGAATCGTAAACGATCATCGATCCTTGATCGGCAGGAGCAAGATTTCTTACACGCACATCGTCGGCTGGGCGATCGTGCAAGCGGTGCAAAGCAATCCGGCGCTGAATCACGCATACGCGCAAGTGGACGGCGAGCCGTTTCGCATTGTCCACGACCAGATCAACATCGGCATCGCGGTGGACGTGGCCGGTAAGGATGGCAGCCGATCGCTCAAAGTCCCGAACGTCAAGAATGCCGGCGCACTGGACTTCGCTCGGTACGTCGACGCGTTCGACGATATCGTCGCCCGCGCGCGCGCCAATAAACTGACAGTGCAGGATTTCGAAGGTACGACGATATCGCTGACGAATCCAGGAACGGTGGGGACGCTCGGCTCCGTGCCGCGCCTGATGCCGGGGCAAGGCGCGATCATCGCCACGGGCACTATCGATTACCCCGCCGAGTATCACGGAGCGAGCGAGCAGTTGCGCGCCATGCTTGGGCTCAGCAAAGTCATGACCGTCACCTGTACCTACGATCATCGCGTTATCCAGGGAGCCGAATCCGGCATGTTCCTGGGACGTCTGCAGGATCTCCTCGAAGGCAAGGACGGCTTCTACGAAGAGATTTTCGAGCACCTCAAGATCCCGCACAAGCCGGTCCACTGGCAAGTGGATCGTCCAATCGCGATGCCCGGCGGCCGCGGCGGCGATCTCAGTGAGGTCGCCAAAGAAGCGGCGGTTCTTCAGTTGATCAACGCGTATCGTGTGCGCGGTCACTTGATCGCCAATTTCGATCCGCTCGGTTCCGAGCCGACTTATCACGCCGAACTCGATCCGGCCACTTATGGCTTGACGATTTGGGATCTGGATCGCCAGTTCCTCACCGGGACCCTGATGTCCACAGATGCCGAGCCCCAAAAGCTCGCCACGCTGCGCCAGATCCTGGAAACGCTGCGCAATACCTACTGCGGAAAAATCGGATGCGAATACATGAACATCCAGATTCCGGAGCAGAAGCGCTGGCTGCAATTGCGCATGGAGCCGACGGTTAACCGCTGGCCGCTCGATAATGCGACTCGTCTTCGCGCCCTTCGCCGGGTGATCGAGGCCGAAGAATTCGAGCACTTCCTGCACGCGCGCTTTGTAGGCCACAAGCGCTTTTCGCTGGAGGGCGCGGAGTCCGCTATGGTGATACTCGACGAGATTCTGGATCGGGCCGCCAACACGAACGTGCACGAAGCGGTGATGGGAATGGCGCACCGCGGGCGCTTGAATATCCTGGCAAATATTGTCGACAAGTCGCTGGAAGAAATTCTCTCCGAATTCGAAGGCATGGATCCGGACAGCACGCAAGGGTCCGGGGACGTCAAGTATCATCTGGGCGCCAGCGGCGTGCGGAAATCATCGACCGGCAAGGAGATCACCGTATCGGTCTGCTTTAATCCGAGTCACCTCGAGGCGGTGGATCCGGTGGCGGAGGGGATCGTACGTCCCAAGCAGGATCGACTGGGTGACACCAAGCGCGAGCGCGTGATTCCAGTCCTGATTCATGGCGACGCAGCTTTCGCCGGACAAGGCGTTGTCGCCGAGACCCTGAATCTGTCGCAACTGGAAGGCTACACGACAGGCGGCACCATACATCTGGTGATCAACAACCAGATCGGATTCACGACGAATCCCGACGAAGCCCGTTCCACGCCATACTCCACCGACGTGGCGCGCATGGTGCAGGCGCCCATCTTTCATGTCAATGGCGACGATCCGGAAGCTTGCGTTCGCGTGGCGCAAATGGCCTACGACTACCGGCAGCGGTTTAAGAAAGACGTGGTCATCGACATGTTCTGCTATCGCCGGCATGGGCACAATGAAGCCGACGATCCCAGCTACACCCAGCCGATTCTATATCGCAAGATCAAGGACCATCCCTCGGTCGCGGCGCAATATGGCGAGCGTCTGCTGCGCGAAGAATTTCTGGATGAAGCGCAACTTGGAGAGATTCGCGAGAGCGTTGTTGCGCGTTTGAATCAAGCCTACGACGCCACCAAGCAGAAGGAGCAGCCGTTCCAGCTTCAAGACCTGAGCGCCGTGGATCCCGAGGAAATCAGCCGTCCGACTCCGCATACCGCGGCCGATCGAGCGACCTTGGAACGCGTCGTGGAGAGCATCACGACGTTCCCGTCCGAATTCCACGTGCATCCCAAGCTGGCGGGCAGCCTGCGCAAGCGGCGTGAAGTTCTGAACGGCGCGCCGATGGATTGGGCTACCGCGGAAACTTTGGCTTTCGGCAGCCTCGTAATGGAAGGGACGCCAGTCCGCTTGAGCGGACAGGACAGCGGACGCGGGACATTTAGCCAGCGTCATCTGGTTCTTTACGACAGCGAGAACGGCGAGCGTTACATTCCGTTGCGTCATCTGGCGCCCAATCAGGCTCGCTTCGATGTGTTCGACAGCTCGCTCAGCGAGTATGCGGTGATGGGGTTCGAGTTTGGCTATAGTGTCGCGGATCCGCTGACGCTGGTTCTGTGGGAAGCGCAGTTCGGGGATTTCGCCAACGGTGCGCAGATCCTGATCGACCAGTTCATTTCAAGCGCCGAATCCAAGTGGGGGCAGCCGAGCGGTCTCGTTCTCCTGCTGCCGCACGGGTATGAAGGGCAGGGTCCGGAACACTCCAGCGCTCGTATCGAGCGGTTCCTGCAATTGTGCGCGGAAAACAACATGCAAGTTGTGAACGCCACCACGCCGGCGCAGTATTTCCACTTGCTGCGGCGCCAGATGCACGGCGGCGCCGACCGGCGCGGCGTCCGGAAGCCGTTGATCGTCTTCACGCCCAAGCGCATGCTGAGGCATCCGCGCGCGGTCTCGAAACTCGACGAGCTGATGTCCGGCACTTTCCATGAAATCCTGGACGATCACGTAGCGGCCGATCCGTCGCGCGTCTCGCGCATATTGATGTGCTCGGGACAGGTCTATTACGACCTGGCTGCGGCGCGCGAGGAACGCAAAATCGAAAATGCCGCTATCTTGCGGCTGGAGCAGATGTATCCGTTCCCGGCCAGCGGCACGCACGTAATTCTGGCACGCTACCCGGCGGCCGCGGAGGTGGTCTGGGTTCAAGAAGAGCCGCGGAACATGGGCGCCTGGCGGTTTGTCGAAGAAGAGATGCAGCCGATTCTGGAGCCCTCGCGTCGCACCATCAAGTACGTCGGACGGGCCGAAAGCGCCAGTACCTCCGCCGGCTCGCTCCGCCGGCATCAGCAGGAGCAAGCCGATCTGGTGGAAGCCGCATTCGCACCTGAGATAAGAGGTCCGGTTGGCCGCCGCCGATTCACGCGCCGCAAACGGTGACCGGCGAGCGCCTCATTTCCTTTGACGGCGTCCGCACAGTCTCTATCTGTTTGGCTGCGGCGTTTATTAGTTCGGTTTGTTGCGCGCAGGAGCCGGTATTTCGCGCAGACTCCACCCTGGTTCATGTGGACGCGGAAGTTCGCCAGCGCGATCGCAACATCGGCGGGCTACACAAACAGGATTTCCTCATTAACGACAACGGCCGGCCGCAGCCGATCCTTTACTTCTCGCAAGACGTCGAGCCGCTGGATATTATTCTGCTGTTCGACGTCAGCGGCAGCATGCGGAGTAATGTAGAGAAGCTCTCGGTGGCATCCTGGCAAGCGCTTGCCGAGCTGCACCCGGGCGACTCTGCCGCCGTAATGACCTTCAACCGCCGCAGCCGAATGGTCACGCCTTTAACCGACGATCTCACTGCAGTTTCCGATACGATCCGAAACCAGGTTGTTGGCGGTGATTTCGGTGGCGGAACACAAATTCTGGCGGCCATCGACGATGCCGCCAGGTATTTCCAGTCGCGGCAGCCGGCCCACCGCCGCAGGGCCGTCCTGATCTTCACCGACAACTACGGTACGCGGTCCCGGCGCGTCAGCACAGTAGTTCGAAGGCTCTGGGAAGCCGATGCCGTACTGAGCGGACTGATCGTTCGCAGCGCCTCGGCAACCGCTTTGAACACGGCGATCATGGTGACCAGCCCCCTGGCCATGATGATGCGGGAAGGGATCGGACCGGTGGCGGATCAAACCGGCGGCGATATCATCAAGGGCGACGATCCGGCCGAAGCGTTTCGCCAGGCCGTTATGCGCCTGCGGCTGCGATATAGCCTCTACTACGCCGCCCCGCCAGGACCATCCGGCGAAAAAAGGAAGATCAAGGTCGAACTCAGCGAGGATGCTCTGAGCCGATACCCTTCTGCGCGCGTCTACGCGCGTAAGGGATATGTGCGGCCTTAGACGGGATCGCCGTTATCTGAGCGCCGCAGGACCAGTCTTTTACGATTTCGCGAAGTACAACGCCGAGGCGCGTTCCAGTTCCGACTTGCTCATGTAAGGCGGCCGCCCTTCATACTTGCCGATCGAAATCAGGATGTTGCAAATGTCGGCGGGATAGCAGGCGCGAAGTTCGGTGCGCCCTTCGCGGAGACAGAGCTTGCGCAAATACTCGGAGCTATCGGCCTCGGTCGGAATATTGAACCGTGAAACCACCCGGTGGAAGATCTGGTCGAACGATTTCTCGTCGACCGCGTCAACGAAAATCTTGTTGTGAATACGGCGCAGGAATGCTTCATCGGCTAAGTCGCTCGGTTCGAGGTTTGTCGAGAAGACAACCATCAGCTCGAACGGGATCTGGAATTTGACGCCGTAGCGCAGCATCAGGTAATCGACGCGGCGGTCCAAGGGAACGATCCAGCGGTTGAGCAGGTCGCGGGGCGACATCAACTGGCGGCCGAAGTCGTCGATGATGAAAATGCCGTTGTTCGCTTTCATCTGCAACGGCGCGGCATAGATACCGGACGATTCATCCAGCCGCAGTTCCAACAT
>Ga0335080_10004136_pt1 | contig 14763 bp, 10 predicted proteins | sample Lox_Sample_34_FD_206720 | JGI IMG/M metagenome (GOLD analysis project Ga0335080, IMG submission 206720) | Soil microbial communities from Loxahatchee National Wildlife Refuge, Florida, United States - Lox_Sample_3.4 | ecosystem: Environmental > Terrestrial > Soil > Wetlands | place: USA... | reverse complement strand
AATCGTGACGGACTTGTGCTGGATGATCCGGATAATTTCAAAACAAAAGAAGTATCGAAATTGAGTGTGTTGGAAGATATTCTTCGTCCGGAACTCAATCCGGATCTGTACAGTGAATTATATCATAAGGTAAGGATCAATTATTATCCGCCTCATGGTGATAATAAAGAAAGCTGGGATAATATCGACATTTTCGGATGGCTTGGATATTCCATGCAGATCAAGATTAATTTTCTCTGTCGCGATTCAATTTTAGCAGCGCCTGTCGTGCTTGATATTGCTTTATTCATGGATCTCTCAAAAAGAGCGGGCATGAGTGGAATACAGGAATGGTTGTCTTTTTATTTCAAATCACCACAAACAGCTCCCGGCCTGAGACCCGAACATGATATTTTTAAGCAATTGCTCAAATTACAAAATACATTGAGACATATCATGGGTGAGGAATTGATCACGCATCTCGGATTGGATTATTACGAAGATATGGCTGAAGTTTATGATACGGGTGCATAAGCTTATTGCAACCTGCCTGGGTATTGGCTATGTGCCGAGAGGAGGAGGTACGGTAGCATCAGCAATTTGTTGTTTTGTTCTTTATTTTTTATGTGGAAGCGGATGTAACCAGGCGCTATTGGTTTCTATAACCGGAATTATTATAGCAATTGGAATCTGGTCTTCTTCAAAGCTGGAATTGATATGGGGAAAGGATAATAACAGGATCGTGATTGATGAGGTTGCAGGAATGTGTATCAGCCTGTTGTTTGTACCTCTTCATTGGTATTTTGTACTAGCTGGCTTCATATTGTTTCGTTTTTTTGATATCATCAAACCCCTCTATATCCGGAAATTAGAAAAATTGACCGGTGGCTGGGGGGTGATGGCCGACGATCTGCTCGCAGGAATTTATAGTAACCTGATTCTACAATGTTTTGTTTTAAGTAATCGTTTTTAAATATGCTTACTTTTTTAAAAGCACAGGCAGCCTCTATTCTTGCAACCTTTATTGATTTCCTTGTCACTTTGATTTTAGTGGAAGTATTTCATTGCTGGTATGTTTTTGGCAATATGACTGGAACCGTTGCGGGCGGGATCACTCATTTTTTGCTTGGACGGGTTTGGGTTTTCGATGCGCGTGATAAGAAGAAATCAATGCAGGCAGCTAAATATGTATTGGTATGGATGGGTTATATACTTCTTCACAGCAGCCTGGTTTTTCTGATCACTCACTTTATAAAAACAAATTATATTGTTTCTAAAGTCTGTGTATCGGTGTTGCTCGGTATTGGATATAATTACCAGCTTCATAAAAAGTTTGTTTTTAAATAAATCATCGGGCAATCCATATCTGTATGGCAGAAAGGCTAAAGAGAAACTGGTTTTTTATTGTTTTTTTATCGTTGGCACTGGATGGGATGGCTCAAACGGAAATCAAAGGATTTGTAAAAGACGGAATATCAAAAGAACCTCTTTCCTTTGTGAGTGTTTCGATCAAAAACGGGAGAGGAGTTTTTACTGATTCTGCCGGATATTTCAGTATCACCATATCCAAAACACCTGTTCAATTGTTGTTTACGGTGATTGGCTATAAAACGATAACATTTCCCATAAAAGATTCCACAGCCGGAAAAGATACCCTTGTCATTTTACTGCAACCCAGCAGCAGCATGCTTTCCAGCGTTACTATAAAAAGTAATAAAAAACCGAAGTATAGAAATAAAGATAATCCTGCGGTTGAGTTGATACGAAAAGTGATCAATAATAAGGACAATAATCGTCCCGGCCATTATGATTTTACAGAATATGAAGAATACGAAAAAATGCAGGTGGCTTTGAGTAAAATATCAGAGAAACTGGCCGGCAATAAATTGCTGAAAAAATATCATTTTTTATTTGAGAATATCGACACCACGAAATTAGAAGGCAAGTCGCTGATACCCGTGTATATGGAAGAGAAAATTTCGAATGTCTATTACCGTAAGAGCCCCGAGAAAAAAAAGACCGTCATCATTGCCAATAAGCAAGTGGATTACGGTGAATTCATAGACAATAGAGGGATTACTTCTTTTTTAAACAGGCTCTATGAAAATATTGATATCTACAATAACAATATTCCTCTTTTCACCAATGAATTTTTAAGTCCCATTGCTGATATTGCTCCTTCTCTTTATCGGTTTTTTATCCGTGATACGACCACTGATGAAGCAGGTAGGAAATTTGTAAGAATGTATTTTTCTCCCCGGAACAACAGCGATTTTTTATTCAGGGGTGAAATGATGATAACACTTGATAGTAATTATGCCGTGCAAAAACTGAACATGTATATCAGTCCCAATATCAATTTAAATTTTGTAAGGGAAATGCATATCGATCAGGATTTCGAAAGAGCAAGCGACGGGAAATATCATGTAATGAAAAGCAATGTCATGGCTGAAGCTGCATTGAACAAAGAAAAAGGAGGAGGTATTTTCGGAGAGAGGATGGTTTCATATAAAAATTACAAGATCAATGAACCGCACCCGGGTGATTTTTATAAAGGAGCAGGAGAAACAGTTTTAGACAGCGCAAAAGCCAGGAATGATAGTTTTTGGGTCGAACGACGACATGATACACTCACAACAGCCGAAGCCAAGGCCTATAAAAATATAGACAGTCTGCAAAATATGCCTTCTTATAAACGTTTCATGGATTGGGCAACCTTATTGCTTGCGGGCTATAAATCCTTCGGCAAATTTGAAGTGGGTCCTGTTAATACTTTTTATAGTTTTAATCCGGTTGAAGGATTCAGGCTGAGACTGGGTGGCCGAACAACTCCAAAGCTGAGCAAGAGAATTTACTTCGAGACCTATGGAGCTTATGGTTTCAAGGATCAGAAATGGAAAGGATATCTGGGAGTTACTTATTCATTGAACAACAAATCCATCTATGAATATCCATTGAATTATATCCGGGCAAGTGCACAGCGTGAAACAAAAATACCCGGACAGGAACTCCAGTTTGTTCAGGAAGATAATTTCCTTCTGTCTTTTAAAAGAGGAGATAATACCAAATGGCTTTACAATAATTTTTACCGGATGGATTATGTCCATGAATTTTCCAATCATTTTTCTTATACACTTGGATTCAAAAACTGGAAACAGGAGCCGGCAGGTTCGCTGCAATATTTTAAGCAGGAAAATGGTTCATTGACAGAAGTTAATTCACTTACGACTACAGAATTGTCAGCCGAATTAAGATGGGCTCCCAATGAACAATTTTACCAGGGAAAAGTATACCGGATTCCTATCATCAATCAATACCCGATTTTCACCCTTCGGTATATCCGGGGAGTGAAGGGTCTCTTCGGGGGTGAGTATAATTATGATAACCTTGTCCTGCGTGTGGAAAAAAGGTTTTATCTTTCACAATTGGGCTATGCTGATGTGGCCATGGAGGGAGGTTATATTTTCAATCAGCTTCCTTATCCGCTGCTTTATATTCACCGCGCTAACCAGACCTATTCACTTCAGTTGAATTCGTACAACCTGATGAATTTTTTGGAATTTGTGAGTGATCATTATGTAGGATTGAATATCGATCAGCATTTCAACGGATTTCTTTTAAACCGCATACCCCTCGTGAAAAAACTAAAACTCCGCGAAGTAGCTTCCATAAAATTTTTGTATGGAGGAGTCAGGCCGGAGAATGATCCAAGCAAGAACGACGGATTGTATAAGTATCCTGAGGATGAAAATGGTGTTACAACCACTTTTGCCCTGGACAATGGCCCCTATATCGAAGGAAGTATAGGCGTTTCGAACATTTTTAAGTTGTTCCGTGTTGATTTTGTGAAACGCTTTACTTATCTCAACCATCCGGGTATTGCTACATGGGGAATCAGGGGCAGATTTAAATTTGATTTTTAAAGATAATTGAATGGACAAAAAAATGCTGCGAACGGATTTGCAAAAAGGCATTTACAAAATCATAGATCCATTGGTAAAATTCATGATCAAAATGGGTTTAACACCGAATATGGTGACTACCATTGGTCTGTTCCTCAATATCGGAGTTGCTGTGATTTTTATAGTGGGTGGGGAAGAAGGAAACCGGGGAGATCTTTCTTATGTTGGATGGGCAGGCGCATTGATTCTTTTTGCCGGACTTTTTGATATGCTCGACGGGCAGGTAGCACGTTTGGGAAACATGAGTTCGGATTTTGGCGCTTTATACGATTCGGTTCTCGACCGGTATAGTGAATTGGTGATGTTCCTCGGCATTTGTTATTATTTAGTTGCTCATCACTATTTCATGAGTTCCCTCATTGCATTTATTGCATTGATAGGATCCATGATGGTGAGTTATACGCGTGCAAGAGCCGAAGGCCTGGGCATTGAATGCAAAGGAGGATTGATGCAGAGACCTGAGCGGGTAGTTACCGTAGGACTGGCAGCAATCGCATGCGGAGTGACCGCCTGGTTTATCGGAGGAAATTATAAACTGTATATCAAAGGAGTTCCTTTCCATGTTTTTGAAACTATGTCCGTTTTTATTATCCCGCTGACCGTTCTCGCCCTGCTCACTAATATTACCGCTATCAATAGACTGAGAGATGCAAAAAAAGCTTTGGAAAACAGGGTAAAGAACAAAAAAATCGGCTTGCTTTCCGAAAAACAACGCGCAAAAGTTAAAGTATTCGGGTGGTTGTTGATTATCATTCCCACGATTTGCGCTTATATAAGACCGTTGGATCATTCTGTAAAAATGAGGGCCTCCAATATAAAAATCGAGAAGGATACTTTTCCCGTTCCAAGAGGCATTAAAAATGAATTATTTTATTTGCAGCGCACACACAATATCAACACTATTATTTGCGAACTCAACTTAAATCCAAAAGGTATTCCTGATGAAGATAACCCGGTACATGTATTTTGGATCAGGTATACCGAGCAGGGGCAAAGAGCTGAGCTTTCCTTTATTCAGCGTGTTTTTGCATATGGAGTTAAAGCGAAGCCTATCGGTAATAATAATTTTGAACTTTATTTTGTATCGTACAAAAAATATCCGATGTACCTGATGAAATCTGCCAGCGATCACCAATATCATGTCTTTGCAACCATCTCGAAGAAAAGGGCAATCCTCAACAGGATTTTTATCAAAACAAATGGGGGATCATTCTGGTCACCTAATGTCGAGTATATCGAGGTCAGGGGAACGGATCCTGATTTTGGAACGGAACTAGTAGAAAGAATGAAGGTTTAAGTATTGCGAATATTTTTCCGATGAAAACAATGATTTAAAATTGAATAAATGAATGATATTACCAGTTCGGGTCAGGTGGATTTTTTTGGTTTGAAAAGAATACTGATTATCTCTGTTCTGTCGGTCGCTTATCTTTTGCTTTCTTATTGGCTCCTGGGGTTCAGGCCCGAACAATTTGTTCTGATTATTTTATTCAATACGCTTTATTTTATTTCTGCTTCAACCCGGAAATTTATTCTTGGCTTTGCCATATTCATTGTTTACTGGATCATATTCGACTATATGAAGGCTTTCCCGAATTATAATTATGCATCAGTGCATATCGAAAGTCTCTACCTGGTCGAAAAAAAAATATTTGGTATCGACTCTTCCGGAATCAGGTTAACTCCCAATGAGTATTGGCTGGCTCATGGAAATAAATTTTTGGATGTCCTTTCAGGCCTGTTCTATCTCGCATGGATTCCCTTTCCACTGATTTTTGGAGCGTACTTGTTTTACAACAACAAAAAGCTGTTTTTTTATTTTTCATTTACTTTCTTCCTGGTTAATATCCTCGGCTTCATTATTTATTATTCTTATCCTGCTGCACCGCCATGGTATATTCAGCAATATGGATTCCATTTTTATCCCTCAACTCCGGGCACAACGGCAGGACTGGCAAAATTTGATAAAATTTTACATGTAGATATTTTCAAATCGATCTACGAGAAAAGTTCGAATGTTTTTGCTGCCATGCCTTCTCTTCATTCGGCTTATCCGCTGATTGTGGTTTATTATGGGATCAGGAACAAAATGGGGCTTATCAATCTTTTTTATGCTTTTATTATGATGGGAATATGGTTTGCCGCAGTTTATACCGGTCACCATTATATCCTTGATATTCTTGCCGGAATCATCTGCGGTATCCTTGGGATTATTCTATTTAATTTTCTGATCTCGAAGAGCAGGATATTCAATGAGTGGATCGGCCAGTTGGTTCGAAAAACGAGCTGAAGAGACCATGAACGATAGAACATGGTCTAAAATATTAGTAGAGAAAAATAAAATCTTATTCCCATTGTCCATGGTCAATGGTCTATCGTCTATGGGCTATTATCTACTAATCTTCCCTTTTCGTCTCATTTTTTTTCCCGGTTTTCCGATCATGGGTTAAATTCATGTTTTATTATTCTAATGCTGAGCATATGAATCATAAAAAATTCACTGCATTCTAAATTTAATTGTTCATCATTAACCAAAAAAGATGAAATACCATTGCTGCTATTTGAGAAAATTCCTTTATCAAACTTGTTTTTTTGCCTTCCTTGTTTGCCTGGTCCTGATTTCCTGTAATCATGGGAGCGAGACAACTACAACTGCGGTTGTTGATATGAAAAAGCCAGACGACAATCGATTTACTCCCGTAGTGCTGACAAATCCGGGTGAACTGGATGAGCCCATGAATTTTGAGGTGTTGAAGAACGGAAAAGTATATATCAATGAAAGGAAGGGTGGATTAAAATTGTATGACCCGATCAACAAAACAGTCACGCTGGTTGCGAATATCCCGGTGAACACGAAATACACGAGTGCAGATGGACATGTTACTGAAGCTGAAGAAGGTTTTATCGGATTCACCATCGATCCAAAATTCGATGAGAACCACTGGGCTTATTTATATTATGCTCACCCCACAGAAAGTAAGCATATCCTTTCCCGTTGGGAATTGAAGGATGATAAACTGATCCCGGGATCTGAAAAGATATTGTTGGAAGTAAACACGCAAAGGGAAACATGTTGTCATACCGGTGGAGGCATGACCTGGGACAGTAAGGGTAATCTTTACCTGACAGTTGGAAATAATACCGGAAATGTGGCGGAGAAATCTCAAACTGATGAACGTCCGGGTCGCAGCAGCTGGGACGATCAACGTGGATCAGGAAATACCAATGATCTGCGTGGAAAAATATTGCGCATCCATCCTGAACCGGATGGAACTTATTCAATTCCCGAAGGAAATCTTTTTCCAAAGGGAACTCCGAAAACAAGACCTGAAATTTATGTGATGGGCGATCGCAATCCGTGGCGACCTTCAATCGACAGCAAAACAGGTTGGTTATATTGGGGAGAAGTTGGTCCTGATGCAAATCAGGATACAAAAACAACTTTAGTAGGGATGGATGAATTCAACCAGGCCCGTGGCCCGGGAAATTTCGGATGGCCCTATTTCATTGGAGAAAATCGTGGCTATCCTTTTTATGATTATGTACATGATTCGGTTTATCCTGCGAAAGATCCTAAAAAACCCATCAACAATTCAGTCAATAATACCGGATTGAATGAATTACCTCCTGCACAACCTGCTTTTATTTCTTATCCCTATGGAGCATCTGAAAAATTTCCATTAGTCGGTACGGGAGCCCGTTGTGCAGTAGGCGGACCTATTTATCATCGCTCGAATTTTCAGAATGCAAGGCGTCCTTATCCCGGATACTATGAGAACAAATGGCTGGCTGCAGATCTTTCTCGCGGATGGATCATGGCCATCACCATGAATGAAAATGGAGATTATCAGTCCATGGAACGTTTTCTTCCTTCTTATCAACCCATCGAGCCGATTGATATCAAATTTGGGCCTAACGGTGACCTGTATGTGCTGGAATATGGAAGTAACTGGTTCAGGAAAAGTGATGATTCCAAACTGGTGAGGATCGAATTCAATTCGGGTAACCGCACTCCGATTGTTCAGGCAGCAGCCAGCACCAAGGGAGGAGTAGTTCCACTGAATGTTCGGTTTTCGTCTGCGGGTACCAAGGATTTTGACGGAGATTCTTTGAAATATGAATGGAAGATCAGTTCATCTGCAGCAGGACAACCGATGGTATTCAGCGATCCCAATCCTTCCGCAACATTTTCCCAACCCGGAGAATACACAGCTGTGCTGACAGTTACAGACCCGCAGGGCGCTAAAAACAGCAAGACTGTAAAAGTTGTGGCAGGTAATGATCCTCCGAAAATAAATCTGACTGTTGTTGGTAATAAAAGTTTTTTCTTCAAGAACAGACCTGTTGGTTATGCTGTTGAAGTTGATGATAAGGAAGATGGAAAGATCAATCCGGCACAGGTTGCTGTAAGCATTGATTATACTTCGGAAGGATTCGACTACGCTGAGTTGAGGCAAAGTCAGCGTAGTGTGGATGCATCCACACGTTTTGCGGTTGCACAGGCTATGATTGGTCAGAGTGATTGTAATAATTGTCATCATGTCGACACTAAATCAGTCGGGCCGATGTTTACTGAGATTGCCGACAAATACAAATCGAAATTTGCCTGGGCATTAGATTCTCTGTCGAAGAAAATCAGAAGCGGCGGAAGCGGAGTGTGGGGAACCGTAAACATGCCGGCTCACCCATCGATTTCCATCAATGATGCCCGCAGCATTGTCAATTATATCCTGAGCGTTCGCGATAAAACGATCAGCACTTTACCATTGAAAGGAAATTATACTCCCAAGATCCCCAAAGAAGATAATGGAAATGGAACTGTCATTATCCGTGCCTCCTATACGGATAAGGGTACAGCAGTGGCGCCGGCGCTTACTTCAGAATCTTTAATTGCTTTACGTAGTAACCAGGTGAGCCCGGGAAGAGCCGACATCATCAAAGGTGTAGATACAAAACTGCAGACCATGTTTATGGTTTCGATGATCGCGATTCCAAAACCGAACGGCTATATAGGATTTAAGCAAATTGATCTGACAGGAATCAAACAGATAGAAATAAATGCACTTGCCTGGCCCATGATGGGATATTCAGGCGGAAGAATTGAGATCAGGCTCGATGGGCCGACCGGTGAATTACTCGGACAAACAGAAATCGAATCAAAAAATCCGAATTTCGGTCAGTCGGCAGCAGATGCAGCAGAAAAAAAGGCGGGAGCAAAACCTGCAGCTAAAAAGAAGGCTCCGGCCCGGAGTTTCAATCCGTTTGCCGGTCCGGGAATTAAAGTAGATATCAAGGATGTCAAAGACCAGCATGATCTTTATTTTGTATTCAAGAATGATAAAGTCGCGGCAGACAAGGAAATGATGTCGGTTTTAAATATCAGGTTTAATGATACAAAAACGCCATAAGGTGAATAATTCAGAAAACATTTTTAAAAACATTCATTCATTGTAAAATTCACTACCATGTATAATCGAAGAAATTTTCTTAAGAATTCCGGAGCGCTTGCTCTTGCAGGGCTCGCATTGTCAAGAAATGCATATGCTTCTTTTTTTGAAGAATCAGCATTACACCCGGTGGGTCTCCAGCTTTTTACCCTTTTTAATACGATCGATAAAGATGTTCCCGGGTCATTGAAAAAAATAGCAGAAATAGGATATAAAGAAATTGAATCTGCCTTTAGTATGAAAGGAGGTTATTATGGAATGAAACCAAAAGAATTTGCTGCCTTGGCAAAGGATTCGGGGCTGTCCTGGCAATCACATCATGTGATGGGAACTCCATTCAAAATGCCTCCCGGGGGCATCAGAATGCCAGGTGCAGATACTACCAAAAGGATAACAAATCTTCCGGCAATGAGGACTTTGAAAGACAATTCCCAGGAATTAGTAGATGAAGCAGCTGAAGGAGGAATAAAATATCTTGTCTGCGCCAGTATCGCACTGGGAACATTGGATGAAATTAAATCTTCACTGGAAGTTTTAAATAAAGCCGGCGAAGCAGCAAAAAAAGCAGGACTCACATTATGCTATCACAATCACACGCACGAATTTGAAAACGTGGAAGGACAGGTGCCTTATGATATGCTGCTTTCGCAAACCAGCCCGGATTTATTGAAAATGGAATTGGATCTAGGTTGGGCAACCAAAGCAGGAGCAGACCCGGTTGAGTTGTTTAAGAAAAACCCGGGACGTTTTCCTTTATGGCATGTGAAAGATATTTCTGCAGATAAAAAAGAACCGACAGAAGTAGGTACCGGCATCGTTAATTTCAAGCGGATATTTGCCAATGCAAAGTCTTCGGGAATGAAACATTTTTTTGTGGAACAGGACGGAGCACCGAAACCTTTCGAAAATATTACGACCAGCTTTAATAATATTACTAAGAAGATATTGGTGTGAAAAATCAATGGTCAATGGTCAATAAATTGATACAAATTTTAAAGATACAACAAGTACTTATTCACTATTCACCATTGACCATTCACCATTCATATCTCAATCCCCTCTGATGAAAAAAACTAGTTTTTATTTTTTATTTTTAGTTTTCTTTTATAATGTATCTCTCAGCCAGAATACGATTCGTTTTTCCGGTAATATTTTGGATGAAAGATCAAGACCGGTTGCAAATGCATCTGTGTACCTTTTGAACACAAATGCATTTGCCCTGAGTGATTCGATGGGAAATTTTACATTGAATCATATCATTCCCGGAAAATATAACATCGCTATTTCTGCTGCAGGATATGCAACGATCAATGAAACGATAGATATCAGTGCGGCCAATGAGTTGCACGGTTTCAGGTTGAATAATGCATTCAGCCAGTTGGATGCTGTCGTCGTGAGCGCGCAAAAAAAGGAAGAGAACCTCCAGCATATTCCTCTCAGCATTTCTGCTTTGACTGCAAAAAATATTGATGAGTATCGTATATGGGCTAACAAGGATCTCACTGCTATTATCCCTAATTTATATTCAGCCAATCCGGGTGATGGAAGAAATGTTACTTCTATTCGGGGTATTACTTCTTCTTCTTATGATCCTGCAGTAACTACCTATATTGATGGGGTGAATCAGTTTTCACTGGATACTTATATCCCGCAATTATTCGATGTGGAAAGAATTGAAGTGTTGAGAGGTCCCCAGGGAACTTTATATGGAAGAAACGCCATGGGAGGAGTGATCAATATCATTACAAAACAGCCGGCCAATAAAACAGATGCATTCGCGGAAATCAATATTGGCAATTATGGAGAGCAACGATACACCGCAGGCATTCGGACACCATTGATAAAAGACAAATTATTTTTTGGCGCCGCCGGAATTTATGATGGAATGAACGGTTATTATACCAATTCATTTAATAACTCAAAATTCGATAAACAACATAGTATCGGAGGAAATTATTTTCTTAAATGGCTTATTGATCCTCAATGGGCCGTCACATTAAATGTAAAACATCTTGCCAACAGGAATGACGGAGCATTTCCCTTAGCCGGCAGCGCCGGTGATGCCCTGGCGAATCCTTTCCAGGTCGATCAGAATGCTGTCGCTAAACTCATTGATAATATCTTCAATAGTTCTTTGTCGGTAAACTATGCCGGCCCACATTTTAATTTCAGTTCACAGACAGCTTATCAATCCAATTATCGGTATTATAATGCTCCTCTCGATGGTGATTTCTCACCGATAGACGGAGTCACTATTATCAACGATTACGGGAAGAAATGGAACAATGTGAAAGTTCTTACTGAAGAATTAAAATTCAGTTCGCCTGCTGCAGCCAACTCTGCATGGAAATGGACAGCCGGCGCTTATTTTTTTTACCAGGATATCCCGAATAAACAGGCCACACATTTCGGAAAAGATGCACAGCTCGTAGGGTCGCCTGATACCAATTATGCAATCATCAATACGACTACGGCAAAAAATATCGGTGCGGCTTTATATGGGCAATTGACTTACCGCTTGAGCAATAAAACAGATATTACGGGGGGCTTGCGATACGATTATCAACATTCGAAGGAAGAAGTACTGGGAGAATATCAACCCGATGGTTCTCCAACGCCTGTATTCCCGACACAGCCCGATACTTCGGGCAGCGCATCCTACAGCGCTTTTTCTCCAATGATCACCCTCGCTTATCATCCTGTTACTCAAACTAATTTATATGTCACATACAGCAGGGGATACCGTACCGGAGGGTTAACTCAGCTCTCAGCCGATCCCTCACAGCCACCCTTATACGCATATAAGCCTGAATACAGCAATAATTTCGAACTGGGAATAAAAAATACTTTGTTCGATAAAAAATTAATTGCCAATGCGGCTTTTTTCTATTCTACAATTACTGATGTGCAGGTACCAACATTGATTTTGCCTGATGCTATAACGGTTACAAAAAATGCAGGAGGATTAACCAGCAAGGGATTTGATATAGAACTGATCTCGGAACCTGTGAAAGGACTGGAAGCAACTTATAATTTCGGATATACGCATGCCAGGTATACCACGCTGAATCTTTCTCAAAACGGATCTTCTGCAGATCTCGCCGGTAATCACCAGATATTTACTCCTGATTTTACCTCGATGCTAGCCTTGCAATATAGTATCCGGCTAAATAATGAGGAATCATGGAACCTGGTTTTGCGCGGAGAATGGTTATACTTCGGACAGGAATATTTTGATCTGGCAAATACCATCCGTCAATCACCCTATGGTTTATTGAATGCAAGGGCAGGTATTGCTTCAAGGCATTTGGAAATCATGTTCTGGGCGCGAAACATTACTGATAAGAAATATATTGCCTATGCTTATGATTTTGGAGCTACTCATTTAGGCAATCCAATGACTTTTGGAGTAACGGTGAGGGTTATGTTGTAATTGCAAGGCATAGTCATTCATCAAGTATAAAAAATTGAGCCGGCAAAGGATTTAAGTCCAAATTTATTTGAAGCGATGCCTGATCATTTCTCTTCCGAATCTGTCCTGCCCGTTTTCTGGTTGTAATTTTTTACAGGGTTTGATTTATTTTAAATTGCATTCAGCCACAAAAACTCAATACAATGGATAATCAGACAGCATTGACAATTAAATCGGCACTGGACACCTGGTATTTGCAGATCAGCAGGGTAGACTCCTTTTTCGGATCACTTACAGATGAACAATTGATGCAGGAAGTTGCTCCCGGAAGAAACAGGGCGATTTATCTGTTGGGACATCTGACTTCTGTTCATGACAAGATGCTGCCCTTATTGAATTTTGAAAAACAACTATTTCCTCAATTAGAACCTGTTTTTCTTGACAGTCCCGATAGAGCGGTCGACCAGCTGCCTTCGGTTAAAGACTTGCGTCTTTTTTGGAAAGAAGTAAACGAAAGACTGGCTCATCATTTTAATAGGCTGCAATTGCATGAATGGTTTGAAAAGCACAATTCCATTTCGGAAGAAGATTTCAGGAAAGAACCTTATCGCAACCGGTTCAATGTTCTGCTCAACAGAACAAATCATTTATCCACTCATTATGGGCAGTTGCTATTGTTGAAACTGAGTCAGTTGGCAAAAAAATAGCCTGATGAAGAAGAAATTATTATGTGTAATTCCGGTTTTCTGTCTCTTACTAACGGGGTACAGTAAACGATTTAATGACGGCCATCCCATCCTTGCTATCGGGTCACCTGCTCCTGATTTTCATCTCAAAGGAGTGGATGGAAAAATCTATAGTCTTTCTTCTTTTAAAAATGCAAATATTCTTGTCATTGTTTTTACCTGCAATCATTGTCCAACAGCTCAGGCATATGAAGACCGCATCAAACAGTTGGTATCCGATTATAAAGACAAGGGCGTAGCTGTTGTCGCTATCAATCCAAATGATCCGAAAAGCCTTCGCCTGGATGAGCTCGATTTTTCTGACCTGGGTGATTCATACGATGAAATGAAAATAAGAGCCAAAGAAAAAAATTTCAATTTTCCATATTTGTATGATGGCGATACAGAAACGGCTTCAAAAGCATATGGACCTATAGCTACTCCTCATGTTTTTATATTTGATAAAGAAAGAAAACTCCGTTATGTCGGGCGGGTTGATGATACAGAAAGCCCTTTTAAAACTCCCAAAACCCAGGATACGCGTAATGCGATTGAAGCATTATTGAAAAATGAAGAAGTTCCGGTTAAAACGACCAAGGTTTTCGGCTGCTCAATTAAATGGTCAGAAAAAGAAAAATCAGTAGAAGAATCATTGCAAAAATGGGAGAAGGAACCCGTTAACCTCGAATCATTAAGTATGGGTGAATTACGAACCATAATGGTCAACCCGTCACAAAAATTATATTTGATTAATATCTGGTCAGCCGAATGCACGGTTTGCAAAAAAATGTTTTCCAATTTTATTACGATCAACCGGATGTACCGGGACCGTGATTTTGAACTGATCAGCATTCATGCCGAACCTTCCGTATCTAAAAATGAAGTATTGACATTTCTTCAACATGAATACGCTTCTAATAAAAACTATTTTGTAGATGCAGATAAACGGCGATTGATCCAGACCGTGAATCCTTCCTGGGAAGGGAAGCTTCCATATACTCTATTAGTTGAACCCGGAGGGAAAATTGTATATTCAAAACAGGGAAGGATTGATCCTGCAGAATTGAAAAAAACAATTGTGGAAGACCATCTTATCGGAAGATATCCTTAACAACAAATCAGTTACTGCAATCTGTTCCGGTCTGGACTCCCTGGATTACAAATGAAATATTGATTTGGCCGCCTTTATTGGCTGTCCCCTGGAAAGAAATGGATGGAACGGAGCCTGCTTTCATGTT
>Ga0335080_10004134_pt1 | contig 14770 bp, 8 predicted proteins | sample Lox_Sample_34_FD_206720 | JGI IMG/M metagenome (GOLD analysis project Ga0335080, IMG submission 206720) | Soil microbial communities from Loxahatchee National Wildlife Refuge, Florida, United States - Lox_Sample_3.4 | ecosystem: Environmental > Terrestrial > Soil > Wetlands | place: USA: Florida... | reverse complement strand
CTGATCCAGACGTACCGGCTCCATGCGCTCGGAAAGGACGCTGATCACCTTCGCACGAAGATCTGTATTGCTTGCTGAAGCTGTCAGGAGTTCCTCGCCGGCGCGCTGGTACAGAGCGGCAAAGTGCAATTCCTGCCGGCTCACGTTCCACCATCGCGGCAACGTTGACTCCACCAGCAGGTTCGGCACGACTTCTCGCCAGATCAATGCCTGGACATTCTTCGGTACGATGAAGTCTTCTTCTGTGTCAGCGAGGGCATACGGTATATCCGCAAGAGAACCCAACAAGAACGCCCCGCCGCCTGCCATCGCACCCACTCCCACAAGTCTGGGAGTGCCCCAGCTCTCAATGATGCCTTGAACCGACACTGATGCAAAATCATGCGAGCGTACAAAGAGCGGGTTGTTGTGGAGAGCCTCCGCACCCGGTGGCTCGTAGTACGCGTAGTTCAGACCAACCAGCGTATCTCTCAAAAACGGCGCGAGTTGCCCGCGAGCCGCTTCGAGTTGCGATGGAGATGGAGAGGCCTTAAGAATCTTAGTCAGGTCGGTCCTCACCTGCAATTCCGCATGCCGGCTTGTATAAACGATGGGTGCCCAGGTTGTCCTTTCGCTGTTCGTGAAAATGGGCCGGGGTAATTCAAACTCCCGCAGGTCCTCGGCTAGAGGCAGCAGGCTCTTCCCCGCTGCGGAGCCCTGCGCCATCTCGACCAGTCCGTCGTAAAGCCCAAATAAGGTGTCGAGAGAAGCCAGACGCTGGTCATCCAGTACCGCCCGGATCTTTTCCGCCATCTGCTGGTGCACGTTTTGGCTGTCGGGGTCATCGTGAACCGGGCCCGCCAGAAGGTCGACGATCTGATCTTGGGAGAGATTCTTGTTTCCAGTCGACGTCAGCAAAAGCGATTGCAGCGAAGTCCGAGTCGCCTCGAAAAGCTGCACAGATGAACTGATGCTGAGAAACGGCTGGACAAGATTCTGCCAGGATGAGTTCAACTGATCCGCTGGAATCTGCCCCTGCCTGGCTAAAATCTGCCAGAGCCCGATGTTGGCTTGAAATGATCCGAGCGCGTTCGCGCGAAGGGTTGAGTTCGAAATTCCATCGATTCGATCCGCCGCTCCCACAAACCGGACGATGGCACTGTCATCAAGTGCCGGGAATTCAGCGAAGATTGGAAACCACCGATTGAACTGCTCAAACCTCTGGGCAACCAGCTTGTCGATATCATCTGCCAACTGTCGATCGGCCGGGCGGGCGCCATTGACTGCGCTCAAGAACAGAAAGGTCGGAACCGGACCACTATCGGACTGAAGATTCGAAGACGCGACCAGCGTCTCCAGCAACCGACCCGATGTGTTCCAATTTCTGCCATGACCTAACCAGGGTCTCATTTCCCTGGATTTGGCCATCCCCGAGAGAATTTCGTTCCACACTTCGAGTCCGCCAGGAATGACGAAATCACCATCCGGCTTCCATTTCAGCGATGCGAGCAGAATTACGAGATTGCTGTTTCTCGGATAGACCCCCTTCGAGGCATCGAAATGTGCAGTGGTGGAGTGAAAAACATCGTAAAACCGCTTAAGACGATTGCCCTCGTTAATATAGGAGACTTGTGTTGCGCTCAGACGAGCCAGGGCATCGAAGTATGCGGCCAGCCAGCCCCCATCCTTTGTCAGGAGATGCATTACAAAATCTCCTGGTGCGTGTGGACTTGCTCCGACCAGGTCAGCCCACGCCTTTTCCGCGCCGCCCGGCACCATCACCCGTCCCGACTTGATGCTGATTTGACTACCGTACAAGTCGAGGACCGCCGCAACCGGCAGCAGCGCACTTAATCCCGGTGATTGATTCAAAGCAGTGCGCGTAGGCTCATCACACCTGGCCATTGCTGCATAGAGACGGTCAATATCTCGATCGTGCAACAGTACGTCCAATAGATCGTCGCCAGATCTCCGGTTCCGGGTGGTGATAGACGTCCAGTCTTGCTCGGTAAAGAAGATAGGAACCCTCGTCGAGGGGAACGGATAGGTAAATGACTCATTCCGTTGCAGCGCACGCTCAAGCGCCGTGAGGGGAAACCCTGAGTCGATGGTCAGAAACGCGCGTTCGGCGTTCGCGGTCACGAGAGAGGTATTGGCCTGCCCACATCCCTGCTGGAATCGGTAACCCAGGGTCCTCAAAAGCTCTGGCGCATCGTTACAGCCGCTAATATGAATCGCGCCGTTCGCATCGGTCAGACGCTGAAGATCTCTCGCCTGATGCACGTATCTGTCCACAAGCATCAGGTACTCGGTTTCACTTCCTTTGTTATAGCCGTAAAGCGAAGCATTTCGAGCGAGCATATGCAAGACGTCATCCGGATCGATCTCCTGGCTGATGCCTGACATGCGAAGAAACGACCGCAGCGGCCCGGGGACCACCACCGTATTGGCAGAACGCTTCGAATCACCCGGGGAATTTGCCTTCGGGGCGTAAGCCGAGGAATCCGATTGGGATTGAGCAGGGGCATTGTTCGGATAGCTGATCCCGAAAATGACCAGGCCTGACATGCAAATGAACCGGCGAAGAGGGAACGTCATTCAAGACCCCTTTAGCCCATGCAAACCTGTTCTGGGTAGCGACAGGCTCCGGGTAACACGATATGAATTCCGAATCAGACTGGATGGCTCAAAAGTGCCACAAAGTTCTCCAGATAACCTTCAACCTATTGCAAGAAATTGTGCAGCAAATGATTGACTTACGAGTCTGCCGCCTGACCTCGCATAGGGATTTCAGAATCTTATCCAGCGCCGGGCCCCGCAGGAAACCGAGGCGAAGAGAAGCCGCGCGAACTGGTCAATCATGATCGCAAAACAAACGACTCCGGGCAAGTCTTATTGAGATTTATTCCAGCGCACTCCACCTGAAGGGACGGCTTCCCTTCCAGGACTTGTCAATTTCCTCGTCTCTTTGGCCTCAATTTAGAACAGGAATGACCATCCAATTGGACACCGCATGCAAACCTAGCGGTTGCTCAGCCTTGGAGTTGTCAATAGAAAGTAATTCCAATGTCAATTGGAAGTGAACCTTAGCGGGTCCCGGGAGTGCCGGCCCTTCAGCGGAAAGAAGACCTTCATCTTGATTTCCACTGAAAGAAATATTCGATGGAACTAAGAGATTTTCGTGAGTTTGTGAGAATGGGTTCCACCGTAATCGAGTCCCAGGTGGAGTCGGGTCGCTTCCGACATATTGTCCGGCGTCCATGGAGGGTCGAAAACAACCTCCACATCTGCTTTCTCTACCTCAGGCAATCCGCTCAACTTGCTCTCCACTTCGGCTTTCAGCACTTCACTCATCCCGCATCCCGGAGCTGTCATTGTCATCCGGACCTGAACCACCTTTCCGCCATCTTCCGCAGGCGAGATTATGCATGAATAGATCAGGCCGAGATCGACTATGTTCACCGGGATCTCAGGGTCGAAAACCGTCTTCAGCGTGTCCCAGATCATCTGTTCCGTGAGCGGCCCTTGCCGGACCGACTCGGTTGAAGAAGTAGAGGCGTCAAATCCCAGCGCATCGGCATCTTTCGCGTCAATGCGATACATCGCATGAAGCGGAGTGGACACTGTATACCCTCCGCCTCGCGCCTGCATCACTCGCACGACGGTCCCTGCCGGTAGTTTCTGGCGCCGTCCGCTGGGAATGCCGATCGCTTCGCATTCTCGCCTTAGCTCTACGGTCTTCATCATGCACCCAATTACTCCGTCGACACCGGCTCGCGCCCTCCGTGAAGTGCGGCATGCATGGTGTGCCACGCCAGCGTTGCGCACTTCACGCGTGTCGGGAATCCCGAGATGCCCGCAAAAACCTGGAGCTTCCCCATGTCGCTGTGGCCATTCCCGCCGGTCACCATCTCCTGGAAGTCGTGAAACAGCCTTTCAGCTTCCTCTTTGGTTTTGCCCTTGAGAGCCTGCGTCATCATCGATGCGGATGCGCGAGAGATCGCGCAACCTGAACCCTGAAATGCAATGTCTTTGATCACAGCCGCGTCCATTGCCACGGAGACCGAACAGCGATCTCCGCAAAGCGGGTTAGAGCCCTCCGCCTTCTGATGGGGATCTACCAATTCGCGGAAGTTCCTCGGAGCCTTCGCATGTTCCAGGATCACTTCCTGATAAATATCCCGCAGGTCCGACATTAGCCGAGAACCTCCTTCACCTTTTTGATGCAGCGGGCCAGCGCGTCGATTTCCTCCTCGGTGTTGTAAAGCGCAAACGACGCACGAACCGTTGCCGGAATTCCGAACCGGTCCATAACGGGTTGTGCACAGTGATGACCTGTACGAACGGCGACGCCCTCCTGGTCGAGAATCGTGCCGATGTCATGGGGGTGGATGCCGTCCATTACAAATGAAATAACTGCGGCCTTTTCTCGAGCGGTTCCAACAATACGAACGCCCTGAATCGCCGATAGCTTCTCCATGCCGTACATCAGTAGCGCGTGCTCGTGCATACCGATAGCATCCACCCCCTGGGCACTGATATAGGCGATGGCTGCGCCAAGTCCGACCACTCCGCCAATATCGGGAGTGCCCGCCTCAAACTTGTGCGGAACCTTGTTATAGACGGTCTTTTCGAACGTCACCGAGCTAATCATCTCTCCGCCACCTTGGTACGGCGGCATCTGATCAAGCAAGGCAGCCTTGCCGTAGAGCACTCCAATACCAGTCGGACCATAGATCTTGTGCCCGGAAAAAACATAGAAATCGCAGTCAAGATCCTGAACGTCAACGCGCAGATGAGGTACGGCCTGGGCCCCGTCCACCAGCACAACTGCCTTCGCTTCATGCGCCATCCGGATCATCTCCCTCACCGGATTAACAGTCCCCAGCGCATTCGAGACATGAGTGATTGAAACGATCTTCGTGCGCGGATGGAGTAGCTTCTGAACCTCATCGAGCACCACTTCGCCGCGATCATCGATCGGCGCAACGCTCAGAGTTGCTCCCTTTTCTTCACAGAGAATCTGCCAGGGAACAATATTCGAGTGGTGTTCCATGGCTGTGATCAGTACCTCATCTCCTGGACCAACATGAACACGCCCATATGTCTGGGCAACAAGGTTAATGGCCTCGGTGGCCCCCCGCACAAATACGACCTCGCTTGCGAGTTCGGAATGCAGAAACGCATGCACCGCCGAACGAGCAGCCTCATAGGCGTTCGTTGCTCGTTGCGAAAGCAGATGCACACCGCGATGAATATTTGCATTATCGTGCCGGTAATACTCGAGCATTGCTTGAATCACTGCATCTGGCTTCTGCGATGTCGCAGCATTGTCCAGATACACGAGCGGATGTCCATAAACCCGTTCGCGAAGGATGGGAAAGTCGGCCCGAATCCTCTCCACATCGAAGGCTACGGCCGGTTCAACCTTGCTATGCGTATGAACGACTTGAGCGGCAACGCTCATGCAACCTCCTCCTTGCCATTCCTGTCTTTAGCGTGCATTTCATCCGCAACTGGCCTGGCCATCAACTCCAGATATTCAGTGACAACTTCTGCGCAATACGCGTTTGCAGCTCCAGAGATACGCTCGATGCATTCCCCGGCAAACGCCTGCAGCAGGATCCGGCGCGCATCCGCTTCGCTGATCCCGCGTGAGCGCAGGTAAAACAACGCGTTCTCTTCAATCTGTCCGATGGTTGCGCCATGCGTGCATTTCACGTCGTCGGCATAGATTTCTAGTTGCGGCTTAGTGTCGATCTGGGCATCGTCGGAGAGTAGAAGATTGCGGTTCGTCTGCTTCGCATCGGTCTTCTGTGCATCCTTATGCACGATAATTCGGCCGTGAAAGACACCATGCGAGTGATCATCGAGAATCCCGTTATAGAACTGCCTGCTTGCGCAGTGTGGGCTGATGTGTTCAACCAGCATGTAGTTGTCGAGATGCTGGTTCCGTCGCCCCACAAAGAGGCCGTTGATCAGGCACTCCGCGCCCTCCCCTGCCAGTACCGGATGCACGTTGTTGCGAACCAGCAAACCGCCGAGCAGCAGCGAGTGGGAGGCCACATTGGCGCTCCTCGCCTCCTGAATGCGTAAGGTCGAAAAGTTGAATGTCTTGCGATCCTCCCGCCCGATCAAGATGTGCACAACCGTAGCGTTTTCGCCCGCAACCAGCTCCGTAACGGCATTCGAAAACGCGCTCACCTCGCCGCCCCACGACACGTATTCTTCAACAATCGACGCTTGCCCTTCCTCTTCAACCACGATGAGGTTGCGCGGATGTGTCATCGCCGGATCCAGACCCGGTGTCGAGATAAACAGCATATGAATCGGCTGCGCGAGAACTACGCCTTTCCGGACATGCACAAAAGCCCCATCGTCTAAAAACGATGTATTTAAAGCACAAAACGGATCGCGCTCAACATCGAGATACCGACCTAGGTACCCCAATACGATCTGCTCGCCTTGCTCGATCGCGCGTCCGAGTCCACTCACTTGGACCCCACTGGGCAATCCGCCGAGCCTGGAAAACTCCGGCGCGAAACAACCATTCACAAAAACAATTTGAGCCTCGGCATCTTTGATCTGCCAGCCGTCCAAATCAGATTGTGTGAGGGTAAACGACTTCTTGGGATATAGGCGAAATGTTGCTCGCGCGAGTGGCGACAGATTCATAAACCGCCAGTCTTCATCGTGAACAGTGGGAAATCCGACCTTGCAGAAACGCGCAAATGCCGCCTCGCGAAGTTCGCGAAGCCAGGATGGCGTTCTATTCGCGCTCTCCTCGAAGTGCTCGGTAAAGCTTTCAATATAGCTTTCGAGTTGAGCGATATCTACTGTCATTTCTCTCTCAGTCACGCTGAAATCCCAACGCTTTGCCAGGCTCCTGTCTCGATCGAGCTATAGCCCTTCTCCTCCAATTCGAGCGCAAGTTCAGGCCCGCCCGAACGCACAATCCGGCCTTCGACCAGTACATGCACAAAATCGGGGACAATGTAATTCAGCAAACGCTGATAGTGCGTAATCACAAGCATGCCGCGTTCCTGGTCACGCATCGCATTCACCCCCTGGGCCACGATCCGAAGCGCATCAATATCCAGTCCGGAGTCGGTCTCGTCGAGAATCGCCAGCGTCGGCTCAAGCATGGCCATCTGAAAGATCTCGTTGCGCTTCTTCTCGCCACCTGAAAAACCCTCATTCAACGAACGGTTCATCAGGTTCTCATCCATCTCCAGCAGTTTCAGCTTCTCTCGGAAGAGCGGCAGAAAATCCATCGCGTCAAGTTCATCCAGCCCTCGATACTTGCGAACCGCATTCAGAGCGCTGCGCAGGAAATAGGCATTCCCAATCCCGGGAATCTCCACCGGGTACTGAAATGCAAGAAAAAGACCTTCGCTGGCCACCTCTTCCGGCTTCATGGCAAGCAGGTCCTTATCGTTGAAAGCTACAGCTCCCGCAGTGACCTCATACGAAGGCCGCCTCGAGAGCACCTGCGCCAGGGTGCTCTTCCCCGAGCCATTAGGGCCCATGATGGAATGCACTTCCCCTGGATTGATCGTCAGATCGATGCCTTTGAGAATCTCGTGACCACCAACCGAAGCGTGCAGGTTCTCTATTTTCAATAAGCTCATTCTTCACCTCATCTTGCGCACAAATTCATCACACCAGCCCTCATCCCACGCTGCCCTCCAGGCTGATCCCTAGCAATTTCTGCGCCTCGACAGCAAACTCCATCGGTAACTCCCGAAACACCTGCTTGCAGAATCCGTTCACGATCATCGACACTGCATCCTCCACCTTCAGCCCGCGTTGCTGCAAATAGAAAAGTTGATCTTCGCCAATCTTCGATGTCGATGCTTCATGCTCCATGTGTGCGGATGAATTCTTCACTTCGATGTAAGGAAATGTATGTGCGCCGCACTTGTCGCCGATCAGAAGGCTGTCGCATTGTGTGTAGTTTCGTGCGCCCTTTGCGCCCTTCAGAATCTTGACCATGCCCCGGTAACTGTTCTGCCCGTGTCCCGCGGAAATTCCCTTCGACACGATCGTGCTCCGCGTGTTCTTTCCGATGTGGATCATCTTCGTGCCGGTGTCGGCCTGCTGATAGTTGTTCGTCAAAGCTACCGAATAGAACTCGCCAACAGAGTTGTCGCCCTGCAGGATGCATCCCGGATATTTCCAGGTGATCGCAGATCCCGTCTCCACCTGCGTCCACGAGATCTTCGAGTTCACACCGGCGCACTTCCCGCGTTTGGTCACGAAGTTATAGATTCCGCCCCGCCCCTGCTTGTCGCCGGGATACCAGTTCTGCACAGTCGAGTACTTGATCTGCGCGTTATCGAGCGCGACTAGTTCCACCACTGCGGCATGCAACTGGTTCTGATCGCGAATTGGCGCTGTGCAACCCTCGAGATAGCTCACATACGAGCCCTCATCGGCGATGATCAGCGTTCGCTCGAACTGGCCGGTCTCGGCGGCATTGATCCGGAAATACGTCGAAAGCTCGAGAGGACAACGCACTCCTTTTGGCACATAGACGAATGAGCCATCGCTGAATACCGCAGCATTCAGTGCCGCAAAGAAGTTGTCGGTGTGCGGAACCACACTGCCCAGATATTGCTGCACCAGAGCCGGGTAGTTCTCGACCGCCTCAGAGAACGAACAGAAAATGATCCCCAGTTCTGCAAGTTTCTCTTTAAACGTAGTCGCCACCGAAACGCTGTCGAATACAGCATCGACGGCCACGCCAGCGAGCCGTTGCTGCTCCGCGAGCGGTATTCCCAGTTTTTCGTATGTGCGCAGAATCTCTGGATCGAGTTCGCTCAGGCTCTTCAGCCCCGGCCTCTGCTTCGGAGCCGAGTAGTAAACAATGTCCTGGTAATCGATCGGACCGTAATGAATGTTCGCCCATTTCGGCTCTGCCTGAGCCTTCTCGAGCGATGACCAGTAGCGAAATGCCTTGAGCCTCCACGTCAGCATGAACTCCGGCTCGCCCTTCTTCGAAGAGATCTGCCGGATGATGTCTTCGTTCAGTCCGCGAGGAACTCTTTCGTCCTCAATATCTGTAACGAATCCCCATTTGTAGTCTTGTTGGGTCAGGTCGCGAATCTCATTGACGCTTGATCTCATCGCGCTCTCCTGGAGAGCCGAAACCGCAGCATCTGAGAAATCGGTCGTCTTCCTCTCGCCGCTGCCGATAAGGCCCTGCATTTGCGGCTTTCAATATACGACCAAAAAAGTCGCATATTGAACCCAGTATATCGCTGCCCCCTGGTCTCTTCAAGTTGGTGCTGCTTCACGGACGCCCATCGACACTCAAAAGCCCGCTATCTATCTGAAATACAAGCCTTTGATGTCGCGCGATTTCAGGCTCTTAGACGCGAAATGCTACCCTGAAGCCGCAATGCGCGCCGTTGTACAACGCGTCTCGAGAGCTTCCGTCGCGGTTGGGGGAGAGCTGGTGGGCGAGATCGGGCACGGCTTGGTGGTGCTCCTTGGTGTTTCTGCGAATGATGCCAAAGTCGACGCAGACTACCTCGCCGAGAAGATCGCAGGGCTCCGCATCTTTGACGACGAAAATGGCAAGATGAACCTGAGCGTTGCGGATGCCGGAAGCGCAATCCTCGCCATCTCGCAATTCACCCTCTACGGCGATGTCCGCCGCGGCAGGCGGCCCTCCTTTGACGAAGCCGCACGCCCCGACCGTGCGCGTGAACTATATGAGTACTTCGTCACGCAGATTCGCCAGCGTGGTCTGCGTTGTGAGACCGGGAGGTTTCAGGCGATGATGTCGGTGTCGCTGATAAACGAAGGGCCTGTAATTATTCTCTTGGATAGCTCAAAGCTGTTTTAGGTGATTGTGCCGGCGAGGCTCCGCCCAGCCTGATGACGCTCAATCGCAGAGAGCCCGGCTATCGAGTCCGGCTGGCCAGAATTTCTGCATTTTCAGCATTTGATTGAATGCTCGTGGCACGAACGAGGATTTCAAATTGACGGAACGTTCCGTCCGCGTGGGACGCGCTCCGAAGAATCGGAGAAATAGAATCGGAATGAAAGAGTAGATCAGCAGCTGCTTCCGTTCCTGCTACGTCTAGGCCTTCAACCAGGAGCAAGTGTCCCGAGCCGTTGAGATTGGGCAGATACTGAATCAAGGCAAACGTCTCGTGGGCGGGCTCGTTCCAATGACTCGCGTAGCTTGATTGTTCACCCTCCTTCGGATGACTGTTAACAATCTCGGCGCTTTCCATCTTTGCGTCGAGTTCTATATGGAAGTTCGTTGCATTGTCCCCAACCGAAGCCCACGGATTTGCGCTCGCTGATCCGATGATGAATGCATTCGCATGCTTCAGATCGTCGACGCGCAAGTCGCGCGGAAACCGCAGGAGAACTCGTTGCGGATCGTACTCCGGGCGGTGAGCCAGCAGAGCAACGATTTGAAGGCTCACCAGGTCGGTGTATTGCTGCGTACGCAGGTCCTGTGCGGCGTGCGGGCCGAGCTTGTTCCATGGGATGTTGTCATAGGAACCACGGATATAGCTGGCGAGGGGCAAAGTGTGCTGCGCCATGTCCTCCATGAGATTGAAGCCTGCGTCGGAAGGAACGATGTAGGTGATGGAATTGCGCGGCAGCATCGCGCTCCAGAATTCGCGAACTGGATCCTCCGTCCCGGCGCCCATCCGCGGGTTGCGCTGAACGAGCTTCACCGAACCCAGGAGCAAGCCGGGAACGAGAATCGCCATTGCGATGCGGAAAGCTACAGATAGCCTGGATCGGGATCGGATCGACCGACCTGCACCGGGGACTCCCCTTTCCCCTCCGCTACCCTCCGCAATCTCGGGGAACAAAGGCACGTAGCCACCAACCGGGATTTCGATCCGCATACGCGAACCGCTTCCCTCGTTCGCAAAGTGATCGTGCAGGCGGCGGCGCAACTGGCGCGCATAGTTGCGAACGATGTTGTCCAGGTCAGTGCGGTAGGAAGAAGGGCGGCCGAACACACTGACGCCGATGCGATGTTCAGTGAGCGACGCCTGGCGGCCGTCAATCGTTTCGCCAACAACATAGAGAAGAAAGCGCGAAAGCAGGGGTGAACGGACAAAGTGAGGCCCCGCCGCCACCGTTTGCGCCAGGCGCCAACGAGGGTCGGCTTCCCGAGATCCTGACATCGGATCGGGAACCAGAGCTTCAATGCAAGCAGTGTTGGAGTGCTTCACAGAACAATCGGGGAAAAGTGGCCTGTTCGGCAACGGCTTCACTTAAGCGTACGTGCGTGAATGTGACAGCATCATGAATTCGGAGCCTGCACCGGCCAGTGAGGTCGCCAATTCGTCAAAATTTCATGTTGCGTGCATCAATCGGAGGGCACATGAGTTGGCCGATGTGAACACCCGTGTATACCCCTGTCGATCTGCCTTTACCCGTTCCCGAGAACTGGCATCTTTCCTAGCATGGGGCTGGCTTCCCCTTAGGTATGTCAAGACGGGGAGCTATGTCAAAAGGAGCGCCCCATGATTTTCATGAAAACCGAATCGCGCATGCGGAAGGACTCGCGGGCCCAGACTTGGATTCTTAGCTTGACGGCTCGTACGGCCCTGGCAATCGCGGTCACAATTTATCTGGTGCTCGCGGGCCAGCCGGCATCAGCCCAGGTAAACACCGGCTCCCTGAGCGGCGTTGTAACCGACTCAACCGGAGCTGTTGTTGCAAACGCCTCGCTCACCATGCTCGACCCGGCCACCGGATACCAGCGCATTGTGAGCACCGCTACCGACGGTAACTACATCTTTCCTGACTTGCCTATTGGCAAGTACTCCCTGACGGTGGCGGCGCCGGGGTTCGAAAAAACGACGCAGGAGGTGACGGTCAGCGTAGCTTTTCGCGCACGGGCGGACTTCCACCTGAAGGTCGGTTCGGAGGATCAGACCGTGCAGGTGATTGCCGACACCGCCGGCCTCTCTCGCGATGACGCATCCATCGGTACGGTCGTTGATGCCATTACGATCTCAGACACACCGCTCTTTCTGCGCAATTGGGACGACTTGCTGCGAACTGTGCCCGGTGTCCAGATCAACCGATATACCAATCAGAGCGGGGCCACCTCCGCCGGCCGCACTGGCGACTTTAACGTGAACGGAGTGCACACTCTGCAGAACAACTTCATCCTCGACGGGATCGACAACAACACCTTTTCTGAGAACGTCCAGGAACTCAGCACTGAGTCGGCTCATCCCTCCGTGGATGTGATCGCCGAGTTCAACGTGATCACAAATCCCTATTCGGCCGAGTACGGCAGATCGCCCGGCGCAGTGGTTTCAGTGAACACCAGGAACGGTTCCAATGCCTTTCACGGCGCCGCTTATGAATATGTGCGCAACCAGTTCTTCGATGCGTTCGATTATTTTTCCAAGCAGACCCTGGCGAAGAAAGCAGAGGACAATCAAAACCAGTTTGGCGCAAGCATCGGCGGGCCAATTGTGCGCAATCACGCGTTCTTCTTCTTCAACTGGGAAGACACGCGTGTGAAGCAGGGCGTTTCGCGCATTTCCACCGTTCCTCTACCGAACGAACGCATCGGCGACTTCAGCCCCGCTGCCGCGGCGGAGGCCGGCGTGGCCGTATACCCGACCGTCTACGACCCGACGACCTGTACCACCCCATATAACGTGAACAGTGGTTGCCAGGCGTTTCAGAACAACCAGATTCCGTCCGGCCGGATCGACTCGTCGGTGAGCGCATTGATGAACTTGTTTCCCGCACCCAACTTTAAGAATGGCGGCGCCAACTTTCCCGAATTGAACAACTACTCGCGCACTGGCTCCCTGACCGACTTCAACAACAGCTACGACGCACGTGTGGACTGGACGGCTTCGCCGAAAGATACGGTCTTTGGGCGATTCAACTACTTCAACCGAACGCGACAAATTCCCGGCTATTTCGGTGGCCTCGCGGACGGTACATCCACCTCCGCGTGGGGTAACCAAATCCTCAAGGGAACCAGCGTGGTGCTCGGCTGGACACGGGTATTGAATCCGCGCATGGTGAATGACTTCCGTTTCGGCTGGGTACGCGACTATTCATTCGCGCAGCAACAGCCCTTCACGATGTCGCAGACTGCTGGACAGTTCGTGCCCGGCATCCCGGCGAACCCCGCGACCGGTGGCGGCGTACCCCTGACCACTTTCACCAACAAGACCTTCCTCGGCTCTCCGGACTTCCTTCCGAAAAGCCAGGTCCCCATGCTCTACCAGTACAACGATGCGCTGTCGTGGACGCTGGGCAACCACAGTCTAAAGTTCGGCGCGACTGCATTTCTTCCCATGCGCAACATCTTTCAGGATGAGCCTGGGACCCGAGGCGATCTAACTTTCACCGGGATCTTCACTGGAGGCCTCTCCTACGCTGACGGCCTGCTGGGCGCGACACAGTACACCCAGCTGACCAATGTGTTCTTCGTTGATCAACGCCTCTGGATGGCCTCGGGCTTTGCCGAGGACGACTGGAAGGTCACACCGAGGCTGACCCTGAATCTCGGGCTGCGTTACGATTTTGCTTCCCCTGCCACTGAAGGCCAGAATCGCATGGCAAACTTCGATCCCGCGGATTCGGGTTCGCTGGTTTTCGCAAAAGATGGTTCGCTCAGCCAGCGGGCGCTCGTCCATCCCAACAACACCAACTTCGGGCCGCGCGTCGGTGTCTCGTATGCCCTCGATAACCAGACAGCGCTTCGCGGCGGGTATGGCATCTACTACACCGCGCTGGAGAGGATTGGCAGCGAGAACCAGCTCGCGCTGAACCCCCCGTTTCTGATCAACAAAACGATCGCCAGCAACTCTGCGCCCGTTCTCCAGCCCAGTACCGGATTTCCATCGAACTTTCTCGATCCTTCCACCATCGACTTCACGAACCTGACCAAGTTCCATATCCGCGCCATGAATCCTGACATCAGCGTCCCCACCGTCCAGCAGTGGAGCGCCGGACTGCAGCGCCAGTTCAGGTCAGCTTGGCTGGCCGAAGTGGATTACGTAGGCACACACTCCGACGATCTCGATGTGCTGCGCGACTACAACCAGCCGCTCATCGCCGGAGGACAGGTGGTCACCAGCCCCAGCGCCCCAAGCGGCACGGTTCCCTATCCCAACTTCGGACAGATCGAGTATTTGGATCCGGTAGGATTTGGCAACTACAACGGCCTGCAGGCTGCCCTGACACGCAGCATGCGCAGCGGGTTGAGCGTGCGCGTCGCCTATACCTACTCGCATTCACTCGACAACACGCCCGAAGAACTCGAGACGAACTCGGGGGACGCTCCTAACGGCCGCGATTACGGCGCGTGGTACGGGAACAGCGACTTCGACGTGCGCCACCGCATTTCTGCCAATTACGTCTACGAGCTTCCTTTCGGTCACGGCAAACCATGGCTTCAGTCTGGACCAGCCGCCTGGGTGTTGGGCAACTGGACAACCTCCGGCGTGTACACCTTCTACAGCGGCCATCCGTTCCAGGCGGCGTGGTCAAGCGAGAGCAGCCTTCTGGATCCATACGGGTTTGCGGTGGCTCCGCCCAACCAGGTGGCCTCGGTGCACTACGTCCACAAGCAAACCTGCTGGTTTTACGCGAGCGCGAATGGCGCGTGCGGCCAGTTCGCCTCTGGTCTGAGCACTCCTTACGTGGATCCCGGCAAGTACATTATCGGAAACGTCGGCCGTAATACACTGGTCGGGCCGCAGACGCAGCTCTTCGACTTTGCGCTGTACAAAACATTCCCCTTTGCCGAATCCATGAACATGCAGAT
>Ga0335080_10004133_pt1 | contig 14772 bp, 7 predicted proteins | sample Lox_Sample_34_FD_206720 | JGI IMG/M metagenome (GOLD analysis project Ga0335080, IMG submission 206720) | Soil microbial communities from Loxahatchee National Wildlife Refuge, Florida, United States - Lox_Sample_3.4 | ecosystem: Environmental > Terrestrial > Soil > Wetlands | place: USA: Florida... | reverse complement strand
AGATCAAGGTGCAGCGCACCGGACCGATCGGCTCCGGCAGCATCATGATCGAGGCCAGCTACGCGGTGCACGTGGAGTTTCCCGGCTACCCGGTTGACCTGCAGTTTAACCCCTCCACAAAAAACAAGGGCGCGTACTAGACGCCGATCTGCGAAGTCGGTGCACTTTCTTTCCGGCTTCCTCACGTGCCATGCTCCCAGGATTGACCCAGAACGCCAAGTAACTGGGCATGGTTACCTTCATACGCGACCTCGGTAACGTTGTGGTCACCTCGACTCCCGATTACCATCCGGCCATGCGCGGGCTGAACTTGTGCCGCCACGCACAACCATCTTCCACTGTGATTTTGGTTGCCGGAAAGAGTGAAGACGGACCAGTCAACCTCTGAGAGGACCCATCCGGCACAATATGGGTGAAGGACTTCCGCGGGAGATCTGCCACCATGAATTCGAGAATTCGTTCCCTGGGAATGCTCACGTTAGCTGCGTCCATCCTGCTGCTGGCCGGATGCGGGCAAAAAACCAGCTGCAGCCAAACCTTTGGCACCGAAAGCCTCAGCAGCCAAGCCACCAGCGGTTCGACCTGTGGGAGCTCTGGCGGCGTCGGCAGCGGTGGCGGCGGAGGGAGCTCGACATTTGCAGCCTTGTCCTACGACATCGACCAGGCGGGAACGGTGGATGGCATTGCCCTGACCACCCAAGGCACCCCTTCGCTGGCAAGCATTCCCAATTACGTGGCCCCGGCGATCCCGACCGGCGATCCCAGCGTGGGCATGGTGGTCGCGCAGCAAAAATATGTTTACGCCGTATTCGAAGTGGAACAGGAAATCGATGGCTGGTCGATTGATGCCTCGACCGGTGCGCTGACGGAATTGAGCGGCATGCCGATGACCGTGGGCTTCACCGGAATACCCATCTCTGGCTACAACCATACCTACGTTACCACCAATCCAGCGGGCTCGCTGCTGTTCATTTCGGAAGCCGGCAACGAGGAGATCGCGGTATATCAGATTGGCAACGGAGGCGCTCTGACCGCGGTGGCCGGGTCGCCCTTCTCCACGGGAGTCGTCGAGCCGGGCAATCTGACGGTGGAGAGCCAGGGCAAGTACTTATATGCCTGCGAGGACTCGGGCGACCATGCGGGCGCTTTCATGGCGGGCTTCAGCATTCAAAGCGACGGATCGCTGGTCGCGTTCCCAAGCAATCCGATTAACTTCCCCATGTGGCAAGTGGTAAGCGATCCCAGCGGAAAATTCCTGGTGGGCAGCAGTGGAAACTCAGTGTTAGTCAGCGGGGTCGATGACACGAATCTTTACGTGTTCAGCATCGACGCGCAAACCGGCGCACTCACTCAGGTGACCGGCTCGCCCTTTGCAACCGTGTACTCGCCGTTCTTCATCACCGGGCAGCCCAGTTCCAATGGCGGAAGTTTCGTGTATTCCTTCAGCATCGGGTCGGGGGGCTACAATCCGGTCGAAGGATATCAGGTGGACGGCACCAGCGGAGCGCTCACGGCTCTGTCAAATTCGCCCTTCAGCAATTTGTCGACGGCGATCTGGGGGCAATTCGATCAGGGTGGAGCGTATCTGTTCTTCTATCGCAACGTGAACAGTGCGCCGGAATTGGGTTTTTGGACCGTGGACAGCTCCGGTACGCTGTCTGAACCCGCTTCCACCTTTACGCTCGGGGAGAGCGGTTACTGGGTGGTTACGGATCCTCCGACGAACTAGATTCCGCATCACGAGGCTGGACGGATGGGCGAGGCGCCCATCCTCCGGCGACTTCTGCGACCATACCTTCCTAAGGGCCGATACCCATGCGGCCCAATGACCAATGTCCACGGTGTGTCCCAAGCGGCCATCTTGTCCTCCCGGTGAGGGTACAATGGGTGCACGGACTGACACTCACAGGGCGCCCGCCGGAACGGTAATCTGATTCCGCACCGGATGCGAGGAAAGACCCGGAGGCTGGCTAACCCTCTGGCTGCCCGAAGTCGTCTCAAGGAGAAGGGGTTCTCCCAAATCCAGTAAGCCGTGGCTATCAAGCTTAAGATACCGGGGAAAAAGTCCACGAAGGGTGGCGGGAGGGGATTCCCGTCGCGCGATCCGGTAATCCGGATTGCGCTACTGGTATTTATCGTTGCCGCCCTCGTCATCGTGGGCTTCTTCGCCTACTTCTACGTAACCTATGACCGCATCGTAGAGCAGCGGTTCAAGGGTCCGGTGTTCAGCAATTCGGCCAAAATCTATGCCGTACCCCGCGCGGTGAGCGTGGGCGAGAAAATCGAATCGCGGGAAATTGCGGCGCTACTGCGGCGCGCTGGTTACGCCGAGACCAACGAACTGGCACCCATGGGCAGCTATCGGGTGTTTGAGGGGGGCATTGAGGTCAAGCCCGGTCCCGAGTCTTATCACAGTCCCGAGCCGGCGACGATTCGAATCCATGACGGAAAGATCGCCAGCATCCGCGGCAAGTCTGGCGACCTTGCCGCTTACGAGCTCGAGCCCCAGCTGGTAACCGCTCTGTTCGATGCCGAACAGCGCTCTAAGCGGCAACTGGTGAAATACCAGGATATCCCCAAGGTGATGGTGGACGCGGTGCTGGCGATCGAGGATCGCAGGTTTTTTCAGCACGGCGGGGTGAACTACGTTCGCCTGCTCGAAGCGGCCTGGATTGACTTCACCCACCAGAGGCATGAGCAGGGCGGGTCGACCTTGACCATGCAGCTTTCGCGGGCGTTTTTCCTGACGCCGGAGAAGACGTTCAAGCGGAAACTGCTGGAGATCATGATTTCGATCGAGCTCGAGCAGAAGTTCAGCAAGCAGCAGATCTTCGAGTTTTACGCCAACCGGGTCGATTTGGGCCAGCGCGGCTCGTTCACGATCAATGGCTTTGCCGAGGCCTCCCGCGGCTACTTCAACAAGGATCTAAAGGACATCTCGCTGCCGGAGGCGGCGCTGCTGGCCGGGCTGATTCAGGCACCGAGTTACTTGTCGCCCTACCGCCATCCCGAACGCGCGCTGGAGCGTCGCAATCTGGTATTGGATAGCATGGAGGAGACTGGGGCCATCACCAAAGCCCAGGCCGACAAGGCCAAAGCCACCCCGTTAAAGTTGGCGCCTCCCAACGTCGAAGCCAGCGATGCACCCTACTTTGTGGACCTGGTGCGGGAAACGCTCATTTCTAAATTCAATGAGCATGATTTGAACGACCAATCGTACCGGATCTATACCACGCTTGATCCCGAGCTGCAGGGCGCAGCCGCTCAGGCGGTTGAGACCGGCATGAAGCTGGTGGACGAGCAGGTCACGAAGGTGCGCACACGCAAAGTTAAGGTGGGAAAGAACAAGTTCGAGACCACAGTCCGGCCGGGGCCGCAGGCGCAGGTGGCGCTGGTGGCAATTGATCCCCACAGCGGGCAGGTACTGGCTCTGGTCGGTGGACGCAATTATGGTTTCAGCCAGTTGAATCATGCCGTGGCCAAGCGCCCGACCGGCTCGATTTTCAAGCCTTTTGTGTATGCCGCGGCCATGAATACTGGCCTGGATGGCAGCAACCCGGTGCTTACGCCCACCTCCATCGTGCCGGATCAGCCAACCACATTCGCCTACGGAGACCAGATCTACGAGCCTCGCAACTACAAGGAGGAGTACCACGGAGACGTCACTCTGCGCTACGCGTTAGCGCTTTCGCTGAACAATGCGACTGTCAAAGTGGCGGAGGAAGTAGGCTACGAGAAGGTGGCTGACCTGGCCAAGGCTGCGGGCATCGCCTCGGTCAAGCCGACGCCGGCCATGGCGCTTGGGGCCTATGATGCAACTCCGCTGGAGATGGCCAGCGCCTACACGGTGTTCGCCAACGGCGGCATCAAGATTTCGCCTATCTTGATCACGTCCGTTCGCAACGCCAAGGGCGACGTGGTTTCCGATTTCACGCCCGAAAAACATCCGATCCTGGATCCTCGAGTCGCCTTTGTCATGACCAACATGATGGAAGGCGTGTTGAATTTCGGAACAGCATTTCCGGTGCGGGCTCGGGGATTCGATGCCCCGGCAGCGGGTAAGACGGGAAGTTCGCACGACGGATGGTTCGCCGGTTATACCAGCAACCTGTTGTGCATCGTGTGGGTTGGCTTCGATGACTACAGCGACCTTCGCCTGAGCGGTGCGCAAACGGCCGCGCCCATCTGGGCGGAGTTCATGAAGAAGGCAGTGACATTGCCTCAGTACTCCGACGTGAAGCCCTTCGGGCAGCCCCCGGGGGTGGTCGACGTGCAACTGGACAAGGTCACCAACCGGCTGGCAACGCCGTCTTGCCCGGACACTTACACGGCGGCATTTATCGCTGGAACCGAGCCGAACGAGACCTGCGACCAGAGCGGCGGGATCAAGGGCTTCTTTTCGCGGATGTTTGGCTTAGGGAACGACAAGGCGCTGCCGCCACCGAAACCAGGCGAACCGGCTGCCGCAGGAATGCAGGATCCTGCTGCCCAAGACCCGGCCAAGAAGAAAAAAGGATTCTTTGGGAAAGTAGTTGGTATCTTCAAGGACGACAAGGCGTCGGCTCCGTCTAAACCCACGGAACCGGCCCAGGACAACCCGCAGTAGGAGCGGGGGAGTCGGTAAGATTCGCGCAGGCCAGGAGGTTTCGTTATGCGTCGTTGGCTGATCATGATTTGTAGCTTGCTCGCCGTGGCAGCCTTGGCGGGATCCGCCGCCCGCGCTCAACTTTCTCCATCTGACCAGTTGCAGGTCGGTCCTCCGCCCACCGCCCGGGCCGAACCTCCCGCCAGCAACGCGACGGCGCAGGAGTTGGAGAGCCGTGGCGATGACCTGCGCTCCCAAAAGGCCTACCTCGACGCGTTGGACTACTACGAGGCCGCGCTGGCCCGGAAACCAGACAATGCCTCCGTGCTCTATAACAAGATGGGTATCACCGACCTGCTGATTCAGCGCTATAAAGAGGCCCACAAAAACTTTGAGCGGGCGGTGCGGAAGGATCGGCAATATGCCGATGCTTACAACAATCTGGGCGTGATTTACTACCTGGAAAAGAAATACGGGAAAGCCGTCTCCCAGTACCAGAGGGCGATCTCCATCCGGCAGGATTTTGGCTCCTACTTCAGCAACCTCGGAGCAGCTTACTTTGCCGAGAAGAATCTGGACAAGGCGACCGCGGCTTATGCTCGGGCGGTGCAGATCGATCCGGACATCTTCGAGAGATCTTCGCATACGGGCGTAGCCGCCCAGATGTCTTCGCCGGAAGACCGTGCGCATTTCGATTATGTCCTGGCTCGTCTGTTCGCCAAGATGGGAAACCCCGACCGGTCTCTGGAGTACCTCCGCAAGGCGCTGGAAGAGGGTTACAAGGGGATCGACGCCGTTTACAAGGATGCCGAGTTCAGCGACTTGCGGAAGGATCCGCGATTTAACGAATTGATGAACTCCCGACCTCCGGCCATCCCTGAATAAACCTCTTGCTGCTATAGGGTTAGCGGAATCCAGAAAAAATTTATGGGTCGGCGAAACTTTTTCTGCAAACCGGGTTTAACATGAGCACATAACTCCTGAAAACAACAGGGTGAGTAAGGAGAAACGGTAGCCCACCGATTGCCGACCCGAGCACGCCCCAAGCAGGCAGTCGGTGGGTTTTAAGAACAGCTCCTGGTTTCCAGGCTTTTGCCCTCGGCCTCCATCCCCTCAACAAGGCGAGAATGATTGGTAGCGACTCAGCCTGCTGCGCCGGAACCAAGCACTGCCTTGGCGATGGGCTGCGTTGCAACGTCGAATTCAGACGGAACCCGCGATCGCAAACGCCTCTCGCGGAACTACGCAGGCTGGATCCAGGCGGAAGATGTGGTGATGAGGAAGCCAGCTAGCCCCCGGTAGCTGATTCTTTTGGACTTCTCTCTCCGATGTACTCCTCAACTACCCGCTTCCATTTCCCCTGGGCCTTAAGGATGTATTCCGCGGCATCACGGAGGGCTCCGTCTCCGCCGGCATGGGGGGTGACGTAGTGGGCTTCGCGCTTAACCTCGGCCCTGGCATTGGCCACGGCGACGGCAAAACCACTGTGGCGCATGGCGGGAAGGTCGATTACGTCATCTCCAACGAAGGCAGCTTCTTCCCTTTTGAGACCCTCCAGCTTCAGGACCTCCTCCAGCACGGTGCGCTTATCCTGAATGCCCTGGTAAACATGCTCCAGCTTCAGGTCGCGAGCCCGGAGGGCGACCGTCTCCGAGATACGCTTGGTGATCAGGCCCGTTTTGATGCCACCCAGCCGCAGCAGAGAAATCGCAGTCCCGTCATGGGCGTGAAAGCCTTTGGCCTCAATCGAGGTCTGGCTCACTAACCCAAACCCGCCCTGGCTTCCGTGCTTGGCAGCATCTTCCTGGGCGCTCTGCTGGATTCCGGCAGGAGCCGGAAAAATGAATAGCTTGCCGTCAGTGAGGACTCCGTCTACGTCGAACAGGAGCAGCTTGATTTTCCTGGCGCGGGCGGCGGGGGAAGTCTTGGGCATCGTGAGAATTCTAGCATTGAAGAATCAGGACCCTGACATCGCAATGTAGGTCATATTTATGTTCGTCTTACTTTGGTTGGACGATCTTAATGCGACGGTCAAAGCCTCCCCCAGCCACCACCGGTCAGAATCGCCCGCTAAACCTAAAGGCGAAACTTTTGCGAAAGCCCGCATGTTAGAATACCCCCAATGCCGTCCCTTCCCTCCTCTCTCGCCTGGGCTCACCCTTTGGTCGGGGAGTGGTTTGTCCGGCGCTTCGGCACCCCGACTGAACCGCAGGAGCAGGGCTGGCCGCACATTCTGGCGGGACGAACCACGCTGATTTCCGCGCCCACCGGATCGGGCAAGACTTTGGCAGCATTTCTCGCCTGCATCGATCGTCTGGTCCGCAAGGCTCTGGCCGGGGACCTTCACGACCGCACGGAAGTCCTCTACGTTTCCCCGCTGAAGGCTCTCGGCAACGATATCCAGAAGAACCTCGAAGGGCCGCTCGGCGAAATTCTTCAGATGGCAGGGGAGCGTGGCCTGCTGATGCCGGAGATTCGCACCGCGGTGCGCACCGGCGACACCCTCATGCATGAGCGGCGAGCCATGCTGAAGCGGCCACCGCACATCCTGGTCACGACTCCAGAATCGCTTTACATTTTGCTGACCGCTGAGAGCAGCCGGAAGATCCTGCGCGATGTCGAGACCGTGATTGTGGATGAGATCCACGCCGTAGCGGACGATAAACGCGGAGCGCATCTGGTGTTGTCGCTGGAGCGATTGGAGGTTCTCGCATACCGGCCGCTCGTACGCATCGGACTCTCGGCGACCCAGAAGCCCATTGAAGTGGTGGCACATTTCCTGACCGGCGCAGGGCGGCCCGATCCGGTCATCGTCGACATCGGACATAAACGAACGCTCGATCTTGCCGTCGAGGTTCCGGCCAGTCAGCTGGGGCCGATCGCTAGCAACGAGATGTGGGACGAGATTTATGACCGGATCGCGGAACTGGTACGGCAGCATCGGTCGACTTTGGTGTTCGTAAATACGCGGCGGCTGGCGGAGCGGGTTTCGCATCATCTGGCGGAACGATTAGGCGACGAGGCGGTTGGGGCACATCACGGCAGCCTGGCCCGCAAGCTTCGGCTGGCGGCAGAGAAGAAGCTGAAGAACGGCGAACTGCAGGTGCTGGTGGCCACGGCCTCGCTCGAACTTGGAATCGACATCGGTACGGTGGACCTGGTTTGCCAGATCAGCTCTCCCCGGGCAATTGCGGTTACGCTACAGCGGGTTGGGAGATCGGGCCACTGGCGTGGAGCTGTGCCGAAGGGACGCTTATTCGCTACGACTCGGGATGAACTGGTGGAGTGTGCGGCGCTGGTGCGAGCGATTCGACATGGGGAACTGGACCGGTTGATGGTTCCGGATTCTCCTTTGGATGTTTTAGCTCAGCAGATCGTGGCGGCTTGCGCATCGGTTGCCAGCCCAACTTCCGAGTCCTCGGACGGGAAGGCAGGACGCCTTCCCGACAGCCGGCGGGACGCCGGCGCTACAACACGAGACGGGCAGCGAACAACCGGCAGCACTCGGGATGGGTGGGGTGAGGATGATCTTTTTGCCCTGCTGCGGCGCGCTTATCCGTATCGCAATCTTAGGCGGGAAACTTTTGATGGGATTGTCACGATGCTGTCCGAGGGCATCGCGGCTCGGCGGGGGCGGTACGGGACTTACCTTCACCGGGACCAGGTGAATGGCGTGCTTCGGGCTCGGCGGGGGAGCCGTTTGGCGGCCATTACCAGCGGCGGAACCATCCCGGAGACGGCGCTGTACAACGTCGTCGCGGAGCCAGAAGGCACACTGGTCGGCACAGTGGACGAGGACTTCGCGGTAGAGAGCTTGGCGGGCGACGTGATTCTGCTGGGCAATGCTTCGTGGCGCATTCGCCGCATCGAGGGCAAATCAGGACGAGTGCTGGTAGAGGATGCGCATGGCGCCGCGCCCAATGTTCCTTTCTGGTTAGGCGAGGCGCCGGCACGGACCCAGGAGCTTTCCCATTACATCGGGCAACTGCGGCAGACGATCAGCGACATGCTGCCGAACGTTTCTCCGGTTGGATTCTCTCCGGCTCAGCCGGAAGTAGCGGAGACGATCGCCTGGATCAAGGAAGTATGTGGCTTGGATGATGCCGGCGCGGAGCAGGTCGTCGAATACATCCTGCAGGGCCGCGCAGTGCTGGGCGCGGTGCCGACTCAAACCACGATCATCGCGGAGAGATTTTTCGATGAGGGTGGCGGGATGCAGTTGGTCATCCACGCACCGTTCGGCGGCCGCATCAACAAGGCTTGGGGATTGGCCCTACGCAAGCGTTTCTGCCGCAGCTTCAATTTCGAATTGCAGGCGGCGGCAACTGATAATGGACTGAACATCGCTTTGGCCGAGCAACACAGCTTTCCACTAGGCGATGTTTTTCATTTCCTCAACGCTGAGACCGTGGAGCCAATTCTGGAGCAGGCGGCGCTGGCTTCGCCTATGTTCGGCACGCGCTGGCGATGGGACGCGACGCGGGCGCTGGCGTTGCTGCGCTTTCAGGCTGGGAAGAAAATCCCGCCCCAGATTCAACGCATGCGTTCGGATGATCTGATGGCCTCTGTGTTCCCAGATGTAGCTGCCTGCCAGGAGAACATCGTTGGCGACATCCAGATTCCGGATCATCCGCTGGTCAGTGAAGTGATGAAGGACGTCCTCACTGAGGCCATGGACCTCGAGGGTCTGAAAGACCTGTTGCGCGGCATGGACGAAGGCCGCATACGTTGCATCGCGGTCGACACTCCCGTGCCCTCTCAGTTCTCGCACGAAATCCTGAATGCCAATCCATACGCCTATCTGGACGACGCTCCCCTTGAGGAGCGCCGAGCCCGTGCGGTGGAGTTGCGGCGGGTCTTGCCGGAGTCGGTGCTGGAAGAGGTGGGCGGGCTGGATCCGGCGGCGATTGCGCAGGTACGGGACGAAGCTTGGCCCGACGTGCGCGACGCGGACGAACTGCATGATGTGCTGCTGACGTTGATTGCTCTGTCTGAAGATGGCGCTTCGGTCATCCCGGCGGATAACGACATGCGCCGCTACGTGAGCCGGCGTAATCCCCGGTGGGAGGAGTGGTTCGGCCGCTTGCTCGATGCCGGGCGGGTTGGCGTAGCCGCAGTTTCCGAGGGCGAGACAAACTTGGGACAATCGGGACGGCGGCGCTACTGGTTCGCGGCGGAGCGCGCTCGCAGCTTCGCGGCTCTCTTTCCCCAAGCTCGGTTTGAAAATCCGGTTGCGGACGTCGAAAACCCGGCCCCTTCCCGGGATGATGCTTTACTGGCGATGATCACCGGCTGGATGTCGCATGTGGGGCCGATTTCTGCGGGGCAACTCGGTGGACTGTTGGGAATTTCTGCTTCCGACATCGATAAAGCTCTGCTTCGCCTGGAAGCCAGCGGAGCCATTCTGCGGGGAAACTTCACCGGCACGGCTTCGCGGGGGACAGGAGCGGGAGCGCATGAAGTTGAGTGGTGCGAGCGGCGGCTTTTGGCGCGCATTCACCGTCTGACCCTGGGCAAGCTGCGGAAGCAGGTCGAGCCCGTGACGGCTGCGCAGTTTGTGCGTTGGCTCTTGCGCTGGCAGCATCTGGCTTCGGGCACACAGGTTCTCGGCGAGCGCGGGGTTATGGAGATTCTGCGCCAGTTGCAGGGCTTCGAGATTCCGGCGAATGCCTGGGAGCGGCAGATATTGGCCCGCCGCGTGGCCGATTATGATGCGAAGATTCTCGACCAGCTTTGCCTGACGGGCGCCGTCGGTTGGGGCCGATTGTCGCCGCATCCAGCGACTCTGGAAGACTCCGCGGAAGGCAAGCGGCGGGTTATTCCCACCAGTGTGGCGCCGATTACCTTCTTCGTACGCGAGGATGCGGACTGGATGACTCCGCACCATCCCCTGGCCGATCAGCCGGAGGCGCGTGGGTTAAGCCCGGGCGCGCGGCAGGTTTTGGACTTCTTGCGGCAGCGCGGGGCGTCGTTCTTCGCAGATATCGTGCGCGGCACGGAAAAGCTGAAAGCGGAGGTCGAAACCGGATTATGGGAACTGGTTGCCGCCGGGTTGGTGACTGCCGACGGATTCGACAATCTTCGTTCGCTGATCGATCCCAAACGGCGCGCTGGCCAGGGCAGCGGACGCACGGCTCGGCCCAGACACAGCACCGGGCGCTGGTCGTTACTGTATACGGGTGCAGACGTGGAGCGAGCGAAGATGATCGAGGCGACCTGCTGGATGCTGCTTAAGCGCTACGGCGTAGTCTTTCGCGATCTGCTCGTGCGCGAAACCATCCTGCCAAAATGGCGCGAATTGCAAATCGCCTTCCGGCGTTTGGAGGATCGGGGCGAGATTCGCGGCGGACGATTTGTGGACGGCTTTCTGGGCGAGCAGTTTGCGCTGCCGGTTGCGGTGGAGTCGTTGCGCGCGAATCGCAAGTTGGCGCCCACAGGAGAGACATTGACCCTTTCTGCTGCCGATCCGCTAAATATGGTCGGGATTCTGGTACCGGGTGAACGCGTGCCGGCCATCTCGGGCAGAACGGTTACGTTCCGGGATGGCGTGGCCGTAACCGATAGCGGACCGTCGGCTGTCCCGTCTCACGATGTGGCTGCAACTGGATAATGACCGTTACTGCGCCAGCATCGCGCTCCCAAGACAGAACAGCCAGGGCGAAGCAGGAGCTTACAAAGAACCGGGAACCCGTTGAGGGGGTCCCTTCGGGTTCCCGATGAGCGCTGCCTGGCAGAACTGTCGAAAGCGCTTCCCCCATCGCTTTTGCCAGGCCAGTCGTCGTCGTCACCAGTGCACGCGGTCGGCCATCATTGTGAGGCCTGAGCCGGTCGCCGAGCGTCCAATAAGCTACTGGTTTAAAGGCACTTAGTAAAACGACGCGGCGCCTTGCAGGGGTCCTCCAGTCTATCTAAACGGATAGCGTCTATCTGTTCGGATAGTGGAACAAAATGCCGAGGTGTGTGACGGACGTGGGGGAATTGTGATAAAGCTCTGACGGATGTGAGGCCCAGTGAACCCCAGACTTTTTGCCGTATCCGGCCCAGCTAAGGATTCCACATTTGCGCTTCCCGGCGGCGAGGTGCCACTCGGCCGGGACTTGGGAAATCGGCTCTCCATTGGTGATCCCGCACTCTCAAGGCGACACTGCCTGCTCACTTATGCAGACGGCCAGGTGAAGATTCGCGATTTGAAGAGCCGCAATGGGACTTTCGTCAACGGCACCGCGGTCCAAGAGAGTCCACTAAAGCATGGAGATCAGATCTCGGTGGGAGATTCCGTCTTTGTACTCTTGATCGAGGATGAGACCAGCGGATCCGCGCCGGATCGAGTTGAGTTCCACGACGAACAACCGACTCATACCACCTCGCACATCCTTCCCCAGGACGTGCTCTACCTGCAACCGGATCGTCTGCTTAACGAACTGCCAACCAGTCCGCAAGTGGCGAGAAACCTTAGCGCGCTATTGAAGATCAGCCGGGCGGTGCATGCGATTCGCGATCTGGACGAGTTGCAAGCGGCAATATTGAGCCACATGTTCGAAGTAGTTCCGGCGGAGCGTGGAGCCATCCTGCTGACGAGCGAAGGGAGCGAGCAATTTGCATCGGTGTTCACCCGGCATCGAGGCAGCGAAGCGTCTCACCCGGTACGCATCAGCCGTACCATCGCCCGGCAAGTGCTGGACGAAGGTATTGCCATGCTGGGCGTCGATATTCCGGGGACGGACAGCCTGAGCGGGGTCGAGAGCCTGGTGGTTTCTCAGGTGCACTCCCTGCTGTGCGTGCCGCTGACCGTGTTTGGCAAAACCATTGGGTGCATTTATCTGGACACTACGAATGCGGCGGCACGCTTTCAGGAAGACCATTTACAGCTGGCGGCAGCCATCGCGGGCATTTCGGCCATGGCGCTGGAAAATGCGCGCCGGGTGCAATGGTTGGAACAGGAGAATTTGCGCCTGACCACCGAGACCAATCTTGAGCACAATATGGTGGGCGAGAGTCCGAGGATGAAAGAGGTCTATCAATTTCTTGCGCGGGTGGCTCCCATCAACACCACGGTGCTGATTGAAGGAGAAAGCGGAACCGGCAAGGAATTAGTGGCGCGGGCGCTGCATCGCAACAGCCCGCGGGCGGATAAACCCTTCGTCGCCATCAACTGCGCCGCCATACCCGAGGGTCTGCTGGAAAGCGAGTTGTTTGGTCATGAAAAGGGCTCGTTTACCGGGGCGGCTGGAATGAAGAGGGGACGGCTCGAAGTGGCCAATGGCGGGGTGGTTTTTCTCGACGAGATCGGAGAAATGCCCGCTGCCCTGCAGGTGAAACTGCTGCGCGTACTGCAGGAACGGGAGTTTGAGCGGGTCGGAGGCACTCGATCCATCGCTGTCGATATCCGGCTCGTTGCTGCCACCAACCGCAATCTGGCGGCTGCGGTGAAGGCCAAAACGTTCCGCCAAGATTTGTTTTTCCGCCTGAACGTGGTGGCGCTGACCATGCCCTCTCTGCGGGAACGCCGCGAGGACATTCGGACCCTGGCGCACTATTTCATCACCAAGCACAGCGAGCGCTGCCGGGTGAAAACGAAGGCGATCTCACCCGAAGCCCTGGCCTGCCTGGAAAACTACGACTGGCCGGGCAATGTGCGCGAACTGGAAAACGCGATCGAGCGCGCTCTGGTGCTGGGCTCTTCGGAGCTGATCCGGCCGGAAGATCTGCCTGAGTCGCTGTTGGAAAAAGACCCTCCGCCAGGCATCACCGCCGCAAAATATCACGCCTCGGTAAAAGATCTGAAGAAGAAGCTCATCCTCGGGGCGCTTGCGGATGCCAAGGGCAACTATACCGAGGCGGCGCGGATTCTCGGGGTTCATCCCAATTATCTGCATCGGCTGATCCGCAATCTCGATCTGAAAGAGGCCACCAGGAGCGCAACCACTATTCCTCCTGGGCAGGAAAAATCTCTGGGCAGCAGCCCCTAGCCACCTCAAGGCAGCGAGAGGCTGAGCAGCGTGGCCGGGTTGAGATACACCCCTTGCCAGCGCACCGCGACATGCAGATGGGGACCGGTAGCGCGGCCGGTTCCGCCGCTGAGGCCGATCGCCTGGCCACGGTCGACCTGCTCACCCTCCTTCACCTTGAACTCGGAGAGATGAAGGTACATTGTCATCAATCCTTGGCCGTGATCGAGCACCACGCAATTCCCCTCGAAGTAAAGCGGCCGTGCCAGGATCACCGTCCCACGATTTAGCGCCATCACCTGTGTTCCAGAAGAGACGGCATAGTCCAGGCCCTGATGCATGCTCTGGATGCGGCCGTTGAAGACGCGGCGGGTACCGAAGACGTCAGAGACGGACGCCTTCACCGGCGGCAGGAACGGGCCCGACCACTCCTGCTGCGGCGAGAGCCGGCTGAAGCGTTCCTGCTTTAGAGCCTGGTCCTGCTTGATCTGCTGCAGTTGTTGCTGGTTCGGTTCAGTGAACCTGGTTGGCACTCGTACGGAAATTGTCGGGTAGTGCGCGCGAGCGATCGCAATCTTCCGCGCAAAAAAGACCTTGGCGTCTTTGAGCGTGACTCCTTCCAGGGACAAGGCATAGCCTCCCGGTAAAGTCTCGAGACTCGCCCCCGCAATGCCGTACCAGCTCTGGCTCTTGGGGTCGAACTCGAAGAATATATCGTGGCCCATCCATCTTCCTGACAGGGCTTTCAGCCCGACCGGCGGCTTGGCCTCGATGACGATGGGCGAGCCGTTGACTGGCCTGGGAGGTTGAACTCTGACTGACCACAGAGGGACGGCACGCGCCGCCATCATTGACTGGGCGGATGGGGCGGCCCAAAGACAGAACGCTGCGGTGATAAGGGTGGAACTTAATCGAATGAGGTTTCCACGACGGGTGGCTCTCTCATCCGCTGCTTGCGCCATGACACCAGAGTAACACCCGACATTCACAGATTTTCCCAAGGGATGAATCCGACTCGGTACTAAAGCGGGAGTAGATCGCCGGCGCCCTGCGCGGTTGCCCGCGACCTGCTCCCGTTCGGCCAGGTTACAACCGAGCCCTCCGGTCTCAAACTCCGCCGCGCTTCCCCCAAGCGTGGCGAGGTTCGGGATACCGGAGGAAAGCGGTTCACCCCCAAAATCAATTGGTCTTGATTGGGCGGTTTGCCAGCAACCGCGGCTTGCCATTAGGAGTGGCGTA
>Ga0335080_10004127_pt1 | contig 14778 bp, 11 predicted proteins | sample Lox_Sample_34_FD_206720 | JGI IMG/M metagenome (GOLD analysis project Ga0335080, IMG submission 206720) | Soil microbial communities from Loxahatchee National Wildlife Refuge, Florida, United States - Lox_Sample_3.4 | ecosystem: Environmental > Terrestrial > Soil > Wetlands | place: USA... | reverse complement strand
CACGTTTGGGCAACGCGCACGGGCCGCGGTGGAAACAGCCCGGGAGCAGGTCGCTGCGCTCGTGAACGCGCGACCGCAGGAAATTGTGTTCACGAGCGGAGGAACCGAGTCCGACAATCACGGGATATTCGGCATTGTGGAACCGTTGCCAGGCGCGAACCCGGCGCCACACGTCATCACGTCATCAATCGAGCACGAAGCGGTGTTGAATACGTGCCAGGCGCTGGAGAAGCGCGGTGCGTCCGTAACCTACCTCCCCGTTACGGGCGCCGGGCTGATCGCCATCGAGGATTTGCGCTCGGCGATTCGTGCGGAAACCAAATTGATCACGGTAATGCACGCGAACAACGAACTCGGCACCGTTCAGCCGCTCGAGCAGATCGGACAGATCGCGGCGGAACGGGAGATTTACTTCCATACGGACGCGGTGCAGTCCGCGGGCAAGATTCCGATCGACGTGCAGGCGCTGCAATTGGACTTGTTGTCGATTTCCGCTCACAAACTTTACGGACCGAAAGGAGTCGGGGCTCTTTATGTCCGGGGGGGAACGCAATTGCGGCAATTTCTTTATGGTGGCCATCACCAGCGGGGTTTTCGGCCAGGCACGGAAAATGTCGCGGGAATTGTCGGCCTCGGGAAGGCGGCGGAGATCGCGCGAACTTCGAGGCAAGAGGATACGGCGCGAGTTTCGGCATTGCGCAACAAGCTGGAGGAAGGGCTGCTCGCTCGGATCGCGGACTGCCGAGCCAATGGCTCACCCGCATTACGCACGCCAAACACCTCGAACATTACGTTCACTGGAATTGAAGGCGAGGCGCTGGTCATTGCGCTGGACTTAAAGGGTCTGGCGTGTTCCACCGGCGCCGCATGTTCCTCGGGTGCGGTAGAGCCGTCGCACGTTTTGACCGCTATTGGATTGCCTTCCGCGGACGCGCGCGCGAGTATTCGCTTCAGCCTTGGGCGGCACACCACGGCAGAAGAGATTGACGCGGCTCTGGAAATTGTTCCTGCCGCTGTGGCGCAATTGCGCAAGCTATCGCCGGTTTACCCCAAGCCCACGCCCGCACATCACTGACGTTTTCCCTGTAAACTAGCTACAGGTATGAACACGCAAGAACAACTCGATTCCCTGCCCGCGTGCAGGGAGACGCAACCTGGGCTTGTGGCTGTGGCCATGTCCGGCGGGGTGGACTCGTCGACAGTCGCGGCGGTTCTGTTGCAGCAGGGCCGGCCGGTTGTCGGTCTGACGATGCAACTCTGGAACCAGCGACGGCTTCCCCAACTGCAGGGCGACGGGCCCGCACAGCACCGCTGCTGCTCGCTGGATGATGTGTATGACGCGAAGAGAGTCGCGCAACACCTGAGCTTTCCGCATTACGTGGTGAATTTCGAAGAGCAGTTTGAAGAACGGGTGGTGCGCCCATTCGTCGAGCAGTATTTGTCGGGCCGCACGCCGATCGCATGCACGAATTGCAACACCGACGTAAAGTTCGAGCCGCTGCTACGCATGGCGCGGCAGATTGGCGCGGAGCGGCTGGCGACGGGACACTATGCGCGCATTCGCCACGATGAGGCGACTGGCCGTCATCAACTCTTGCGCGCGCGTGATGACTCCAAGGATCAGTCTTATTTTCTGTGGGGACTCACGCAGGAGCAGTTGAGCCGCAGCGAATTCCCGCTCGGCGAGCTGTCGAAGGAAGAAGTGCGGGCGCTGGCGCGGCGCGTGAACCTGCCGGTAGCGGAAAAACCGGAGAGCATGGAACTGTGCTTTGTGCCGAATGGCAACTACGTGCAATTCATCCACGCGTACTCCAGTGAGATCGGCGAGCCGGTGGAAGACCGCGAGGGCGAGATCATTACCCGCGACAACGTCGTGATTGGCCGGCACAACGGTGTGCACAACTACACCATTGGCCAGCGCAAAGGGCTTGGCTTCAGCACCGGCAAGCCGATCTATGTTCTGGCCATCGATACCGAGAAAAATCGGGTGATCGTGGGCGAAGATGAGGCCTTGCAGGAGACGGAATTTGAAATTGAGAACGTGAATTGGGTTTCGATTGTGGAGCCCGCTGGGGCTTTCTGCGCGCGGGTGAAGATCCGTCATAAACACGAACCCGCAGCGGCAAAGGTCGAAGCGCTGCCGGGCCTGCGAGCGAGGATCCGGTTTGATGAGCCGCAACGGGCCATCACTCCCGGCCAGGCGGCGGTGATTTACGATGGGGATGTCGTTCTGGGCGGCGGTTGGATCAAATAAAAACGGCCGCGTCGAAAGCTTCTGAGAATTTTTCTCAAATAAACAGTTCGTCTTCTTGTTCGAGCACCTCGGCAGGCACCGATTCCCGGCGACCACGCCCGGCTCGCAGCACGTCAAGGCCGATCTTAATCCCGTGAATCAACGCCGACGCCTTTTGCACCGGACCCAGAAAGCTGCGGCGTACCTGGAAGCCTGCGTCCTCAACGGCTTCCATCGCACCCGACAAAATCCGATCGGCCTTCACCATTTGGCCACGCAAGCGGTCGGACGCCTCAGTGAAAACCTTGTCCATTTTCTGCGCTTGCGTACGAGCGAGGTAGACGATGTGCGAAGCATCTTCGACGAGGTTGGTGATTCGGGGTTGCGTGTCGTCGAGGAGCATCTGTGTGCGGGTAAGGATCGGCCCCATGCGGGTGTGGAGGTCCGTGACCATCTTATTGATGGACTCTGTTGTGCGCTTGAGCTGCACAAACAGGCCCACCAGAATGACGACCTGCACGACCAGCGCGATCGCCGCTATGATGCTGAAGAATTCCATCCAGAATTGCATTCACACCTCGCCCTCTGCGCGAGTTCTGCGCGGAAACCACCCGGGGTGCTGAGCACCGAAGATTACGACTTGGTTTCGCGCAAAAACGCTTCGCGGCCGGCTTCCACTGCCGCGGAAATCGAATCCCGCTTGCGCGACGCCACGTCTTTTCCGCGCTCAATGAGTTCGTCGGCGCGGTCCCGCAACTCACGAGCCTTGCGCTGGGCAAACTCGCGACCGTCATCGGCACGCTTGGCTAGGTAATCGCGCGTCTCTTCGCCGGACTTGGGAGCAAACAGTACTCCAAGAAGCGCTCCAATGCCAACGCCCACAAGGAAAAAGCTCACTTTGGAACCAACGTTATCGGCCATGGTCAACCTCCAGAAAAAACCGTAACATAAGCGCAAGAGTGTGGGCAATAGAGCATAACCTGTTCGAATGGCCAGAGGGGTTAAGCCTCGCTTCCGCCGCTTTTGTAGTGCGAGACGATCTTTTCGGCGGTCTTCCGGGTGATGACGCGACTCAACTCTTCGACGGTCGCACGCTTGAGGTTCGCGATGCTTCCATACTCGCGCAGCAGTCGTTGTGAAGTCTTGGCGCCGATCCCGGGAATCTCCAGCAGCTCCGTGCGGGTCTGCCGGGCGCCGCGGCGCTGGCGGTGGAAGGTGACAGCGAAGCGGTGGGTCTCATCGCGAATCTGCTGAATCAAGTGCAGCACCGGCGAATGGCGGTCGAGGATGCACGGCTCGTTTTCCTGGCCCAAAACGTAGAGGATTTCCTCCTTCTTCGCAATGCTGGCCACGGGCTGATTGATGATCTGGAGTGCGTCAAGGGCCTGCGCTGCCGCGTGAAGCTGGCCGAGCCCTCCATCGATCAGGATCAAGCTGGGCATCGGCTTCTGCTCTTCCTGCAAACGGCGATACCGGCGAGTGACTGCTTCATGCATGCTCGCGAAATCGTCGTTCTCGCTGCGCTCGCGTCCGCCGGGAGCGGATTCTCCGCGAATGATGAATTTCCGGTAGTCGGACTTCTTCATCCGGCCGTTTTCCCAAACGACCATCGAAGCAACCGTGTCGGTCCCCTGAATGTGGGAAATGTCGAAGCTCTCGATGCGCTTCGGTTCTTCCGGCAGGTTCAGCGCATTTTGCAAAGCTTCGGCGATGGACTTCGAACTTGGCTTCAAGACACGGAAGCGCTGCTCGAAAGAGTGCTTGGCGTTGTTCTCAACGAGATCGAGTATGGCGCGCTTGCTCCCCCGCTGCGGCGTGAAGATTTCGATCTTGTGCCCGGCCCGGTCGCTGAACGATTCTTCGAGCAACTCGCGCTCTTCGAAATCGACAGGAACATGAATCATCTTTGGCAGGTATTCCGCTTCGAGATACAACTGCTTCAGAAGCGAGGGGACAAACTCCCTGGGATCGAACGGGTCTAGCTCTTCCCAGTAAAATTCGCGACGATCGACGATACGGCCGCCGCGCAGGTGGAAGACGTTCGCCGCCACCAGAGGCGGTTCCGCGTAGTAGGCGATCACGTCGGTATCGTCGCCTTGCGCCGCTGCGATGCGCTGGCGTTCCTCGATATCCTCCATGGTTTTGAGCAGGTCGCGATAGCTCGCGGCCTCCTCGAAGCGCTCCTGCGCGGCCGCAGCTATCATGCGCTCCTCAATGCTCTTCATGAGGTCGTGGCGGCGGCCGTCGAGGAACATGCGCACGTCGCGAACGGCTTCGGCGTAGCGGTCACCCGTGGTCAGGCCCTCCACGCAAGGGCCAAGACAGCGCTTGATGTAGTACTGCAAGCAGGGGCGCGGATGCGAGCGGCTCAGATCAACAAAACAAGAAGGAATCAGGAAACGCTTGTGAACGAAGTGGAGGATGCGCCGGGCCAGGCCCGCAGGAAAGTACGGGCCGAAGTACAGCGCGCCGTCTTTTTTCACTTTGCGTGTGAAATAGACGCGCGGATATTTCTCGCCCATGGTCAGCTTGATGTAGGGGTAGGTCTTATCATCGCGCAGCATCACATTGAATTTGGGTTTGTGCAGCTTGATGAGGTTGTTCTCGAGCGCGAGGGCTTCGCGTTCGTTAGCGACGACGATGGTTTCGATATCGGCGATTTCGCGGGCCAGCGAGCCGGTTTTCGCATCCATCCAGCGCGATTCCAGAAAATAAGAACGCACGCGGTTGCGCAGAGAACGCGCCTTGCCGACATACACAACCGTGCCGCCGGCGTCGTGGAACAAATAGACGCCGGGCTTTTCCGGAAGCTGCGCTGCTTTATCTCGGGGTTCCATGAGCGTGGACTGGCGGCCCGCCGAACGGGCGAAATGTCAATTTTACGGCCAAACCGCCGCGAGCGCGAATGGAGGCTTCCGCGGCGTTTGGTTCGATGCCCATTGCGCGAGAGTCGTATATACTTTTGTGAGCCGCGCTCCGCGGCATAATTCCCCATAGAAAAGAGGATTCTTCCGTGAAAGCGATCCCTTTATTGCGGCAAATTGGCGCAGTTCTGTTGGCCGCTGCAGTTCTCTGCCCCGCTCTTCCCGCCGATGAAGGCATGTGGACCTTCGATAATCCGCCGGTCAAGCTCCTGCAGCAGAAATACAATTTCACACCGACGCAGCAATGGCTGGACCATTTACGCCTGGCTTCCGTGCGGCTGAATGATGGCGGGTCCGGTTCCTTTGTAAGCCCCCATGGACTGTTGCTGACGAATCATCACGTCGCCTTAGGCCAGCTCCAGAAAAACTCGAGCGCGGAACACGACTACGTCAGGGATGGGTTTTACGCCGAGACGCCGGAACAGGAAATGAAGTCGCCGGACCTCGAAGTAAACGTCCTGATGTCGATGGAGAACGTTACGGATCGGGTGAATGCGGCGCTGAAGGGCGCGAAGACTACGGAAGAAGAGTTCGCCAAGCGCAAAGCGGTGCTCACGGATATCGAGCGCGAAAGCACGGAAAAGACCGGGCTGCGCTCGGACATCGTGACACTTTACGCGGGCGGAGAATATTGGCTGTATCGCTATAAGAAGTACACCGACGTGCGGCTGGTCTTCGCCGTCGAGCAGCAGACGGCGTTTTATGGCGGCGATCCGGACAACTTCACCTATCCGCGCTATGACCTGGATATGGCGCTGTTCCGCGTGTACGAGAGTGGCAAGCCGATCGACAGTAAGGACTATTTGAAATGGAACCCCAAGGGCGCGGGCGACGGTGAACTGGTGTTCGTCTCCGGTCATCCCGGCTCGACGCAGCGTCTGACGACCTACGCGGACCTGGTGGCCCTTCGCGACCAGGATACTCCCCTGATTATTCAAAGCTTGAAGCGGCGTATCGCCGTTTTGAAAGAGTATGCCGCGCGAGGGCCGGAGCAGGCTCGCCAGGCCACGACCATGATTTTCGGTCTGGAAAATAGCCGCAAAGTGTTTGAAGGGCGGCGCGATGGTCTTGCTGACAAGAATCTGATGGAAACGAAACGGAAAGAGGACGAAGCCTTCAAGGCAAAGATTATGGCCAACCCGGAGTGGAAGAAGGACTACGGGCAGGCATGGACCATCGACGAAGAAGCGCTTCAGAAAGAGCAACCTCGGGTCAAGCAGCAGTATTTCCGTTCGACGGACTCGCAGCTCGCTGCGCTTGCGGTGCAAGTCGTGACCTACGTTGCGGAAGTGAAGAAGCCCGACGGACAGCGCCTTCCGGGATTTCACGACTCGCAACTTGATTCGCTGAAGCACCGGCTGTTTTCGCCGGCGCCGATTTATCCGGGGATGGAGATGGCGCGGATGACCAGCGCCCTGGAAGCATCGCAAAAAGAGTTGGGCCCGGACGACGTTTGGTTGAAGGCCGTGTTAGACGGCAAATCACCGAAGGATGCGGCCAATTACTTGATTACGGGAACAAAGGTCGCCGACCCGGCATTTCGCAAATCACTGGTCGAGGGCGGCGAGGAAGCGGTGAAAGCGTCCACCGACCCGATGATCGCGATGGCGCGGCGTATCGATCCGATTCGACGCGAGCAGATCAAGTGGTTCGAGGACAACGTGCAGAGCGCGGCGGAACGCGCGGGAGAGATGCTGGGCAAGGGGCGCTTTGCCGTGTATGGAAAGGATACGTATCCGGACGCAACGTTCACGCTGCGCCTGTCGTATGGCCAGGTGCAGGGCTACCCGATGAACGGCACGGTTGCGCCGTATAAGACAACGTTCTACGGCCTGTACGATCGCGCCGCGAGTTTCGATTACAAGGAACCGTTCGATCTGCCGAAGCGCTACCTCGACGGCAAGGATAAGCTCGACCTGACAACGCCGTTCAACTTTGTCACCACCAACGACATCATCGGCGGGAATTCCGGATCGCCGGTGGTGAATCGCAACGGTGACATCGTCGGCTTGATCTTCGACGGCAATATCGAGTCGCTCGTCGGAGACTTCGTATACGATTCTTCGCAGAATCGCGCCGTGGCGGTGCACACCGGCGGCATGACCGAGGCCATGAAGAAGCTGTACGGAGCACAAAAGCTGGTGGACGAACTGCTGGGTCAATAGGCGAGCGCAACCCGCGATTGAATCGCAAGAATCACAGAAAGGAGGAGAAGGCAATGTCGAAGGCTTGCGGCGCGATGGCCTGGTGGTTCGTAGTGCTTGCGTTTGCGCCGATATTTGGAAATTGCGCCCACGCCCAAGACTCTCCGCCTTCCCCTCCTGCCAAGCAGGAGCCGGCCAAGCCAAAGCCAAATACGGATTCGGCGATGCAATCGGCCGAGGATCAACCGAAATGGGATCCGCTGCGCGCCGAGAAAGATCTTGAGGTCGGCAAGTGGTACATGAAGAAAGGCGACGTGGACGCGGCAATCGACCGATTCCAAGACGCCACCGAAGCGAAGCCCGGCTATGCGCTTCCCTTCCGGTTTCTTGGCGAGGCGTATGAGAAAAAGGGAAAGAAAAAGCCCGCGGTGAAAGCCTACCAGCGGTATCTCGACTTATACCCCCATGCGGAAGACGCGGACAAGATCCGCAAGAAAATCGAGAAGTTGCACCAGGAGATCGACAAGGAAAAAGAGAAGGAGTAGCTAGCGAGCCAGCCGATCCAGGAACTTCCGCGCCAGATTGAAATGGACGAAGCGCTTTTCTTCGGCACGGAATTGGGGCGAATGCGAAAGCAGGGAGCAACCGGACCGGCGCGTGGGATGCTTCACGTGAAGCATCTCGTGGAATAGCACATATTCGACAACAAATTGCGGCACGCCAGGGCGGTCCATGCGGCGATTGAGGACGATCTGGTGCGGACCGGGATCATAGCAGCCGAATTGGCGCCGCCACCCGCGGGTGCTCCATCCGATATGCGGGCGCTGCAACTGCCCTGAGAAGTACTGTTCGTTCAGTTGATCAAATAACTTGCCCAGATCGAAGTGGCGGCCCTGCGGCAAAGTAGGCACACGACGGACCCGGCGGCGGCGCATTTTGGTGATCCGCCCGCGGGTGCGGTCCGAGCGGGCGTAGGAAAGATAAGGCTGCACGAGTGCGCGGGGAGTGCGCTTGCGAAACACGCGAGCCAGCAAGAGCGCAGCCGCGCCTTCCTGTACTTCCAGTGGAGCGCGACTGAGCAAATCGGAAAAGCGAACGAACATGGTGTCGCCGCGCCGTCGAATGGTAAGCGTCAAGCTGCTGTAGGGATAAAACTCCACGTGAAAATAAGGCGGGCGGCCTTCGCAGCCCAGACGCGTGAACATGCGCTGCATGAGGGCCTCGCCGCCGGGTACGCGCGCGGCTTGGGGCTTGTTCCGGGTCAATTCTTTCGCCTCACCGGCGGGGGCGCCGCTTTCTTTTTGGCTTTCTCCGCCTCATTTTGAGCATCCTGCGTGCCTTCGATGGCGTCGTCCAGGTTCTCCTTGTAAATCTCAAGTTCGGGTCCTTCGGTCTGCAATTTCTGAAGGATCGCCAGGAAATCTTTGGTCTTCGAAGCCATCAGGTCAATACCCTGGCGAATATTCTCCTGCTTCGACAGTGAGACCTGGATGAGATCGGCGGCGTCGTCCACGCAACCGCTGTAGGAATTCATCAGGTAATTGAGCATTTCCGGATGACGGGTCGGGGATGGATGCTCGAGTTCATACTGAAATTTCTTGAGGCGGTCTTCGGCAAAAGTCAGAAACAGTTTGACGCGTTCGTTGGGCGATTCGGCATCGCGGATTTTGTCCGCCTCAATGTCGGAGAGATAGTCCTTCTCCGGGCGTTGCGCGCAAGCCGGTCTGCCGGCTGAAAAACTGAAACACAGAAGGACAACGCCAAGCGCTCGATAAACACTAGTTCGCCGGATCATGTTTCTCCTCCGGGACGGGCGGAACCTTTGCGGGTTCCTTAGTACGTTTAGGAAAAAGCAATCGAATGAGTTCGTCGTCCATAGCCAGCAGGTCTTTGTGGACGATTTCCAAAGGCGGGCGCAGTTCGGCCGCAACGACGACCAAGGTCTGTTCCACTTCGCGAATTCCCTTACGAGTCTGCAATTCCAATTGGCGATAGCTGCCGGGATGGCGCTCGGCGTCGGGCTCCTGTTTCTTAAGTAGGTCGAAAGCGGCGAGAACGTTGTCTCGATATTTTTCGAAGGTGAGGCCAACGGCGATGTAATCCCCTTGCGCGTCGGCCTTGCCGGCAGCTTCGAACTGAGCATCAGCCAGTTTATCGAGCAGTTTCACTTTTGTGCCGGCGTGGGGTTCCTTGTCAAAGTGGCTCTGGAGATCGCCCACCCTGTCCGCGCCAGATGCGGGACAAAGCAGCAAAAACATTGCAAGGAAAAGGCCCCCAGGACCGAGCCCTGCGGAGCGCTTACTATTTCTTTTTCTCGGGAAGCTTTTCGAGTACATGAATGCGCTGATTCGCTTGCCAGACCTGGTCGGGATTTTGGTTTTCATCGAGGGCCAGGAATTTCCTGTACGCATCGAGAGCGGCTGGAACCTGACCAAGTTTATCGTAGCAGAGCGCGCGAATAAACCATGGTCCGGCTCCGGGAGTTTCCGACTTGGCAATCACGTCGAGGGTGGCCAAGGTGGCTTGATAGTTCCCGGAGAGATAGTAGGTAGTGCTGAGGTCTTTCCAATAGACGAGATTGTTCTGGTCCATTTGCAGGGCGGATTTGAGCTCACGTTCGGCGTTGGGGAAATCGCGGGTCTGCATATAAATGCGGCCGAGGCCGCCGTGGAGTTGGGCATCCTTTGGCGCCAGGGTGAGCGCCTGTTTGAGAGTGGCAATGGCTTCGGGATATTTCTTCCGTCCGATTTCGATATCGGCCTTCAGTTTGAGCTGGTCGATCCCGCTCGTCTGTCCGTTCCCGGACTTTTCGATTTCCGCGATGGCGGCGTCGTATTGTCCTTGATCGACCATGCAGTGCAGCATTCTGGTGCGCGCAGATTGATCTTCGGGGGCAACGGCCAGATATGCGCGGTAAGCGTCGATGGCGCCGGGGTTCTTTTGCGCGTCCAGGCTGAAGGCCAGGCCCTGCAGCGCTTCGCGGGACCTGGGATCCAGATTCAAGGCAGCGCGGAATTTCTTTTCGGCCTCGGCAGGACGATCCATCTGCAAGTAGACCTGCCCCAAATGATTCAGCGAGTCGATATCTTTGGGATCGAGCCGGTTCGCTCCTTCGAACGATTCCGCCGCACCCTTCAAATCGCTCGAGCGTTGCTGCGCCAGACCCAGGAGATTCCGCGGGCGGCTCTGCGAAGGCAGGAGTTCGACGGCTTTGCTTAGCGGCGCGACCGCCTGCGCGGGATTCTTGTCCAGCAGAAGCATTCCAAGATTCAAATACGCTTCCGCCATCTTGGGGTCGAGCGAAACGCACTTCGTATACTCGGCTTGCGCGTCTTCCGGCCGATTCAATGCTGTGTATGCGTAGGCCAACTGGAAATGCGCGAAGGCCACGTCCGGCTTTTCCGCGATGAATTTCTGAAGCGGCGGTATGGCGGCTTCGAAGTTGTTCTTGTCGAGGGCGGCCTGCGCCTCATCGAGCAGGTCATTCAGCGGGTTGCGAACCTTTTGGGAACCGGTCTGGGGAGCCTTTGCTGCGGGCTGTTGAGCCTGGAGGCAGGATGCGGCAGGCGCCATGACAAGGCTCAATAACACGACGAGACGGGAGGCCTTCATGAGGACTCGCTTGAAGGAGACTTGCTGACCGGAACGGATCGTGTGCCATTTCCGTTTTTATCGCCGTTCGTGGAACGTTTCGAGCCATTGCCGTTGGAGAGTACGCGAGCAAGAAAGCGGCCCGTGTGCGATTGGGAGTTACGGGCCACTTGTTCGGGAGTGCCGGTAGCGATGATGTTGCCGCCCTGTTCGCCGCCTTCCGGACCGAGATCGATGACCCAATCGGCAGACTTGATGACATCAAGATTGTGCTCAATGACCAGGAGCGAAGCGCCCGATTCAAGGAGTTTGCGGAACGCCGCGAGAAGCTTGGCGATGTCGTCGAAATGCAGGCCGGTCGTTGGCTCATCCAAAATATAGAGAATGCCGTGATTCTCTGTGCGAGTCAGGTGCGCGGCGAGTTTGAGGCGCTGCGCTTCCCCGCCGGAAAGAGTGGTGGCGGACTGGCCAAGACGCAGATAGCCGAGGCCGATTTCGTTCAACACTTTCAGCTTGGAAGTGACCTTGGGAACATTGACGAAGAAGGCGAGAGCTTCTCGCACCGTCATCTCGAGCACATCGTGAATATTCTTGCCGTGGTAACGCACGTCCAGAACGCTGCTCTTGAAACGCTGGCCGCGGCACTCTTCACACACCAGTTCGACATCAGCTAGAAACTGCATTTCGACGGTGACGGTGCCGTCTCCCTGACAGGTCTCGCAGCGGCCTCCGGGCACATTGAAAGAAAAATGCCCTGCGGTGAAGCCGCGGCGCTTGGCATCGGGAGTTTCCGCAAATACTTCGCGGACGGCGTCGAAAGCCTTTAGATACGTGGCCGGGTTGGAACGCGGTGTGCGACCAATGGGGGACTGGTCCACGATGACCACGTCTTTAATGAAATTATCGCCTTCGAGGCGATCGCAGAATTCCTTGACGCTACCGCCATTTCGCTTCGCGGAGAGGGCGCGGAAAAGGACGTTGTGAACGAGCGTGGATTTGCCGGAGCCGCTGACTCCGGTGACCACCGTGAACGTGCCAAGTGGCAGCATCAGGTCGATATTTCGCAAGTTGTGCAACGTTGCGCCGAAGAGGCGGAGAAACCTGCCAGTGGGCTTGTGGCGATTGGCGGGAACAGGAATTTTCGATTCGCCGCTGAGATAGCGGCCGGTGATGGACTTGGAGTCCTTCAGGATTTCGTCGTAACTGCCGGAGAAAAGGAGTTTGCCGCCCAGTTCACCGGCGCCGGGACCGAGATCGAGGATGCGGTCGGCGGCTTCGATGGTATCGGGGTCGTGTTCGACCACCAGCACGGTATTTCCGAGATCGCGAAGGGACTTGAGGATGTCGATGAGGCGCTGGGTGTCGCGGGGATGCAGGCCGATGGAAGGCTCGTCGAGGACGTACATCGCACCAACAAGATGCGAGCCGAGCGAGGTGGCCAATTGGATGCGCTGCGATTCGCCACCAGAAAGTGTTGAAGTAAGGCGGTCGAGCGTGAGGTAGTCCAGGCCAACTTCGTCGAGAAATTGCAGGCGAGTTTGAATCTCCTCGAGGATTTTGTCGGCGACCTTTGCCTGACCTGCTGTCAGTTTGAGATCGGAGAAGAATCTGCGCGCCTCTTTGACGGTCAGCTTGCAAAGGTCGGTGATGGACTTGCCCGTAATTTTGACGGCGCGGGCTTCGGAGCGAAGGCGTGTGCCAGCACATTCGGGGCAAGTGGCGTAGCCGCGGAAACGGCTGAGAAACACGCGGACGTGCAACTTGTATTTCTTACGCTCCAGCCAGGCAAAGAAACCCTTCACCCCTTCATACTTGTTTTCCGGATCGCCTTCGAGAACCAGTCGGCGCTGCTCGGCGGTGAGCTGGCGCCAGGGGACGTTCGTGGGAATGCCGCGAGTTTTGGCCCATTTGCGGGCATCCTGAAGCAGAGCGCGATAACGAGGCTTTGTCCAAGGCTCGATGGCGCCGTCATCGAGCGATTTGCTGGGATCCGGCACCACCAGGTTCAGGTCAAAATCGATGGTGTTGCCAAAGCCCTGGCAACGCGGGCACGCGCCGTAGGGATTGTTGAAGGAAAAAAGACGCGGCTCCGGCTCCTGGTAAAGCGTGCCGTCATTCTTGCACTCGAAGCGTTCGTTGAAGACCAGCCGTTCGGTGGCAATGCCTGAACTATCGGCGACAAATTCGAGAATGGCTTCGCCACCGCCTTCGCGATAGCAGATTTCGATGGAATCGACGAGGCGCGCGCGGGATTCCGGATTGACGGCAAGGCGATCGACCAGGACGTAGATCGGCTTCGCGAAATCGATGTCGAGAAGCGATTCCGGGGAAGAAAATTCGTGCACTCTGCCGCCCTGGCAAAGGCGATTGAAGCCGCGCTTTTGCAGTTCCACGAGAGCGGCTCGGCGCGCATCAGGCAGCGGTTGCGCCGCAGATTTCTTTTTTGGGACTTTCTTGGCCGTCCCCGCAGCCTCGGCGCCGGCGAAACGGAGCGTGTAGAGGACGTAGAAGCGGCGGCCGGGCTGCATCGCGAGTATGCGGTTCGCGATTTCATCAGGAGTGTCGCGTTTTACTTCGCTGCCGCACTTGATGCAATAGGTCGTGCCGCATCGCGCAAACAGCAGACGCAGGTAATCGTAGATCTCCGTAGCGGTGGCCACGGTCGACCGAGGATTGCGCGTGGAGTTCTTCTGGCGAATAGCGACAGCCGGGGCAATGCCGGAGATTTCGTCGACGTCGGGCTTCTCCATGCGCTCCAGGAACTGGCGCGCGTAGGCGGAAAGCGATTCGACGTAGCGGCGCTGGCCTTCCGCATAGATGGTGTCAAAGGCAAGGGAGGATTTGCCGGAGCCGCTCACGCCGGTGACCACGGTCAAAGCGTTATGCGGAATCTCGACAGTGACGTTCTTGAGATTGTGCACACGGGCCCCGCGGACGAGGAGAACCTCCTGCTGAGGAGGGGCGGGAGCGATGGTTTCGTTCGTGGCCAAGGATAAGCCTGGTCAGTGGGCTTCGCAGCGCACTGCCTAAACTTAAAATTATATGACTGGTGCGGAAACGGAGCAAATTGACGGCGGGCCGCTCATTCTACGAAAAGCAGATTCCTCGCTCCGCTCGGAATGACATATAAGGATTGCCCAAGGTGGCAGGCCAGGAACCGCAAAGCAGCATCTGTCTGGCAGAGACCGCCGTTGAATTGACGCCGTTCTTGCGATGTCCGAAGACTATTCCTGGTCGAGACGAATGTGGCCTATTCCGCCCTCGACCGTGAGGCGAATCGTGTTGGGAGCTTTGCCGTAGACCGAGTTGACATAGCGGCCGCCTTCTTCCTTGAGGCCGTTGACATCGATCGAACCCAGGCCGCCGTGAACGTTGGCGACAACGCCGATGTTCTTCGGGAGACGGACGATGGCTTCCCCGACCCCGCCATGTATGCTGGCATCCAGATCCTTGCCGCGTTCGCCGGTGAGATCGACATTGACCTGTCCGGCGCCAATGTTCAACTGTAAGCGGGTAAGGTCCAGCTTGGAAAGGTTGAGGTCGCCCTTCCCAGCGCCCATGTCCACTTTCAAATCGATGGCCACTTCGTCATCGAGCTTGAGCTTCCAGATATTGTCGGAATTGCTCATGAAACTCTTGGAGCTCGGCTGGTTGATGTTCAGCGTGCCCGTGCCGTCTTCGACCGAGTAGTCGATACTCGGAGTTTCCCAGGAAGGACCCTGTGAGAAATCGGCTTCCAATAAATGCTCCGCACCGCCGGTGATAATCAGTTCTCCTGCGGGCATATCGACCAGGACGCGCGCGGCTTTGGCTCCTTTGCGATCAACGACCTGGGTTTCACGGCTGCCCCGGTGCCCCGAATCACTCGACGCGCTGACCCAACTGG
>Ga0335080_10004126_pt1 | contig 14780 bp, 16 predicted proteins | sample Lox_Sample_34_FD_206720 | JGI IMG/M metagenome (GOLD analysis project Ga0335080, IMG submission 206720) | Soil microbial communities from Loxahatchee National Wildlife Refuge, Florida, United States - Lox_Sample_3.4 | ecosystem: Environmental > Terrestrial > Soil > Wetlands | place: USA... | reverse complement strand
AAAAGACGCGACGGAGCGTGACGTGAGGCAGGTTCACCTTTGGGGAGTGGCGCGCCCGGAGAGATTCGAACTCCCGACCTACTGATTCGTAGTCAGTCGCTCTATCCAGCTGAGCTACGGGCGCACACACGCGCGGTTTCGAACGAAACCTCAATCAGATTAGCAGGCTTTCAGCGGTGGTGCAATCCGAGTGTCAGGCTGCGGGAGCGGGGTCGGAGGGTGCTGGTGGAAGCGCAAGCGGCACTTCTTCAACAATCTGCAGGCCCGCGTTGCGCACCAACCTGGTAACTACTGCGGCATTGAGCCGGGTCGCGTCGTACTCGACGCGAAGAGTATGCCCCTCGCGGTCGAAGGTCATCCGGCGAATTCCGTACACCTCGCGAGCATTGGCCAAGGCGAAGGCAACCGCCTCAGTAGGCGGCATGGCATACCGGTAAACAATATCCACGTTCGTCATACGCACAGAATAGCAGTTTGCCAGAGCAGGCAAACGGTAAGCGCCATCACCGATCAGTAGCTACTACGTGTCATCACCATTGGAGGGCCGGAACTTTCGCTGTCATTCATGAGGGTCGCCTTATCCGGTCCGGTGAGTACAAGACGGAACGAAACCGGCGGGTCGTGCAGGGTTCTGGGCGGATGCGCTCCGTTGTGGCTGACGCGGAACTGGAGGGTGTCCCCTTCGATCTTCATATTGAACATCGGCCCCGGCGGTCCGGCCTTCGCGGTCCAAGGTGAGTTCACGTCCGGCCTGGTGTGAAGATAGAAGAGGATAGCACCGGTGAATTCGCCGCCCTCGTCGGAGATCCCGATGTCAACACCCGGCAAGCCATCGAACTGGCCACGCCAGACACCAACGAATCTTGCAGCCTGCTGAGGGACTGAGGTGTCGGCGGCTGTCGGTTGGGCTTGGAGGCCGATCGGCAGGATCAAACCGAAGAACAGCACGGTCAATGTCCTCTCGATGATTCGCGTTCTCTAATCCCTCCTGATCAATCGAGCTTGGTCATTTCCACGGTAGGAGCATCGTCACCACAATTGAGGCAGTGGATTTTCGCGGCGTCAGCTGCAGTCCGCTCCACGGTGAATTCCATCGGCTCTGCCGACCTGTCGATTCGCTTCACCTGGAAGGTGATGGAGTCTCCTTGACTGCGCATTTGGAGCAGCACGTGAGCTTCGTGCGCGACGATGCGTGGCGATCTGCTATCGCGGTTGATGATTTTGAGGACCGCGTGCCTTCCAGGGTGCCGCTGTCCTTTGCAAGAGTGAGCGTGACGCTGGGCCGTCCATCCAACTCGCCCTGCCAGACACCGATCCAATCGGATGGGCTGCTCGACTGGGCGGCCAGTGCGGTTGCTGCGATCAAAAGTGAGCAAAAGGTCTCCTGCATCCGAATCCTCCTCGCGGAAAGGCATCTTCCAGCTGCCGGTTTCGAGATCCCACATCTCAGAATCGAGATGCACCCTGGTCCTGGTGAATGCCGACGTTCGTCGATTCCTACCCAAGCGACAAAGAGTGGCGCTTGGATGGGGCCAAGGCAAAGTGATTTACACCTGTTTGGCGATTGCGGCGGTTGCAAGCGATCCGCCCAGGCCCATAGTTTCGACGGCGGAGGATGGAACAATCACCATCGATCCGCGTTCCTTGATGGCCTCATAAAGCATGTTCATCGCGCGCAGGTGCAGGGCCGTCGGATTCTGGTTGTAAGCTTCGGCGGCCTTGACGAATTTATCGGAGATCTCGGTCTCAGCCTGACCAAGGATGATGCGGGCCTGGCGTTCGCGTTCGGCTTGCGCCTGGCGCGACATCGCATCCTGCAGGGCCTGCGGGATGCGGACATCGCGCACTTCGACGGACTGTACAGTGATGCCCCAGGGAGTGGTTTTCTCATCGAGAATGCGCTGCAACTCACGGCCAAGCGTCTCGCGTTCAGTGATCATCTGCGCCAATTCGTGGCGGCCGATCGACTCACGCAAGGCTGTTTGTGCGCTGAGCGTAATCGCGTCAAGGTAGCTCTCAACCTCGAGGATGGCCTTCTCAGCATTCCACACCAGCCAGAAGACGATGGCGTCCACATCCACCGGGACGGTATCGCGGGAGAGAGTTGACTCTGCCGTCACGCTTGTGACGCGCACGCGCTGGTCGACAAAGGGGCTGAGCGTCTCGAGGATGGGAACGATGAAGAAGATGCCCGGCCCACGCAGGCCGACATAATGCCCGAGCCGCAGCAGGGCTACCTTCTCCCATTGCCGGACGATCTTGATCGCGAAGAGGAGATACAGCCCGAGCAGGATGCCGATGATGAGTGGAGCCGGGTGGTGCGTAAGGGCGCCGAGAATGAAACCCACCAAAAGGCAGATCAGAAATGCAGTGACTGCCACTCCGTTGAATTGAGCATCGATACCTTTTCTGGTCATGACTTATCTCCTGCGCGGCGGGTCTTCAGTTGCAAGCCGCAATTGCTCCTGTAAATCACGAATTGTGAAACCGGCGGCTCCGGCACGTGCGATTGCGTCAGCCACGATCTGCTCGAGCTGCTTTTGGCGCTCATTTCCGGGGCGGGCGATTTTCTGATCGCTGATGAATGTACCGGTGCCCTGGTGTGTTTGGAGAAGGCCGTCGTATTCGAGTTCGCGATAGGCGCGGACGACCGTATTGGGATTGATTTCAAGATCGACGGCAAGCTGGCGGACTGTCGGCAACTGGTCGCCGGCGCTCAAGGACCCGGCGGCAATTGCTCCCCGGACCTGGTCGACAATCTGCCGGTAAACGGGCACTCCGGTGTGGAGATCCAGGTGGAATTGAAATGCCGGTTTGGGGCGGGTGTTCATGTGTACTAGATAACTAGTACACCGATTCATGGCTTCCGTCAAGAGAATTCTTTGATCTCTGAATATTCTTTCGGGGCGGCAGTTCGAATCGCGTTATAGACTGGTCGTGGCGCGCAGGGCGCCACCTGTCCGCGGAGAGGACCGAGTCCACCTGTGAAGCCCAATCGAAAACCAGGTTCTCACGAACCTCCTTTCGCCTGTTATTGCGGACTACGGGCATGACCACGAAGGAGGTCCGTTATGACGAAGCGCCACTTTCCGGTTCGACCCAATCTCGAACAACTGAGACACCAGGCAAAGGATCTGCTGCGCGCATTTCGATGCGGAGATGCCGAGGCGGTGGAAGATTTTCACGAGCATCACACCAAGACTGTCGAGCCGGAGTCGGCGCGACTGGCCGATGCGCAATTTGTGCTGGCACGCAGTTATGGACTGCCAAGCTGGCCGCGCCTGGTTACGGCATGCCGGATGACCGATGCGATCTGGCGCGGCGATGTGGAGGCGGTGCGGGCATTGGTGCTGCGTGATCCGCGGCTTCTGGAGGAAGATGCACGCGGCGTGGAAGGGAACTGGGGCCCGCCGCTTTCATACGCGGCGAACGTGGGGCAGGATGCAATGATCGAAATGCTGCGCGGACTGGGTGCGGACGATCTTGAGTATGCCTTCGGACGCGCGTGCCTGCAAGGTCACATCGGAACGGCGCGGAAGCTACATGCCATGATGGGGCGTCCGCGTCCGGCGGATCATTTTCTATCGTGGTCGGCTTACACGCTGAACGTGGAAGGCACGGCTCTCCTTCTGGAACTTGGGGCGCGGGTGTATGACGACGATGGCGAGCGGTTGGCGCCGGTGGATGTGGTCCTGGAGACGGACAGTCGTAAGCCTGAGGCGAAGCAGAGGATTCTCGCATTGTATGCGGAGCACGGCTTTGCATATCCGGATACGCCAATGATGGCGCTGCATCGCGGGCGCATTGATCTGCTCGAGGAGCATTTGCGGCGAGATCCAGAACTGCTGCGGCGCACTTTTTCGCACGAGGAGATATTTCCGGTGGAGCTTGGTTGCCACGACGAGGTGTTGGCCACGCACGGAACTCCGCTAGCCGGAACTACGCTGTTGCACGTCTGCGCGGATTATGACGAAATCGAGATTGCGCGATGGCTGATTGAACGGGGAATAGACGTGAACGAGCGGGCACGTGTGGATGCGGATGGTTTTGGAGGGCACACGGCGCTCTTCGGGACGGTGGTCTCACAACCGAATTTCTGGATCAATCACCATGGTCGAACACCGGAGGCGCCGTTCACGCGACTATTGCTGGATCATGGAGCCGATCCGAATGTGCGCGTGTCGTTGCGGAAGGAGCTGCATCCGGGATACGAGATTCCGGGAATGTACGAATATCGCGATGTGTCGCCGGTGAGCTGGGGCGAGCGGTTTCATTTCAAGAAGCTGGTGAATACGGCAGCGATGAAGATGATCAGGGACTGGGGAGGAGTGCCGTAGTTTGGGCCAGTGCTATCCCACCCAAGGCGCGAACAGATGCGCCCTGGATGGGCACCCCCGCGTCAGCAGGCTCGCCGGTTGGTCAGAGGCTCTTGAGGTAGTTGCGGATTTCAGGATTGGACCAGTCGGGGTCGCCGACAATTTTGCGGCGAATCAGGCCCTTGCGGTCGATGATGTAGGTTTCAGGCCAGCCGTCGGTACCGTAGAGCTTTGCCACCTTCTGGTCGGGGTCGCGGACGGTGTTCAGGTCGACGTGGTAGCGATTGAGGAAGCGTCGGTACGAACCGGGATCTTCGTCGATGCTGACAGCGAGGATGGCGATATCCGGCCGGTCGTGGTGAAGCTGCATGAGAGCCGGGGTCTCCTGGATGCAGGGTGGGCACTGACTCCACCAGAGGTTCAGGAGCACGACTTTGCCACGGTAATCCGCGAGGCGGATGGTGTTTTCGCCGTCACTAACGGTGAAATCGGGAGCGACGCGATCTGCATTGATCGGGTTAGAGCCGCGGTCGCAACCCGTGAGAAGGGCGAATGCAATCAGAGATCCAAGGGCGATGAAGCGAGGAAACCGCACATCCTTATAATACGAACCGGCAGGTACTCCGGGAAAGGTCACGAATCACATGGCATCAGACAAGCCGACCGGCGGTGAAGCAGCGTCAGCGGCAAAATACGAGCCAGTACTGGGGCTTTCGGATGAGCCTAACGAGCCTCTGTCGATGCCCGCGCGCGCCGGCACAGTATTTGACCAGCCCGAGCCGGAGCAACTGCTCGAACTGACGGTCATTGTTCCGGCGCGGAACGAAGAACAGAGCATTGGCGAATGTTTGAAGTCAATCATGGCCCAATCGGAGAGCATATTCGAACTGGGGCGCGACTGGGAACTGGTGGTTGTCGACGATCAGTCGACGGATCGGACCGGAGAAATTGCGAGGAGTTTTCCGGGAGTCAGTGTCATTGAGGCGGCGAAACTGGAAAAAGGCTGGACGGGAAAGAACAACGCAATCTGGACGGCGGCCCGCAAGGCACGCGGGAGATGGATTCTTTTTACCGATGCCGACACGATTCACGAGCCGGGAGATCTGCATCGCGCCATGCACGAAGCCACCAAGAACAAGGTGGGCATGTTGAGCTATTCGCCGCGGCAGCTTGTTTCGGGAATCTGGCAGCGGGCGCTGATGCCGCTGGTGTTCTCGGAACTTGCACTGGCGTATCCGCCGGCGAAGGTGTCGGACCCGAACCAGCGAGTGGCGGCAGCAAACGGGCAGTTTCTGCTGGTGGAGCGAGAGGCTTACCGGAAGCTGGGAGGGCACCCAACTGTGAGGGACCGAGTGCTGGAGGATGTGGAACTGGCGTTTCTGGCCAAACGGCGAAGGGTTGGGCTGCGGTTTCGCTACGCACCGGATGCCCTGAGTACACGAATGTACCTCACAACCGGGGCGATGATAGAAGGCTGGACGAAAAACCTGGCGCTGCTCTTCAACAATGCGTTAGCCACGGCACTGTGGAAGGTGCTCGACATTCTGCTTCTGGTGGGGCTTCCATGGTTGGCGATCCACCTGTGGAGTGCGCGCTTCAGCCCGCGTTCGCTGGAATGGCTGGGGGCGGGATGGGTGCTGATGCTGCTCTGGCTGCGGACGCTGTTCCGGTTCTACACGCGGGTGGCGAAATCGAATTTCCCGTTCGTGGATTGCGTCATTTCACCACTGGGTTTGCCGCTTTTTGCGGCCCTGCTCTACCGGAGCTGGTTCAAACATCGTGTACTGAAGCAGGTAGACTGGAAAGGGCGGTCCTATCCGGGGTAAGGAGAATTGAAGGGAGTAACCCTTTTCAGTTGAACTGGATAGAGGGCAGAGTTAAAGCACGAAATGTAACTCTGAATGCCGTCGGGCATCTATACCATGAGGGGCGGAATGATCGAACTCACACGGCGGGCCACATTTTCGGCTTCGCACTTTTACTGGAATGATGCATGGCCGAAGGAGAAAAACGAGCAGGTTTTCGGCCGGTGCGCCCGGCGCAACGGGCATGGGCACAACTACACGCTGGAGGTGACGGTCTCGGGCGAAACCGATCCGGTTACGGGGTTTGTGGTGGACCTCAAATGGCTGAAGGACGTGATCGAGAACGAGGTGCTTTCGGCGTACGATCATCGGCATTTGAACCTCGAAGTGCCGGAATTTGCGGCAAGCAGGTTGATTCCCACGACGGAGAACATCGCAATTTCTGCCTGGAAGCGGCTTGAGCCAGCCGTTGTGAAGGCCGGAGGGGCGCGATTGAGCCGCGTTCGGGTCTATGAAACTCCGGAAATATTCGCCGAATACCGGGGTGAGAAGTGATGCCAACTGCCTATTTCGGCCGCCGATACCTGCTCAGTGCGAGCCACAGGCTGCATGCTGAGGGGCTATCGGCAGAGGGAAATCGCGCGGCCTATGGCAAGTGCAACAACCCGCACGGACATGGGCACAACTACGTGATTGAGGTACTGGTCGGAGGAGAAGTCGATCCCGCGACCGGGATGGTGATCAATTTGGAGACGCTCGATGAAGTGGTGCAAACATCTGTCCTAGAGAGGTTTGACCATACGAATCTGAATTGCGATCGACTGTTTGTGAATCAGGTACCGACGACGGAGAATCTTACTGAAGTGGTTTTTGATGTTCTGAAAGATGCGCTGCCGGCGGGGAAGCTGGAGTATGTGCGCGTGGAAGAAACGGAGAATAACTTCTTCCAGTTTAACGGCAAATGAGTTGGAACGAGCGAAAGGGTGGCCCGATTCCCCGGGCGGAAGGACAAGGATCATGGCGCAGCCGATGGCAATGAGCAAGCCGGTTCGTGGAGTGCTGGAGATTGACGAGGGTCTGAACAAGTTCACGACGGAAGAGATGTATCGCGAGATACTGATCCGCCTGGGAGAAGATCCCAAGCGCGACGGACTGGTGCGCACTCCTAGCCGGGTGGAGAAGTCGATGGCCTTTCTCACTAAGGGGTACCGCGAAGATCCGGCAAAGATTCTGCGTGGCGCGCTGTTCGACGTGGACTACGACGAGATGGTGATCGTGAAGGACGTGGAGATGTTCTCACTCTGCGAGCATCATATGCTGCCGTTCTTCGGCAAGGTCCACGTGGCCTATATCCCGAATGGAAAGGTGATCGGGTTGAGCAAGATTCCGCGGCTCGTGGAGGTGTTTGCCCGCCGGCTGCAGGTTCAGGAGCGGCTAACGCGCCAGATCGCCGACACCATCCAGGAGGCGATCAATCCTCAGGGCGTGGGCGTGGTGATCGAAGCGCGCCATCTTTGCATGATGATGCGCGGCATCGAGAAGCAACACTCGTCGACAGTGACGTCGGCCATGGTGGGATGCTTCCGCCAGAAAGAAACGCGGACAGAATTCCTCTCCCTGGTTCGTCAGAACGGCAACCCATCGATGTGAGGGCGGGTCACTGTGATCCTTACTCAATTCGTCTAAAGTAGTTGGGTGAACGGACTGCTGGTAATCGATAAGCCGGGTGGCATTACCAGCCACGACGTGGTGGGTCGTCTGCGCAAAATCACGGGTGAAAGATCGATTGGACATCTGGGAACGCTTGATCCGATGGCGACGGGCGTCCTGCCGCTGCTGATGGGGAAGTTCACTCGTCTGGCGCAGTATTTTTCCGCCTCGGAAAAGAGCTACACGGGGTCGATTCGGTTCGGATTTGCGACCGACACATACGATGCGGACGGTGAGCCCGCCGGCGTGCCGATTCATCCCTCGCTCAACTTGAAGCAGATTCGGGACGCCGCTGTACGCTTTCAGGGTGAGATGGAGCAGATGCCGCCGCCATTCTCCGCGAAAAAAATCGGCGGCACACCTGCGTACAAGCTCGCCAGAGCAGGGAAGCCGGTCGAACTCAAAGCGGCGAAGGTCGTGATCCACTCGTTCGAGATCACAGCTCTTGCCGGTGAAGAAGCATCGTTCGCTATGCGCATCAGCGCTGGCGGCTACGTGCGCTCAGTTGCGCATGAGATTGGACAGGACCTCGGCTGCGGCGCACATCTCAGCAGCCTGCGCCGGACGCAGGCCGGCAGCTTCACGCTCGACGAGGCGCACCCGCTGGAAGCGTTGGAGCCCCTTGCGGGCGAAGTTAACCGGCTGGAGTCGCTGTGCATTCACCCGCGCAGTCTGCTTACGGAAATGCCCTCAGTTACGGGGGACGATTTCGCTCTGGGCAGACTGCGCAACGGTGCGCAGGTAAATCTGCCGGAGTTTTCGCAGGCTCCGCTGGTGAAGGTATTTGCAGGCCAGCGTGATTTGGCCGGAATTGCAAAGCGCGTTGCCGGGACGCTCTTTCAGCCCGTTGTGGTTTTGGGTTGACCTCCTGACGTTGGTTAACCGATTGCGGTTTTGATTGCGCAGGTCCGATTCTCAACGCTGCCCGGTTCAATGTAGACCAGTTCGAAGCCGAGGTCGCTGTATGTCTCTTCGTGGATCTTTTCGAATCGCAACGTCTCTTCAAAGCTGATTCGCCGCGCGTCCGTATTTTGAATGAAACCGAGGTTGCGGATGAAGAAGACCTGCCGTTCATAGATGGCGTTCTTCCGGATGCGCTCCAGTTCGGCCGCCAGAAAAGATGAAACGGGATATTCGAGGTAGGTCGCAAGGGCTGCGGTGCAAGCAACGCAGCGATCATGGAATTGAATCTCATCGGACTGGCAGGAGGCGCGAATTTGCCGATCGCGTTGCAGAGCGGCGATCTGATCAATGAAGGATGGCTGCCTCCATGGTTCCATAACGCCGCGAGCTTGCAGGGCTGTGATCACGTCGGTAGCTGCTTCTTCCACGACGCTGAAACCGTCAATCTCCAACTGACGGATGATCGCTGTTTTGCCCGCGCCTGGTGCGCCTGTGACGATATACCTCCGCATGCAGAATCCCTCGAACTAGCGAATACCAACCTGCCCACGCACGGACTCGATCAGCTTGGCGGAATCGTAGCCAACGCCTGCTTTGAAGACGGTTTCGACTTTTTCAATGTCGTCGATGCTCTTCGATGGATCGCCTTTGATCAGGACGAGGTCGGCTTGTTTGCCGGGCGCGAGCGTACCGATACGATCCTGACGGCCGAGGTAGACGGCTCCATTCTCGGTGGCGATATGAATGGCATCGAGAGGGGTGAAGCCGGCTTCGACCAGCAGTTCCACTTCGCGCTGGTCGCCGAAGCCGGGAAGCACACCTCCATTGCCGGTGGGGTCAGGACCGGCAAGCAGCAGGCCGCCGGCCTTCACGAAGGCAGCTTCGAAATCCATCTCCTTGCGGAGCAGAGAGCCCACCGGAGAGTTGGCCTGCGCACGGGCTCTTGCTGTGAGATAGCTCTGCGCCGATTCTGCCGACATCGCCCTGATCACGCGCGACTGGAGCTGGGGGCGCAAAGGAACTGACGCCTCAAACACCGGCAGAGTGGACGTGACCGCGACATGATTCGAGACCAGGTTGTCAATGAGCGCTTTCACCTGGGGTCCGTCGATCGCAAGTTTAGCCCAACTGGTGCCGCGGCCTCCCCCGCGTGGGCATTCGTCGGGTTTCTTGTCTGCGATGAATTCGGTGTCGGCGAATACCGGGCCATGCTCGAGGTCATCAATACCCAGTGCGATGGCCTCCGGCCAGGTTACGGAACAAAGATGCCCCGTGATCTTCATTTTGTGATCATGCGCCTGCTGGATAGCCGCGCCGAGCTCATCACGCGTGATGTTCATATAGGCCTTGAAGGAAGTCATGCCTTCGCCGGCCCAATAATCCACGAGCGTCCTGGCATCGTCTGGGCCGCTCAGTTCGTGCATCTGCGCAAAGAGGGTATGGGGTCCCTCGAGATACGGAGCACTGGCATCGATCGCTGGGCCCGGCATCAGGCCTGCATCGATGCGTTGCTTCAGCTTCAGGTCGGTGTAGGGTTCCACGCTGCCGGTGGTGCGCATGGTGGTGACCCCCGCGGCGAGGTAAAGTCGAGGCGCCGTGTAGGGAATCTCCGCAACGATCAGACCGGGCTCGGCGATATCGCCGTGTTCACTGACCTGCACCGAGGCAGAATCGGTGTAGTAGAGATGATCGTGCATCCCCACGAGCCCGGGGATAACGGAGTAGCCAGTACGATCGAGGACCTGCGCGCCGGTGGGCGCCAGTGTCGATCCTGCAGGGCCGATCGACTCGATCCTGCCATTTGTAATCACAACAGCCTGATTTTCTTTCGGGGCGGCTCCCGTACCGTCAATGACGCGCACGTGATTGAGGATGATGACGGGAGCGTTGACCGAGACAAACGGCGCGACGTCAGGAGGAAGTTGTGCCTGGGCGGATGCCGCCAAAACACCAAGGCAGCCTCTCAATAGTGTCGATCGCAGCATGAAGTGACCTCGATGGGGAAGGGAACCGATGTGCTGATTATCTTAACGGTCCTACTCGGACTGGAGAGAATACCGAATGTGGTTGCCTATTTGCGTAGAAGCGGAGTGAGCTTGGGTAGAAGCGTCCGGGCAATGATCTCGGCTCCTTTTGCAGTGGGATGAATGCCGTCTGACTGGATGGTTCCGGGTACGTTTACCAGGTCTTTGTAGATCATCGGCACAAAGGCCGCATGGTGCTTTTGAGCCAGGTCGCGAAAGATCCGATCGAAGGACTGGATGTAGTCGGGACCATAATTGGGAGGTAGCGTGATGCCGGCAAGTAGAACCTTGATGTGTGCGGTTTCGAGGATAGTCAGCACGGCATCCAGGTTCTTCCGCGTCTGATCTAGGGGCAACCCGCGAAGCCCGTCGTTGCCGCCGAATTCGACGATGACAACGGCCGGATGAGCCTGCACGAGAGATCCGACGCCAGCGGCGGCATCTTTGGTGGTTGCCCCGCTTGTTCCCCGGTTCTCGACTCTGTATTTGTAGCCGAGCTGGTCAACGCTCTTCTGGAGCGCATCGGGGTAAGCCTGGCCGGACTGGAGCCCGTAGCCCGCGGTGATGCTGTCGCCGTAGCAGATGATGGACGGCCGTTCGGCGCCAAAGAGCGGAAACGCAGTCGTAATGAGATAAAAGGAAACGAGAAGCCTTCGCCAAACGTCCACATGAACAGTGTAAAGCTTTGTAAGGAGCGGAACGGACGTCAACCGGAACGCGTAAAACTGAAGAAGGCTCGACAGAGAAGGGTCGCTGAGGAGGCACTGCCGGGTGATAGAAGTTCGTAATGTAAAGAGGTGGATTCAGAATGGCTCGCGCCGCGTGGAGATCCTGAAGGGGATCTCGCTGAGCATTCCCGCCGGCCAGTTTGTGGCGATCGTGGGCGCGAGCGGCAGCGGCAAGAGCACCCTGCTTGGCCTGCTGGCCGGGCTCGACACCCCAAGCGAAGGCGAGATCTGGCTCGATGGCACGCCAATTCACAACCTGATTGAGGCGGAGCTGGCTGCAGTGCGCGGACGGAAGATTGGGTTTGTCTTCCAGTCGTACCAGTTGATTTCGACCCTCACAGCTCTCGAGAATGTCCTGCTTCCATTCGAACTGAACGTTGAGGGCCACGGGCTTGCGAGGGCGCGCGAACTCCTCACGGCCGTCGGCCTCGGCGAGCGGATGGATCACTACCCCGTGCAACTTTCCGGCGGCGAGCAACAACGCGTGGCCCTGGCGCGCGCATTCGTTGTCAATCCACCGATTGTGATGGCCGACGAGCCCACCGGCAATCTGGACTCTGCGAACGGGCGCGTGGTGCTGGACATGCTGCTGGAACGGCATGACCGTGCCGGGGCGACGCTTGTCCTGGTCACGCATGATCCTGAGATTGCGAGCCGCGCCGATCGCAAGATAGTGCTCAAAGACGGAATGATCATTGAAGATACGCTGCCGGCGGCAAGCTCTGCTGCAGTTATGGCCGAAAACGAGCGGAATCATGGCTGATCGGGCGCTGAACTGGAATCGAGCGGCAGCGATCGCCTGGCGGGATCTGAAGTCCGCGCCTGGGAAGTTTGGCTTCGTGGTGCTGTCTGTGGCAGTGGGAGTGGCTGCGCTGGTGGGCGTGCGCGGATTCAGCGAGAGCTTCCGTTCGACGCTGATGACAGAAGCTCGATCGCTGATGGCCGGCGATTTGAGCGCGCGCATCTACCACGCTCCCAGCGCCGACGAGCGAAAGAAGATTACTGCGCTGGAGAAGGGGATTCCGGGAAGCGAGTCCACGTGGGTGACGGAAACGATTTCAATGGCTTCTGTGTCGCCTGACCCGGTTCCACTGCTGGTTTCGCTCAAGGCTGTCGACCCCTCGGTTTACCCTTTTTACGGTACGGCGAATCTCGAGCCTGCAATGACGCTGCAGCAGGCGCTCGCGGGTGATTCCGCAGTTGTCGCCGATGAATTTCTCATTCGACTCAACGCGCATGTGGGCGAGACGCTTCGCCTCGGCGGCCGCAACCTTAAGATTGCAGCGATTCTGCGCCAGGAACCAGATCGGATCTCTGCCGGCGCCGGAATGGGACCGCGCGTGATGATTTCAAATGCCGCGCTTGAACGTACCGGGCTGATTGCGCCGGGGAGCCGCGCCTCTCATCGACTGTTAATGAAGCTGCCCGCGACCGCCGACGATGCGAGCGTGCGCAAGAACGTGGAGGACATTCTGCCCGATGCGCAGGTGATGGACTTCAAGGAAGGGAACCCCGCGCTGAGTCAAGGCCTGGACAATGCCACTGCCATCCTCAGCCTCATTTGCCTGGTCGCGATGGTTCTCGGCGCGATCGGTGTCGCGATGGCCATGCATGCACACCTCGAACAGCGGATGGACATGCTCGCGATTCTCAAAGCCGTCGGCGCTCGCTCCTCTGACCTGTTGCGGATATTTCTTCTGCAGACGCTTGCGCTGGGCTTTGTCGGAGCAGTGCTCGGCGTAGCGGGCGGGGCCGCGGTGATGGAGGCTCTGCCGGCTGTTTTCGGCAAGCTGCTGCCCGTGCACACGGTGCTGCATTTCCCTTGGCGCGCAGTGGGTGCAGGTTTGGGAACAGGTCTGCTTACTACCCTTCTGTTCTGCCTGCCGCCGTTGCTCGATGTACGAGCGATCAGGCCCATTCTCGTGCTCCGGCGGCTCGTGGAGCAGGGACCGACGACAGCTCGCGAATGGTTTGCTCGATGGTGGTCGCGCCGCCTCCAGCTTGGCATTGCCGTGATTGTCGTTGTGGCACTCGGTGCGATCGCATGGGCTCTCTCCGACTCGGTGAAGGTGGGCGGATGGTTCGCATTGCTCTTCTCGATCGCATTGGTGGTTCTGTTGCTGCTGGCCGCAGTCGCGCTGCGTACGTTGCGATTCGTTCTCAATCGGGTTAGGCTGCGTCTGCCTTCGTCGCTGCGGCACGGGCTGGCGAACCTCTATCGGCCGGGGAATCAGTCTGCGGCTGTTCTTGCTTCGCTCGGGACGGGCGTCATGCTCATCCTCGCTGTCTATCTCATGCAGAGTTCTCTGCTTCGTGAGATCCGCGAGACCGCATCGCCGAAACTGCCGAACGTATTCCTTATCGACATCACACCCGACGAAGTGGACGGTATAAGAACTTTCTTTCAGCATCAACCCGGAGTCACGCATCAGGTTGATCTTCTGCCCATTGTGCAGGGTCGCTTTGTAACGTTGAACGGCAAGACCCTCGACCAGATGAAGGAGCAGCATTTCCCGCGCAGGTGGCTGGAGAGCGCCGAATTGAGCTGGGCAGATGCACCTCCCGAAGGCGACAAGGTAACGCAGGGCAAGTGGTGGACCGATGACAAAGCATTGGCAATAGCGATCGGGGAAGGGACCGCACAGCGGCTGCATCTCTCCATTGGATCATCGGTAGAACTGGAAGTTGGTGGTCGAACTCGCAATCTTAAGGTTGCTGCTCTTTACAAACCGGATGGGCAGCACATCGGTTCCCGTGTCTCATTCATGTTGCCCTCGGGTCAGCTTAAGGGGGAAACGGCGACGTGGTATGGGGGTGCCCACATCGACTCGAAACAGGTTCCAGCGATGGAAAGGGCGCTATTCGCGGCGTATCCAACGGTATCAGTTATCAACATTGCCGACGTGCTCGATCGCATTGAGAGCGTGGTCGATCAGATCACGTTCGTGGTCCGTTTTCTCGCGGGTTTTTCGATTCTGGCCGGACTGATGATACTCGCCTCGAGCATTGCCAGCGCACGATTCCGCCGGATGCGCGAGGCTGTTGTGCTGAAAACGCTGGGCGCTACGCGCATGCGCATTGTCCGCACGTTCAGTGTCGAATTCAGCGTTCTCGGCTTGCTCGCCGGCTCGGTTGGTGTTGTTTTCGCAAACCTCTTGACGCGGGTGCTCCTGCATAGGCTTGAGATCGGATTCCATATCGATTGGCTTGCAACAGCGATAGCGCTAGTGGGGACGGCGATTCTTGCCACAGGAACCGGCTGGATCGCAAGCTATCGGATCCTGGGCCTTCGAC